>Ga0081538_10004866_pt1 | contig 12230 bp, 11 predicted proteins | sample TabmetS5T2R1_FD_71022 | JGI IMG/M metagenome (GOLD analysis project Ga0081538, IMG submission 71022) | Tabebuia heterophylla rhizosphere microbial communities from the University of Puerto Rico - S5T2R1 | ecosystem: Host-associated > Plants > Roots > Rhizosphere ... | reverse complement strand
CCACCCGCTCGCGCACCACCCCGAGCAGCACGAACATGTAGGCGACCATCACGGTGGTGAACAGCTCGAGGAAGTCCTCGACCCAGAGATGGACGACCCAGAAGCGCCAGTACTCGTTCACCGTGAAGTGCTGGCCGGTCCGCGCGAGCAGGCCCACCGCGTAGAACGCCGGGATGGCGAGCGCGGCCATGAAGAAGAGCCACGGCATGTTGGCTGCGTGCTCGCTGCGCAGGCGGGTGCGCAGGACGCGCCAGAGCATGAACACCCACACGAACAGGCCGATCGACAGGAGCACCTGCCACACGCGTGCGAGGTCGAGGTACTCGAATCCCTGCAGTCCGAACCAGTTTGTGGCCGCGTCCCCGAGCCAGCCGTGGATGCCGAGGAACGAGCCGATCAGCGTGCCGAAGACAACCACCGCGAGCGCGCCCAAGAGCAGGAAGGCGAGTGTGCCCTGCCCCTTCGGCTCGCGCCGGGCGATCATCGGAGCCAGGAAGATGCCGGCCGCCACGAACGACGTCGCGACCCAGAAGATCGCGAGCTGCACGTGCCAGGTGCGCATCAGGTTGAAGGGCAGGAGCTCCGCGAGGTTGATGCCGAAAAAGCTCGCGAGCTCGGCGCGGTAGTGCTGCGAAGCGGCGCCCACCAGCACCTGGATCACGAACAGCGCAGCCATCACGAAGAAGAACCAGGCGCAGGCGCGCTGGGCCGGCGTGAGCGCCACGTCGCCCGGCGTGCGGAAGCTGAGCGCAGCCTGCTCGCGACCGTGCCAGCCGAGGATGTTCCAGCGCCCGAATACCGCGAAGAGCAGCCCGATCCCGCCGAGCAGCGCGATCAGCGACAGCACCGACCAGACGATGACGTTCGCCGTGGGCTCGTTCTCGACGCGCGGCTCGGGCGGCCAGTTGTTCGTGTACGAGTAGTTGTGCCCGGGACGCTCTGCGGCGCCCGCCCAGGCCGTCCAGCCGAAGAACGCCGTGAGCGTTGCGAGGTCGTCCCCGTCGGTGATCGCGTCGGCACGTAGGCCGTGCTTCGTAGTCGGCTCGGAGAAGAAATCCGAGTAGTGGCGAACGAGCGCGCGGTGCGCATTCGCCTGCGCCTCGGTCAACCCGAGCTCGCCCGAGCTCTCGTCGTAGCGATTCGTGCGGAAGTCCTCGACCGTCTGCTGGACGGCCCGGTCGGAGCCGGCGCCCCCGTAGCTCCGCCTCACGTGGTTGGCAGACCGGCGCAGGTAGTCGGCCGTGTAGTCGGGCCCGAGGTACGCCCCGTGGCCGAAGACCGAGCCGTACTCCATCAGCCCGTTGTTGAGGAACACCTCCTGCCCGCGCTCGACGTCGCGCTCTGTGTAGAGCACCTCCCCGGCCGGGTCCACGACTCGCTCAGGGATCGGCGGCTTGGCTTGGTAGGTCCGGTAGGCGAGCAGGCCGAGGACAAAGAAGCCGAACAGCACGACCAGGACCACGCCCTGCACCCAACCCTTGGAAACGAGCAGAGCCCTTCGTTCTCCGGCCACGCCACCCCTCTGCGTCCGTTGTCCGGCGCGGGCAATATAGGTCCGGGTCAGTGCCGCAACGAAGCACTCGAGGCTCAATTACGTAGTTCTCCGCACGCGAACCGGGATCGCCCCCGATGCCGCCGGCGCCGGAGGGATCTACGGTCGCCAGCGTGCGCACGAAGGTCGTGATCGCGGGCGGAGCCGGGGCGCTGCGCCAGCTGCGTGGAGCGAACGGCGAGGTCGAGGTGGTAGCGCACGTGCACTCGCTCCGCGAGGCCGAGGGCGCGCTCAGGGTCAGCCGCCCGGCCGTGCTCGTACTCGACTCAGAGCTGTGTCAGCACGAGGGACTTTGCTCGCTGCCCGCGCTGCGGCGGGCCTCTCCCGGCACGGCGATCGTGCTCCCGCCGGCGGGCGAGCCGGGGCCGCGGCTAGTGCGCGCGGTGCGCCTGGCGGCCCGCGACTTCGAGCGGCGCCGCGGCGACGACGGCCTCACGCTGCGCGAGCGCGACTTGGTGCGTCTCGTCGCCCTCGGCCACACCAATGCCGAGATCGCCGAGCTCCTCACGCTCAGCATTCGAACGGTGGAGAAGCACCGGGCGCGGATCCAGGACCGGCTCGGGGTCACCGGCCGTGCGGAGCTGGTGCGCTGGGCGCTCGAGCGGGGGCTCGTGGATGGCTAAGCGACTATGCCCCCCGCCCCCGTCAGAGTGGGTACTGCCGCGAGCCGTGCTGGACCGTCATCCAGCGCAGCTCGGTGAACTCCTCCAGCGCGGCCGTGCCGCCGAAGCGGCCCCAGCCGCTTGCCTTCACGCCGCCGAAAGGCATCTGGGCCTCGTCATGCACCGTCGACCCGTTCACGTGGCAGATGCCGCTCTCGATTCGGCGCGCGACGTCGAGGGCGGTGGGAACGTGGCCCCCGAACACCGCCGCGGCGAGGCCGTACTCTGTGTCGTTCGCCACCCGGACAGCTTCGTCGGGGCCGTCCACGTCGACGATCCCGACGACCGGCCCGAACGACTCCTCGGAGTAGACGCGCATCTCCGCCGTGACGCCGGTGAGAACGGTGGGCGGGAACAACGGGCCGTCGGGCTCGCCGCCGCAGATCACGTCGGCGCCGCGAGACACGGCGTCCTCCACCAGCCCGTTGACGCGCTCGACCGCCGTGGCGCTCACCAGCGGGCCGATGTGGGTGTCGGGCTCGCGCGGGTCGCCGACCTTGAGAGCACGCGCCTTCTCGCCCAGCTTCGCCGCGAAGTCACCCGAGACCGAACGGTCGACGACGATCCGCTCGGTGGACATGCAGATCTGCCCCTGATGCATGAAGGCGCCGAACTTCGCCGCCGCGACCGCCTCGTCCAAATCCGCATCGGCGAGCACGACCATGGGCGCCTTGCCGCCCAGCTCGAGCAGCACCCGCTTGAGGTGCCGAGCCGCGGTCTCGGCCACCTGCCTACCCGCCCGCGTCGATCCGGTGAAATTGATGCGGCGCACTGCGGGATGGGCGATCAGCTCCTCGACGACGTCCGAGGTATCGCCGGGGTCGTGGGTGATGAGGTTGATCACGCCGGGCGGCAGGCCCGCGTCGTCGAGCGCGCGGGCGATCTCGGCCTGCGTCCGCGGGCAGACCGGCGACGCCTTAAGCACCACGGTGTTGCCGTAGGCGAGCGGGCTGGCCACGGCGCGCGTTCCGAGGATGACGGGTGCGTTCCAGGGTGCGATGCCGACGACCACGCCCGCGGGCTGACGGACTCCCATCGCCAACAGGCCCGGCACGTCCGAAGGGATCACCTCGCCCTTGACGGCGGTGGTCTGCGCGGCCGCCTCGCCCAGCATCCCGGCGGCCAGCTGGCAGTTGAACATCCCCCAGCCGAAGGTGCCGCCCGTCTCCTGCGTGACGATCGCCGCGATTCCCTCGGCGCGCTCGGTCAACAGGGCGGCGGCCTTCTGCAGCAGCTCGCGGCGCATGGAAGGTGGGCTGGTGGACCATTCGGGGAAGGCCGCTGCCGCCGCGTCGGCGGCGGCGCGTGCATCGTCGCGGTTTGCGGCTGCCGCTGTCCCGGCAGGGTCCCCCGTGAACGGATCGGTCCGCTCGAAGGAGTCGCCCGAGCTCGCATCCGTCCACTGCCCACCGATGAGCAGTCGCTGAAGTTCCAGTTGTGCGGTGGCCATATCACCCTCCTCCTTGATGGTCAGGCGCCACGCAGCCGCCAGCGGCGCGGAATGGCTGCTGGTCACACGGCATGCTCGTGCACGCGCAGCAGCTCGCGCGCGTTGCCCGCGTAGATGCGCTCTCGCTCGCTGCCGGAGATTTCGAGCGCCTCGACGTCGGCGATCGTGTCCCGGATGAAAGTGCCCTGCACCGGGTCGAACGGCATGTCGCTCGCGAACAGCATGTGCTCGACGCCGAAGAAGTCGTACGCGCAGCGCAGGGCGTGCGGCGCGCCGAAGACCGCGGTGTCCGCGTAGAAGCGGCGGAAGGCGTCGATCGGGCGACCCTCGAGTCCGCTGTCCACTAGCTGCCGCTCCTCCTCCGGCGTGCGCGCGCCGAAGCTGTCCATCCCGGGGCCCACGCGCCCCGAGAAGAACGGGACCATGCCGCCGGCGTGGTGCGTGATCAGCTTCAGCCCCGGGTGGCGGGTGAGGGTGCCCGAGAACACGAGCCGCGCCATGAATGCCGAGGTGTCATAGGGCCACCCGAACAGCCACCAGAGCTCGAACTTCGACTTTTCCTCCGTCGGGTAGTCCGGCCAGGAGGAGTTGCGGGCGGGGTGGACCCAGATCGCACGGTCGAGCTCGGCCATGCGGGCGAACACCGGCTCAAAGCGCGGATCGTCGAGTGGCAGGCCGTTCACATGCGTGTAGATCTGGATCCCAAGCGCCCCCAGCTGTTCCACGGCCCGATCGATCTCGGCGAGCGTTGCGTCCACGTCGTTCATGGGCACGCCGGCGACGAAGCCGATGAAGGTCTCCGGACGAGAGCGCACCAGCTCGGCCATCTCGTCGTTGGCCAAGCGTGCCAGGGAGGCCGTCTCGGCCGGCTCGCCCAGCGCCTCGATGGGGGGTGCGGCGAGGCTGATGATCTGCGCGTAGTCGTCGAACGGGGCGATCACCCGCAGCCGCTCGTCCACGTCCCAGAGGGAGCGGATCGCGGCAGTGCGCTTGAGCAGGTTCGCGGCCCGCTCGCTCGATATCCGCTGGAGCCGGTCGAAGTACGGCCTCGGCAGCACGTGGCAGAAGGCATCGAGCTTCACTGCGTCAACCCGTAGCGCTCCATCAGCTCTTCCGTGAGATCCAGGGAGGCCTGGTCGTTCTCCGCCTTCCAGGTGGGCAGGACGGCTTTCTGGGCCGCGGGCGGCGGGATCTCGGATGCCTCGGGCAGGAACTTGCGGAAGGCGGCGGGGTTCCGCTCGATCGCCTCAGCGGTTTCGGCGACGCCCTGCTGGAAGCGCTCCACCACGTCCTCGTTCTCCGTCCGGTACTGCTCGCTCGTGAAGTAGCAGCCGATCTGAAGGCCTGGCTTGGTACCGACGTATGGGCGGTGGACGATCCGGTGGCCCTCCTTGACACCGAGGCTCACGAAAGGCTCGATCTGGAACGCGGCGTCGACCCGCCCCTGGGCGAGCGCGCCGTTCATGTCGGGGAAGTCGACCTCGGCGAGCTTGATCGTCGAGACGTCCACTCCCTGCTTGGCGAGCGAGGCCTTGGCGGTCAGCTCGGCGACGTTCTTGAGCGTGTTGACCGCCAGCGTCTTCCCCTCGAGGTCCTTCGGCGAGCGGATGTCGCTGTCGCCCGGCACGAGGATCGCCGAGAAGTCCTGCTCCCGGGTCCCCCGGACGAACGTGCCCGGCGCGACGATCTCCACGGGCACGTCCTTGCCCTGCGCCAGGAGTACCGAGACGAGGTTCGACCCGCCGATGTCCGTATCGCCGGCGACAACCGCGGGCACGACGGTTGCGCCGCCCTGGCTCGGCGTGACCTGTACGTCGAGCTGCCGGTCCTTGAAGAAGCCCTGCTTGACGCCATATTCGAGGAAGGCGGAGGGGACCCCGGCGGTGTCCTGCACGCGCACGGTGGCCTGCTCGCCCTCGCCCCCGCCGCCGTCGTCGTCGCCACAGGCGCCGACGAGACACGCGGACAGGAAGACGAGCACGACTGCGGTCACGAACGCACGCATGTCTTTGCCCTACCCGAGCCCTCATGGACCAAACGCTCTGACTTATTCCTCGTCCAGCGCTCGCTGCGCCACCGCGAAGGCCGAGTTAGCGGCCGGGACCCCGCAGTAAATGGCGCTCTGGAGCAGGACCTCCTTGATCTCGTCCTCGGTGAGGCCGTTGCGGAGCGCTGCCCTCACATGCATGGCCAGCTCGTCGAAACGGCCGAGCGCCACGAGGGCCGTGAGGGTGATCGCGCTGCGGGTGCGCCGGTCGAGTCCGGGCCGGCTCCAGATCTCGCCCCAGGCGTAGCGGGTGATCAAGTCCTGGAACTCCGCGGTGAACTCGGACGTGCGCTCGATCGCCGCGTCCACGTGCTCGTCGCCGAGCACCTCGCGGCGGACCTGCATTCCCCGCTCGCGCTCCTCGTCGGTCACGCGGGCGCCTCCACGGTCAGGTGGCCGAGCACCGCGCGCGCGAACTCGTCCGGTCGCTCCACGGCCGCCAAGTGCCGGGCGCGCTCCAGCATCACGAACCGGGCACCGCCGACCTCGTCGGCGATCAACCGGCCGTGCTCGGGCGGGGTCGCGGGATCGTCGGCTGCGGCAAGCACGAGCGTCGGCGCCCGGATCGAGCCGAGCTCGGCTCGCAGGTCGCACGAGCCGATCGCCTCGCAGCAGCCCGCGTAGCCCTCCGGCGGCGTCTCGAGCAGGGTCCGTCGCGTCCTTTCTACGACCTCCGGACGGAGCTCGGCCAATGTCGGGGTGAACCAGCGCTCGAGCTGAGCCTCCACAACTGCATTCATGCCCCGCGCGCGCACCGTAGCGGCGCGGTCGATCCACTTCTCGCGCGGCGGGAGATGCGCGGAGGTACAGCCAAGCGCGAGCCGCTCCACCCGCCCGGGCGCGTTGATCGCCAGCCACATCCCGGTCATGGCTCCCATGGAGACGCCGCAGAACAAGACCCGGTCGAGGCCGAGCCGGTCCAGCAGCTCAAGCGCATCGCCGGCGAGCTCGGCGATCGTGTACGGGCCGGGCGGAGCGGGCGAGCGCCCGTGCCCGCGCTGGTCGTATCGCAGCACTCGGAAATGCTCGGCGAGCGAAGGAAGCTGCTCGTCCCACATCCCGCGGTCGGTGCCGAGCGAGTTCGAGAGCATGAGCACGGGCGCGCCGACAGGGCCCTCCAGGCGGTGATCCAGCTCCACGCTCACCGCTGCTCCCCGTACCACGCGAGAGCCCGGTCCACGAACGCCTCCGCCGAGCCCAGATAGCGGGCGGGGTCGAGCGTTCTGTCGATCTCTTCGGCCGAAAGCTGCGTCCGGATCTCGGCGTCGTCGAGCAGCTCTTCGCGCAAGCCACGGCCGGTCGCGATCGCCCGGCGTGAGGCGGCCGCAACGAGACGGTGGGCCTCCAGGCGGCCGACCCGCTCCGCCATTGCCATGCTGACCGCCTCCGCGAGCACGAGGCCGTCCGTCGCCGCGAGGTTGTCCCGCATCTGCTCCGGCCTCACCTCGAGACCGTCGAGCACCTCGTGGACCGCAGCTGCCGCACCACCCGTGTGGGCGAGCGCTCCGCCGAGCGCCTCCCACTCGGCCTGCCATGCCCCGGCTCCGCGCTCGTGCTCCTGTGCGACGGCGCCGAGCAGGATCGAGGCCTCGGCTCGCACCCGGTACGCGCACGCGATCGCGAGCACCGAGCCGACCGGGTTGCGCTTGTGCGGAAGCGTCGACGAGCCGCCCCGGCCGCCGCCCGCGGGTTCGGCCACCTCGGCAACTTCCGTCTGGGCGAGGAGCGCCACGTCGAGGGCGATCTTCTCCAGCGTGCCGGCGGCGAGCGACAGGGCGGCGCCGAGCTCCGCCACCCGCGCCCGCGCGGTGTGCCAGGGCACGATGGGCTCCTCGAGCTCGAGCTGCTCCGCCATGAGTGCGAGCACGCGGAGGCCGTCGCCGCCCAGCGAGGCGAGCGTGCCGGTGGCGCCGCCCAGCTCCACTGCGAGCGGAACCGCCGCCAGCCGCCGCCGCGTATCGAGGACCGCAACGAGCCAACCCGCGGCCTTCAGGCCGAACGTGGTCGGCAGCGCCTGCTGGAGCAGCGTGCGGCCGGGCATCGCGGTGTGCCGGTGCTCGTCCGCCAGACGAGCGCAGGCCGCGGCCACGGCATCCAGCTCCGCGGCGATCAGCGCGAGCGCGCGGCGGGCCACGAGCATCGAGGCCGTGTCCATCACGTCCTGGCTCGTGGCGCCCCAGTGCACGAAGCGAGCGGCCTCGCCCTCCACTGTCTCCGTGAGCGCGCTCACTAGCGGCGGGGCGGGGTTGCCCACGGCTCGTGCAGCCCGGCCGAGCGCCTGCGGCTCGAAGCGCTCCGCATCGCAGGCCGCCGCGATTGCGGCGGCGGCCTCGCCGGGGATCACGCCCGCGCGGGCCTCGGCCTGCGCGAGCGCTGCCTCGAACTCGAGCATCGCGGCGACCCATGCGGCGTCCGAGGTCGCCTCCCGGATCGGATCGGGAATGAACAGGGCGCCGAAGAGCTCGTTAGACGTCAAGGAAGGGGGTCTCGCGGTCGCCCTGCAAATGGATGTCGAAGCGGAGCCCGCCCTCGTCTTCGCGCGCCACCAAGGCGGCCCGCCGCTCAGGCTCGACAGAGCTGAGCACCGGGTCCGCCGCGTTGGCCTCCGGCTCGTCCGGAAAGTAGATTCGCGTCACGACGCGCCTGAGCAGCCCGCGCGCGAACACGGACACACCGATGTGCGGCGCCTGCATCACTCCGTCCGGGTGCGGGACGGGGCCCGGCTTGACGGTCACGAAGGCATAGCCGCCGGAATCGTCGGTGCCACAGCGGCCGAAGCCGCTGAAGCCCGGCTCGAGTGGGATCTCCCCGCGGTCGTCCTCGGGATGGTCGTAGCGCCCGGCCTGGTTCGCCTGCCAGACCTCGACCAGGGCATCGACCACGGGCGCGCCCTCGCCGTCGCGCACGGTGCCGACCAGACGGAGCGCGTCCGGGTGATGGGCCGGCACGAGTTCCGTGCGCCCCTCGTGGGGCAGGCCGATGCGGAAGAAGGGACCGACCGTCTGCGAGGGCGTAGGGAGGGTCACTCAGTCCTCCATCGGGGTCGCCTCACGTCCCCGCAGGACGATGTCGAACTCGTAGGCGAGCGCCCACTCCGGCACCGTCCGGTCGAGATCGAAGCGGGCGATCAGGCGCTCCCTGTCCCGCGGGTCGGTCACCGAGTGGAAGATCGGGTCCTGGAAGAAGAGCGGATCGCCGGGGAAGTACATCTGAGTGACCAGGCGGGTCGCGAACGCCGGCCCGAACAGCGAGACGTGGATGTGCGCGGCTCGCCAAGCGTTGGGGTGGTTCTTCCACGGGTAGGCGCCGGGCTTTACGGTGATGAAGCGGTACCGGCCCTCGGCGTCGGTGACGCAGCGCCCGGCGCCCGAGAAGTTCGGGTCGAGCGGAGCGGGATGGCGGTCCACGTCGTGCTTGTAGCGCCCCGCCGCGTTGGCCTGCCAGATCTCGATCAGGGTGCTGCGAACGGGGCGCCCGTCGCCGTCGAGCACGCGCCCGTGGAGGATCATCCGCTCGCCGAGTGGCTCTCCCATGTGCTGGCGGGTGAGGTCGTGGTCGAGCTCGCCGATGTCCTCGTGTCCGTAGACGGGGCCGGTGACCTCGGTCAGCGTGTGCGCAAGCGGTATGAGCGGCCGCCGCGGCGCGCGCGTCCGCGTGGCGACGTAGTCCGGGTGGAGGTAGGGCGGGTCGGCACTCTCGCGCCGGTAGCCCGCGATCGCGTTCCTGACCTGCTCACCGTGCTCCATCGGCCTCCACCACCATCGCGATTCCCTGGCCCACGCCGATGCAGAGCGCCGCCAGCCCGTAACCACCTCCGCGCCGGCCCAACTCGGACACCAGCGTCGTGAGGATGCGGGCTCCGGAGCAGCCGATCGGGTGGCCGAGCGCCACCGCGCCGCCGTTCACGTTGATGATCTCCGGGTCGAGCTCAGGCCACTGCGAGAGGCACGCGAGCGCCTGCGCGGCGAACGCCTCATTCAGCTCGACGAGCTCGAGGTCGCCCCATGCGATCCCGGCCCGCTCGAGCGCGCGGTTCGCCGCCTCCACGGGCGCGATCCCGTAGAGCGGCGGGTCGACGGCGTGCAGGCCGCGCGACACAATGCGGGCGAGCGGCCGGCGCCCGGTTGCCTCGACGGCGTCCTCGCCGGCGAGCAGCAGGGCGGCCGCGCCGTCGTTGAGGGGTGAGGCGTTGCCCGCTGTGACCGTGCCGTCCGGCCGGAAGGCGGGGCGCAGCCTGGCGAGCTTCTCGAGCGAGCTGTCCGGCCGGATCGGCTCGTCGCGCTCGAGCTCCACGTCGGGCACCGCGACGGTCTCCTCCGCATAGGCGCCGCGCTCCCAGGCGGCGTTCGCCCGCTGGTGGCTTCGCAGTGCGAACTCGTCCTGCGCCTCGCGGGAGATCTCGTAACGGTCGGCGAGGATCTCCGCGCCCTCGCCGAGCGAGACCGCCCAGTCGTCGGGCATGGCGGGGTTCACGAGCCGCCAGCCGAGCGTCGTCGAGACGAGCGTCTGGTCCGTGCGCACGAAGCCCTGCTCGGGCTTCATCACGACCCACGGCGCGCGGCTCATCGACTCAACCCCGCCGGCGATGCAGATCGACGCGTCCCCGACCGCGATCGCGCGGTTGGCCTCCACGGTCGCCTCCATCCCCGATCCGCAGAGGCGGTTCACGGTTGTGCCGGGCACGCTCGTGGGGAGCCCGGCGAGCAGGGTCGCCATCCGCGCCACGTCGCGGTTCTCCTCGCCGGCCCCGTTGGCGTTGCCGAAGAAGACGTCGTCGATCCGCTCGGGCTCGAGCGCCGCGCTGCGCTCTACGAGCGCGCCGACCACGCGTGCCGCGAGGTCGTCGGGGCGGACCTTGGCGAGCGCGCCGCCGTAGCGCCCCGTCGGTGTGCGCACGGCGTCGACGATGTAGGTCTCGCTCGCCATCAGGCGGTGGCCCTCTCGACGAGTTGCAGGAGCTCAGCCACCGCCGTCCTTCTGCTCAACCATCCGCAGCACGTCGCGCAGGTACAGCAGGTGGTCCTTCATGGCTCGCTCGGCGCGCGCCGGGTCGCCCTTCTCCATCGCGGCGAGCAGAGCCTGGTGCTGCTCCACGATCGCCGAGTGGAGGACGGCGCCGTCGAGCTTTGCCACCAGCGAGGGCTGGAGCACCTCGAAGACCCAGCCGATCAGGGCCTCGGCGATGCCGTTGCCTGCAGCCGCCGCAATCGTCCGGTGGACCTCGCCGTCGGCCGCCGCGAACGCATCGCGGTCGTCGGGATCGACCCCGGTCTCAGCCTCTACTGCTGCGCGCAGCCGCTTGACGAGTGCCGCGTCGGCTCGATGCGCGGCGTGCCCGGCGATTGGGACTTCCAGGAGAAGGCGCGCGTCGAGCAGCTCCTCGAGCGTCACCGCGCCCGTCTCGAGCATCATCGCGATCGAGTCGCTCACGCTGCGGCTGATCCCCTGCTCGGCGGTGCGCGCGACGAAGATCCCACCGCCGGGACCCTTGTTCGCGCGGATCAGGTTTCCGCTCGCGAGCAGCTTCAGCGCCTCCCGCAGCGTGGGGCGGCTGACGCCAAACTGGGCGGCCAGGTCCTCCTCGCGACCCAGGAACTCGTCCGGTCCGAGGCCCTCTCGCTGGATGTGATGCTGGATCAGGACGGCCACCTGCTCGCTGGCCGCGCGGATCGGCTTGGGGTCGTGCGCGAGGGGGCGGCCTCGGCCCGCACCTGGGCGATCCGCGTTCACGCGGAGCTCCATCTCGCCCTGCGCTCGTCCACGACGCGCCGGGACTTGCCCTCCGTCCGCGGCAGCACGCCGGAGGCCACCGGCACGACGCGCACGCGCAGCCCGAGCTGCTGGCGCATGAGCTCCTGGAGCTCACGGGCCTCCGATCCGCCGGGCAGCTCGACCTCGAGCTTGACCTCGTCCATCCCGCCTCGCTCCGAGTAGAAGGTGATCCGGAACTCGCCCGCGCCGCTCACCCCCCGGACCGCCTCCTCGATTGAGGACGGGTACACGTTCATGCCGCGGATCACCACCATGTCGTCCGTCCTCCCTACGATCCCGCCCGGCAGCCACCGGTCGTCGTGCCCGGCGGGGCAGCGCTCCTCCGCATGCACCACGACGTCGCCGGTGCGGTAGCGCAGGACCGGGAAGCCCGTGCGCCGCAGCGGCGTGAGCACCAGCTCGCCGCGCTCGCCGGCCTCGACCGGGTGCAGCTCCGCGTCAAGGATCTCGCAGACGAACTCGTCGTCGTAAACGTGCATTCCGCCGTGCTCCGCGCACGGGTAGCCGAATGGGCCGACCTCGGTCAGCCCCGCGTGGTCGTAGCAGCGGGCGCCGAAGTCCTCCTCGATGCGGAGGCGCACCGCGGGCAGGGAGGCGCCCGGCTCACCCGTGCAGATGACGCGCTGAACCGGCTCGAGCCCCTGGTCGAGGCGCCCCTCCATGGGCACCTCGAACAGCCGCAGTGTGGAGGGGGGGGGGCGCAGCAGCGGGGGGGCCTCCACCTCGGGGATCGTCCGCAGGGGCGGC
>Ga0081538_10004865_pt1 | contig 12232 bp, 13 predicted proteins | sample TabmetS5T2R1_FD_71022 | JGI IMG/M metagenome (GOLD analysis project Ga0081538, IMG submission 71022) | Tabebuia heterophylla rhizosphere microbial communities from the University of Puerto Rico - S5T2R1 | ecosystem: Host-associated > Plants > Roots > Rhizosphere ... | reverse complement strand
CGAGCTGGGGGAGGAGCTGTCCGGCCGCCGCTATGGCCAGGACTTCCCGACCACGCGCGCCCTGCGGATCCTCGCCGACCACGGCCGCGCCGCGGCCTTCCTGCTCGGCGACGGAGTGGTGCCCTCGAACGAGGACCGCGGGTACATCCTGCGCCGGATCATGCGCCGGACGATGCAGCAGGGTCACGTGCTCGGGCTCGAGGAGCCGTTCCTGCCGCGCCTGTACGAGCGCACGATCGAGGTCATGGGCGACGCCTATCCGGACCTGAAACGGGAGTGGCCGACCATCGAGCGCTGGGCGCGCGCCGAGGAGGAGAGCTTCGGGCGAACCCTCGAGCAGGGCGAGCGGATGCTTGCGGACCTGGTCGCCCGCGCGCGCGAGGAGAACACCTCGTGGGTCGCGGCGGAGGACGCCTTCAGGCTGCACGACACCTACGGGTTTCCGTACGAGATGACCAAGGAGCTGCTGGCCGAGGAGGGGCTGTCGGTCGACGATCAAGGGTTCGAGGAGCTGATGGAGCGGGCCCGCGAGGTCTCGCGCGCTGGCAGCAGCCGCACCCGCGCCCGAGCCGAGGCGGGCGCGGACATCCACGTCGACCACGACGACGTGGTGCGGTTCGCGAGGCAGGCCGGCTTCCGAACTCGCTTCGTCGGCTACGAGACCACCGAGGCCGAGACCGTGCTGCGGGTTGCCCAGGGCGCCGACGGCTGGATGCTCGCGAAGCTCGAGGAGAGTCCCTTCTACCCGGAGGGGGGAGGTCAGGTCTCGGATTCCGGGGTTGTCGAGACGCCGTCGGGGCGTGCGTCCGTGGTGGACGTGTACCGGCTGGGCGACGACCAGGCGCTCGCGCTGGAGCTGCTCGAGGGCGAGATCGGGCCGGGGGAGGACGCCAGGGCGATGGTCGAGCGGGCCAACCGCCTGGCCACCATGCGCAATCACACGGCGACGCACCTCCTGCACGCTGCGCTTCGCCAGCGTCTCGGCACCCACGTTCGCCAGGCGGGCTCTTACGTCGGGCCGGACAAGCTGCGCTTCGACTTCACCCACGGTGAGCGGCTGAGTGACGAAGAGCTGGCGGACGTGGAGGGCAGGATCGGCGACTGGATCGCCGCGAACCACGCCGTGCGTGCTATCGAGACGACGCGCGAGGAGGCGGAGGCGCTCGGCGCCCTGGCGCTGTTCGGCGAGAAGTACGGCGACTGGGTGCGGATGGTCGAGATCGAAGACGTGTCGCGCGAGCTCTGCGGGGGAACGCACGTGGCGACCACGTCCGAGCTGGGCCTGTTCCACTTGACGACCGAGACCTCCAGCGCCTCGAACGTGCGCCGCATCGAGGCGGTGACCGGGCCGGCGGGCGCGCAGCTCTTCCAGGATCGCACCCGGCAGCTCCGCGAGATCGCCGCGATACTGCGCGTGCCCGAGCAGGACGTCGTCCGGGCCGTCGAGCGACTGAACGAGCGGGCGAGGGAGCTCCAAAGGCAGCCGAGGGGAGGGCCCGACCGGGGAACGGCCGAGCAGCTGGTGGCCGAGGCCGACAACCTGGCAGGTGTGAAGCTGGTGGTGGAGGCGGTCGGCCCCCAGGACGCCAAGGCGCTGCTCGACCTCTCGGATGCGGTGCGCCAGAAGCTCGGCGACGCCGCCGTGGTGCTGGGCTGCGCGGTCGACGACCGCGCCCATCTGGTGGCGAACTTCGCTCCCTCGACCGTGGAGCGCGGCCTCAAGGCCGGCGAGGTCGTGCGCGCCGCCGCCCAGGTCGTCGGCGGCGGCGGGGGCGGCCGCGACACGATGGCGCAGGCCGGCGGCCGCGAGCCCGAGAAGCTGCCCGAGGCGCTCGCCGCGGCAAGGCTCGAGATCGAGAAAGCGCTCGGCGCGTCCCGCTGATGGCCAGGATTCTCGCCCTCGACCACGGGTCGGCCCGTTGTGGCTGCGCGATCTCGGATCCGTCCGGCACGCTCGCTACTCCTCTGCCAGTGATCGAGCGACCCGACACGAGGCGGGGGCTCGCCGCCGTTGCGCGGCTCGTCGAGGAGCAAGCCGCGGAGCGCGTGATCGTGGGCCTTCCCCTGACGTTGCGGGGCGAGGAGGGCGAGCAGGCCGAGCGCGCGCGGACGTTTGCAGAACGTCTTGCCCGGAGAGTCTCAGTACCGGTGGAGCTACACGACGAGCGCCTCACCACGAGGCTCGCCGAGCGCACCGGGGGAGACGCCGACACCGATTCGCGCGCGGCCGCCCACCTGCTGGACGGCTATCTGGCGGGAGGAACCGGATGAGCCACGGACCGCCGCCCGTGCCGGGCGGGCGAACACCCGAGGAACGGGAGGCCGCGCGCAGGGAACGCGCGGCACGCCGCGCGGCGCGCGACGGCCAGTCAAAGTACATCTCCGTGCCCACACCGCCGCGTGACGGGGGGCCGGACGACTGGCTGACGGAGGTCGAGCGCGCGACCGCGCCGGAGGCCTCGGGCCGCGGGGTCCGCAGCTCCCGATCCGCCCGCTGGGGGCGCATCGTCGCCGCGGCGATCGCCACGGTGCTGCTGGGCGTGGCGGCTTGGGCCCTGCTGTCCCTCTTCCAGCCGTTCCACGGGGACGGCGAGGGGGACGAGGTGCGAGTGGTCATTCCACGAGGCTCGACTCTCGGCGACATCGCGACGATCCTCGAACGCGACGGAGTCATCTCGAGCGCCGGCTTCTTCGAGCTCCGCGCCCGTGTCGAGGGCCGCAGCGAGGATCTGAAGCCGGGTCGCTACGGCTTCCAGCAGAACATGAGCTACGCCGCCGTGCTCGACCGTCTCGAGAAGGGCGTGGCGCCGAATGTCGTCCAGGTCACGATCCCCGAGGGCCGCTCCCGCCGCGAGATCGCACCAGTCGTCGACGGACTCGACGGCAGCTACATGAGGGCCACCCGGCGCTCCGAGGTGCTCGATCCGCGCGACTACCGTGCGCGGCGCGCCCGGAGCCTCGAAGGCTTTCTCTTCCCTGCCACGTACGAGCTGAAGAAGGGTCAACCGGTGGATCGTCTGGTCGAGCGCCAGCTCGAGGCCTTCAAGCGGAACTTCGACGAGGTGGACCTGAGTTTCGCGAGGAGGCGGAACCTCACGCCCTATGAGGTCCTGATCATCGCCTCGATGGTGGAACGCGAGGCCCAGGTCGCGCGCGAACGGCGACTGGTCGCCTCGGTGATCTACAACCGCCTGCGGCAGGGCATTCCGCTGGGGATCGACGCCACCATCCGCTACGCGCTGAACCAGTGGAACAGGCCGCTGCGGCAGTCCGAGCTCGCCACGTCGTCGCCGTTCAATACGCGCACCAACGCCGGCCTGCCGCCCGGCCCGATCGGCAACCCGGGGCTCGCCTCGATCAAGGCGGCGGCGCGGCCCGCGAGGTCGAACTACCTCTTCTACGTCGTCAAGCCGGGCACCTGCGGCGAGCACGCCTTCTCCTCCACCGACGCGGAGTTCCAGCAGGACGTGGCCCGCTACAACGCCGCGCGCGAGAGGCGCGGCGGCAAGTCGCCGACCGACTGTTGAGCACGCTCGCCGGCGTGCTCGGCTTCCCCGTGGGGCACAGCCGGTCACCCGCCATGATGAACGCCGCTTTCGCCGAGCTCGGGCTCGACTGGCGCTACGTGAAGTTGCCCGTACCCCCGGAGCGATTTGCGGAGACGGTTCGCGCGCTGCCGGGGTCGGGCTACCGCGGCGCCAACGTGACTATTCCGCACAAGCTTGCCGCGCACGAGCTCGCGGACGAGCTCACCCAGTCCGCCCGGGCGATCGGCGCGGCCAACACGTTGGTCTTCGAGAAAGGCCGCATCGTCGCCGACAACACCGACGCCGGCGGCCTGCTCGACGCGCTCGGGCAGCCCGTCCCCGACACCGCCCTCGTGCTGGGGGCGGGTGGAGCAGGGAGGGCCGCGGTCTGGGCGCTGCGCGAGGCCGGCGCGCAGGTCGTGGTCTGGAACCGCACGGCGGAGCGCGCGAAGGAGCTGTCCGCCGAGATGGGTGTCCGGCATGCCGAGCGGCCAGAGCCCGCGGACCTCGTGGTGAACGCTACTTCGGTGGGCCTGGCCGGCGAAGCAGCCCCCGACACGCTCGGCCTCGCCGATCTCCCGGCACCCGAGGTGCTGGTGGACCTGGTCTACGGCGGCGAACCGACGCCCCTCTCGCGCTGGGCCTCCGCCCGCGGGGCTCGCGTGGTCGAGGGACTGGAGGTACTGGTCCGCCAAGGGGCGCGCAGCCTCAAGCGCTGGACGGGGCAGCCGGCGCCGCTGGAGGTCATGAGGAGGGCGGCGGCAGGATAGGCTGGCCTCGGACTCCAGAGGCTATGTCGCGGCGATTTGGGTTGTGTGCGGTCGTGGGCGTCATGTCGCTCGCGGCGACGCCTGCCTACGCGCACCACATTCCCGGCGCCACCTACAGGGGCATGACGCCGGCCGGCGGCACCGTGGAGCTCGACGTCTCGGCCGACGGCGCCGCAGTCACTCGGTTCGCGGCCTCAGGCGTCCCGGGCGCCTGTGGGGGGACGGTCTCGAAGAGCTTCACGGGCAGCCTGCCGATCGTGGACCACGCCTTCTCGAGCGATCCGGCCGACTCGATCCGGTTTCAGGGTTCTTTCTCCTCGAGGGGCCAGGCCACGGGCAGCCTGCTGGAGGCCTCGTGCGCCAACGCAGCGGTGAGCTGGACCGCCGCCGCCCCCGTGGAGGACTTGGTGTTTCCGCCGGACAGGGTCGCGCCGCCTCTGGTCGCCCGCGCCCGCAGCCCCCAACGCCTCGGCCCTGGCGGCAGTCTCCGCGTGCATGTGCGCTGCCGCGGGGAGCCCTGTCGCGTCGTAGCCGAGGGTAGGGTTTCGGTCCAGGGCGTCCGGGCCGGCCCGTTCCGCTTGCAGCGGGCCTCCGCCCGGCTGGCGAAGGGTGCCGGCGCCACGCTCGAACCGAAGCTCTTCCGGCGCGGCCTCAGGGCGGTCCGCCGGGCGCTGAGGGACGGCCGCCGCGTCAGGGTCGCGATCACGGTGACCGCGGTGGACCTCGCGAACAACCGCACCGTCAGGCGGCTGTCGATCCGCCCGCGCCTTCCTCGGTAGCCGGCCGTGGTCAGAGTCGACGCGGTATGGCGGGAGGGCTACTGGTATCCCGAGGAGGGCGGGCAGGTTTGGCTCGCGGGCTATCAGCTATATGACCCGGCGAGCGATCGCTACCTCGGCCGTGAGGCGCCCGAGCTGGCCGAACACGGGCTGCGCGTCGCCGGGGTCGCCGGCGCGCGGGAGCACCACGCCGAGGCTGTCGAGTCCGAGGATGTCGGGCCCGGTCGGGCGCTCGAGCTCCGCCGCGATCCGGCGAACGAGCACGACCCGAACGCCATCGCGGTCCATGCTGCGAACGGCGGCGCTCAGGTCGGCTGGGTTCCGCGCGAGATCGCGGTGGAGTTGGCGGCGGATCTCGATGAGGGCCGGCCCTGGGCGGCCGTCGTGCTGCGAGAGCAGCGGCTCTCGCCGCGCGATCGGCGCCATGGGCTGACGATGCTGCTGGCGCCCGGAGAGGGAATCGAGCTCGTCCCTCGCGGCTGAGGGACGAACGGCCTACCCGGCCGCGCTGTGGACTTCGATCGCCTCGATCTGCCGCTGGCCGTGGCTGCCCCGGTAGACGGGGCCGGCGGCGCTGAGGCGCTCGCCCGGTCCGGGAAGCGGCGATGGCCGGAGGGAGCGCTTTACGTCCACAATCGTAAGTCCCGGGGCAGTGATGCTCTGCGAGCTGAGCAGGACGAAGTGGGCGTCGCCGTCCCCGTCCGGATCGACGCGCTCGACGTAGAGGATGCGCCCGCTCGCTTCGCTGCAATTCGAGAGCCCGGGCGGACAGTGGGCCCGGGCAAGCGGTGCAGGGGGCGGGGCGGTCCGACGGGACGGCTGCGGGCTGCCGCCGGTCGGCTGCGGCGCCGGCGCGGGCTCACCCGCCGGGTCCGACCCGCTCGAGCAGCCGGCGATCAGCAGGACCGCCACGACGGCGCCGAGCAGGCGAGTCACCGCTCCGCCGGAGTCACGTCGAGGATGCCGGCCGGGAGGGACTCGTCGCCGGCCGCGGGGGTGAAGCGGATCTGGTAGCGCCCGGAGTCCGAGGCGAAGATGTCGAAGCGCGCGGGCGTGACCGGCCCCGCGGCGGCCGCCAGGCCGAGCAGCGGGATTTCGACCTGGCCCGGCTCGTCGACCGATACCTGGACCGTCGCGGCCTGCCCCACCTCGAGGCGGCGGATCTGCTCGCGGTCGGCGTTGAAGCGGAGCGTGACCGGTGGCTCTCCCGCGGTGCCCGGCGAGACCGTCGGCTCGTTCGCCGTCGGCGGGGGCACCGCCGGTTGTTCGGAATCGCCCGAATCGTTCCCCGGGCGCGAGACCGACGCGGCGAACGCCGCGAGGCCGAGGACGATCGCGAACAGCAGAAGCGCGCGGCGGAGATGCACTCCGCGGATGCTAGGGAGGGCGCCCGGGGGCGAGGCCTCCGGTCGCCTAGCTTCCGTGAGAGGTGACTTCGATCGTGCTCTATCTGCCGTTCCTCGCGGCGCTCGCGGCGCTTGCCGCGATCGACTTCGAGCGCAGGCTCCTCCCCAACAGGATCGTCTACCCGCTCGCGGTCTGGGGGCTCGTGGCCACGCTGCTCCTGGAGCGCGACGCTCTTCGCGAGCACCTGCTCGCGGGCGCCGGCGCGTTTCTCTTCCTCTACCTGGCCGCGCTCGCCCATCCCGCCGGCATGGGGATGGGCGACGTGAAGCTCGCAGGGGTCATTGGCCTCTACCTGGGCGTCGCGGTGATACCCGCGCTCCTCGTCGCGCTGTTCAGCGGGACGCTCGCCGGATTCGGGCTGGTCCTCCGCGAGGGGGCTGCCGCGCGCAAGAAGACGGTGCCGTTCGGCGTATTCCTCGCCTTCGGCGCCCTGGTGGCCGTGCTCGGCGGCGGCGAGCTGATCGAGCTGTACGAGCATGAGTTCCTCTCCGACGGGTCCCAGGCGTAGCGGGCGGAGCGCAACGGGCCCGCGAGTAGGGTGTGAACGCGCATGGCTTTCCGTTTCGTCACCGCCGGCGAGTCTCATGGGCCCGCCCTCACCGCCCTCGTCGAAGGACTCCCTGCAGGGCTCGAGCTGAGGCCTGAGGACATCGACCGCGACCTCGCTCGGCGCCAGCTCGGACACGGGCGCGGCGGCCGGATGAAGATCGAGAAGGATCGCGCCGAGGTTACGGCCGGGATCCGGCACGGGCGAACGCTTGGGAGCCCGGTGACGCTGCGAATCGAGAACCGCGACTACGCCAATTGGGAGGAGCGGATGAACCCCTGGCCGGTGGAGGCCGAGGTGGACGAGGTCCATCTTCCCCGGCCCGGGCATGCCGACCTGGCAGGCGTGCAGAAGTTCGGTCACAGCGACGTGCGCAACGTGCTGGAGCGGGCCAGCGCACGCGAAACCGCCGCCCGCGTCGCCGCGGGCGCCCTCGCCAAGGCGTTCCTGCGCGAGCTCGGGGTGACCGTGTTCTCGCACGTCATCCGCATCGGCTCGGTGGCGGCGCCGGAGCGGGAGGAGCTGCGTCCCGAGGACTTCGAGGGCGTCGACGACTCGCCGGTCCGCTGCCTCGACGCCGCCGCGAGCGAGGCGATGGTGGCCGAGATCGACCACGCCCGGAAGGCAAACGAGTCCCTCGGCGGGATCTTCGAGGTGCTCGCCTTCGGACTAGTGCCCGGGATCGGGTCGCACGCGTCGTGGGAGGAGCGCCTCGACGGCCGCCTGGCGCAGGCGATCATGTCGATCCAGGCGATCAAGGGCGTCGGGATCGGCGACTCCTTCGCGCTCGCCGAGCGTGTGGGCTCGCGCGCCCACGACGAGATCTTCTGGTCCTCCGAGCGCGGCTACCACCGCGAGACCAACCGCGCGGGCGGGCTCGAGGGCGGCATGACCACCGGCGACCCGCTGATCGTGCGGGCGGCCATGAAGCCGCTGCCGACGCTCACCAAGCCGCTGCGCAGCGTTGACATCGAGACGAAGGAACCGGCCCAGGCCCTTCGCGAGCGCACCGATTCCTGCACCGTGCCTGCCGCCGGGGTGGTGGGGGAGGCGATGGTCGCGCTCGTGCTCGCGGCCGGCTATCGCGAGAAGCTCGGCGGCGATCACATCGACGACCTACGGGCGGCGCTGGACGCCTACGAGGAGCGCATCGGATGGCGGCGCCGCGGCTAGGCGGGGCCCTCGTGCTGGTGGGGTTCATGGGCGCGGGGAAGTCCACCGGCGTCCGCACACTGGCCGCGGAGCTCGGTGCCGAGCCGGTGGACTCCGACCACGAGCTCGAGCGGCGGCTGGGAGAGCCGATCGAGGCGTTCTTCGACCGCGAGGGCGAATACGCGTTCCGGGCGCGGGAGGAGGAGCTGGTGCTCGAGCTCCTCGACGGCCGCCAGGGTCCCGTCATCGCGCTCGGCGGAGGGGCGCTGCAGTCCGAGCGGGTACGGGAGGCACTCGTTCGACACACGGTCGTCCACCTCGAGGTGCGTCCGGAAGACGCCTGGCGGCGGGCATCGGGCAAGGGCCGGCCGCTGGCGCGCGAGCCGGGGCGTTTCGAGCAGCTCCAGCGCGACCGCACCCCGCTCTACGAGGCGGTGGCCGACGCCGTGCTCCCCCCGTCGGACCGCGACTGCCTGCGCCGCGCGCTTCCGGCGCTCCTCGCCCTGGGCGATGCGCCGGCGGGCACCCGCCTCGTGTGGGCCTCCGCGGCCTCGGCCGAGTACCCCGTGTACGTTGGGCGAGGCCTGATCGCTTCGGGGTTCTTCTTTCCCCGCGACGGGCGGCGGCTGGTGGTCACCGACTCGAACGTCGCCCGGGTCCAACCCTTCGAGGGGGACGCGCGAATAGTCGTGACGCCGGGCGAGGAGCGCAAGACGATCCGCGGCGCCGAGCTCGTGCTGCGCGAGCTCGCGAAGGCAAACGCGGAACGCGGCGATTTCGTGGTGGCGGTCGGCGGCGGAGTGGTGGGGGACGTGGCGGGCTTCTGTGCTGCGATCTACCAGCGCGGCATGCGTCACGTGCAGGTGCCGACCTCGCTCGTGGCGCAGGTCGACTCCGCCTATGGCGGCAAGACGGGGGTGGACCTGCCCGAGGGGAAGAACTACGTCGGCGCCTACCATCAGCCGTCCGCCGTGCTGTGCGACCCGGTCGCGCTCGAGACGCTTCCACCCGAGGAGATGGCGGCGGGCTACGCCGAGGTCGTCAAGACTGCTCTGATCGCGGGCGGCCCCCTGTGGGCGCGTGTGCGGCAGGGCGGCGAAGTGGATCCCGAGACGATCATGGGCTGCGTTCGTACCAAGCTCGCGGTGGTTGCGGCCGACGAGCGCGACGCCGGCCGGCGTCAGGTGCTCAACCTCGGCCACACCGTCGGGCACGCGATCGAGGCGGCTACCTCGTACGAGCGCTACCGGCACGGCGAGGCCGTCGCGATTGGCCTGCTCGCCGCCCTGCGGCTGTCCGGGAGGGAGGCCCTGCGCGCCGAGGTCGCCGGGCTGCTCGCCGCGCGCGGACTGCCGGTGGCCTACTCGGGGGCCTCCGTGGACGAGGTGCTCGCCCTGATCGAGCGCGACAAGAAGCGCGTAGGCGGGCGGGTGCCGTTCGTTCTCGTCGAGGCTCCCGGCGAGGTGACGGCGGGGCACGAGGTCGGACCCGCCGAGCTGCGCGCCGCCGTCGAGGAGGTACACGCCGGTTGAAAAACCGCGTGGAAGTTCTGCACGGCGTGAACTTCGACGTGCTCGGCCGCCGGCCCGCCGCGCACTACGGCGGCCTGACGCTCCCGGAGCTCGAGGTGCGCGTGATGCGCTTCGCGCGCGACCTGGGGCTCGAAGTCTCCTTCTCGCAGACGAACCACGAGGGCGAGTTCTGCGAATACCTGCACCGCGCCGAGACCAGCGCCGACGGGCTGGTCCTGAACCCGGGAGCGTGGACCCATTACTCCTGGGCGATCCGCGACGCCCTCGAGGTCGCCGGCCTGCCCGCCGTGGAGGTGCATCTGTCCCGCGTGGACGAGCGGGAGGAATGGCGGCGGCTGTCCGTCATCCGCGACCTCTGCCTGGGCTGCGTGCAGGGAAAGGGGATCGACGGCTACCGTGACGCACTCGAGATGCTGAAGGAGGCGCTGCAGGAATGAGCATTTCCGCTGAGGCTGCGGTCGAGGCGAGGACCGACCGGCTGGTCGACCTGCTCGACCAGCGCGAGCTCGACTGCCTGCTCGTCACCAACCTCGTCAACGTCCGCTACCTGACCGGCTTCACCGGCACCAACGGCGCCTGCATCGTCAGCGGCGACGAGCGGGTCTTCCTCACCGACTTCCGTTACGTCGAGCAGGCACGCTCCCAGGTCCGGGGCTACGAGCGGGTGGAGGCCGGGAGGCACATGGTGGGCGACCTCGCCGCGCGGCTGCACGGGCGCGCCGGGTTCGAGGACGCCCACGTGACCGTCGAGGTCCATGGCAAGCTCGGCGAGAAACTCGCCGAAGGCGTCGAGCTCGTGCCCGCTGGGCCACTGGTGGAGGGGCTGCGCGAGGTGAAGGACGAGCTCGAGCTCGACGCGATCCGCGCGGCGACCGCGATCGCGGACGAGGCCTACGACGAGCTTCGCGAGCGCGGGCTCGCCGGGCGGACCGAACGTGAGGTCGCGATGTCGCTGATGCGCTCGGTCGAGGACCGCGGAGCCGAGGGCCCGTCGTTCCCGGCGATCGTGGCCGCCGGCGCGCATGGCGCGCTGCCGCACGCGACGCCCCGGGAGGTGGAGATCCCCGCGGGCACGCTGGTCGTGATCGACATGGGCGCGCAGGTTGACGGCTACTGCTCCGACTGCACGCGCACGCTGGCCACCGGGCCGCTCGACGACGCGGCCTTCGAGATCTACGAGCTGGTGCGCCGGGCGCAGGAGGAGTCGCTCCGAGCAGTGCGCGCCGGCGCCTCGTACAAGGCCGTCGACGCGGTCGCGCGGGACATCATCGAGGCGGCCGGGCATGGTGGGCACTTCGGGCACGGCCTCGGGCACGGGGTGGGGCTGGACGTGCACGAAGGGCCGCGACTCGGGAAGACCGCAGAGGGTGAGCTCCGCGCGGGCAACGTGGTCACGGTCGAACCGGGCGTCTACGTGCCCGGCGAGGTCGGCGTGCGGATCGAGGACCTGGTGGTGGTGAGAGACGGCGAGCCCGAGGTGCTCACCGGGTTCCCGAAGGAGCTCGTGACGATCGAATGAGTCCGGCGGCGCCGATCGTCGCCTGATGCCCCTCGCCGCTGCCGCCGCCTTCGTCGGCGCCTCGATCCAGTCCGCCACCGGCTTCGGCTTCGCCCTGGTGTTGAGCCCGGCGCTGTTCGCCGCTGTCGACCCTGTCGAGGCTGTCACCTCGCTCCTCGTGCTCGGCGCGGCGCTCAACGTGTTGGTGCTGTTCGAGCGCGGCCGCCCAGAACACGTCGACTGGCGCGCGCTGGCCCCGATGCTCGTGGCGGCGATCCCCGGCTTGGCCGCCGGGGTCGTGGCGCTGACGCTCCTGTCCAAGGAGGCGCTGCAAGTTGCCGTCGGGGTGGCGGTGATCATCGCCGCCGGCTGGCAGCTGCGCCAGCGCAAGGCACGCAAGTCCGCGGAATCCCGTCCGACGCTGGCGCCCGCGGCCGGGTGGGCGGCCGGCTTCGCAAGCGGAGCGCTGACCACGTCGATCAGCGTCAGCGGACCGCCGATCGTGCTCTGGCTGGAGGCCCACGGAGTCCGCCCGGATGAGTTCCGAGCCTCCCTGGCCGCCAGCTTCCTGGTGCTGAACCTGATTGGCGGCGCAGTAGTGCTCGTCGCCGAGGGCAGCGCACTCGACGCGGGTGTCGTGCTCCCCCTGCTCGGCCTGGTCGTCGCCGGCTACGCGCTCGGCGCCGTTGCCTTCAGGCGCCTCGAAGCAGATCGCTTCTTCGCTCTGGCGCTGGCGCTGGTGGCGTGCACGGGGGCGGCGAGTCTGGCGGCCGGGCTGGGGCTGTTGTAGGGGAGAGGGGCCACGACGGTTTGGCGTTATCACACAGATGCGCCACGGGAGGCGCACGGCGGTCGGAACGCGATTTCGGCTCAACGCCGTCCGCCGGAGTCCACCCATGTTGTGGGCTCGCGCCAAGGGAGAGCGCTGCGCGTCGCTGCTGGATTTCCACAGAAGCAGCGTTGTCGAAAGCGCCGATTGCGTTCCGGCGTACAGCTGTTGCTCGTCCAATCCGAGCGTCT
>Ga0081538_10004864_pt1 | contig 12233 bp, 12 predicted proteins | sample TabmetS5T2R1_FD_71022 | JGI IMG/M metagenome (GOLD analysis project Ga0081538, IMG submission 71022) | Tabebuia heterophylla rhizosphere microbial communities from the University of Puerto Rico - S5T2R1 | ecosystem: Host-associated > Plants > Roots > Rhizosphere ... | reverse complement strand
CTCGTGCCTGCCCTCCCCCAGCAGGTGCTGGTCGAGCTCGCCGATGGTCGGCAGGAACCGGTAGGGGTCGTCGATGGTGAAGGTGCCGGCGTCGTAGGTCACCTCCAGCCGGTAGGCGGGCGGCCGGGCGGCGCCGTCCAGCACGCCCTCGAACAGGCCGGCGGGGTGGACCTGGTCGAGCTTGACGCGCTGGTCGCCGGCGAGCGCGACCACCGCGGTCGCGGCCGGCCGCAGCGCGCGGACCACCAGCTTGCCGTCCTCGACGTGGGCGCCCAGCAGCCGGTGCGGCTCGTGGTGCTCGCCCCGCACCAGCCGCTCCACCTCGTCGGAGCCGGCCGGCCTGGTCATGGCGTCACCCCCAGCAGGCGCCTGATGCCGCCGAGCGGGATCGGCAGCCACGCCGGGCGGTTCCTGGCCTCGTACATGACCTCATAGACTGCCTTGTCCAGCTCCAGGGCGCGAAGCAGCAGCTCGTGGTCGCCGGCGAGCCAGCCGGCGCCGGCGGCCGCGCCCAGGTAGCCCTCCAGGAACGCGTCCCGGTTGGCCTCGATCCAGGCGGTGGCGCGCCCGTCCTCGGCGGCCAGGTCGGAATCCCCCACCACCAGCGGCTGGAAGGCGGCGTAGTCGAAGGAGCGCAGCATCCCGGCCACGTCCTGCCAGGGGCTGGCCAGGCGCCGCCGCTCCTCCAGGCTGCGGGCCGGCTCGCCCTCGAAGTCGAGCACCTTCCACGCCTCCGCCACCCGCAGCACCTGGCCGAGGTGGTAGTCGCCGTGGATGCGCTGGAGGTGGCGGCTGCCGCCGCCGGCCGCCTCGGCCTTGGCGTAGACCTCCTGGATGGCCTCGCGGTGGTCGGCGAGCTCCGGCACCAGCGCCGCCACCTGGGTGAGCTGGCCGAGCAGGCGGGCGCTGAGCCGGCCGAGGTCGGGCTGGCCCTCGGGCACCTTGGGCAACGCGGCGGCCAGGGCCAGGTGCAGCTCGGCGGTGAGCCGGCCGAGCGCCCCGGCCTCGCCGGCGAAGTTGCCCGGGTCGCCGCGCTCCGACCGGTAGTGGCCGGCGACCCGCTCGGTGGCGAGCTGCCAGCCCTCGACGCTGCCGGGGTAGAAGCGCTGGAGGATGCCGAGGGTGGAGCCGAGGCCCTCGATCCAGCCGAGCGGCGCCACGCAGGCCTCGAAGCCGGCGGCGGCCAGCGCCCTGGTGACCTCCAGCTCGGGGTTCTCGCCGGGCTCCAGCCGGCGGAACAGCTTGAGGATCAGCCGGTTGCCGAACACCAGCGAGGAGTTGGACTGCTCCCCGGCGACCAGCCTGCCGGGGCCGCGCAGCGTGTCGGTCCACTCGGGCGCGCGGTAGAAGCGCAGCTCCTCGACGTTGGCGGCGCGTGACAGCAGGTCCAGGTAGACCGAGCCGAGCCGCTCGTCGCGGACCGCGTCGTAGAACACCCCGCCGGTCGGTCCCTTGGTCTGGAGGATGACCGCGTCCGGGCTGCGGTCGGTGAGCTGCCTGGCCTCGATGCCGCGGTCGTGGCCCATGGGCACGTGGTAGCGCTCGACGCCGCCGTCGGCGTAGGCGACCGCGGCGACCACCTCGTGCAGGCTCGGGTGGGCGGTGCGCAGCGGCACCTGCGCCTCGACGCGGACCTCCCCCACCGGCCTGCCCTTGCCGGCGAACCAGCGCTGGCCGGGCAGGAACTCGGCAAGGGCCGTCTCCAGCTCGGTCACGGGGCTACCTGGGGCGGACGTGAAGCACGTGCGCCGGCTCCACCCGCGGGTCGAGGCGGGTCCAGTTGGAGGCGCCGTGCCAGGTCCAGGCCTGGCCGGTCAGCTCGTCGAACACGTCGAAGGCGCCCGTGTCCCAGTCGAGCCCGAGCGCGGGCATCCACAGGTGCAGGAAGGTGTCGCGCACCTCGTGCGGGTTGAGGTTGACCACCACCAGCACGACGTCCTCGCCGGTCCGCTTGGAGAAGGCCAGCACGTCGGGCGAGTCGACCAGGTGGAAGCGGAGGTTCCGCAGCCAGTGGAGCGCCGGGTGGGCGCGGCGGATCTCGTTCAGCCGGGCCAGGTAGGGCGCCAGCGACGGCTGCGACCAGTCCCTGGGCTTGTACTGGTACTTCTCGGAGTCCAGGTACTCCTCTGAGCCGGGCCGCACCGCCTCGCGCTCCATCAGCTCGTAGCCCGAGTAGACGCCCCACGACGGCGACGCCATCGCGGCCAGCACCGCCCGCACCTTGAAGGCCGCCTGGCCGCCGTGCTGGAGGTAGGCGTGGAGGATGTCGGGGGTGTTGACGAAGAAGTTGGGCCGCATGTACTCGGCCGACTCCGCGTGCGCCAGCTCGGTCAGGTACTCCTCCAGCTCGGCCTTGGCGTTGCGCCAGGTGAAGTACGTGTAGGACTGGGTGAAGCCGACCTTGGCGAGCACCCTCATCATCGCCGGGCGGGTGAACGCCTCGGCCAGGAAGACCACATCGGGATGCTCGGCCTTGACGGCGGCGATCAGCCACTCCCAGAACTGGACCGGCTTGGTGTGGGGGTTGTCGACGCGGAAGATGCGCACGCCGTGGGCGATCCAGTGGTCCAGCACGGCCTTGCAGGCGGCGTGCAGCGCCGGCGCGTCCGGGCTGTCGAAGTTGAGGGGATAGATGTCCTGGTAGACCTTTGGCGGGTTCTCGGCGTAGGCGATCGAGCCGTCGGGCCGGATGCGGAACCAGTCCGGGTGCTCCTTGACCCACGGGTGGTCCGGCGAGCACTGCAGGGCGTAGTCCAGGGCCACCTCCATGCCGAGCTCGTTTGCCCTGGCCACGAAGGCGTCGAAGTCCTCGATGGTGCCGAGGTCGGGATGCACGGCGTCGTGGCCGCCGGCCTCCGAGCCGATCGCCCACGGGCTGCCCGGGTCGTCGGGGCCGGGGTCGAGGGTGTTGTTGGGCCCCTTGCGGTGGGTGCGCCCGATGGGATGGATCGGCGGCAGGTAGACCACGTCGAAGCCCATGTCGGCGATCGCGGGCAGCCGCTCGGCCGCCTGCTTGAAAGTGCCGCTGGTGGTGGCGGTGGCGCCCTCGGAACGGGGGAAGAACTCGTACCAGGCGCCGTACAGGGCGCGTGGCCGGTCGACCCAGATCTCCAGCCGCCTGGAGCGGGTGACGTCCCTGGGCGGGTGGCGGTCGAGCAGCTCGACCACGGTGGAGTCGCTGGCGGCCGCCAGCCGCTCGGCGGGGTCCGCCCCGGCGCGGCGCAGGCCGGCCGCGGCCTCCCTGAGCAGGTCGCGGCTGGCCGCCGGCACCCAGGCCGCGGCGGCCTCGAACAGCCGGGCGCCCTCCTCCAGCTCCAGGTCGATGTCGCGGCCGGCGTCGAGCTTCTTGTGGGTGCCCTGGCGCCAGGTGGCGATCTCGTCGGTCCACGCCTCCACCACGAACGACCAGGAGCCGGTCCTGGGCAGGGTGACCTCGGCCCGCCAGCGGTCCAGGCCATGGTCCACCGGGACCATGGGGACGAGCTGGGAGCGGCGCTCGCCCGGCCCGCTGAGCCGCACGGCGGCGGCGATGACCTCGTTGTGGCCGTCGCGGAAGACGGTCGCCTCGACCGGGATCGTCTCCCCGGCGACCGCCCGCGCCGGCCAGCGCCCGCAGTCCACCTGAGGCCGGATGCCTTCGACGACGATGCGCCCGATCATGCCCTGCACGCTACCACTCGGAGCCAAGGCGCAACCGGACGCGAAGCCCTCGTGGGAGCCCTGCGTGGGGCGGATGCGGCGCACCGCCCCACGGCCCCCCCATCGGCCCCCACGAGGGCCTGCTCCGGGAATCGCTTCCCTTCGCAACTACCAGTTTTTCGTGTTGCAAGTTTGCTTGCAAGGAGTATCTCCAACCCACCTAGAATGCCTACGCATCTCTGGAGCCGAGAGGGGACGGACAGTGGCGCAGCCCGGTCTGCCCGAGGACGCCCGCCCCACCATCGAGGACGTCGCCAGGGAGGCCGGCGTCTCGACCAGCTCGGCGAGGAACTACTTCTCCCGACCGGCGGTGCTCAGCGACGGCACCCACGCCCGCATCGAGCAGGCGGTGCGGGCCACCGGCTACGTCCCCAGAGGCGGACAACTGGGCAGGCGGCGGCTCGGCAGGCTGGCCTTCGAGATGCCGCGCGCCGAGGACCCTGGCGTGAACCCGATCTACAGCCAGCTCCTGCTGGCGCTGCTGTGGGCGGCCTGGTCGGGCGGCTACCACCTGCACCCGTTCGTCACCGACAAGGAGCCCGGCTCGCGGGTGCCGTTCTACCGGCGGCTCTGGGCCCGCCGGCAGGTCGACGGCTTCGTCCTCACCGACGCCGGCTACGACGACGAGCGGGTCCCCTGGCTGCTCGACGCCGGCGTCCCGTTCGTGCTGCTCAGCCGCATGCGCGAAGAGCACGGCTACTGCTGGGTGGACAACGACAACGTGGGCGGGTCGGTGACGGCGGTCGGTCACCTGCTGGACGGCGGGCACCGTCGGATCGCCTACCTCGGCTGGCCGGAGGGCGACCCGGTCGCCGACCGGCGGCTGGAGGGCTACCGGCGCGCGGTCGGCGCCGCCGGCCTGCCGGAGCTGGTGGAGTGGCAGGACTACGGGGAGCCCGCCCTCGACCAGGCCGGCCGCCTGCTGCGGCGGCCCGAGGACGAGCGGCCCACCGCGGTGCTGGCCTCCTGCGACGAGTTCGCCTACGACGTCATGCGGGCGGCGGCCCGGCTCGGGCTGGCGGTCGGCGGCGGCGCCGGCCCGCGGCGGGTGGCGGTGGTCGGCTGCGACGACTCCCCCATGGCCGCCCGCACCGTCCCGACCCTCACCACCCTCCGCCAGCCGGTGAAGCTGCTCGCCGAGCGGGCCGTCGACATGCTGGCGGCCAAGATCCGCAACCCCCGCTTCGAGGCGCACGCGCTCGAGCGCCCCGAGCTGATCGTCCGCGAGAGCAGCTCGCCTGCGTGAACCTCGCCCTGGTCCTCACCACCTTCGCGGTCGTCCTCCCCGCCGAGCTGCCGGACAAGTCGATGCTCGCCTCCCTGGTGCTCGGCACCCGCTACCGTCCGCTGCCGGTCTTCCTGGGCGTCGCGGCCGCCTTCGCCGTGCACGTCTGCGTGGCGGTGGCCATCGGTGGGATCTTCTCGCTGCTCCCCGAGCGGCTGGTCCTGCTGGTGGTCACCGTGCTGTTCGCCGTCGGCGCGGCCGTGCTGCTGCTCGGTCGCGAGGAGCGGCCGGAAGGGACCGCCCCGGCGGCCGCCGGCGCGGGAACGGGACCGCTGCGGGCCGCGCTGACCGCCTTCGGCGTCGTCTTCGTGGGGGAGTGGGGCGACATCACGCAGGTCACCATCGCCAACCTCGCCGCCAGGTACGCCGACCCGCTGAGCGTCGGCGTCGGCGCGGTGCTGGCGCTGTGGACGGCGGCGGCCCTGGCCCTCACCGTCGGCCGTGGCCTGCTGCGGCGCCTCCCGACCCGCCTGGTACGCCGGCTCGCCGGGCTGATCCTGGCGGCGCTGGCCGTGCTCTCGCTGGTGGAGGCCGTGCGCGGGTGACCGCGATGCCCGCGCTTGCGCCGCCGGCGCCCTCCTGGGCACCCTGATACCGGCATGGTCCGCTTCCTGCTCGTGTGCAACCGCGCCCTGGACTTCGGGCGCGTCGTCACCTGCGGCTGTCCCGGGGTCCGGGGACCGCGGTCGCCGAGGCGAGGCCCCCGGATCGGTTGACAGCCCGGCGCCCCTCGCGACGCCCTCTGAGGAGGCAACCGTGTCGACCACCGACGACCTGCTGCGCAACAACCAGGAGTACGCCGCGTCCTTCACCGGCGACCTGCCCATGCCCCCCGGGAAGGGGGTCGCCGTGGTCGCCTGCATGGACGCCCGCCTGAACGTCTACGCCCTGCTCGGGCTGCGCGAGGGCGAGGCCCACGTCATCCGCAACGCCGGCGGGGTGGTGACCGACGACGTGATCCGCTCGCTGACCATCTCCCAGCGGCTGCTCGGCACCCGCGAGGTGATCCTCATCCACCACACCGACTGCGGCATGCTGACCTTCAAGGACGACGCGGTGAAGGCCGACATCGAGGCCGACACGGGGGTGCGGCCGCCGTTCGCGCTGGAGGCGTTCCCCGACCTGGACCAGGACGTGCGCCAGTCGATCGCCCGCATCAAGGCGAGCCCGTTCGTCCCCCACAAGGACGCGGTGCGCGGCTTCGTGTTCGACGTCAAGAGCGGCGCCCTCCGCGAGGTGACCTGAGGGCCGCGGCCGGGTGGCCGCCCGGCCTCCTCACGCCATCGGGTGGGCGGCGAAGAAGTCCCAGAGGAGCTCGGCGAGGGGTCGCCCGGCGACCGCCCGCGGCAGCGGGTGGCCGCCGCCGTTGAGCCGGTAGTGCACGACCTCGGCGCCGCCGCGGCAGCCGCTCCAGCGCACGCCGGTCACCTCGCTGGTGTCCAGGAACACCGCCGAGTCGACGGTGCAGCCGTCGCGGGCGGCCCAGCCGGCCAGCCAGGCGGGCAGCGCCGGCAGCCGCAGGGGCTGCTCGGGGTCGGCGGCGCGGCCGCCGTAGGGGATCACCGTGTCGCCGGTGCCGTGGACCGCCAGGATCGGGACCGGCCTGGACGGCCGGCAGCCGCCCGGCTCGGCCACCAGCTGCCCGGAGACGGTGGCGACCGCCGCGACCCGGCCGGCCAGCTCGCAGGCCAGCCAGGCGGCCACGCCGCCGCCGGCGGAGAAGCCGCCGGCGTGGACCCGCGCCGGGTCCACGCAGAACCGGCCCTGGAGGTCGTTGAGCACGTCGGCGGTGTAGCGCAGGTCGTCCACGCCCAGGCTCACCCGGCCGGCGTTGGCCCAGAACCTGGCGCCGCCGTTGACCGAGCTGCCCTCGGGGTAGACCGCCAGGAAGCCGCGCCGGTCGGCCAGCGCCGACAGGCCGGTGGCGGCGGCGGTGCCGGCGGCGCTGCCGCCGTAGCCGTGGAAGAACAGCACCACCGGGGTCGGCCTGTCCGGCCGGTAGCCGGCGGGGACGCGCACGAGGTAGCCGCGGCTGCGGGCGCCGGCCGCCAGCGCCGGGTCGGCCGGGACGTCCAGGCGCAGCGAGCGGCCGGGCCGTCCCGGCGGCTGCCTGCCGCAGCCGGCGCTGGCCAGCCGGCGGTCCGCGTAGGGCTCGGCGCCGGCGGCGGGTGGGACCGGGAGCGGCCCGGTGAAGGTCTCGCTGGCGGCGCTCTGCGGGCCGTGCCGGTACTCCAGCCGCCCCGGCGCGCCGCGCTGCCCGTCGAGCCGGTAGCGGAAGCGGCCCTGCTGGCCGCACCACTCGCCGTCGCCGTGGAAGGGCGCGGTCCAGCCGGCGCCGCTGATCGAGCCGCTGACCGTGGCCGGGGTGCAGTCGCCGGTCGAGGTCTGGGCGAGCCGCACGTCGTGGAAGACGCGGACCTTGCCGAGCCCGGCGGCGGTGCCGCTGCCGCCGACCTCGCAGCCGGCCGGGGCGCCGGCGGTCGGCCGGCAGTCCAGCGGCCTGGAGACCACGGCGAGCTCGAGCGAGGACGCCGCGGCGCTCCCCGCCGGCGGCGGGGTGCGGTCGGCCCGGTCCCCGGCGCAGGCGGCCAGGAGCAGGCAAGCGAGCCAGGCGGCCGCCGCGCGGCGACCGGCGGTCCGTGCGGCCGGCACCTCACCTCCCCGGGGCCCGAGCGAGCTGGACGCCGGTCCATGATGACAGTCAGGCCCGCCGGTCCAGCTCCCTGTGGACGGCCGAGCGCAGCCCGTCCAGGGTCAGGCCGCGCGCCTCGACCAGCAGCCGGAGCGCGTGGGGACCATGGTCGGGCAGGCCGACCAGGACGCGCTCCCGCCGCTCGGAGGCGTACGGCTCGGACTCGACCGGGTCCTCGGCGTCCCTGAGCAGCCCGAGCAGCAGGTGCTCGGGGCCGACCTCCTGGTCGCGGGCGATCGCCTCCCTGGCGGCGACGGTCAGGGCCCGCGCGCAGATCAGCCGTGGCGGGTCGTGCGGCGCCCGGTGGCTGGCGGGCTGGACGCGCCGGAGCTTCACCCGCTGGGTCGCCTGCCAGTAGGCCTCGTCCCCGAAGGTCTCCTTGAGGCGGCCGGCCACCGCCTCCAGGTCGATGCCGATGCTGGCCAGCAGCTCGGTGTCGCTGGGTTGGGGGCCGGGGAGCACACCCTCCGCGATCAGCCGGTCGATCCCGGCCCGGACGACTTCGAGGTCCAGGCCGTTGGCGCGCAGCACCTGCGCGGCCAGGTTGTCGCCGTGCACCAGCATGCCGAGCAGCAGGTGCTCGGGGCCGAGGTAGTGGTGTCGCAGGCGCCAAGCCTCCATCTGGGCCTGGGCGGTCACGGCACGGGTGGCCGTGCTGGCGTCCACCGCCCTGGGGATCGACTCCATGGCGGTCACCCTCCTCGCCCGGGCCGGCCGCGGGGGCCGTGCTTCTGGTGGACGGCCTGCTTGCTGACGCCCAGCCGGCTGGCGATGTCCCGCCAGGACCAGCCGTTGGCGCGGGCGTTGTCGACCTGGAGGGCCTCCAGCACCTCCAGCAGGCCGCGCAGTGCCGCGACCGCCCGCAGGCCGACCTCGGGGTCGCGGCTGCCGGTCGCCGCCGCCAGGGTCGCCAGCTCGGGATCGACCGTCTTGTCCACGGCGTCAAGATACCTTGACCGTGGCGGTGGTCAACGCCGCTTGACGCTCCCGCGCCGGGCCGGCCGTGGTCTGGCCGGGCCGGCCGGGGTCTCAGTCGGACCCGCTCGACCCTCCGCCGCCGCCATCGCCACCGGACCCGCCGCCGCCGGACCCCTCGCCGTCGTCCCCGCCGCCGTCGCCGCCGCCGGACCCGCCATCGTCGCCGCCGAGGTCGCGCCCCGCCTGGTCGGCGCCGCCGGCCGGCGGCTGCTGCCGGCCCGCCTCCGTCGCCCCGAAGCCGCCGCCCGGGGGGTCCTGCCCGCCCGCGGGCGGCTGCCCACCCGGGTTCTGGCCGGCCGCCGGGGTCTGCCCACCGGCCGGCGCCTGGCCGACCGGCCCGGCCGGCTCCCGTCCCCCCAGCGGTGCGAGGCCGAGGCTCGGCGCCGCCACGAGCAGCGCCGCCAGCAGCAGCGCAGCCGCCACCATCCATGCCCCGCGCCTCCGGCGCACCGGGCCCGCCGCGCCGCGGGCGGTGGGAGCGCCGCCGGCCCCCGCTCGCGCTCCCACCGCCGCCGCCTGCCGGTGGACCCGGGTGGGGGCGTCCGCCGCCGGCCGATGGTGGGCCAGGGCGGCGACGCCGACCGCCTCTGCCTGCCGGTGGACCGGGGTGGCAATACCGACTGCCGCCGCCGGCCGGTGGTGGACCGGGGTGGCGACGCCCGCCGCCGGCTGCGGGTGGGCCGGGGCGGGGGTGCCGAGGGGCGCCGCCGGCTGCGGGGGGGGCGGGGGGGGGGGGGGGGGGGGCGCGCCCGGCCCGGGGGGGGGCGGGGGCCCCCCCCCGGCCGCTCGGCGGGGTCCGCCCCGGCGCGGCGCAGGCCGGCCGCGGCCTCCCTGAGCAGGTCGCGGTTGGCCGCCGGCACCCAGGCCGTGGCCGCCTCGAACAGCCGGGCGCCCTCCTCCAGCTCCAGGCCGATGTCGCGGCCGGCGTCGAGCTTCTTGTGGGTGCCCTGGCGCCAGGTGGCGATCTCGTCGGTCCAGGCCTCTACCACGAACGACCAGAGGCCGGTCCGGGGCAGGGTGACCTCGGCCCGCCAGCGGTCCAGGCCATGGTCCACCGGGACCATGGGGACGAGCTGGGCGCGGCGCTCGCCCGGCCCGCTGAGCCGCACGGCGGCGGCGATGACCTCGTTGTGCCCGTCGCGGAAGACGGTCGCCTCGACCGGGACCGTCTCGCCGGCGACCGCCCGCGCCAGCCAGCGCCCGCAGTCCACCTGGGGCCGGATGCCCTCGATGACGATGCGCCCGATCATGCCCTGCACGCTACCACCCTGGGACAAGGCGTAGCCGGGTCGCGAAAACCCTCGTGGGAGCCCTGCGTGGGCGGATGCGGCGCACCGCCCCACGGCCCCCCCTTCGGCCCCCACGAGGGCCTGCTCGGGGAATCGCTTCCCCTCGCAACTAGCAGTCTTTCGTGTTGCAAGTTTGCTTGCAAGGAGTATCTCGAAGCCACCTAGAATGCCTACGCATCGGTGGAGCTGAGAGGGGACAGACGTTGGCGCAGCCCGGCCTGCCCGAGGACGCCCGCCCCACCATCGAGGACGTCGCCAGGGCCGCCGGCGTCTCCACCTCCTCGGTGAGGAACTGGTTCTCCCGCCCGGCGGTGCTCAGCGCCGCCACCCACGCCCGCATCGAGCAGGCGGTGCGGGCCACCGGCTACGTCCCGCGGGGCGGCGTGGGGCCGCTGGGCAGGCGGCAGCTCGGCTGGCTCGCCTTCGAGATGCCGCGGGCCGAGGACCCGGGCGTGAACCCGTTCTACAGCCAGCTCCTGCTGGCGCTGCTGTGGGCGGCCTGGTCAGGGGGCTACCAGCTGCACCCGTTCGTCACCGACATGGAGCCCGGCTCGCGGGTCCCCTTCTACCGCCGGCTCTGGGCCCGCCGGCAGGTCGGCGGCTTCGTCCTCACCGACGCCGGCTACGACGACGAGCGGGTCCCCTGGCTGCTGGCCGCCGGCGTCCCGTTCGTGCTGCTCAGCCGGTTGCGCGAGGAGCACGGCTACTGCTGGGTGGACAACGACAACGTGGGCGGGTCGGTGACGGCGGTCGGCCACCTGCTTGGCGGCGGGCACCGGCGGATCGCCTACCTCGGCTGGCCGGAGGGCGACCCGGTCGCCGACCGGCGGCTGGAGGGCTACCGGCGCGCGGTCGCCGCCGCCGGCCTGCCTAAGCTGGTGGAGCGCCAGGACTACGGGGAGCACGCCCTCGACCAGGCGGGCCGCCTGCTGCGCCGGCCCGAGGGCGAGCGGCCCACCGCGGTGGTGGCCTCCTGCGACGAGTTCGCCTACGACGTCATGCGGGCGGCGGCGCGGCTGGGGCTGGAGGTCGGCGGCGGCGCCGGTCCGGGGCGGGTCGCGGTGGTCGGCTGCGACGACTCCCCCATGGCCGCCCGCACGGCGCCGACCCTCACCACCCTCCGGCAGCCGGTGAGGCTGCTGGCCGAGCGCGCGGTCGACATGCTGGCGGCCAGGATCCGCAACCCACGCTTCGAGGCCCACGCGCTGGAGCGCCCCGAGCTGATCGTCCGCGAGAGCACCTCGCCTTCGTGAACGCCGCCGTGGTCCTCACCACCTTCGCGGTCGTCCTCCCCGCCGAGCTGCCGGACAAGTCGATGCTCGCCTCTCTGGTGCTCGGCACCCGCTACCGGCCGCTGCCGGTGTTCCTGGGCGTGGCGGCCGCGTTCGCCGTGCACGTCTGCGTGGCGGTGGCCGTCGGCGGCGTCTTCGCGCTGCTGCCCCGCCGGCTGGTGCTGCTGGTGGTCGCCGCCCTGTTCGCCGGCGGGGCGGCCGTGCTGCTGCTGGGCCGCGAGGAGCGGCCGGAGGGGCGCGCCCGGGCGGTCGCCGGCGCCGGAGCGGGACCGCTGCGGGCCGCGATGACCGCCTTCGGCGTCGTCTTCCTCGGGGAGTGGGGCGACATCACCCAGGTCACCACCGCCAACCTCGCCGCCAGGTACGCCGACCCGCTGAGCGTCGGCGTCGGCGCGGTGCTCGCGCTGTGGACGGCGGCGGCGCTGGCGCTCACCGTCGGCCGCGGCCTGCTGGGGCGCCTGCCGGCCCGCCTGCTGCGCCGGCTCGCCGGGCTGATCCTGGTGGCGCTGGCCGTGCTCACGCTGGTGGAGGTCGTGCGCGGCTGAGCGCCATGCCGGTTCTTGCGCCGCCGGCGCCCCGTGGGCACCCTGATACCGGCATGGTCCGCTACCTGCTCGTGAGCAACCGCGCCCTGGACTTCGGGCGCGTGGTCACCTGCGGCTGTCCCGGGGTCCGGGGGCCGCGGTCGCCGCGGCGAGGCCCCCGGATCGGTTGACAGCCCGGCGCCCGCTGCGACGCCCGAGGAGGCAACCGTGTCCACCACCGACGAGCTGCTGCGCAACAACCAGGAGTACGCCGCGTCCTTCTCCGGCGACCTGCCCATGCCCCCCGGGAAGGGGGTCGCCGTGGTCGCCTGCATGGACGCCCGCCTGAACGTCTACGCCCTGCTCGGGCTGCGCGAGGGCGAGGCCCACGTGATCCGCAACGCCGGCGGGGTGGTGACCGATGACGTGATCCGCTCGCTGACCATCTCCCAGCGCCTGCTCGGCACCCGCGAG
>Ga0081538_10004863_pt1 | contig 12235 bp, 7 predicted proteins | sample TabmetS5T2R1_FD_71022 | JGI IMG/M metagenome (GOLD analysis project Ga0081538, IMG submission 71022) | Tabebuia heterophylla rhizosphere microbial communities from the University of Puerto Rico - S5T2R1 | ecosystem: Host-associated > Plants > Roots > Rhizosphere ... | reverse complement strand
CGTTCCCGAGCGGCCCTGCCGGCAGGCCAGCCCGACCCGGGTGGAGGGAGAGCGACGCATGGCGCGCATCGAGTTGGAGGATGTGTCCAAGGTCTATACCGGTGGGGTGCGGGCGGTGAACTCGCTGTCGCTGGACATCCCCGACGGTGACTTCATGGTGTTTGTCGGCCCCTCGGGCTGCGGCAAGTCCACCGCCTTGCGGATGGTGGCCGGGCTGGAGGACATCACCGAGGGCGAGATCCGCATCGGGGACCGGGTGGTCAACGACATGCCCCCCAAGGACCGGGACATCGCCATGGTGTTCCAGAACTACGCCCTGTACCCGCACATGACCGTGGAGGACAACCTGGCCTTCGGGCTCCAGCTGCGCAAGACGCCCAAGGAGGAGCAGGCAAAGCGGGTGGCCGAGGCGGCCAAGATGCTGGCCCTGGAACCCTTCCTCAAGCGCAAGCCGGCGGCGTTGTCGGGTGGGCAGCGCCAGCGGGTGGCCATGGGCCGGGCGATTGTTCGCAACCCGCAGGCGTATCTGATGGACGAGCCGCTGAGCAACCTGGACGCCAAGCTCCGCGTGAGCATGCGGGCCCAGCTGGCCAGCCTGCACGAGCGGCTCGGGGTGACCACGATCTATGTGACGCATGACCAGATCGAGGCCATGACCCTGGGCTCGCGGGTGGCGGTGCTCAAGGACGGGGAGCTGATGCAGGTCGACACCCCCCAGTCCCTGTTTGATGCTCCGGCGAACCTGTTTGTGGCCACCTTCATCGGCAGCCCGGCGATGAACCTGGCCGAGGCCAAGCTGGTCCGCGACCAGGGCCCGATGCTGGTGTTCGCCGAGCACAAGGTCCCCCTGCCCGAGGGGCTGGTGTCTTCCCGGGAGGGGCTGGAGGGCTATTTTGACCGGCAGCTGATCGTGGGGCTGCGCCCCTCCAGCATGGAGGACTCGGCCTACGCCCCCCAGGACTGGCCCCGGGTCAAGGGCGAGGTCGCGGTGACCGAGGAGCTGGGCTCGGAGGTCAACCTGATCTTCCACATGGCCGCCCCCCCGGTGCACCACGACATCATGATCGCCCGCTTCGACAAGGCGGCCAAGGACGAGGTCGAGGCCGAGGAGCTGGCCGGGGAGGGCCACGGGCTGTGGACGGCCCGGGTCAATCCCAAGACCCAGGCCCGGGTGGGCCGGACCGTGGAGCTGGCCGTGGACACCTCGGGGTTCCACTTCTTCGACAAGGACACCGGCCTGTCCATCGGCCACCCCGACATCACCGACACCAGCACCGACGGCAGGCCCCGGACCGACACAGCGGAAGCGCGGCCGGAAACGACGTGACCCGCGTCGCCTTCCTCGGGCTCGGACGGATGGGCGCCCCCATGGCGGGGCGCCTTTCCGATGCAGGCTACGACCTGGTCGTCTGGTCGCGGACCAGCGCCCACGCCGAGGCCCTGGCCGACCGGGCCGAGGTGGCCGGCTCCCCCGCCGAGGCCGGCGCCAAGGCGGACGTGGCCATCACCATGCTGGCCGACGGCGGCGCCCTCGAGGAGGTCGTGCTCGGCCGGGACGGGCTGGCCGGCGGTCTGGGGTCGGGAGGTCTCCTGATCGACATGTCGACCACGGGGCCGGCGCCGGCCCGGAAGGTGGCCAAGGCGCTGGAGGAACGAAGCGTGGGGTTCGTCGACGCCCCGGTGGCGGGCTCGGTCGGTCCGGCCTCGGCGGGGACGCTGGCCATCTTGGTCGGCGGGCCCGACGAGGCGGTGGAGCGGGCCCGGCCGCTGCTGGAGGTCCTCGGCGACCCCAAGCGGATCTGGCACGTCGGCCCGGTCGGGTCGGGGCAGGCCGCCAAGCTGATGGTGAACCTGGTGCTCGGTGGGGTGACGGCCGCGGTCGCCGAGGGGTTCACGCTCGGGCGGTTGCTGGGGCTGTCGCCCGACGACGCCCTCGACGTCCTGGAAGGCGCCTCGGTGGCCGCCCAGACGGTCCGCTCCAAACGGGACAGGCTGCGCAGCGGCGACTACGGCGACCCCGGCTTCCGGCTGGCGCTGATGCACAAGGACCTCCGTCTGGCCGTCGACGCCGCCAGGGCCGCCCGGGCCAGCCTCCCCTTGACCGAGCGGGTCGCCGAGCTGTACGCCGGCGCCAAGGGCCGGGGCCTTGCCGACCAGGACTACGCGGCCGTCGCCGCCTACCTGGCCAGCATGGCCCTGCTGCTGGACCGCTCCCCGACCGACGGGTAGGCGCATGGGCCGCCGCCGGGTAGGCCTGGGCGTGATCGGGCTCGGCGCCGTCGCCCAGGCGGTCCACCTGCCGATCCTGCGCAGCCGTCGCGACCTGTTCGAGGTCACGGCCGTGTGCGACCTGTCGGCCGAGCTGGCCGGACGGGTGGCCGAGCGCTTCGGGCTCGGCACGGCCGGGCGCTTCCGGTCGACCGAGGACCTGCTGGACAGCGGCCTGGCCGAGGCCGTGCTGGTGCTCACCTCCGGCTCCCACGGCCAGGTCGCCGGGGCCGCGCTCGGCCGCGGCCTGCCGACGCTGTGCGAGAAGCCGCTCGCCTACACCCTCGCCGAGGCGGACACGCTGGAGCGGCTGGCGGCCAAGGAGGACACTCCCCTGCAGGTCGGCTACATGAAGCTGTACGACCCGGCGGTCCGGCGGGCCCACCGCGAGCTGGCCGCCGCCCGGCCGGCCCTGCGGGCGGTCGAGGTGACCGTCCTGCACCCGTCGGGACCCTCGCAGCTCGCCCACGCCAGCCTGGAACCGCCGCCCGCCGACGTCCCGGCGGCCACCCTGGCGGCCCTCCACGCCGAGACGGTCCGGCTCCAGGAGCAGGCCCTCGGCCGGCAGGTCCCGGCCGAGCTGCGCCGGGTCTACACCGAGGTGCTCCTGGGCAGCCTCGTCCACGACCTGGCCGTCGTCCGCCTGCTCGCCGGCGACCCGGAACGGGTCGATCACGCCGACCTGTGGCCCGAGGGCGCCTGGACGTCGGTCGCCGCCGACGCCGTGCTCGCCGGCGAGGTGCGGCTCAGCCTCCGCTGGCACTATCTGGACCGCTACCCCGCCTACCGCGAGCAGGTCCGCCTGCACCATGAGCAGGGATCGATCGCGCTCAGCTTCCCGTCCCCCTACCTGCTCAACGCCCCGACCGTGCTGACCGTCACCGACCTGGACGGCGACGCCGCCAGGACCCGCGAGGACCGCTCGACCGTCGAGGCGTTCGAACAGGAGCTGGACGCCTTCCACCGGCTGGTGACCGACGGGCGGCCGGTGGCCGCCGGGATCGCCGAGGGCCGCGCCGACATCACGACCTGCCAGCGGGTCGTCCGCCGCCTGGCCGAGCGCCGCGGGGTCGAGCTGGGCGGGGAGGCGGCCGCCGCGTGACCACCACCCCGCCGGCGCCGGCCGCACTGCACCTGGTGCCGCACACCCACTGGGACCGCGAGTGGTACGAGCCGTTCCAGCGGTTCCGCCTGCGGCTGGTCGACCTGGTCGACGACGTGCTCGACCGGGCCGAGGCCGACCCGCGCTTCTGCTTCACCTTCGACGGCCAGACGGCCATGCTCGAGGACTACCTGGAGATCCGGCCGGAGGCCGAGCCGCGCATCCAGGCGCTGGTCGCGACCGGCCAGCTCGCGGTCGGGCCCTGGCGGATCCTTTCGGACGAGTTCCTGGTCGCCGGGGAGACGCTGGTCCGCAACCTGGAGGCCGGCGTGGCCAGGGCCGAGCGCTTCGGCGGGGCCATGGCCGTCGGCTACCTGCCCGACGAGTTCGGCCACGCCGCCCAGGTCCCCCAGCTGTTGCGGCGGGCCGGCCTCGCCCACGCCTGCGTCTGGCGGGGCGTCCCGGCCGCCGTCGACCGCCACGCCTTCCACTGGACCGCGCCCGACGGCTCGACGGTCAGGACCGAGTACCTGGTCGGCGGCTACGGCAACGCCGCCGGGCTGTTCGCCTTCCCCGACGAAGCCGACGCCGCCACCACCGCGCTGCTGGAGCTCCTGGGCCCGTTCTTCGGCGCCGACCCGCTCCTGGCCATGTACGGCACCGACCACTCAGCCCCCCTGCCGGACCTGCTCGACCTGGTCGAGCGGCTCAACCGGGACCAGGACCGCTACCGGGTGCGGGTCGGGACGCTGGCCGGCTACGTCCTGGACGGCGACCACCGCGACGGCGACCTGCCGAGCTGGCGGGGCGAGCTGCGCTCGGGGGCCCGGGCGAACATCCTGATGGGCGTGACCTCGGCCCGGGTCGGCCTCAAGGCGGCCTGCGCGCGGGCGGAGCGGCTGCTGGCCCGCTACGCCGAGCCGCTCACGGCCCTGCACGGCGGCGGCTGGCCAACCCCGTTCCTGGAGCTCGGCTGGCGGCGGCTGGTCGAGTCCACCGGGCACGACTCGGTCACCGGCTGCGGCGCCGACGCGGTCGCCGACCACGTCGCCGTCCGGCTCTCCGAAGCCGCCCAGCTCGGGGCCGGCCTGGCCGAGCGGGTCGCCGCCGAGGTGGCGGCCCGGGTGCCGCCGGGGGCGGTGGCGGTGCTCAACCCCTCACCGTTCCCCCGCGCCGGGCTGGTCGAGCTCGACCTGGCCGTCCCCGACGACTGGGAGGAGGTCGCCCTGGAGCTGCCCGGCGGGCGGCTCATGGCCACCCAGGAGACCGGTCGCGTGCCGGCCCTGGTCCACCGCGAGCGGCTGCCCGGGTCGCGGCTGGCCGAGCTGTTCCGCCGCGTGCACGGCCGCGAGCTGTACCACCGGGTGGTCAACGGCGTCCGGGCCGAGCTGGTCGACGGGACCCACCGGCTCACCTTCGAGGTCGACGACCATGCCGACCCGCCCCATCTCGACATGGACCGGCTGCGCCTGGAGGTCGAGACGGCCGCGGGCACGGCACCGGACGAGGAATGGGAGGTCCGGGTCCTGGCCCCGCCCCGCCGCCGGCTGCTGGCCGGCGTGCCCGTGCCGGCCCTCGGCTGGACGGCGGCCGCCGCCCGGCCGGGCCGGGGGGCGCTCCCGGCGCCGCTGGCCGGCCGGGCGGGCGGGGACGGGACCGCCGACCCGGTGGTCGCGGGGCCGGGCCGGCTCGACAACGGGCTGGTGTCGGTCGAGGTCGCCGCCGACGGCACCCTCGGCCTGCGCGCCGGCGAGGTCGTCCTGGACGCCGTCGGCCGGCTGGTCGACGGCGGCGACGCCGGCGACCTCTACAACTACGCCCCGCCCGACGGCGACCTGCTGGTCAGCGAGCCCGAACGGGTGGCGGTGGCGGCCGTGGCGGCCGGGCCGGTGAGCGGCCGGCTGGCCGTCGAGCGCAGCTACCGCTGGCCGCTCGGCCTGGACGCCGAGGGCGCGTCCCGCTCGGCCGAGCTGGCCACCGTCCGCACCGTCACCCAGGTCGAGCTCCGGGCCGGCGAGCCGTTCGTGCGGCTCCGGCTCGAGCTCGACAACCGCTGCCGCGACCACCGCCTGCGCCTCCACCTGCCGCTGGCCGCCCCGGCGGCCAGCTCCTTCGCCGAGGGCCAGTTCGCGGTCATCGAGCGGGGCACGACGGCCGAGGGCGGCCATGGCGAGGTGCCCCTGCCCACCTTCCCGGCCAGCGGCTTCGTCGACGCCGGCGGGGCCGCCGTGCTGCTCGACCACGTGACCGAGTACGAGCTGCTCACCGACCCTCCCGAGCTGGCCCTGACCCTGCTCCGGGCCGTCGGCCAGATCAGCCGCGACGTCCACCGGTACCGGGAGGAGCCGGCCGGGCCGCAGACGCCGACCCCGGGCGCCCAGTGCCTCGGCCCGCTCGCGGCCGGCCTGGCCGTCCAGCCGCACGCCGGCCCCTGGCACGCCGACGGGGTCCTCACCCAGATGGAGTGCTTCCGCCACGACCTGCTGGCCGCCCCCGGCAGCGGACGCCGGGGCCCGCCAGGGCGACCGGCACCGGGGCTGGCCGTCGAGGGCGCGGGCGTGACGCTGTCGGCGCTGCGCCGGCGCGGCGACTGGCTGGAGCTGCGGCTGGCCGCGCAGCAGCCGCGGCCGACCACCGCCACCGTGTCCGCCGCCGGCGGGCTGGCCGCGGCCAGGGAGGCCGACCTGCTCGGCCGGCCCGGGGCCGGCCTGACGGTGGCCGGGGGGAGCCTCCGACTGGACCTGGCCCCCTGGGAGGTCCGCACCGTCCAGCTCCAGCTCGCACAGGAGGCGACCCCATGACCCTCGGGACCGGCGTGCCCGCACCCGCCGTCGAGGCGTTCCCGCCCGGGTTCCTGTGGGGTGCCGCGACCGCCGCCTACCAGATCGAGGGGGCGGCCGCCGAGGGTGGCCGGGGGCCCTCGATCTGGGACACCTTCTGCGCCACGCCGGGACGGGTCTACCGCGGCGACACCGGGGAGATCGCCTGCGACCACTACCACCGCTGGGCCGAGGACCTCGACCTGCTCGCCTGGCTCGGCCTGGACGCCTACCGGCTGTCGCTGTCGTGGTCGCGGCTCCAGCCGGCGGGCCGCGGCCCGCTCAACCCGGCCGGGGTCGACTTCTACCGGCGCCTGCTCCAGGGGCTGGGCGAGCGTGGCGTGCGCCCGTTCGTCACCCTGTACCACTGGGACCTGCCCCAGCCGCTCGAGGACGAGGGCGGCTGGCCGGCCAGGGACACGGCGCAGCGCTTCGGCGAGTACGCCGGCCTGGTCGGCCAGGCCCTCGGCGATCTGGTCGGGGACTGGATCACCATCAACGAGGCCTGGGTCGCCTCCTTCCTCGGCTACGGCAACGGCGAACATGCCCCGGGACGCGCCGACCTCGGGGCCGCGCTCCGAGCCGCCCACCACCTCAACCTCGCCCACGGCCTGGCCGTCCAGGCGCTCCGGGCCGCCGGCCCGACGCGGGTCGGGACCACCGTGGTGGTGGCCGACGTCGCGGCGGCCAGCGACCGCGACGAGGACGTCGCCGCCGCCCGCCGCGTCGACGGCAACGCCAACCGGCTGTTCCTCGACCCGCTGTTCCGTGGCGCCTACCCGGCCGACATGCTGGAGCACTACGCCCCGACCAGGGCCTTCGAGGCCGTCCGGGACGGTGACCTGGCCACCATCAGCTCGCCCATGGACCACCTGGGCGTCAACCACTACCACCACCACGTGGTCGCCGCCGACCCCGGCGACCCGCACCTCGGCGCCCGGCGCCTCCCGCCCGAGGGGCCGACCACCTCCTTCGGCTGGGCCATCACCCCCGACGCGCTCGGCCGGGTCCTGCGCCGGATCGCCGCCGACCACACCGACCTGCCGCTGTACCTCACCGAGAGCGGGGCCAGCTTCGACGACTACGTCGACCCCGGCGGCCGGGTCAACGACGTCGAACGGGTCCACTACCTGGCCGGCTACTTCGACGCCGCCGCCCGGGCGATCGGCGGCGGCGTCGACCTGCGCGGCTACTTCGTCTGGTCGCTGCTGGACAACTTCGAGTGGGCCAAGGGCTACTCCAAGCGGTTCGGGCTGGTGTTCGTCGAGTACGGCAGCCAGCGGCGCATCCCCAAGACGAGCGCCCACTGGCTCCGCGAGCTCCTGGCGTCCCGGCCATGACGGGCTTCCCACTCCCGGGCACCGGACGGGCCGCGCTCGCGGTGCCGGCGCCGGGACCAGGACCGGGACACTGGGTGGGCGCCTCCAGCGCCGCCCAGGACAGCGACGGCAGCTTCGTCGTCGCCTACCGCGTCCGGGTGACCGACCAGCGGGGCGCGGCCACGGTGGTCGCCCGGTCGGCCGACGGGGAGCGGCTGACCACGGTGGCCGTCCTCGACAAGGCCCGCTTCGGCGCCGAGTCGATGGAGCGGCCGGCGCTGCTGCGCACCGGGACGGGCCGCTGGCGACTGTACGTCTGCTGCGCCACCCCTGGGAGCAAGCACTGGTGGATCGACCTGCTGGAGGCCGACGACCCGGCCGGCCTGGCCGCCGCCGAGGCCCGGGCGGTCTTCGCCGGCGACGACCGCACCGCCGTCAAGGACCCGGTGGTCCGGCTCCGGGACGGCCGCTGGCAGGCCTGGATCTGCTGCCACCCGCTCGACCAGCCGGGCGAGGAGGACCGCATGACCACCGCCTATGCGACCAGTGAGGACGGCCTGGCCTGGGACTGGCACGGCACGGCCCTGGCCCCCCGGCCCGGGACCTGGGACGCCCGCGGGGCCAGGGTCACCGCCGTCCTGCCCGACGGCCGGGCCGCCTACGACGGCCGCGCCGCCAAGGAGGAGAACTTCTCCGAGCGCACCGGCCTGGCCACCCCCAGCGGCCGCCCCGGCGAGCTGGTCCAGGACGGCGACCGGCCCGTCTCCAACGTCCGCTACCTGGACGTCGTGGCCCTCCAGGCCGGGGGCTACCGCCTCTGGTACGAGTTCCCGCTCCCCGACGAGAGCCACGAGCTGCGCACCGAGCTGGTCGCCGCGGCTACTTGACCCCGCCGGCCAGCAGGCCCTGGACGAAGTACCGCTGGAGGCTGAAGAACACGATCAGCGGCACCGTCATCAGGATGAAGGCGCCCGCGGCCAGCAGGTGCCATTCGGTGCCGTACTGCGACAGCAGCGTCTGGATCTGGCGGGTCATCGGGTTGGCCGCCGGGTTCTGGATGAAGACCAGCGCCATGAGCAGGTCGTTCCAGACCCACAGGAACTGGAAGATGCCCAGCGAGGCGATCGCCGGGACCGACAGCGGGACCACGATCGACCGGAAGATCTTCCACTCGCTGGCCCCGTCGATCCGGGCCGCCTCGAGCAGGCTCCCGGGCAGGGTGATGAAGAAGTTGCGCAGCAGGAAGATCCCGAACGGCAGCGCGAACGCCCCGTGGGCCAGCCAGACGGCGACGAAGCCCCCGGTCAGGCCGGCGTTGCCGAGCACCCGGACCAGCGGGATGAAGCCGATCTGTACCGGAATCATCATCAGGGTGATGATCAGCAGGAAGATCGTGTCCCGGAACGGGAAGCGGACCCAGGCCAGCGCGTACCCGGCCAGGGCCGCGATCAGCAGCGGGAACAGCGTGGCCGGGATGGCGATCTGCAGGCTGTTCAGGAACGCCCCCAGCATGCCCTGGGAGGTGAGCACCTCCTGGTAGTTCTCGAGCGTGAAGCGCGGCGAGGACATCACCGTCCACCAGCCGGAGCCGAGGATGTCGGGCTGGGGGCGGAACGAGGTGATCAGCAGCCCGACGGTCGGGGCCAGCCAGACGACGGCGATCGCCCACAGCGTCAGGTGGACCGGGCTGCGGGCCAGGGCCTGGCGGACCCGCTCGCCGGCCGTCCGCGGCCTGTGCTTGACCGCCCCCTCGAGGACGCCGGCGCCGGTGCGGAGCGGGTCCTGGACCGCGGTCATGACCGCACGTCCTCGGACCGGAACCGGCGGACGTTGAAGACCATCACCGGGATGAGGATGGCCAGCATGATCACGGCGACGGCGGCCCCGTAGCCGTACTTCCCGGCCGCCAGCGACTCCTGCCAGAAGGTGAAGGCGATCACCCGGCTGGCCGTCCCCGGTCCGCCGACGGTCATGACGTAGATCAGGTCGAAGATCTTGATCACGTTGACGACCAGGGTCACGGCCAGCACCGAGATGGGGATGCGCATCATCGGCAGGATGATGCGCCGGAAGATCTGCGGCTCGGAGGCCCCCGTCGGTGCGGGCGGTCTCCATGATCTCGATCGGGATCCCCTTGAGGGCGGCGGACAGGATCACCGTTGCGAACCCGACCGACCCCCAGATCCCGACCAGGATCAGGGCGTAGTTGACGGTGGACTTCTGGCCCAGCCACGACACCGGCCCGGCGTCGGCCACGCCGAGGACGGCGTTGAGCAGGCCGATGTCCGGGTCGGGGGCGTAGACGAACAGGAAGATCACGGCCAGGGCGGTGGCCGCGATCGCCATGGGGACGAACACGACCGCCTTGATGAACGCCTCGTAGCGGACCCGACCGGCCAGCACGGCGATGATCAGGCCGAACATCAGGCAGCCGCTGACGTAGAAGATGATCCAGAGCAGGTTGTTGAACAGCGCCCCCGAGGGCGGGAAGGTCGACAGGTCGAGGAACGCGGGGTCGCGGGTGAACAGCCGGACGTAGTTGTCGAGGCCGACGAAGCCGGTGAACTCCCCCAGCCGGCCCCGGTACAGGCTCAGGCGCAGGGTGTAGATCGCCGGGTAGAACAGGAAGAAGGCGAGCAGCACGACCGCCGGGCCGAGGAACAGGGCGACCGCCCCCCACTTGGGCTTCTCGGCCCGGCCGCGCCGCCGCCGCCCCGGCCGGGTGGCCGGGGCGGGCGGCGGGCCCGTCGTCGCGGGGGTGGCCGTCGAGGACATGGCGACCTCCCCCGCTAGCTGCTGCCCTCCTGCTCCCAGGCGTCCTTGACGCCCTGCTCGAACTTGCTCAGGTCGGGGGCGCCGCTGCTCTTGATGGCGTCCTGGAGCACCGCCCCGAACAGGTCGCTCTGGCCGGCGGGCAGCAGGTCGGCGCCGTCGTACTTGACGACCGAGGCCGAGGTGATCTGCTCGGCCTCCTTCTTGGAGAGCTCGTTGGGGTACTTGGCGATGTCGACGTCCTTGAGCGGCGAGGTGAACACGCCGGTCTCGGCGGCCACGTTGCCGGCGTCGGTGGTGGTGAGGAACTTCATGAACTCGGCCGTCGCCGGCTCGGTGTTGAAGGCGGCGGCCATGTCGCCGCCGATGACGACCTGGCCCTTGGGGCTGCTCCCGATGGCCGGGAAGTCGAAGAAGTCGATGTCGGTGCCGATCTTGAGGTTCTTGTTGACCTGGCCGGTGGCGATCCCGCCGACGAACCCGCCCTCGAAGTACATCTCGGCCTTGGGGTTGGTGCCGAAGACCTGGCCAATGCCGTCGACGAAGCCGACGCCGAGCGCGCCGTCGATGCCGCCGGGGATGTTCTGGTCGTTGACGATCCGCTTCATGGTCTCGATCGCCTGGGTGACCGACGGGTCGGTGAAGGCGATCTCGCCGCTGAACAGCTGGTCGTACCGCTCGGAGCCGGCCTGGAGCAGGTAGATGTTCTCGAACCAGTCGGTCAGGGCCCAGCTGTCCTTGGCGCCGACCGCCCACGGCTTCTTGCCCGCGGCCCGGTAGGCGTCGGTGACCTTGACCATGTCGTCGTAGGTGGCCGGGACCTCGAAGCCCTCCTGCCGGAACGAGTCCGGCTTGTACCAGACGACGCTCTTGGAGCTCAGCTTCATCATGACGCCGTACAGCTCGCCGTTGATGAGGGCCGGGTTGAGCGAGCCGGGCGGGAAGGCGGCCTCGGTGGCGGCGCGGTCCATGCCGAGGTCCTTCAGGGCCTTGATCTGGCCGTCGGCCACGAAGCTGCGCAGGAAGCCGATGCCGGGCATGATCGCGACGTCGGGCGCGTTCCCGCCGGAGATCTTGGTCCGGAGCACGGTGGCGTAGTCGGTGCGCTGGGACTCGTAGGTGGCGGTGATCCCTGTCTTCGCCTTGAAGGCGTCCAGCACCTTCTGGAACGCCTCCTGCTCGACACCGCCCCACAGCGACGTGACGGTGATGGGGCCTTTGGCCTCCCCGGTTCCGCCCGAGTCGTCGTCGCCGCTCTCGCCCGCCGCGCAGGCGGACAGCAGCAGGGACACGACCAGGAAGGGGATGACGACTCGAAGACGGCGCAGCATGACGGGCCTCCCACCTGTGCTCGCTTGCCCGGTGTTACCTCGCCGTAACTCTCACCCGACTGCGCCGGGAACGGCCGCTCCGTTCAGCCGGTTGGGCGGCGGCCCCGCCCCCGGCCGCGGGTCTCGGCCAGCGGGTCGGGGGTGAACTCGAAGGCGGCGTCGCCGACCAGGACCTCGTCGCCGGGGCCGGCGCCGGCCCCGGCCAGGAGGTCGTCGACCCCGGCCCGGCGCAGCCGCCGCTGCAGGTAGGCGACGGCCTGGGGGTTGTCCAGGTCGGTCATGGCGACCCAGCGCTCGGGCCGGTCGCCGTGGACCCGGAACCCGGCGCCCTCCCTGGTCACCGCGATCGGCACCTCGGGGTCGGCGGCGGCGGTCGCCGGCGCGACCGCCGGGGCGGCCGGCCTGGCCGCCCTGGCCTGGGCGACCTCGGCCCCGAGGGCGTACAGGAACGCGTCGATCCCCTCGCCGGTGACGGCCGACACCGCGAAGCAGGGCAGGCCGCGGCGCCTGGCCGCGGCCTCGGCCTCGGGGAGGCGGGCCCGGCCCTCGGGCAGGTCGACCTTGTTGGCCACTACCATGGCCGGGCGGTCGGCCAGCTCCCGGGCGTAGGCGGCCAGCTCCGCC
>Ga0081538_10004862_pt1 | contig 12237 bp, 12 predicted proteins | sample TabmetS5T2R1_FD_71022 | JGI IMG/M metagenome (GOLD analysis project Ga0081538, IMG submission 71022) | Tabebuia heterophylla rhizosphere microbial communities from the University of Puerto Rico - S5T2R1 | ecosystem: Host-associated > Plants > Roots > Rhizosphere ... | reverse complement strand
AGATGGCATCCGACGAGGGCCTCGTCGGTCTTCCCTCGGGCGAGGCCACGAAAGAACTCACTCTCCAGTGGCGGCGGCTGATCCGGACCGCCACGGCGGTTGCCGTCCTCACCAGCCCGGTCGTATTCATCTGGTTCACCGAGCAGGTTGGCCTTCGCTGGGGCTGGGCACTCTTCTGGACGTTCATCGCCATCATCTCGTTCCGCGGCCTGATGGACATCGTCCTCCGGAAGTTCATCCCCTGGCCGAGCCTCTTCGGGACCGACGAGCCTCGCGCCCGGGAGGAGGACATCGTCAACCGGCGGCGCGCCTGGTACTGGGCGAAGTGGTTCCGAAGGGCCGCCTGGGTCTTCGGAATCATCACGCTGATCTGGTTCGTGAAGTTGCTTGTCCCGGGGGGCGACAACAGCTGGCTCGGGACCATGACAGCGGCCTGGGACGCGTTCGTCTCGATCATCTCCGATCCGGCGAACCTGGCGTACGTGATCATCTTCCCGCTGTTCTTCATCATGAACTTCGTGATCTTCTTCGGCCCGATGCTGGCCTTGGGGATCTCGCAGATACAGGGTTTCGAGCCCGGCGACGCGGAGTGGGGGGTCAAGCTCGACGACGTCCGGGGCCAGGCGGAGGCCAAGGAGGAGGTCCGCCGAGTTGTCTCCATTTGGCAGTCGGGCGAGGCGTTCGAGGCCGCAGGCGGCAAGCGCGAGCGGGGCATGCTCTTTCTGGGTGCTCCAGGAACGGGCAAGACCATGCTTTCAAAAGCTATCGCTACAGGTTTCAACTGTCCCTTCATTTCAATGCCGGGCTCCGGCTTCGCCCAGGCCTTCATCGGCATCGACGTCATCCTCGTCCGCTACCTCGCGTGGAAGGCCAAGCGGTTGGCCCGTAAGTGGGGCGGCCAGTGCATCGTCTTCATCGACGAGATCGACGCCGTCGGCCGCCGGCGCACGGCGCTCGGCGGTGAGGGCCTCGGCGGCTTCTCTCGGCCCGTCAGCTTCGAGGACTTCGCCTTCCACGGCCGCTTCGGATCGCTGACGTCGAGCGGCGACCTGATCCTCGAGAACCGCGTCTGGCGCGAGAAGCTCTTCGAAGCCCGGGCACCCGAGCGGCCGCAGACGGCACTCCAGCGCCTGAGTGCGATCGTCAACCAGGCCTTCCCCGGCATGTACGGCGGGATGGGCCAGTTGGCGCTGAACCAGCTCCTTGTCGTCATGGACGGCATCGACAACCCGCCGCTCGGCAAGAAGGTCTTCACGAACCGCGTCAACACCTTCCTCGACGCCACCTACATCGCTCCTCGCCGCATGGGCAAGTACTCGCTGCGGCTGCCGCCGCCGAAGCCGCGCGAAGAGCAGATCTACTTCATCGGCGCGACGAACGTGCCGCTTGAAGTGCTCGACCCGGCGCTGACCCGGCCGGGGCGCATGGGCCGCTACGTCTGGCTGCGGACACCGACGAAGAAGGACCGGCTCGACATCTTCGACCTGTACCTGGGCAAGGTCGCGCACGAGCCCGAGCTGGACACCGAAAAGCGCCGCGACGAGATTGCAAGAATTACCAACGGCTATTCACCAGCCATGATTGAGCAGGTCTGCTCGATGGCGCTGACCTACGCGCACCACGAGGGCAAGATCGCCTTCGGCTGGGCGCACATCGTCGAGGCGATGACGACGATCGAGTCGGGCATGGCGATTAACATCGACTACATCCCGGAGGAGACGCGCGCCGTTGCCATCCACGAGGCCGGGCACGCCGTCGCCGGCCACGTGTTCATGAAGGGCGCCGAGTCGACCAGGCTGTCGATCCGGCGACGCGGCGAAGCCTTGGGACATCACCAGGCGCTCGAGAAGGAGGAGCGCTTCAGCTCCTGGCGCAGCGAGGAGCTGGCGCGGCTGATCTGGACGCTGGGCGCGATGGCCGCCGAGCGAGTCTTCTACGGCGAGAACTCGACCGGCGTCGGCGGCGACGTCCAGAGCGCGACCGCGCGCTCAGCCTGGATGGTCGGCGCCTGCGCGATGGCTCCCGAGCGGATCGAGTTCGCCGACGGGTTCAGGCCGAAGCGTGGGCAGAGCGAGGACGAGGTCCGCGAGGAGCTCGCGAAGAAATACGAGCGGATCGGCATCCAGATCATGAACCGCGCCGGTGGCAATAGCCACACGCCCGATCCGCTGTCCAGCGTCCTCTCCGATCCCGCGAAGCGCTCGATGGCCGCGCAGCTGCTCGGGCAGGCATACGTCTCCGCACACCAGCTGATCGAGCACAACAAGGCCGGCGTCGAGCGTGTGGCCGACGTCCTCGTCGACAAGCGGGAGCTGCACGGCGACGAGATCCTCGGCCTGCTCGAGTCCGCCGACCTCAAGGTCCCGGAGGTCGATCCGATGAAAGACGAGTCGTGGCCGAAGCTGTAGTCCCCGAGCCGAAGAAAGACCAGGCTGCCGAGGGCGAGTCGCTGCCGCGCTTCGCGCCCCAGCGAGCCGTCCACGGCGGCCGTTTCATGATGGGCTACATCACCGTGATCATCATGGCCGGCGCCGCTCTGGCCGCGATCGCGTTCCTGAACCGGACCGACACGTCTCCGTCGTCCCCCGACCAGTGGGCTGCGTACCAGCCCGAGAGCGACGGCTTCCAGGCCGCGCGGGAGCTGGCGCAGGAGATCTCGACCCGGTACAAGGGTGCGAGCGGCGAGCAGCTCGCGGCTATCACGGCCTCACCGGGTGAGATCCAGGGCCTTCCGGTCCGGTACGTCGCGATCCGCGCGGGCCAGCGAGCGCGGCTGGACGCCGGCGACGTCAGCGTCCTCGATCCAGGCTCGACGATCCTCTACACGTTCTGCGGCCTCGGCGGCCAGCGCAACTGCGCGCTTCCCGGGCAGCCGTCGGCGGAGCGGAGCCTGCTCCTCCGCCGCGAGGCGCTCGAGCTCTCGCTCTATACCTTCAAGCACATGGAGGATGTCGACTCGGTCATCTCGCTCCTGCCGCCGCCGGCCGAGAACACGAACCTCGCGGTCTTCCTCCGGCGCAACCACAAGGGAATCGAGGAGGCGCTCGACAAGCCGCTGGCGGCGACGCTGCCCTCGCCGCCCCCGTACTTCACGGACAACATCACGACGGGCGAGGCCGAGGCGATCAACCGGATCACGGGACTCTGGATGTTCCGCTCGGGCTTCGAGCTCGCGCCCGACCAGAGCATCGTCCTCAACCTGGAAGTTCCGACAGCCTCGTAAGCCGTGCGCCGTGCCGTGGTGCTGCTCGGCCTCGTCGTGCTGCTCCCCAGCTCGGGCTGGGCCGGTCCGGCACCGCCGGTCCGGGTCATTGCGTTCGGCGACTTCGGCGTCGGAGGTGACACGCAGCGCGGCTTCGGAGCCGCGGTCCGGCGCTTCGAGTCCCGCAACCCGGCGGACTACCTGGTCACGCTCGGGGACAACGACTACACCGAGGATCCCGAGGAGTTCCACGAGAACTGGGAGGCCGGCTTCGGGTGGTGGCGGCGCGCCGGTGTCCGGGTGGCCGGCGTGCTGGGCAACCACGATGTTCGCGTGCAGGACGGCCGCTACCAGTTCGACGAGCTGACCATGCCGCGGCGCTACTACCGGCGCGCGATCGGGCCCGTGGAGCTGTACCTCCTCGACTCCAACGACGTCGACGACGCCCAGACGACCTGGCTGCGCCGGACGCTCTCGCGCTCTCGGGCGCGCTGGAAGCTCGCGGTCTTCCACCACCCGGCATTTACGTGTGGCGCGTACCGGTCGCACCCTTCCGTCGTCGCCCGCTGGGTGCCGCTGTTCGAGCGCTTCCGCGTCCGGCTCGTCCTCTCGGGACACGACCACAACTACCAGCGCTTCGCGCCCAGACGCGGCGTCCGGTACGTCGTCCACGGCGGCGGCGGTCAGCGCCTCTACGAGCTGCGGACCTGCCCGTCGAGGTATCCGCGCCGACTCGCAGCCCGCGCGGAGCACGGCTTCCTCTACGTCGTGATCCGCGGCAACCGGCTCAGCGGCTGGTCGGTTACGCCACAGGGACGGCGCACCGACCACTTCACCTTCGCTGGCTAGGATTTCGGTCATGGCCGACCTCGGGACGATGCGAGTCAAGAGCGGCCTCGCCGAGATGCTCAAGGGCGGGGTGATCATGGACGTCACCACCGCCGAGCAGGCGCGGATCGCCGAGGAGGCGGGCGCGGTCGCCGTCATGGCGCTCGAGCGGGTCCCCGCCGACATCCGCGCGCAGGGCGGCGTCGCCCGTATGGCCGATCCGGACAAGATCGCCGAGATCCAGCAGGCGGTGACCATCCCGGTGATGGCCAAGGCGAGGATCGGGCATTTCGTCGAGGCGCAGGTCCTCGAGGCGCTCGAGGTCGACTACATCGACGAGAGCGAGGTGCTGACGCCCGCCGACGAGGTGCACCACATCGACAAGTGGAGCTTCACCGTCCCGTTCGTCTGCGGTTGCCGGAACCTGGGCGAGGCGCTGCGGCGGATCGCCGAGGGCGCGGCGATGATCCGGACGAAGGGCGAGGCCGGCACGGGCGACATCGTCAACGCCGTGCGGCACATGCGCGCCGTGTTCGGGACGATCCGGCGGCTCGCCGCCGCCGACCCAGACGAGCTCTTCGCCGAGGCGAAGGAGCTTCAGGCGCCGGTCGAGCTCGTGAAGTGGGTCGCGGAGCACGGCCGCCTGCCGGTCGTGACCTTCACCGCGGGCGGGATCGCGACGCCGGCCGACGCCGCGCTGTGCATGCAGCTCGGCGCCGACGGTGTGTTCGTCGGCTCCGGCATCTTCAAATCCGCCGATCCGCCGGCGGTCGCGAAGGCGATCGTCGAGGCGACGACGCACTACAACGACGCGAAGATCCTCGCGCAGGTGTCGCGGGGGCTCGGCGACGCGATGTCCGGCCTCTCGACGGCGTCGCTGCGGCCCGAAGAGCTGCTCGAGACCCGCGGCTGGTAGAGGGAGGCGCCCGGAGGCGCCCCCCACTTGGCGAAGCGCTAGGTGAGAATCCCGCGCGCGACGAACTGCGCACGAACGGTGTTCGCAACCGCGGTCCCGTAGATGCTCTGCGCCGCGGCGACCGTGCGCGTAGCGAGCTGCGTCATCGTCGTCCCGTCGAAGTTGAACTGCCCTTCGAGGATGACGGTGTCGGCACGGACGTTGCCGAGCGCGTTGCGGATGTCCCAGAGCGCCCGCGACCAGATACGTCCGTCCGCATGGACCTGGCCGACGAGGTTCTCCGGGTAGTGAAGGTTCGAGTCGACCCGTCGCAGGCAGTGCGGCGCGGTCGGGTCGTAGGAGGTGGCGTCCCAGTCGGCGACACACGCCGGATCCGCGAGCGGCGGCAGGCCGAGGCGTTGCCGAACGACCTGCGTGACGGTCACGGCCCAGTAGTCGCCGAAGCCCTCGCTGATCGCGCCGGCCTCGACCGAGGCGAACGCGAAGTTCTGCGCGAAGTGGATCGCGTGGCCGTACTCGTGGTTGATCACCTCGCCGTCCTCGGCGTCGTCGACGCCGCCCTTGCCGAGGCGGATCTCGTCCTTGTGGGTGGTCGCGAACGAGTTGTCGATCCCCCACTGGTTGATGCGGAGCCGCTGGGGCTCCATGTTCACGGGGCGCCGAGTCGTGCCGAACCCGAGGCTCTGGATGTACTTCTGGGACTCGGTGATCCAGAAGTACGCCATCACCTGCTCGAACTCGTCCTGGCTGCGGTTGTAGACGAACGTGTTCGTGGGCGAGTACGCGGGATTGCCGGTCTCGCCGATGATCTCGGCCCAGCGGCCGCGAAGGAACCCGCTGCCGTCGAGATCGGTGAGCGTGACCGTGTGGTACGCGGCGGCCGGCACGGCGGCGGCCGAGTCCTTCTGGTCGAGGAGCGATTGATTCCCGAGATCCTCGACCGGGTTCGAGACGAACACCGAGGCGGTGCCCGTGCTCGTCCCGGGGCCGGGCTTCGCGGCGACGGCGACCGTCACGGCCATCGCCGCGACGAGCGCGGCGAGCCCGACACTGAGCGACATGCGACGCAAGGTGTGACCTCCCCCTTTGAAGAGAACTGTGTGCGGCCGGGGAGGGTACTCCTTTTGATCGAGGAAGGTCTATCCCACGAACGTCCGTAAGATTCGGGCCGTGAGAAGGGCGCTTGCGGCCGGCCTGGCGTTTGCGATCCTCGCCGGCTGCGGCAGCGGCGACGACATCGACGACGTGCGCGCGAAGGTCGATTACGACGAGTCCAAGCCCGTGAAGGTCGAGCAGCTCTCCCAGGGCCCGGTCTTCACCGAGATCGAGTTCCAGAGCCCGCGCGGCAACGACGTGACGGCGAGCATCGCCATGCCCCAGGACCGCTCCGGCAAGGTTCCTGCCGTCCTCTGGGCACATGGATTCGGCTCGAACCGGAACGAGTTCGCGACCGAGGTGAGCGAGCTCGCCGACCGCGGGGTCGCGTCGATCATCTACGACTCGAACATGACCCGGTTCGGGCGCGGCGGCGTCGATCTCCAGGATCCCGTCTACGCCGCCGAGGTGTTCGAGCTGCAGCTGCGCCAGGACATCGTCGACGCCCGCGTCGCGCTCGACATCCTCGAGCGGCGAGGAGAGGTCGACATGTCGCGGATCGGCTTCGTCGGCGTCGACTACGGCACGATGATCGGCGGGGTGCTCGGCGCCGCCGACGACCGGATCGACGCCATGGTGCTCGCTGCCGGCCATCCCGAGCCGAGCCGGTCGATCGCGGAGAACCTCTTACCGCCCGAGAGCATCGACGGCTTCGCCGAGCGACTGGCGCCGTACGATCCGATTCGAACGCTCGGCGAGAACAGCGCACCGATCCTGCTCCAGAACGCGAGGCGTGACCGCCTGATCGAGCCCGAGGACTACGAGCGTTTGATCGACGCGGCGGACGGGGCGGAGGTCAAGTGGTACGACTCCGACCACGTGCTCGGCTACGAGGCACAACAGGATCGCGCTCGGTGGTTGACCGAGCAGCTGGGGGTAGCCTCCCAGTCGTGAGAATCGGGATCCTGGCCGTCCAGGGCGACGTCCGCGAGCACGCAGCCGTGCTGCGTCGCCTGGGCGTCGAGCCTGTGGAGGTGCGGAAGCCCGAGCAGCTCGACGACGTCGACGGGCTCGTCATCCCCGGCGGTGAGTCGACGGCGATCACGCGTCTCATCCGGATCTACGGTCTCGAGGACGCGCTTCGTCGCTTCGAGCGCCCGATCTTCGGCACCTGCGCCGGGATGATCTTGCTCGACCGGGCCCATCTCGGCCTCACCGACGTGGCGGTGGAGCGAAACGCGTACGGCCGTCAGGTGTCGAGCTTCGAAGCCGACCTCCAGCTCTCCGACGGGGGAGAGCCGCTGCGCGGGGTCTTCATCCGGGCGCCGCGGGTGGCCGATGTCGGCGACGGGGTCGAGGTGATCGCGGAGCTCGACGGCGAGCCGGTGCTCCTGCGCGACGGCCGCTACCTGATCGCATCGTTCCACCCGGAGCTGACCGGCGACACGCGGGTGCACGAGCTCTTCCTGCGGATGGTTCGAGAGGAGGCGATGGCCGGTGGCAGGGCATAGCAAGTGGGCGCAGATCAAGCGGAAGAAGGGCGCCACCGACGCCAAGCGCGGGCAGCTCTTCTCGAAGCTGGCGCGCGCGATCATCGTCGCCGCGCGCGACGGCGGCCCGGACCCCGCGGGAAACCTCGCGCTCCAGAACGCGATCGAGAAGGCGAGGGAAGCCTCGATGCCCAAGGAGAACATCGAGCGCGCGATCGCGCGTGGAGCGGGCCCGGCCGCGGACGGCTCGGCGTACGAGACCGTCACGTACGAGGGCTACGGCCCCGCCGGCGTCGCGCTGTACGTGGAGGCGCTGACGGACAACCGCAACCGCACCGCGGCCGAGGTGCGGCACATCTTCGCCAAGAGTGACGGGAATCTCGCGGAGTCGGGCGCCGTCGCCTGGCTCTTCGAGCGTCGGGGGATCGTGCTCGTCGACGGCAGCGTCGACGAGGACGAGCTGACGCTGGCTGCGGCCGACGGCGGCGCAGACGACGTGTCGACAGACGGGTCGAGCTTCACCGTCGTCTCGGCGCCGGAGAACCTGGCCGCGGTCCGCGATGCGATCGCGGCTACGGGCATCGAGGTCCAGTCCGCGGAGCTGACGCTCGTCCCGACGACCACGGTCGAGCTCGAGGACGAGGCCGATGCGAAGAAGGTGCTGCGCTTGATGGACGCGCTCGAGGAGAACGACGACGTCCAGGACGTCCACGCGAACTTCGACATCCCCGAGCGGGTCCTGGAGGCTGTCGCCTCCTAGTGCCCCTCCAGGCAATACACGCCGGCTTCTGGCCCGCGATCACGCGGCGCCAGAGCGGGCACTCCTCCTCACCAAGGCTGTCTAGCCTTGGCTCGTCGGAGTGCGCACTCTGGCTTGGTGCTCGCGACCCAGAAGTGCGGCAGCATTACCTGAAGGGGCACTAGCGCCGCATGCGCAGCGGCCTGCTCGTTGCGGTGAAGCGTCCCTCAAGCGTCGCTCGCACGCGGTAGCTCCCCGCCTTGACCCGGAACGTGTAGCCGCCCACTCGCGTCGTCCGGACGCTGGCGATTCGCCGCCAGCCCCTTCCGCGCCGCTGCTCGAGCATGGCTTTGATCCCGACGACGGCGTGCCGGTGCATGTCGACCACGAAGCCGCCGAGGACGCCCTTGCGGCGCGGCCTGATTGTCACGAGGTCGGGCGCCAGGTTCCCCTCGAGCCGAACCCGCGCCATGGCCAGGAGCGCCTGGCCGCGGTTCCAGGTCGACGCGAGGATCGAGCCCTTGACGTGGAACGTGTCGTTCTCCGGGCGAAGGAGGAGGAAGCGGACGTAGGCGTGGAGTCGCGGGGCGACGGGCAAGGCGACGACGAGCTCAGTCGGTGCCGACCGCCGCTCGACCTGGAGGATGAAGAAGCCCGGGATCGTCCCGACCATCCGGCCACGGACGACGTGCGGGACCGAGACGTCGGCCCGCTGGTCCTCGGCCCAGTCGCGCGACAGGTTGGCGAGGGCGATGCGCTCGGTGTTCAGCGGGCGTTGGTCGAAGCCGACCCCCCAGTCGATCGAGGCGGTGTTCCGCAGCCCCGGGTTGCTCAGGACCCAGTACGGCGGCCCGACCCAGCTGCCGGCGCTGCCACGCAGCGCCACCCGGGAGTAGTCGTCCGGTGACCGGATGAGGAGGTACAGGCCGTTCGGCGTTGCTGCGCCGGGCCGGTCCACGCGCACGCGCTCGATCGCCAGTCCAGGCGCGAGTTGCGCAACCGAGAGCGCCGCGACGACCCCGGCCGCAAGCGTGGCGAGCGCGGCCCACCGCACGCGATCAGGCTAGCTAAAGGCGGATCGAAGTGGTATAGCGGCGGCCCGCGACGGTGAGGCGGGCCGTGTAGCGGCCGCGCTGGACGCGGGCCGGCACGCGGAGGCGGAGCGTGTTCGGCCCGCGGCGGAGGGCCTTCCGCATGCGGGCCATCGTTCGGGTGCGGCGCAGCAGCCTCAGCTCGCCCGCCGCGGCCCGGTTCAGCCTTGCCCGTGCGACGACCCAGCGCCGGCCGTTCCTGCGCTCGACGCGGGCAGCGAACCCCGAGACCGTGACGCGGCTCGTGGCCGGCGGCGGGGGCGACGGCGGTGGCGGCGCGGGTGGCGGCGGTGGTGCCGGTGGAGGAGGTCCGGGCGGCGGCGGCGGTGGCGGCGACGAACTGACGACCACCGAGCCCGACATCACGTGCCCGGGAATTCCGCACACATAGGAGAACGTGCCCTCCGCCGTAAATGTCCGCCGGAAGATCTCGTTCTGCAGAAGCGTCCCAGAGTCCGGGCCGTCGGCAAACGTCACCGTGTGCGGGATGCCGTCCCTGTTCGTCCAGCAGACCGTCGTGCCCGGCGTGACCGACGTCGGCGACGGGTTGTACGTGAAGTTCGTGATGTTGATCATCGTGTCGCCCGTAGGGCATGGACCCGGCGCTGCGGTCCCTCCGACAACGACCACGAGAGTGGCACAGATGGCGCTGAACACTGACAGCACGGCGAGCGCCCTCATCGTGGACCACTACGGTCAATCGCCGCTAACAGATTGGAAGGAACGTCCGATTCGGTGCCTAACCTCGCGTGGTGAGGGTTCTCGGAATCGATCCAGGCACTGCTGCTTGCGGATACGGCGTCGTCTCCCAAACCGGCGGCCACCTCGAGGCGGTCGACCTCGGCTCGTGGCGCACTCGGGCGTCCATGCCCCCGGAGCACCGGCTGAAGACGATCTACGACACCGTGGCCGATCTCATCGACAGGTACCAGCCGCTCGCAGTCGCCATCGAGGAGTCCTTTGTCGGCGCCGACGCCCGCACCGCGCTCTCTGTCGGACAGGCGCGCGGCGCCGTGCTCGTCGCGGCCGCCAACGCCGGGGTCGCCTGCGCTGAGTACGCGCCGGCACACGTCAAGCAAGCCGTCTGCGGGTACGGGCGGGCCGAGAAGGCGCAGGTTCAGCGCATGGTGCAGGCGATGCTCAGGCTGAAGGAGCTGCCGGCGTCGAACCACGAGGCCGACGCCCTCGCCGTCGCGATCTGCCACGCGATGGCGCCGCCCCTGCTTCGGGCGGCGGGATGATCGCGAGCCTCAGGGGACGGGTGGTCGCGCGGCGGCTCGACGGGGTCGTTCTCGAGGTCAACGGGGTCGGCTACCTGATCCAGACGACGCAGCGCGCGCTGAGCAAGGCCCAGGGTGGGGAGGAGGTCGCCCTCGACACCTACCTGCACGTCCGCGAGGACGCGCTTCAGCTCTACGGATTCGCCGAGCCCGCCGAGCGTGAGCTCTTCGAGCTGCTGCTGTCGGTCTCCGGTGTCGGCCCCAAGGTCGCGCTTGCGATCCTCTCGAGCTCGACGCCGTCCGATCTGCGGCGCGCGATCGCGCTCGAGGACACGACCCGCTTCGTCGCGATCCCCGGCATCGGCAAGAAGACCGCACAGCGCGTCGTGCTCGAGCTCAAGGAGCGCCTCGGGCCGGTCGGGGGCGTCGGCGAGGCGCCCGGGCAGGAGCTCGTGGCGCGTGACGCGTTGGTCGAGCTCGGCTACTCGGTCGCTGAAGCTGAGCGCGCGCTCGCTGCCACGGACCCCGAGCTGGCGCCGGAGGAGCGCATCCGGCAGGCGCTTCGAGCCGCGTGACCGAGCAGTTCCTGGCACCCGCGGTTCGCCCCGAGGACGACGAGGTCGAACGCTCTCTGCGCCCCCTCCGGCTGGACGAGTTCGTCGGCCAGGCGCGGGTCAAGGAGCAGCTGACGATCGCCCTGGAAGCCGCGCGGTCACGCGGCGAGGCGCTCGACCATGTGCTCCTCGTCGGCCCGCCGGGGCTCGGGAAGACGAGCCTCGCCTACATCCTGCGCGAAGAGCTCGGCGTCGGGATTCGAACCGTGGCCGGGCCGGCGCTCGAGCGAAAGGGTGATCTGGCGGCGATCCTGACCGCGCTGGAGGAGCGCGACGTGCTCTTCGTCGACGAGATCCACCGGCTGAGCGCAGCGGTCGAGGAAGTGCTCTACCCGGCGCTCGAGGACTTCCGGCTGGACATCGTGGTCGGCCAGGGCGTCGCCGCGCGGACGCTGGCGCTCGACGTTCCGCCGTTCACCCTGGTCGGTGCGACGACCCGCACGGGTCTGCTGACGACGCCGCTGCGCGACCGGTTCGGGATGACCTTCCGGCTGGACTACTACGAGGCAGACGAGCTGACGACGATCGTCAGCCGCTCGGCAGGCATCCTCGGCGTCGAGGTGCAAGGCGAGGCAGCCGAGGAGATCGCGCGCCGGGCGCGGGGCACGCCGCGCGTGGCGAACAGAATCCTGCGGCGGGTTCGAGACGTGGCCGAGGTGCGCCACGAGGGCGTCGTCACAACCGAGGTCGCCGCCGAGGCGCTCGAGCTGCTCGAGGTCGACCAGTGCGGGCTCGAGCGGACAGACCGTGAGCTGCTGCGTGCGATCGTGGAGCGGTTCGACGGCGGGCCGGTGGGGCTGTCGACGCTCGCCGTCGCGCTGGGTGAGTCAGCCGACACCGTCGAGGACGTGTACGAGCCCTTCCTGCTTCAGCTCGGGTTCATCCAGCGCACGCCGCGAGGCCGGGTCGTGACGGAACGCGGCCAGGCTCACATCGGCTCGATCTCGGAGCCGTCCACAGCCGCCAGTCTCTTCTGACGAGCGCCGCGCCGCGGCGAGTCTTAGCGCCGAAACTGAAGCTCGTGCCAGCTCGGGACCGGCGC
>Ga0081538_10004861_pt1 | contig 12237 bp, 11 predicted proteins | sample TabmetS5T2R1_FD_71022 | JGI IMG/M metagenome (GOLD analysis project Ga0081538, IMG submission 71022) | Tabebuia heterophylla rhizosphere microbial communities from the University of Puerto Rico - S5T2R1 | ecosystem: Host-associated > Plants > Roots > Rhizosphere ... | reverse complement strand
TGGGCGAAAAGCTGCTTGCTTAAATACCCGACACACGTAGCAAAAGAATAAGTGGCGAAATGATTTAGCTAGCAAAACTACTACTGTGATGCTTGTAGACGACGAACCCGATTTGCTAGCCACAACTAGAATGATGTTAGAAAAGAATGGTTATCAGGTTCACTCTTTTGGTATGCCAGACGAAGCCTTGCACCACATTAAAGAACAAGGCTGCAAAGCTTGCGTGCTTGTTGTCTCTGATATTAGAATGCCGGGCATGAGTGGGCTCGAACTCATTAGACATATCAAAGAAATACGCCCAGAAACGAAAGTGATTCTAATGTCTTCATTTATCATTCACATGGGTGAATTCGAAAATGTATCGCCTCCGCTTAAAATAGATAGTTTTGTAAAGAAACCATTTATGACAGCTGACCTTGTTGAAGCAATAAAGAAATGCGTAAAGGCACTGTAATGGTCTAAAAGCAAACGACAAAGCTTCTGGGGTTTAGACATCGGCCCAAGCCAGGCGAGGGTATATAGCTGCCTTAGCCTGCATTATCTCACTTTCTTTTTGCAATCGCAATAAACTACAAAATAGGCTTGGAAAAGTCTAACAGCATCTTAGATGATCCATGACTACTATTGTTTGCAGATTTCAACTTTAAGGACACATGGATAGAGTCAGGACCTTCTACAGGATAGCAAAGGAGAACGGCCGCAGAGGCTGCTGGTAGTCAAGCTCAAGGACTGCTACTACTCCTATTACCTGAGATACATGTCGCAGGACGGCAAAAACTGAGCGTCCCAAACTACTACTACTACGACGACAGGGACATTGTGATCTACAAGCCGCCAAAGCAGGTCTCTGGCACCTACGCAGACGGCAACTATTTGACGACGAGAACGCGAGAGACGTTTGCAAGCCTGCCTGCATGCCCAATGCAAAGACGGCGGCTGAGATAAGAGAGAGAATCCAAGTCGGTACCTATGCGCCCTCGGCTACTTTAGCTCTGCAAGCCTATCGACATCAAAAGCCTCTCGCCGGCGCTCACTCTACATTCACTCTGCAAGCGAGCCGTACAACGAGGAAATGATTCTGAACCACGAGCGGGTAGACAACAACTGCCTTGACAAGTTTGATATGGAGCGGCACCAGATAATACACTGCTCCGGCCACGCAAGGAGCCCTGCCGACCTGTTCCGCATCGTGACCGAGATTGACGCCGCCAGCGTGCTGTTCCCAGTGCACACCGAGCGCCTCGAAATGCACGTCAGGGCGACAAAAAAAGATGGCAGCAGTGGTCGAAGAGGGCGAGACGTACACATGCTCTAATAATTCATCACACAATGACCTCATTCTCTAGATGCCATGAGACAATCAATGGGGTAGTAAAAGCAGTTTTTGCCAAAAGCTTTTGGCAATTCCTCGCTAATCATATACATACTTCACAGGCAAAAATGTCGATATTTGAACGGCTGTGTATGTCCCAGAGGCATCATGCACAAGATATTTTATACTGCAGGGTATGTTAACGAGGCAGAGAGAGAGGTAAGTACGGGACGACAGACTCGTGGCTAGACTGCTCAGTATGCGGCAAGAGGTACGGATCATTCATGTCCTCTTGCCCCCACTGCGGCATTGCAAATTCATTCGCTGTCGAGCAGCCGCTGGCAGTGCCGCCAAGAAGAAGCTCTGGGGTCAAGATTGCGCTTGGAGCCGGGGTCGCTATTGCAGTAGTTGCTACGGTCGTGCTGCTGGCGCCCACGCTGCTGTCAAGCACGATGCTGCAGGAACTTTTGAATCGTGAGAGCAATCCGGCTATTACTATTTTGCAGCCGCAGAGCCCCGAGCCGAGGTCTGTCCCGCGCGAAGAACTTGTGCAGCACGCGCTCGACCTGATAAACAAAGATAGGCAAGAGTTTGGTCTGCCCCCGGTAGAGCTCAGCCAAAACCATGCCGCCCAAGCCCATGCAGAGGACATTTTTCAGACCAAGCAGATATCCCACTGGATGTCAAACGGTGAAAAGCCGTACATGACCTACACGAAATATGACGGCGAAGGCAGCGTGCATCAGAATGTCGCCATATCCGGCTTTGAAAAGTCCGAGTACGAAGAATGCTGGAACGAGGTTATGTATGACTGCGAAGAGATAGAGCCACTGTCTACGATAGAGGAGCTGCAGTACCAAATGATGTACGGCGACAAAGAATGCTGCAACGACGGCCACAGAAACAACATCCTTGACAGCCGGCACACCCACGTGAGCATCGGGATCGTCTATGACAATTATTACCTTGCGCTCGTACAGAATTTCGAGAACAATTATGGGCTTGATATTGGCGTCAGCGGCGACCAAGCCAAGGTATCTGGCGAGCTTGCTGCAGGCACCCTTGAGCAGATCGCAATTTACTATGACGACATGCCCACGCCGGAGATTTACGAGCAGAACAAGCGCTTGTTGTCGTACTCTGCCGGCGAGCTGGTCGCCACAGTCGCCAGGCCGCTGCCGCCGGGATACTATTACGAGCAGCAGGACGGCCACAGGCTCATAGTGGCCAACAAGTGGGACGCGCAGGGCGACTCTGTCGACGTCACATTCAACCTTGCAGAGGCGGTAAGCAGGGGCGACGGCGTTTACACGCTCTTTGCCCTAGTCAAGGACGGCGACCAGACATTCCATACTACGTCGCACTCTGTATTTGTCGATTCTAGCTAGCTGAAAGAAAGATCGGGCACTATAGTAGTAGTAATAGCCTCACTGTTGCTGGTTGATTGAACGTAAAGAAATAATAATCATAAAATTCTATTGAGCCCCTGAGATTGGAGGTCGTATAGTGAAAAGGCGATTTCTAACGCTTTTTAAAGTTCTCCATATAGCGTTGTGGACTAATCAATGCTAATTGGCCTGACTCTTGAACTCAGCCTTTAAGAATTTTTAAGGTGTTTTCAAGCTGATGCTTACTTTTCTTAAAATAATATGCGCTACCAAAGCCCACTGCCACCGCAAGCCCAATTGCAAGCCATGCAAATGAGTCAAATGCCGGTGGGGGAGAAGGAGACTCTAATTGATCTTCCTGGGCATTGGTCTTAGTGCTGGTGGTACCAGCCTCGTGGTCTTGCATTTGCATGTTCATATCTGCGCTCATATCCATGCTGTTGTCATGACTAGAGCTTACTCCAAGAGTGACATCAAAGCTGTGGTTCAGATCATATGCGCCTATCCTTTGGACAATAAGATCTATCGTCCAGTTTCCGGTCTGGCTCAAGTAGCCCCCAATAGCAAAATACCTACCACTGTCGTCTGTCTTATTAAGGGTAGCCACTATTGGGCCGATCCTTGCTTCTGGATTTGTGAAACGCAGAAATACTGCATTTATGTTTTGAGGAGACGAGCCCGCTGTGTCACGCAGCGTGACAGTAAATGTATTGAAGCCGGCGTGGAATGGTGTTATTTCAAATGTTGTGTCCACGCCGCTAATGGTGACTTCTTGTAAGAATCCGGGGGTGACAGTTTCCATTCCCGCATTAGGAGTTGTTCCTGCTTCTTGCTGTTGATGCATCTGAGACGGAGGAGATGTTATCGTGAGAAGGGATGCTGCAAATAGAACCGCAATACCAATGAGCGATTCTATCTTTACTGTTTTGCTGAACTTTGAAACTATACCGTTAGCAGTATTGCTGATTGTATTTGATGGAGATGTGGAACCTTTTTTCTTTGACCCTATACTTGCCAACAAAACTATGTTCTTATGCACCTTTACTTGATGATATGCTCCAAGGAGAATCATTGGCAAAGCAGCGGACAGCTTGATTATCAGATTGATTCCATATTGCGTGTAGAAAAGGGAATCTAGTGTTTGTAGGTGGATCCATGCCATATAGACCCCCGTTACTCCGATTATACCTAGAGACGCCGTTGCCAGCAATGAAAATCGCGGAAGGATAAGCGATAGGTTGTAAGCGGTGTTGCCTGCATTATCACTCTTTATTGCAAACAGCAGCACTGCAGAGAAGTAAAATAGTCCTCCTACCCATGCAGATACAGCCATAAAGTGAAGCCAGTCAGAAAATACTGCAAGTGAAGGAAGAAAAGTTACAGCAGAATTGTGACTCAACATGCTGTTTGAAAAGATACTCGTTGCACCAGCAACTAAGATAGCTAATAGAATAGCTGATGTAGACCTTCTATGTAAGGTTGTTGCCTTCTTCTTTGCCTGCACTAGATACATTAATGCTAATGCAATAATTATTGTCGATGTTGCTACGCGCAAAGTCCATACCGTTCCAACGGGAGAATCGAAAATCAGCGATCGTACAGTCGATAGATATTGGTCACTACCGCCTGCTGTATCAAGATTGCTAGCCTGTAAGAATACTAATGCAGTTCCACTAATGGCAATAGATAGTGCTCCCCCGATTAAGATGAGGACGAACCTTTTTTTTGCAGATAATGTCAAGTCAAATGAGAACTGATTGGCATGATTAGATGAATTAAAGAAGAGACCTCCTTGCAGTACGAAGTATGCTATGATGCCTCCTACAATCGCAGCCTGCGACACAATAACAGGCCATCTCAATAGTGCGTCAACACTCGATGTAACGTACGTAACTTCTTGAGCCTGTGCTTGTTGATTACCAACATCGTCAGGCAAAACGTTTCCTACCCCAAACACATAGCTCCCCTGTGCAATGTGACCATCATCAAGCGACATGGCACGCCAAGAAACGGTGTAAACGCCGTCTTCTTCAAGTCTGGTTTTGTCTAATGTCACTGTAGCTTGTCTTCCATTTAAGCCAGTTATAGTAAAGTCATCATTATCAATTCTCTCGTTTTCTGAATTTACGACGTGTATATAACTGATTTCTGGATCGGGCCTTTCAGAAAAAGATATTACAAGCTGAGAAGGAGCAGACTCTCTATTTAGTATTGAGTTTGGCTCTATCGAATAGGTCGAAGGAATTGCATGGCCATAGGCTACAGGGGCACTAAGCTGGATAATAATAGTAAGCCCTACTTCTAAAATCACGGCAAGTGCAAGAGGTCTGAACAACCTCAGTCTAGAAGGGGACAGAAGGGGCGTCATTCTTCTTTACTCTCTAAATTAAAAAATTGATTAGAGAGAATTTAACTCTCACCATTTTTTTTCTTTGACATACTGTGTCGCCCATCTAGTAGTTCCTATACTTCCCTGTAACAGCTGCTGTGAATATCACCATCATCATCATCATATCATGGAGTAGGGCTAGTGGTAGTGGTGGTGTTGGCTGTTGTCGAACCTGTGGAGGATGTATTCATTGATGGCATTCTGCTCTGTAACTGTTGTAGTGTAGTTGCAATCTCGTGGTTTGACATAATAGGCTCAGGGAATCCTGCATCAGATATTGGTGCAGGGCAGCCAAACCCACCTTCGACACCCTTCCTGACAACACCCTCAGAGATCGGGACAGTGGAATTGTCTGGAGTGGCACCAGCTTCACCTGTTGGAGCGCACGCAAATGTTAGATCTACAGGAGTGTTATTGATTGTTCCAAAAAGCCTGTAAGTAAACGTAGTTGCAACAGTAGGATAAAACGCAGCTTCATAAGCTCCAGGTTCTCCAAATGCAGGCTCAATCTGCAATACTTTGGTTTTGTTGCCAGCTTCAATTTCGACTTGAATTGTTTCCTCCAGTCCTTCTACAGGTGCTGCCCCTTCTGCGCTTGAATTCATTGGATTGTTCGGGTCAGCTCTTAGCACACGAAGATCAACTCCACTTTTATCGTCTACAAACACAGGCTCATTTAGAGAGCCTATAACAATTAAGTAGTCTTGATCTCCTATTGTGTACAACTGTCGCTCATGGGCAAAAGCTTGTGGCGTTACTGACACAATAGATACCAGAACGGCCAAAGCTAAAGCACCAGTCAAAGCCGATATACTAGGTTTTTTCATACCTTATCACAAAACTACTATAAGCACGGTTCTTTAGGCCTGTGGTTCATTCGACGAATGAACTACACCTCAGAATTGTAATAATTCCATTTAACATAACTGTTCATAAACATCAAAGCTAAATCTCCATTCAAACTACATGTGAAAATTAGCTTAAGATTCGAAGAGGGATTTGCTATTGACATGAACTAAAATTGACACCGTGTGTATATGTCTCCTATTTAGCCATGTTCATTATTTTTTGGGCCCCAGCTTCTAAAGGGAGCTCCTAGATCATTGCTCATCAAGAGTATCTAATAGTGGTTGTAGTACAATAGCCGAAGCTTGTTGTCGTTCCGATGAGAAATACCAAAAACTATTAGCTCAATATTATGGCTAAGCGGCAAACAGGGTAGAACAAGAATTGTTCGACGGTTGAACCACAACTATTATTAAGAGATACCAAGTGAGCAAATCATGAAAAAATCTGAACGTCTGTTTGGATTAGGAGTTCTTGCTTTTGCGGTAGGAGCACTTGCTTTTCTTTCTGCTCCAACAGCATCGCTAACTCCCGCATTAGCACAAACAACAAGCGCCACAACGACTCAGGAACAAGAGCATACATCAAATGAAACGGCAACTGAAGGAGCAACCACAGTAAGGGACTCTGTCTTTGCGTTACTTGCAGGCGAAACAATTCCAGGCAATAATAGTTTTATACACCTATATGACACCACGGAATACCACATCATTAGTGGCCACATAGCGGCAAAAATTCCATGCGGCGACAATTCAACTGCTCTCCTAACTATACTAGTTGGAGTAGCTCCAGATTTCGCACCCGCCCCTCTAGAACTACTTCCTGAACTATCTACTCCAGGCGAGCTATGTCTTTACCATGTCGACTTGCCACCAGCACCAGAACCGGCCAATGCAACAACAACAACCTCTGCGAACGCTACTACCACTTCAGTGATTACAGATATCGCAATTGCAAATCCAGGCGATGAAGATGTCACCCTTCCGGATACAAGCACTGTAGTTATCGGTATTAACGAAATAGCGAAAGGCGTTCCTGGTCATGAAGGAGAAGGAGAACAAGCTCAAGCTGGCACCCCTTAAAGAATAAGAAGTCAAAATAACTAGTTGGACAACAGATCTCCTTCTTCTTCTTTTTTTGATGGCTCTAGCACACACCATCTCATAGTTTGTCAATACTTAGATTATTCGATCTTAACTGTTCTGAATATACTCTACTAAAAGTCGATGTGATGGTTGTTTGCTGTCAGTCTCAAAGTTAACCCATTACATGATGATGGAATCTAATCCCGATGGTGCCATCTTGTGGAAACCTTCTTAGCTTACTGTTACATCCAAAAATCAGCAAGAATCCTATTTTAGGAGTGAAATAAAGGATTAAGGAATAATACCTGACAAATGAGCTCCTGCGACAGTCCTATCATATTCAACCATATTTGAAAGCCTCTGAAATCAGACAGATCTCTACGAACAAATCAGCTCCTTATATGAACAACTAAAGACTCACGACAAACTACAAAATGAATTCATCAATGTTGCCGCGCATGAGTTGCGAACGCCCATACAGCCCATTTTGGGTTTAGCGAAAGTCCTCAGTGATCAGCCAATGAACTCTCATCAGTCTAGAAAATAGGTGATATAGAAAGAATTGGATATAATACGAAGTATGGGACCTGATCAGAAATAGACTATGACAATAACTACCCACATGACACTAGAGACTATGGGACCACCGCTCCTTGGATGCTCTTTCTGTATGCTCTCAAGGCACCCGCTACCAGGGACAAATACATTCAGAGGTTAACCAAATTCCTAGACACAGACCTGCAGATAAAATAGTGTTTACAGATTATTGGGAATTAACTAGCACAGGCTCATCATCATTCAGTTCAAGACAGAAAGGTAACAAAGCAGTAGAAAGACTGTGAAAGTCAGCCCACCGTCTATTAATCTAATCTTTCAACGTATTTAGCGATAGTCCTTACGCTTCGACAGGAGGTGAGGATTGTGAGGATGGGTTAATGTACTAGTATTTCCATTCCCACGCCTTCCAGTGATAATTCCCATTCTCATCTAGATCATATTCGCCAACAGTATAAACATCAAGTAGGCGCCCCCACTTTTGGGACGAGATGCTTTGAAAGGCACCTGCATAAGCATACTTCCAGCCACCGCCATACCCTGTCGGCTTTCCAACTCCAGAACCTTTCCATACTGCAGAGCCATCACTTGACATAATTATTTGATGCCCCTCTCCGTAGGCAGTCCCGTTGGGTCTAATAGCTGTCTGGAATGTTACTACTTCTCTTACTTCACTTCCAAGCAACTTGCCAGTTCCCTGTTGCGACAGTTCCATTTTGCCATCAGGTAGGACTCTCATAGCTGTAACCTTTCCATTCACTTCTCCAAGTATTTCGCCTAATGCCATTGAAGGAAACAAGGTAAGTGAGATATTTAAGAATTCTTAGAAAGATTTGCCTAGTCTTATCTATTATTATCCGCCAATCTTAAAGCCAATGACACTATTTGCTCAATAGCCAAGACACTTTATTTTACTACAAGGTCATAGTCAGCTGTTATTACTCTGCCTTTGTGCTGGAATTGGCCCCATATTCTGTATGCGACCCTCTTTGGAAAGGTCGCTGAAATTGTTACTTCAGGTCCCCCGTGCCAATCCGCTCCTACTTCTTCGGCTGGGTGTACATGCAAAAACTCTTTTGCATCAGAAGTAATGATTACGCAGTGCCCCCCAGCAGCCATAAGCGGCTCCAGATCATGGATAGGATTTCCTTTAGGATCTGCTACTCTGAAAGTGATATCAACATTATCGCCAGCAGCAATATGATCTGGGACTAGGAGGTCAATCCGATAGCTTCCATTCTCTGTGACTTTTGAGAATCGTTCTTCATTTCTGCCAACAACTTTAGGCTTGTGAATCGGCTCTCCCAAGACTTTAAAGCGAAATGCTGCCAACACTTGATTCTTTCCCTGTGGCTTGATATCTACCCAAGCCTTGTATTCGTCGGCTTCTTGAAAAGTATGAGTAATTTCAAACCTGCTGCCGTTTTCTTCAACAAAGGTAGGATGCAAATGAGCAAAGATAGAGAGATCGCTTGTGTTTACTATGATAAGGTGCATCAGTTTGTCGTGTATTTTTTCAAATATTGTTAGCGGCTCACCACTCCTTTGCTCAGCCACTGTCAGGATAAGCTTGATGGGCTTGCCCGCTAAAGGAACTGCAGGGTCAAATTGCAGATTGATATTAACCAGGCTTGGGTGTTTGACAGCTGTTGAACCATCTGCAAGTGGCGGTTGTCCGTGCTCTGAATGATGCTGTCGGGCCTCATGACTTCTTTCTTCTTCCTTGTGTTGACTGTGCGGCGAATGGTTCTGCAATTTTTTCATCAGATACCACTTGATCCTAATTCAGATAACGGTTACACCAGCAAGCATGGGATAATCTGAGAGAGCCATTTATTGGCGGAGCATACGAAATTATAGTTATGACTGTATACTGGATGAAATCTGGCTTTTCTTCAACAAACATGCCACATACCGGATCTGTTGCCATATCTTCACGATCTCTTGGATCTTTTGATATATAGGTACAGGAGCTTACAATTGTAAATGAGACAAACAATCCGTACATTGGTTCTAGTGGCTATTGATGATCCAGCATCAAGACATTACATATTTATAATTGTCTAAAGCCAGACGCTAGATTAAGGCAACATTAATTTCCAGCAAGAATCTAGAATCCTGTGTTTATGTCGTACAGGGTGCTACAATCTGCAACTTTTGTTTCATTGTTTGTCATTACTGTGAGTCTTGCCCTGCAAGACACATCTGCTCAGGGCGGCCACATGCAGATGGACGACTCTATGAACGTGACAACAACGCGCGGTAACCAGAGTTCGCCTGCAATATACGAAATTCCAGACAGCGGAGTCCAAGTAAAGTTGTCATTGCAGCCAGAAGCGATCAGTATAAACGAGACAACGACATTCACATTTGAGTTCATAGACACGGCTACTCAGCAGCGCCTACAGAATGTGTCCTATGCTGTGCATATATTACTTGACGGCAGAGGTATGGGTACGGCTCATGCTCACGAAGGCACCGCTCCTGAAGGGATTGGGACTGTAGAGCAAGAGTTTGATTCCACCGGCTCGCTGACAATTATAGTAGAGTCGATCAGGATTGGAAACGACACGCCAGTACAAGGTGTTGCGCAATTCAATGTGGCTGTAGCGCCAGAATTTCATGTGGCTGGAGTCATAATTATGGGAGCCGCCTTGAGCAGTATCATTGCTGCGGCACGATTAAAGACAAAGAGACCATAAGATCAAGGGCTAAGAAGATTAGCTTTTTGCTAAATACGATAATTGCCGCGAAGCTGTCATGGCTAGCGCTGCCACGCTCCAAAACACGAAATGGCAAAGCTGTATAGATGCCTGCATGTACTGCGCCGAAGCGTGTGAATTTTGCGCTACATCTGATCTCAAAGAACAAGATGTCAAGATGATGGCAACCTGCGCCCAGATAAACAGGGAATGCGCCGCTGTCTGCTGGACTTCAGCATCGCTAATGTCAATGGACAGCCAGTTTGCAAAGCAGTTTTGCAGATTGTGCGCCGACATTTGCGATGCTTGCGCTGAGGAATGTGAAAGACATAACGTAGATCATTGCAAGAAATGCGCGCAGGCATGCCGCAGCTGCGCCGAAGAATGTAGAAGGATGGCTCGATAACCGAGCCACCCCGTTTTTTGTCCTGGAAATATTCTAGCCCGCTGCCATTGCTGCCTCTCCTTCTGGCTGGATCCGCTCGATTTCTTGACAGCCACAAATGCAACATCGGCTGCCACCGCTGCAACTATTGCCGCGCCAATGAACGCCAAGTGAAAGCCGTCGTTCAATGCATCGATTGATCCGATTCCGTTATTTTCGGCTTGCAATATATGAGCTGAAGCAATTGCAACCATGATCGCCAAGCCAAGTGCCGAGCGCTGGCCGGACAAACTATCCCGGCGCACGGGCCCTGATTGGGCCCCCACACAGGTTTACGGCATAACTTGCTAAATTCGGCAGTAGGTTGGTTTAGGTCGAGCTTGTGATGACCATGTATCCGTAGGCGGACAATAGAGCGCCTACGATAATCCATCTGCCTTTGCATATCTTCTAGTAGTATCAATCAGACATGCGACGCACACGCCATTGTTACTACAATCATACTTTTAAGGTTGACCAGTTTTCTCAGATAATGCCATCCTCATACTAAATCTCGGCTTTTGCTCAATGCTCCATTTCTCTCTTTCGCGCGATTTCTGTTACTGCTACCATCATTCATGAACAAGGCTAGCAGAGTAAACGGAATGGACACTATCGCGCTTATCATCAATAGAATACGAACAGATGTCTCGTCATATGGAAAGCCAAGCAATGGAAGGAACGGTATTGGAAACATCACGACTATCCAGATTCCCACTACAACGGCAAGCATCTTCCACCTTTGCTTAAGCCTTGCTCTGATGGTCGTCATTCATCTGAGCATAGATGAGGGCTGCGACATAAATTAGCCTTTTGGTGCGCTGTGACATTTGTATAGTCTACAGCATTTTTGTAGCCAACAAACTCGCGCTACCACTTGTCATAGTGCATCATCGAAACGATCGTTAGTTTGGTTGCTATCCGGGGATGGAGGTTGGGCCGACACAATATTTTACCCTTCTTCATAGCCTTGTCCCCCGGCAGTACATCGGCAAAAATAGTCTTGATTCCAAGCTCTTCCGCTATGCGCTCGGCGGTGACATGGTTGTCCCCTGTCAGCATGGCGACTTGGATGCCCATAGATGTCAGTCTTTTCACGACCTCTTTGCTGGTGGCATATACTGCATCAGCAACTGCAAAGGCACCCTCAAGTCGGCCATCTATGGCAGCGAGGATTAGCATTCTTCCTGGCTGGCTTGACGTAGTCATCCTAAAGGACTCTGAACGCTTGAAGATGCTTGATGAGTTTGTCAATCTCAAGTCAGGCGACCATTTTGACGATGACAACATAATATGTATGCACAGGCAAAGACAGTTTCAATAAAATCAAAGGAAAGAGATGTGACAGTTAGTTACTTTAGATGGTGAACCGATAGGCATCTACCAGCTGACTTTTACATCTTTCACAATGCACTGAATGTAATCGCCTGATGATATGGAGAAATCAAACTTCTGTCCCATGTCCTATCTTTACAATAAAGCCACAGCTCATCTTTGGCTTGAATTTGCTTTTTATCAACAAACAGTTACCAGAAT
>Ga0081538_10004859_pt1 | contig 12239 bp, 14 predicted proteins | sample TabmetS5T2R1_FD_71022 | JGI IMG/M metagenome (GOLD analysis project Ga0081538, IMG submission 71022) | Tabebuia heterophylla rhizosphere microbial communities from the University of Puerto Rico - S5T2R1 | ecosystem: Host-associated > Plants > Roots > Rhizosphere ... | reverse complement strand
TTGCTGCGTACCTCTGCTATGCGTTAAGGCTATGCTGTTGCTATGAAGTGTTGCGGCAAATTGGTCAGAGGACTCCTTTCCGCCATTTCTTAATAAATTAAATTTATACCTGTCTCTTGAATAACATCCTGTTAATTGGTAATGATTACATTTTCTTACCAAATATTGGCTAAATTTGATTAGAATCCCTTATAATGGATAAATTATAACTTTGAGTACCCAAATGACACTGAGAAAAGATGCACCTCTTGTACTAGCGATATTTGCTCTTTTGTATGCTTTACCTGCAACAGGAGCAGTCACACCAGCAGCGATTGCGCAAGAAGAAGACACCTCATTAGAAGAAGGAGGCCTAGTCGGCGGCATCATATCGAACGTTTTAGATGGCGGCAGCGAAGATGGAGAGACAAATGGTGATGCTGGCGATGCCGAGATCAATCAAGACTCAACGGATACCGCATCAAGCGTAAGTCCGAACCAAGAAGATCAGACCGTAGTTCAGGATGACACTGTCGTGTTCGGAGATAACACTGCTGACCTTGACGATACCAATGTAGGCTCACCAATCGGCATAGTAGAAGAAGGCATAGTCTTTTGTTTTGAGCCAGACTTACCTGGGGATATTTTGTGCTTTGATAGCCTGGAGGAGTGTGAAATAGCTGAAGAGCTGGTTAGCAACGCTGAAGATGTGCTTGGTAGCGTAATTTCAGGATGCGAAAGGTTTGAGACGTCTCCTCCTAACGCTCTTCCTTGTTCTGTTCCTGAGGGGGGAGGAATTATCAGATGCGAAATGACGCAAATACCAAGGTGAGAGTAATACAATGCGCAATGTTGATGATTATTAGCAAGCTGACACTTTAAACAGAGAGACAATACAGGGAAAAGAAGAAAAAAGAATATCAAAGTAGCAGGAGATGCGCACCATCGACTTGAATAGAACGGCAAGATTACAGAAGACTATGAGGATACAGTGGCGCGGTAATTCAGTTATTGGGAGGAGCACCATCCAAAGAATGACTGACATCAGATTGCTGATGGTCGACTGATGGGCAAAGAAGAATGATAGCAGGTTCAGAAAACTCAGCATCTCTGCAATGGTCAAGACTGAAGCGACTTGCAAGAGAGCCCAGAAAAAGGTAATAGGACAGGATCATAGTCATAAATGTTAAACTTATTTTATACTATGCCGCAGCGGTATTGCCATGTCGAGTCAGATTATAGCTACTGACAAACAATATCCAAAGCTCTCAAAGGCGGCTTCTGGGTACCTGGAGATAGACCACTTCAAAAATGCCGATCTGCATACGGGCTATTTCTGCTACAACTGTACATACTTCATTAAGGACAACCACTGCGCTATAGTAGAAGATACCGGACCGGACGTTAACGGCCGAGAGTCTGGTATCATAGCACCGCACGGCCTCTGCACATTGTGGGACCCAAATGAGGAGGAGACGCGATAAGGATGACAGACATTGGACAAAAGATCAAAGAAGCTGCTGGCGCAGTCGATAATCTGACTAAGTTCAAAAAAAGGAGCAAGCTACAGGCATCATACATTGAATATGACAAGTTTGCGGATTCAAACTTGCACGAGGGATATTTCTGCTACAATTGTATTTACTGGATGAGTGCTAGCGGCGGCAAGTGTATGCTAGTAGAAGATAAAGGACCTGATGTAATGGGCAAGGTGTCAGATGTAATTGCACCGCATGGATGCTGCATGGCATACGAAGCTAACTATGACAAGCTGCACGACACACGGAGCCCAACTGAAGGCGTTGCAATAGATACAGAAAAGAATAAGGAAAAAGTCACGACTGCAGACGTCGTGTAGCTTTTTTGTTCCTGGGCAGCCATTATAACCTTAATAAGGATAGTATGGATAAGGTGCCAAAAAATCGAGCAAGTTATAGAACATAAGCACCGGAAACTTTTACCGCTCTGCAATTAAAGCGGAAAGCGATACTCTATTGTAAATGGCAGAAAAGCTCAAAGACATAAAAAAGACGACATCTGATGCGGTTGAGATAATAAGGGAACTTGGATCGCCGGATGTTCAGAATTCTCTTGAGAAGATTCGAGATACTGCCAAGGTTGGCAGCGAGATAATTAAATCGCTTAAAGAGCCAGCCATGGTAACTAATATTGAAAATATTCGTAAGACCACCGAGTCATTTGAAAAAACAACTGCAAGAATTGAAAGGGTCACAATGGAGCTGAAGAACTCCGGCGTACTTGATGAGACAAGAGAAACAATCAAGTCCACCAAAAACACTATTAGCTCAGTAGGCGAGAGCAAGAACATTGGTGAAACGATGGATGCCTTCAGGGAGATGCTGCGCTCTATTTCTGCGCTTGTAGATGAACTAAAACTCACTATGGTAGAATCGAAAGGGTCAGGAACAATTCATAACATAGAGGAGGCAATACGAGAGACGAGGAGTGCATTTACGGAACACAAATAGATGATGATATAACTTCCGAGTAATCGCCAGGTCAATCAAGAATATTACTGTAGGGACACATTAGTGAGTCTGCCCACCATACTCGAAACGATCAAGATAATCCGGCAAGTGGAGGCTATCTTGAGCTTCCTCGACACAACAAAATGCACGAAAATTTGATTATATTGCAAGTGAATGAAGCAGCGCGCATCATTAGTGACCTTACTATCGTGGAAGAAACATATACCGACGTATTAGAATTCATCCAACAATCTTATTATTCTATGCCAAATTAAATTCTTCTATAAGAAAACCTCGAGATGCTTTTATAGATCCTAATATCTAGGATAGGCATGAAATATAGAAGCAGAACTGATATAACTGCTCAAATTCTAGAAGCTGCTAATGGCGGCGTCACTAAAACTAAGATAATGTATAAGGCCTTTCTATCTTATGCACAGCTTAAAGAATACCTAACAGTGTTGATAGAAAATGGACTGCTAGAGTATATCGAAGGAGAGCAGATCTACAAGACAACTGAGAAAGGTAATCGCTTCCTAAAGATATACAACCAGATTGGCGAATATGTGGCAGCTGACGTGTCTGAAAAGAAGTAAAGAAGTAACAAATTAATTTATTTTAAATAACCAAGATCATGTAATCAGAGTCGTGTCCCAAAAGCGGCGAGCAGCCATCTGGCGGGTAATAATCGTGACCGCCATATTTGCAACATTAGGTGTTGGAGTGAGTGTTGCCCTTATTGCTGCAGGCGGGGGCTTTGAGAGTTCTAGTCCAAATATCCTTGATCCACCTTCCGAGGCAGACATTTGGAAGGTTGGCGATCACATACAGGACGGAACGACTCTAGAATATGTCTTAACTTCTAAGGGCCAGACAAACTCACTTGAATCTGCGCGGGTATTGATGAACTTTAAGCAAGCTGGCGAAAATTGGAACGTCACATTTATCATCGCAAACGGCACTGACCAGCCGACAGTAAACCACACATTAATAATGTCAAAAGAACTGACACGAGAGGGCCAGCTTGACGAGTCATTCAGGCCTTACTTTGAGCATCTACAGTCATCAATTCTTGCAGTCCGCGACATGGAGTACGGCGAAAGCCCAAAGTATCTCGTAGTGGGTGCGCCGTGGAATACGATATTTGTTGGTTCGTCTTCAGTAACAGCTAGGGTGACAAACGAAGAGGGTATAAGCACTCCAGCGGGGCTATTTGACTCATTTGTGCTCAGTTACAAGCTGGCAGAAGAGACTAGCAAAGTCTGGGTGGTTCGTGACATGCCGCTACCAGTCAAGGCAGAGGTGTATGATGCAGAGGACAATCTGTTATACCAGTATGAGCTTAAAAATGCGTCTGGCGTGGCGTCATCAGCTACTGGCAACTCGCTGTAAGTAACTAGTAACTTTAAGAATTCTTTGGAAAATAGACGTTTTCAATCATCCAGTCACCGTACGACCTGATCTCCTTATCAATCTTGCACCAAAAGTGTATCGAGCCCGGTAGGACTTCAATACTGCCTTTGGTCGTGATTATTACCTTGGCACCCTCTTTGCCTTCATACGTGTAAGCGTCCTTTGGCTTTGCGTCATTTCCTATGAGTTCTACTGCCTTTTGTTTTACAGTCTCTTTTGGCACAGGAAAAACTCTGCGAAATTTATCAACTACGAGACTAATATTTTCAGTGCCATATGAGTCAAGATCAGAGATCTTACCTGGCATTGGAAAGTGCAGTTGTAGATCGACGCTATAGTGCGATCCGACAAATTGTGCAAGCTCATTTACCTTCTGGTACGCTATGTTAGGACTTCTCTTTAATGCTATAGCAAGAGCGTCACGGTTGCTTTTAATATTAAGTTGCAAGTCGTCCATAAGGTTTGAAAATGTCCCCAATGCAGTTTTTCTTACAATTTGCGGTTAATTAGCATTACAATTATTATAGCTCTCGATAGAGATCTATACATGATTGAAATCCGATCAGCTCTTTGCCAAGGCAAAAAAAATCTTGCCCGGCGGGGTTAACAGTCCGGTGCGCTTTTATGAGCCTTATCCTTTCTTTGCGACGTCTGCGCTTGGAAGCAAGCTCACTACTGCAGACCATCAGATCTACCTTGACTACTGTATGGCCTATGGAGCAATGATTCTTGGTCATGGCTATTCTTCAGTAATTGATGCTGTGAGATCCCAACTTGATAAAGGAACACTCTTTTGCGTACCTACAGAATACGAGATCAAGCTTGCCGAAATGATATGTCAGGTTGTGCCATGCGCAGAAATGGCGCGCCTTGTCAATACCGGCTCTGAAGCCACAATGCATGCAATCAGACTTGCCCGCGCTTTTACAAAGAGAAAGGGGGTGATTAAATTTGAGGGTGGATACCACGGTGCGCATGATTATGTTCTTGTCAAGGCGGGATCGGGCATGGCTAGCTTGCCTGCGTCAGAGGGAATACTTGAAGAGGCATCAGCTCACACAAAAGTTGTACCATACAATAACCCAGCTGAGCTTGAGCGCGCAATTGAAAAGAACCGTGACATTGCATGCGTCATAATAGAACCTGTGCTTGCAAACGTTGGTCTTGTGTTGCCAGAAAAGGGATACCTTAATGAAGTGAGGAAAATAACCGAGCAGAACAGTATTATCTTGATATTTGATGAAGTAGTCACCGGCTTCCGTCTTGCACTTGGCGGTGCCAGTGAGTTCTTTGGACTCATGCCTGACCTCGTCACATTTGCGAAGGCACTTGGCAACGGCTTGCCGATAGCTGCGATTGCAGGTAAGAAAGAGATAATGGACAAGCTCGCACCTGCCGGTAGTGTCTATCAGGCAAGTACATTTGCTGGCAATCCTGTGTCTGTGGCAGCAGGCGTTGCTACATTGGAAACATTGACTAAAGCCAAAAATACGATATATCCTAGGATCGCTAAAACATGTGATAGCCTTGTTGGCGGCATCAAAGATAAGCTGGCTAGAGCGCAGCTTGACTGCACCGTCAATTCCATAGGCTCAATGTTCCAGCTATTCTTTACTAGCGAAAGAGTAAAGGATGAATCTTCTGCCAAAGAGGCAAATGCAAGAATGTTTCGCAAATTGTTTGACGAGCTACTAAAGCAGGATATCTTCATCCCACCTTCGCAGTTTGAAACTTGCTTTTTATCATACGCACATACTGAAGACGACGTAGACAAGACAATAGAGGCATACGGCAAAGCATTTTGTGAGATAAAGAAATGATGAAGACAATACGAGTCGGAACCAGAGGCAGTAGACTTGCAATATCGCAGACAGAGATAGCACTTGTCGCCTTACGCAAGGCTCATCCCCAAGTACGATTTGAAGTAATCCCGATAAGTACCAAGGGTGATGTTGATAAGAGGCCGCTCTTTACACTAGACGAAAAGGGAATCTTTGAAAAAGAAGTAAACGAAGCAGTCAAGCAAGGAGATGTTGACTTTGCAGTCCATAGCCTCAAAGATATCCCATCAGACCTGTCAGATGATCTTTCGGTGGCATGCATTCCCAAGAGAGCGAGCCCAAATGACGTGCTTGTCACCGATAATGGACAAAAACTGAAAGATCTAGTGCCTGGATCAGTAGTTGGCACGAGTAGCCTCCGGCGGGCTGTGCAGCTGACAAAAACTAGGCCTGATCTAAATGTCAGACCGATAAGGGGGAATGTCGAAACAAGGGTGAAGAAGGTGATAAGCTGCGAGTACGATGCAGCTATTCTAGCAGAGGCTGGCCTTACCAGATTAGGTATGAAGGATGTTATTGCACAACGTTTTAGCATCAGAGATTTTGTACCAGCACCAGGTCAGGGAGCTATAGCCATCGTGTGCAGGCGTGATCACACTATACTTGCTGGCATGCTCAAGCAGATAGAGGATCGTCATTCCCGCACAGCAGTGCTTGCAGAAAGAGCACTGATAAGAAAGGTAGAAGGGGGGTGTAGGTTCCCGCTTGGAGCGGTAGCAATAACTAATAATGACAAGATAACACTTTATGCAAGTGTGTTTTCTGCAGATGGCAAGCAGAGCATCCACGTCAAGAAGATAGGCAGGGCAAGTAAGCCAGCAGAACTAGGCTCCATGGTAGCAAACATTTTGATAAAGCGGGGAGCAATGGACCTTGCAGAAGGTTGGCGTAAAGCAGTAGACGAGTGGAACAAGAAACTATGAAAAAGGGCAAAGTCTTTATCTGCGGAGCTGGTCCAGGCGATCCCAAGCTGATGACGCTTCGGGCAATGGAACTTTTGAAGACCTGCGATGTTGTACTATATGACCGGCTAGTGAGCAAGGAGATAATTGACCAGATACCTGCAGGATCAGAGAAAGCCTATGTTGGAAGAATGGTTGGCGACTCCCCTAATCATCAAGATATGACGAATGAGCTTATGGTGAAATATGCGGAAAAGGGTAAGAGCGTACTGCGGCTTAAGGGCGGAGACCCCTTTATCTTTGGGCGGGGAGCAGAGGAGGCTGAATACCTCATCAAGTGTGGGATCGAGTTTGAAATAGTGCCTGGCATTACTTCATCAATTGCATCGCCAGCATACGCCGGCATTCCGCTAACCCATCGTCGATATTCGTCTTCCGTAGCTATAGTCACCGGGCACGAGGATGTGAATAAAGACATGTTGGTGGTCAGATGGGACAAGCTTGTCGGTGCTGTTGACACTATAGTTGTATTGATGGGTATTGCAGAGCTGGATCAGATTTCACACAATCTGATAAAGGCTGGGATGAAAAAAAACGTCAAGGTTGCAATTGTTGCAAGCGGTACAACCGATAAGCAGAAGATTATCAAGGGTACAGTTGGCACTATTGCAAAACTTGCAAAAAAAGCCGATATCCGGCCCCCTGCGGTAATCGTGATAGGAAGAGTCGCCGGACTGAGCGATAAGCTCGACTGGTTCAAGAGAAACTGACGGAAAGATGCCTAAATTAAAAAATAAAATCCTTGCAATCACTCGAAGTGAGAGCGATGCAAAAGAATTTTTGCAGTTGGTAAGGGATCAAGGCGGCAGAGCGATAGCGCTTCCAGCAATAGAGATAGTGCCACAGAGTCCAGAAGTGGCAGAGGAGTTCCTTGATAAACTCTGCAGGAAAAAGCATCATTATTCTGTGTTCATGAGCCAGCAAGCGGTAAATATCCTGTTTGACCTTGCCCGGGACAAGATAGCACCAGCTCTGAAATCTACTACGGTAGTTGCAGTGGGCCCAAAGACGAAGCAAAGCCTTGAAGAGCACGGTATAAAAGTTGGGCTAGTACTAGAAAAATTCTCTTCATTTGGGCTGGTCGACCTAATGTCTGGGATACAGCCAGCAGGGAAAAAGATAATCATCCCTCGAAGCGCTGCTGCAAATGACTTTACCACCGAGGCTTTGAGCCGCCTTGGGATGGACGTTGATGAAATTCTCCTCTACACCGTACGCACAAGGACGGTCGAGCCCATATGGAAGGAATTTTGTGATCTATTGTTACAAAAAAAGGTGAATGCTATTATTTTCACTAGCGCCTCAAATGTTAAGTCATTTTTTGAAATAATGGACGAGGTGTCTAAAGATGAATTACAACTGGATACCCTCACCAAGGTAGTTTCCATAGGCCCCCTTACTAGTAAGGCGCTTAGAGGTCGCGGTGTTAGATGCTTTGAAGCTGAGGAACATACTGTAATAGGTGCACTAAAAATTGCAAAGCAAATCCTGTAATTCTTTTTAGTCTTTATGACGCATATTGGACATGACACAAGGAACTACATCAAAAGAAGCTGCGTTACTCGAAGATTCAACATTCAATGTGATAACTCAGATTGAAAAGAAGGCTGATTTTCTGTATTCCTCTGTTGAAAAATACATTCGCGATGCAGAGAAAGACAACAAGCCTGAGCTTGTCAAATTGTGGAGTACTATGAAAGAAGATGAACAAAAGCATCTAAAAATGCTGCGCGAGCATCTGGTAAAGGAAGTAAAGGAAAACAAACTACAGTAGGCAAAATTCAAGGCGATACTGCGCGCCAGGTGTCTGTCTATCGCAAGCGGATGTCTTAATTTTTCTTCTATACAAGATATTCAACTCCTATTGAACCTATAGAACATCGTCTATGTGTGCCAGATTCTGGCCTACTTGAGCAATATATTTTTCGTTGAGCCTCTATGTGTATTCCTTGACCTGCCTGTGTATACCAGTACATGCATAGAAACATTGTTTCTATGATGCCGGCTCTGGACTTCGTCTATGTAACTGTCTTTCTGGCTGTCCATCACTATCTGTCAGATCTACTTTTGACTTTGAAGACTTGTAATATATATACATAAAATATATCATATATCCATTTGCTTGACAAATGCATCATAATATCATTATTTTTAGCATGATTCTTCATAGATACTAAGAGACAGGTAAATGACTAACTGGTTGGTATGACATTCAAAACTTCAGTTACCTTCTTTTGTTCTAGAGGATCAAAGTTAGGTTGTGATTATTCCTACCTAACCCACTTTTGCCTTCACAGACTGAACCTTCTCATCCAAAGTGTTTGGCTTATCTAGTCTTTCGTCGATCCTTATTGTCGAGATCACTCGCCTGGCTCCAACTGATTTAGCAGAATCATGTGCAGCATGTATTGCTTGAAAGATATCGTTTAGGCTGTCTGATTCTACCTGGGTGCTCATTGGAGTAAGAGTCACCTTTTTGAGATTCTTTATGTTGCGAATTGCATCATATGCAGCAGCTATTTCTTTGCCGATACTTGTATTAGAAGTACCAATTGGCACAATGCTAATCTCAGCATTTACAGTTGACAGGTCACTCATTCATTTAATATTGACAAGTTTTGCTAATTAACACTTTTGTCTAGTCCATATGATGCCATCAATTCAAACTGAGAAATATAACCTAGTAAGTATATACTACTAACAATTGCCTTTTAGCGGTTCTTCTCTCTATATATGTGATACAGCTATTTCATTCACTACTTGCTGCATTCCGCCTCTAGCAGTTTAACATCTATGTGAATGTAGCTGCGATGAGGTGTTATTATCTAGCGTTCATTCACTGATCTTGATTTAACATGAATAGAAACAAAAGGGTAGATTCTATAATACTTGGCTAACTGTATATTCCGGTCCCCGAGCTCGGCTGGGTCTGTTGCTGATCTTGCTGTTGTCTCTTTACAGAATTGATCAGTTCCTGCAGCTGGCGCTTGAGTGCTTCTGCTTCGCTTCTTAGCTGACGCACATCTATTCTAAATGGATTGTTGGCCAGCTCATTTATTTTTTCAATCAGAATGGCTGCTCCCTCTGGATCCGGAATTCCAGTAATTGATGGTATCAAGAGTGCAGTGCATGGAATTCTGTTTGAAAGGCATGCTGCCAAGAGGCCACCAGATACTCCAGAAATAAATGCAGGCGGGGTAGCTTCTGGCCTCTTGTCGTTGATACGACTCAGATAGCCATGATCATCCAATTGCCCATCGTTTGACAGAATCCAAGGTCTTCTGCCTCTTTCAGGGATCCCAGGAGCAGCCATGCCTTCTAAAACCATGATCTCTCTAACGCCATTATATTTGGCCCATATGACTACTGCATTTAGCACAGAGCGGATGCCGGATAAAATTACTGGGGCATCACACACAAGAACACACGCTGTGCCTTCATCATTTGCATAGATGCGAAATGGATGTCTTAACTTTCCACCTATGTAAATAACACCTGGAACTATAAAGTCTGAGTCGATATATCCTATCTGGTGCATTTTTTGCTGTTCTATAATATAGCTTACGCTCATCGAGCCAACTAGTCCTGGTCCGGGAAAACCTGCGATCATGATCGCATCGTTTAATCTTATCGTTTTATCTGTCGAAATTAGCTTTATGACTGTTCTTTCAACCCTGTTACCACTGTCAGTTTCTCTGTCGGCCATCATGTCGCTCCTTTTTCTTCTTCTGAAATTGACCTTAGCATAGTTTTCTTGGTAATTTCATTCCATCTGATGTTGCTTGCAACTGACGAGCCTAGCGACTTCTTATTGTCTCTCATCAATCTAAATGATATGGCATAAAATAGCATTAATGGATTATACAAGAAGGTTCTACTAACAGAAGTAACTATCTACGAGAGATTATTTCTCCGCGTATAGAACGTGAAGCATATGTAGTATTTCTAGAGGAACCACATATACGTAGTGGTCGGAACACGAATAAGAAGAATATGCGTCATAGGGAATTTTATGTCATTCGCTTAGTAGATTCAGTCTGTGTTCCATCTACATGCTCGTTTCTGAGATGCTCAGCAACTTGCTCGGCCGTGGGAAAGGAATGATCGCATTTTGGACATGTAAAGCCAGTGTCGGACATAATATCTGATTGGACAATATTAAATAAAAAACATACATCAGTCCACTATAGCAATGCACAGGTAGAGCCCCACTTGGGCATGCTTGAGTCAATGTCTGGCTTGCAATGCGTACCAAGACTGACTGTCAAAGATCAGCTGAATCATACTGCAGTCAACGCTTATTGCTACAGGTACAGTATTAACTGGCGTTATGATCTTTTAGTTTATCGCCCTAAACAACAACTTCATTACAATGCAACCTAAAGATATTATCTCATATGTGCAAATGCATTAAAAACATTGAGGATACTAGTGGTTACGATCCCAAGTTTTCTCGTCCGCCAAGGTCCTGAGTGACCTCCTTCTTTTGTTGCCCAAAGTTATGTTGATAGCTATTCTTTCATTAGAGTACGATCCATTACAGCATCATGAAGAATCAGTCTTATCAACAATTTTTTATGATTTACAAAGCTTGTAGAGTTTAAGAATGCTGTCTGGCACTCATTATTCCTTTAAATTTCACAATGCATCTCTTCAGCTCTTGACCCTTTGTGAATTTTATTGCGACTGTGGATGATCCTGCCGGCAGTGTTTTGTTAGATCTTCCATCGCTTCAAAAGAAGCCCCGCATTCATTGCATGTGTAGTTGTATCCTGATGGAGTTGTTGACTCTGTCATGTAATATATTGTGCACAAAAGCAGTGATAACAGTTTCCTACCGCCATTTGGTTTAATAACACATTAAATTAGAAGACTATGAAAGCCAAACCTAATTACTATGTGTAGAACAACAACGAAGAAAAGAACAATAGAAATTAGACTTCATTAGACGCAGCGTCTGAAAAACAGATGAGTCGATTGGGGAACCAATGCCACACAGGAATCAAACAGTCCAGAGTTAATGCAAACTAAAATGTAGAAAAAATACGATAAAGCTAGACTGTCGTTCAATCTCCTCTTCTAGTAAAAACCCTTTCTCTTGGACAAGACCCATTCATACAGTCAATTAGTCATTTACAGTGCCAACTGCATGTGATGCAACAATATTCATTTTCTGAAGATAATAAATCTTATCACTATGGGGGAGGAAGCATCTATAATCAGAGCATCTAAGCTGCCTCCTAAACGTCCAATGGCCGTAACAAACGCTTTGTATTACTTAGCTATCAGTTACCAGCGCTCATAGTGTACAATTTGTTCGTTCTGGATCCGTTCTAGTTTGGCAGGACTTTCGTCCGGGTATCCTAGCGCAATTATACCTATAGGTTTTACGTATTCTGGCAGCTCTAATATCTTTGCTATCTTGTCATCTTCAAACGCACCCATAAACCCTGCTCCTATTTCCTCATTTACTGCAGTGAGCAAAATGAGCATTGATGCAAATGCCCCATCTATGATACTATAGAAATCTCTCCCGCGTTGACCATAGCGTCCCA
>Ga0081538_10004858_pt1 | contig 12240 bp, 12 predicted proteins | sample TabmetS5T2R1_FD_71022 | JGI IMG/M metagenome (GOLD analysis project Ga0081538, IMG submission 71022) | Tabebuia heterophylla rhizosphere microbial communities from the University of Puerto Rico - S5T2R1 | ecosystem: Host-associated > Plants > Roots > Rhizosphere ... | reverse complement strand
ACGGCCAAGGATCTCGGCACGGGCAAGGAGCAGAAGATCGAGATCAAGTCCGGCTCGGGCCTCGCCGAGGAGGAGGTCGAGCGGATGGTCAAGGACGCCGAGGCGCACGCGGAGGAGGACCGCCGCATGCGCGAGGTGGTCGAGGCCCGCAACACGGCCGAGAACGCCGCCTACCAGGCCGAGCGCCAGGTGAGCGAGATGGGCGACACGCTCGACTCGTCCGCGAAGGAGGAGATCGAGGCGGCGATCAAGGACGTGCGCGACAACCTCGAGTCCGACGACGCCGCGCTGCTTCGCCAGAAGACCGACGCGCTGCAGTCGGCCTTCCACAAGGTGTCCGAGCAGATGTACGCCGCGGCGGCGCAGCAGCAGGCGGCCGCGGGCGGCAACGGCGCCGGCGACGGCCCCGGGCCTGAGACCTCCACCGACGAGGAGGAGGTCGTGGACGCCGAGGTGGTCGAAGGCGACGAGAAGGCGTAGCACGTGACCGAGCGCGAGCAGGAACAGCGCCTTCCGCCGGAGGACGAGCCCGTCACGTCACGAGACGAGGCGGACGAGCCCTCCGGCGAGGAGGACCCCGCGAACGAGCAGGAGCTCCTCGAGGAGAAGGAGGAGACCGAGGCCCACGAGCCGGCCGAGCAGCCCGAGGACTACCTCGCGCTGGCCCAGCGCATCCAGGCGGACTTCGAGAACTACCGCAAGCGTGCCGCTCGCGAGGCGGCGGCGGCGGGTGAGCGCGCCAAGAGCGGGCTCATCCGCGAGCTGCTGCCGATCGTCGACAACCTCGAGCGGGCGCTCGCGTCCGCGGAGGAGGGCGAGCAGCACCTCGCGGAAGGCGTGCGCCTGGTGCATGCGGAGCTGATCGCGGTGCTGGAGCGCAACGGCGTCGAGCAGTTCGACCCCGCCGGTGACAGGTTCGATCCGACGGAGCACGAGGCGCTGTCGGTACGGCCGGACGGCGAGTCCGGAGTGGTGGTGGACGTGGTCGAGAAGGGCTACCGGGCGAACGGAACGGTGCTTCGTCCGGCGCGGGTGGTGGTGTCTTCCTAGATGCCTGCGGTGAAGGACCCCTACCAGACGCTCGGCGTCGACCGGAAGGCCTCCGACGAGGAGATCAAGAAGGCCTACCGCAAGCTCGCGCGCCAGTACCACCCCGACCGCAACGCCGGGGACAAGGCGGCCGAGGAGCGCTTCAAGGAGGTGCAGGAGGCGTACTCGATCCTGTCCGACGCCGACAAGCGCAAGGCCTACGACTCCGGCGGCGGGATCTTCGGCGGCGGCGGGTTCGACCCGGGTTCCTTCCGCACCGGCTTCGGCGGTCTCGGCGACATCTTCTCCGATCTGTTCGGAGGCGCCGGCGGCGGTGCCCCGCGCACGCAGCGCGCCGAGCGTGGACGCGACCTCGAGACCGAGGTGCACGTGTCCTTCGACCAGGCCATGGAGGGCGCCCAGGTGCCCGTGTCGGTGCCGCTGTCGGCGCCCTGCACGACCTGCCACGGCACCGGCGCCAAGCCGGGCACCACGCCGACGGTCTGCTCGCGCTGCCAGGGCCGCGGTCTCGAGGCAGAGTCGCAGGGGCTCTTCTCGATCTCCCAGCCCTGCCGCCAGTGCGGCGGCACCGGCACCGAGATCAAGGATCCATGCCCGACCTGCAAGGGCAGCGGGCGGACGCGTCAGGTGAAGCGCTACCGCGTGAACATCCCCGCGGGCGTGCGCGACGGCAGCCGCGTGCGGCTGGCCGGCAAGGGCGAGGCCGGGCCGCGCAACGGCCCGCCGGGCGACCTGTACGTGCTCACGCGGGTGGGCGAGTCGCCCGTCTTCGCACGCAAGGGCGACCACCTCGAGGTCGAGGTTCCGATCACCATCCCCGAGGCGATCCGCGGCGCCACGATCGAGGTTCCGACCCTGAGCGCCACCAAGCGGATCCGCGTTCCCCCGGGCACGCAGCACGGCACGGTGCAGCGCCTGCGCGGCGAGGGCCCGCCCAAGCTGGGCGGCCGGGGCCGGGGCGACATCCACTACCGGCTGTCCATCGACGTGCCGCGCTCGCTGTCGCGCGAGCAGCGCGAGGCGGTCGACGACCTGGCGGCGGTCATGGACGGCAATCCGCGCGAGCAGCTGCTGACCGGGAGGGGCTGAGAGCGGTGGCGAAGAGCAGGGACGACGGCAAGCCCCCCGACCGCTCGCGCGGCGTATACATGATCTCGGTGGCGGCCGAGCTGGCCGGCATGCACCCGCAGACACTTCGCATCTACGAGACCCGCGGGCTGATCATGCCCAAGCGCTCGCCGAAGAACACCCGCCTCTACTCGCAGGAGGACGTCGACCGGCTGCGGCGGATCCAGGAGCTGACCACCGAGCTCGGCATGAACCTGGCCGGGGTCGAGCGGGTGTTCCAGCTCGAGGAAGAGGTCGAGCGCATGCGCCGGCGCGTGCGGTCGCTCGAGCGCCACGCGGTGCGCGTGGAGGAGGAGCTGCGGGCGGAGATCGATCGCGTGCGCCGCTCGGTCAAGCGCGAGCTCGTGCTCTACGAGCCGCCCTCGCACGCGCTGATGCCGAAGGGGCCGGGCGTCCGGATTCCGATCCAGCGCCCGCGAGGCTGAGCGGGCTCAGCCGCTCGCCACGAAGCGGGCCAGCTCGGCCGCACGCTCGCCGTGGAGCGCGGCGCGGACCTTGTAGTCGAACGCCGACGCCCGCGCCCAGCCGACGCCTTCCCGGCGCTGACGCAGCCCCACGGTCGCCCGCGCGACCTTCGGGGCGAGGCGCGCCCGCGCCGCGGGAAGGCGCGCGCCCCGGAGCCGGGCTCGCAGCCGAGCCAGGCGAACGCGCGCCCTGCTGGCGAGCGCGCGCTGCGCCCGGACGTTCAGGTCGGCTCCGGCCGCCTGCTCGAGCGCGCGGCTCATCGACGCCTCGTGCGACCGATGCTCCGCCCGCGCGGCGGTGAGCTCGCCCCAGCGGTCGACCAGACGGCGCACCGCGGCGAAGGCCGGCTTGCGCCGCGCGCCGTACAGCGGTCCGTGCCCGAGCGCCACCACCCCCTCTGAGGCGAACATCCCGTCGAGGTTGTCCCGGAGCGTCACGAACACCTCGCCGGCGCCGGCCTCGGCGAGCGCGAGCACGGACTCGGTCAGGTACGCCGCCTGCGCGGGTTCGCCGCCGTGGAAAAGGGGGTCGGACTGGTAGGCACGGTCGCCCGGATAGCCGTGCTCCGTCACCCACACCGGCCCGGTGAAGCCGTGGCGCGCGAGAAGGTCGCGCCAGGCGGCGAGCTGCCGGGGCACGATGACGGCCCGCCCGCGCAGGTGCAGGTTCGCGATGTGGAACGCACGCGTGGCGTCCGCGCCCGGCGTCGCGAAGACCCGCTCGACCCAGGCCGGGTCCTGCGGAGTCATCACGCCGCCCATGACCACCTTCGCAGCGGGCGCGCGCTGCCCGATCGCGTCGTAGGCGGCGCGCAGCATGTGTGCGTACTGCTCGGGCGTGCCGTCGAACGCCCAGGCGCCGTCGGGCTCGTTCAGGATCTCCCAGCGCGCGATCGTGTCGCCCGCGTGCGCGGCGACCTCCCCGGCGAGGCGCCCGAACTCCTCGGCGTCGTCCAAGGAGAGCCAGCCGGGCGGGCTGAGCAGGATGCCGAGCACCGGCAGCCGGTGGCGCCGGGAGAGCTCGAGCACCTCGTCGAGGGCGCCCCAGTTCGGGGATTCGCGGTCCTCGAAGATCGCGTGGAGCTCGACGTCCACGCGAATGAAGCGCGCCCCCATCGCCTTCGATTCCGCGAAGATGCGCTCCTTCATCGCCGCCGGGGTGCAGCAGGTGTGGACCATCGCGTGCGAGGAGATCGGGGCGCCCGGTCGCGGGGCAGGCGCGGCCGCCGAGGCCGGGGCCGCCGCCACGGCGGCGCCTACGAGCGCGCAGGCGAGGGCCGGACCGGAGTGAGCCATCGCGTGGTCAGACTAGCCCTGGGCCGAGCCCGAGGCGAACCGGCCCGCGAGCCGCTCGTGGCCGATCGCCGCTCCCTCCTGGAGGGCGGCTGCGACCTGCCGGCCGGCCCCGCTCGACTCGGCGGCGAGCCGCTCGAACAGGAGCTGGCTGGCGACCTGCTGGATGACGTGGAAGGACGGCCGGCCCACGATGCCCTCGCTCAGGTACTCGCCCCACAGGTTGTCTCGAAGCGTGACGAACACCTCCGCCGCGCCCGATCCGGCGAGGAGCGGCACGGACTCACGAAGGAAGCCGGCCTGCGCCAGGTCGCCGCCGCGGTAGGCCGGATCGCGCTGGAACGCCGTGTCGGCCGGATAGCCGTGCTCCGTCACCCAGGTCGGCCCGCGGAAGCCGTGGCCGGCGAGCAGCGCGCGCCAGCCGCGCAGCACTCGCGCGAGGTCGCCTGGGGTGCCGGGGACGTGGAGGCGCAGGTGAACGGCCCCTATGTCGAACTTCCGGGCCGCGTCCGCGCCGGGGGTCGCGAATACGCGCTCGACCCAGCCGTGCTCCCAGGGCCGCTCGACTCCGCCCATCACGACCTGCGCCTCCGGCGCGCCCTGCTCTATCGCGTCGTAGGCGGCGCTCAGCATGCGGGCGTAGTCCTCGGGCCCGCCCTTGAAGGCCCAGTCCGCGTCGGGCTCGTTGAGGATCTCCCAGTGCTCGATCGACCCGCGCGCGTGGGCAGCGACCTCCCCGGCGAGGCGCCCGAACTCGGCGGGGTCGCGGGCGGCGCAGCGCGGCGCGTCCTCGCCCCGGTCGGGGCAGGCCGACAGCCAGCCCGGCACGCCCAGGATGAGGCCGAGCACCTTCAGATCGTGACGGCGCGCCAGCCGGATCACCTCGTCGAGCTTGCCCCAGTCGGGCTGCTCCCGGCTGCCGCTCCCCTCGAAGATGCCGTTCAGCTCCACGTCCACGCGGATGAACTCCGCCCCCGACGCGCTCGCTTCGGAGAAGATGCGCTCCTTCTCCGCCGCCGGCATGCAGCACGTGTAGACCATCGCGTGCGACGACACCACCGCCGCCTCGGCCGGGGCCGGCGCGACAAGCGCGACCGCGACGGCGAAGGCGGCGATGGAGCGGTGCTGCGTCACCTCACGGCCGAACGGTAGGCCCTCCTCGCCTTGCGGATGCCGACTCCGGGTATCAGAACGACATGCTCGAGGGGTTGATGCAGCATGACCATCCGCTGACGCTGCAGCTCGTGCTGGAGCGCATGCGGCGCCAGTACGCGCAGAGCGAGGTGGTGAGCGTGCGCGACGGCGCCCGAACACGCGCGTCCTACGCCGAGCTCGCCGAACGTGCCGACCGCCTCTGCCGGGCGCTCGAGGGCCTCGGCGTGGGCCCGGGCGATCGCGTGGCCACGTTCGCCTGGAACAACCAGGAGCACCTGGAGGCGTATCTCGCCGTGCCCTGCATGGGCGCCGTCCTGCACACGCTGAACGTTCGCCTGTTCCCGGACCAGCTCGTCTACGTGGTCGAACACGCCGAGGACAGCGTGATTCTCGTGGAGGAGTCGCTCGTGCCCGCGCTGGAGGAGCTGGCCCCGCGCCTCGGGAGCGTGCGCCACTACGTCGTCTTCGGGGGCACCGACGGAGGATCGCTGCCGGATGCGCTGTCGTACGAGGAGCTGCTCGCGGAGGCGGAGCCCGGCTACGACTACCCGGCGCTGGACGACCGCCAGGCCGCCGGGCTCTGCTACACGAGCGGGACCACCGGCAACCCCAAGGGCGTCCTCTACTCGCACCGCTCGAACGTGCTCCACGCCATGGGGCAATGCATGGCCGACTCGATCGGGATGCGTGCCGACGACCGGGTGATGCCGGTCGTGCCGATGTTCCACGCGAACGCCTGGGGCATCCCCTACGGCTCGGTGCTCACGGGCGCCGACCTGGTGATGCCCGGCCGCGACCTGAGCGCGCCGGCCCTGGCCGAGCTGATCGCCACCGAGCGGGTGACGCTCTCGGCGGCGGTTCCCACGATCTGGATGGACCTGCTGCGCCACACGGACGAGCACGGGCCCGACCTGTCGAGCCTGCGGCTCGTGGTGTGCGGCGGCTCAGCCGTGCCGCTCTCGCTCATGCAGGAGTTCGAGGACCGCCACGGCGTGCGGATCCTGCAGGCGTGGGGGATGACCGAGACCAGTCCGCTCGGCTCCGTTGCGCGCCCGCCCGCGGGTGTGGAGCAGGACGAGCACTGGCGCTACCGCGCCTCGGCTGGGCGTCCGGCCCCGCTGGTGGAGACGCGGCTCATGCGCGACGACGGCGAGGAGGCGCCCTGGGACGGCAAGTCCACCGGCGAGCTGGAGGTGCGCGGCCCTTGGGTTGCGCGCGCGTACTACGGCGACGAGGGAAGCGGCGAGAAGTTCGACGACGGCTGGCTGCGGACCGGCGACATCGCGGCGATCGACGAGCGCGGGTACATCATGATCAGCGACCGCGCCAAGGACGTGATCAAGTCCGGCGGCGAGTGGATCTCGTCGGTCGAGCTCGAGAACGAGATCATGGCCCACCCGGCGGTGAAGGAGGCCGCGGTGATCGCCTGTCCGGACGAGCGCTGGGGCGAGCGGCCGCTCGCCTGCGTGGTGCCCGAGGAGGGCGAGGAGATCGCACTGGAGGATCTGCGCGAGCACCTCGCCTCACGGGTCGCGAAGTGGTGGCTCCCCGACGAGATCGAGATCATCGACGAGGTGCCGAAGACGAGCGTCGGCAAGTTCGACAAGAAGGTGCTTCGGGCCAGGCTCGCAAAGGCCGGCCAGGAATCAGCGGGGGTCCGGGGGGCGTGAGCCCCCCGATCCGCCTCAGTGCGGAGCCTGAATCACCTCGTCCAGCAGCTCCCAGTTCTCCTTCTCGAAGCGCATGATCTGCATCGCCTCGATCGGGTAGCCGTCCTCGGTCCCGTCCGTCTTCACCTCGATGCCGGGCAGCAGGATCGGGATCTCCGTGTCCAGCTTGCGGACCGAGTCCATCAGCGCTTCGCGCGTCGGCTCCTCCATCCCCTCGAGCGCCTTGACCATGGTGCTCGCCACGGCCCAGCCGTAGACGTGGAACGGGTCCTCCTCGTCGGCGCGCGGCTCGAAGCGCTCCATGGCGTCCTTGTACTCGACCATGGCCGGGGCGTCGGCAAACTGGGCGGCCTCGGGATCCATGAAGTACGACGTGGAGACGATGCCCTGTGCGTTCTCGAGGCCGACCGGCTCAAGCACCAGCTTCTTCGACGCGCCCACGTTGTTGAGGATGTGCAGCACCTTCCAGTCGAGCTTGGCCGCCGCCGCGATCGCCTGGGCCGAGAACTTCGGCGTCGTGATGTTCAGGAACGTGTCGGCGTCGCTGCTCGCCAGCTTCGACATCTGCGACGCGACGGTCGGGTCCGTTACCTCATAGCTCTCCTCGGCCACAATCTCGATGTCCGTGCCCTCGATCGCGTCCTTGAAGCCGTTCAGGAGATCCTCGCCGAAGGCGTCGTTCTGATAGAGGACGGCCACCTTCGCGTCGGGCTTCTCCTTCTCGAGGAAGTCCGCATACACCTGCGACTCGGTCACGTAGTCCGGCTGCCATCCGATCGTCCACGGATGGCCCTCCACGTCCTCGCCCCAGCTGGAGGCGCCGGTCGCGACGAACAGGTGTGGGACCTCCTGCTTGTTGACGAAGTCCCAGATGGCCATGTTGTTGGGCGTGCCGAGAGTGTTGAAGAGGGCGAACACCTCCTCCTGCTGGATCAGCCGCCGCGCGTTCTGGACCGCCCTGGGCGGCTCGTAGGCGTCGTCGAGCGTGACGAAGTCGATCTTGCGGCCGTCGACCCCACCGTTCGCGTTCACGAACTTGAAGTGCGCCCGCGCACCGACCGCGATCGAGCGATAGGCCGACGCCGGCCCGCTGAACGGATAGCTTCCGCCGAGCTTGATCGAGTCGTCGCTGATCCCCGGATCGCCGCTGCCCTCCTCCTCGTCGCGCCCGCAGGCCGCGAGCGCAAGCGCCACCAGGGCGAGCACCGCCAGCCACGCGATTCGCCATCTTCCCGTCATGCCACTCCCTCCCTCTGGGTGAGTCTTCCCTCCTGCGTTTTCTCCTCGGCGGCCCGGTGACGGCGCGCTGCCAGCGCGCGCAGCCGCCGCGGCAGGCCGGCGGCGCCCTCGGGCAGGAGCCACATGAACGCGATCAGCACCCCGCCGTAGATCACCCCGGTGAGCGCGACGTCCACGTCGCTCGCGTAGACCGGGACGAACTCGATGAAGAGCGCGCCGAACAGGGCGCCCGAGATCGTCGCCAGCCCGCCCACGACGATCGCCGCAAGGAAGGCGAACGAAATGGTCAGGGTGAACGCCTCGGGTGCCACGAAGCCGATGGCGAACACGTACATCGCGCCCGCCACGCCCGCGTAGGCGGCGCTGACCGCGAAGACGCGCGTCTTGGTCGCCGCGAGGTTCACGCCCAGCGTCGACGCCGCGATCTCCCGGTCGCGCACTGCCCTCACGGCCCGGCCCAGTTGACCGCGCGTCATGTTCCACGCGAGCAGGAACATGACGGCGGCCAGCGCCAGCGAGAGCAGGTACAGGAACTGGTCGTCGGCCAGCCCGAGCCAGCCCGGCGCGACGGGTTGGTCGACGGTAAGTCCCTGGGTCCCCTCCGTCAGCCCGTCGAAGCGCTTGATGAGCTGCGGGAGGGCGATCGCGAGGCCGAGCGTCACGAGCGCCAGGTACAGGCCGTGCAGGCGGAGCGCGGGGACCCCGAAGAGGAAGCCGGCCGCGAAGCACACGACGCCGGCCGCAGGCACGCTGAGCAGATGCGGGACGCTCGCCTTCTCGATGAGGAGGGCCGCCGTGTAGGCGCCCAGGGCGAAGAAGGCGCCGTGGCCGAGCGAGATCTGCCCGCTGTAGCCGACCAGCAGGTTGAGGCCGAGCACGGCCACCGCGTAGACGAGCACCAGCGTGAACTGGCCGACTCGATACGGACCGAAGAGGAACGGGACCGCCACCGCGGCGGCGGCGAGCCCGAGCACCATCGCGGTTCGAACGCGCCGGTTGCTCACGCCCTCGCCACCTCGCGCGTGCCGAACAGCCCTGCCGGCCGGAACAGCAGGACGACGAAGATGATCACGAGCGGAACCAAGATCTTCAGGTCGGCGCCGATGAAGTCCACGTAGGTGCCGGCAAGGTTCTCGCTCACCCCGATCACCCACCCGCCCACCACGGCGCCGATCGGGCTGTCGAACCCGCCCAGCGCCGCGGCCGCGAACGCATAGATCAGCACGGCGCCCATCAGGTTCACGTCCAGGAAGAGGCGGGGTGCCACCAGGACGCCGGCCAGCGCCCCCAGCACCGCGGCCAGGCCCCAGCCCAGCATCAGCATGTGCCCGACCCGGACCCCGACCAGAGCGCTCGAGTCCGGGTTGAGCGCGGCGGCGCGCATCGCCAACCCGACCTTCGTGCGCTGGAAGAGCAGGAACAGCAGGCCCACCACGCCCAGCAGCACGGCCACGATGCCGAGCGACTCGACGCTCAGCGTGACGCCCCCGACCACGACGGTGTCGTCGGAGAAGAGGCTCGGGAAGCCGCGGTTGCCGAAGCCCCAGATCCAGCCGGCCAGGCTGTTGAGCAAGATGAAGAGCCCGAGCGTGACGATCACGAGCGTGAGCACGTCGCCGCCCTCGAAGTGGCGTATCAGCACGCGCTCGATGACCATCCCGGCGACGAAGGAGAGCGCCAGCGTCGTAAGCACCGCGAGGCCGAGCGGCAGGCCGGCCTCGTACAGGCCCCAGGCGACGAAGGTGCTGAACATCGCCATCTCGCCCTGCGCGAAGTTCACGATCCCGGTTGAGCGGAAGATGAGGACGAGGGCCAGCGCCACGGCGGCGTAGATCGAGCCGGTCGCGATTCCGTCCACCAGCACCTGGATGAAGCGCTCCACCGTCCCCCCTCAGTAGCCCATGTAGGAGCGACGTACCTCGTCGTCGCCCTTGATGCGGTCGGCCTCGCCCTCGAGCGCGATGCGCCCCGACTCGAGGACGTAGGCATGGTCGGCGAAGTCGAGCGCGAGGTTGGCGTTCTGCTCGACGAGCAGGACGGTCATTCCCTGCTCGTCGCAGATCTCGCCCAGCACCCGAAAGAGCTCCTTCGTGACGATCGGCGCCAGCCCGAGCGACGGCTCGTCGAGCATCAGGAGCCGGGGCCGCAGCATCAGGGCGCGCGAGACCGCCAGCATCTGCTGCTCGCCTCCGCTCAGGCTGCCGGACTGGATGCGGCGGCGCTCCTCGAGGCGCGGGAACCAGCCGAACACGCGGCGCACGTCCTCGCGCACCGCGCCGCCGTCGCCGCGCACGTATGCGCCCAGCCTGAGGTTCTCCTCCACGGTCAGCGTGGGGAAGGTGCCGCGGCCCTCGGGCACGTGGGCGACGCCCCTCCGGGCGATGTCGGCCGTGGCGCGCCCCGCGAGGCTGTCGCCGTCGAACTCCAGCCTCCCGGTGGTCTTGACCATGCCCGACAAGGCCCGCAGCACCGTGGTCTTGCCGGCGCCGTTGGGTCCCAGCATCGCGACGCGCCGGCCCCGCTCGATCGAGAAGTCGATGCCCTCGAGCACGCGCACCTGGCCGTACGCGGCGCGCAGGCCCTCCACTTCGAGGAGGCTCATGCCGGCGCCCCCAGGTAGGCCTCGACCACGCGCCGGTCCTCCTGGACGGAGCGCGGCTCGCCGTCGGCGATCTTGCGCCCGAGGTCGAGCACGACGACCTGCTCGCACAGGTCCATGACCATCCCCATGTTGTGCTCGACGAGGAGCACGGTGAGGTCGAGGTCGTCGCGGAGCGCGCGGATCAGATCGGCCAGCTCGCCGACCTCGGAGTGGTTCAGGCCGCTGGCGGGTTCGTCCAGCATCAGGAGGCGGGGCCTCTGGAAGATCGTCCGGGCCAGCTCGACCCGCTTGAGCGTCCCGTAGGACAGCCCGGTGGCCGGATGGCCGGCCACGTCGGAGAGCCGCATGCGCTCGAGCGTCTCGTCCACCTCGGCGCGCAGCTCGCGCTCGCTCGCTCGTCCCGCACGCAACCCGAGCGACGACCCCAGGAAGCTCGGCCGCGTCCGGCTGTAGGCGCCGAGCATGATGTTCTCGCGGACGGTCATCGACGCGAACAGACCGAGGTTCTGAAAGCTGCGCGCGATCCCGAGCGCGGAGATCTCGTGCGGCTGTCTCGCCAGCAGGTCGGTGCCGTCAAAGGCGATCGCGCCCGACCGGGGCGTGTACAGCCGGCTGATGCAGTTGAAGAGGGTGGTCTTTCCGGCGCCGTTGGGGCCGATGAGGCCGCATATCGAGCCGGGCTCGACCGTAAAGGACGGCTCGTCCAGCGCCGTTACGCCGCCAAAGCGCACGACGAGCTTCTCGATGTCGAGAAGCGCCACTCTCCCTCTCCTCCTCGGCTCCGTGCCGCCAGGACTCACTTCGATCGTTGCCCGAGGCAGGAGCGCTTGTAACGTTCCCCGAAGGGATCAAGACATTCATATCCTCGTGTCTCATGAGCCAAACCTGGCGCCGACGACGACAGCCGCCGGCCCCCGTCGCGGACGTCCGCCGGCCGCGAGCCGGGACGACGTGCTCGCCTCGGCGCGGCGCCGTTACCTGGCCGGGGAGCGAGTCGACGTGCGCGCCATCGCGGCGGAGCTCGGCCTCGGCCGGGCGACGATCTATCGCTGGTTCGGATCGCGCGACCTGCTCCTGGGCGAGGTCATCGCACGTGAGGCCGAGGACTACTTCGCGGCGGTTCGCGCGCGGGTGAAGGGCCGCGGCGCGAAGGCGCTGCTCGAGACCTTCGACCAGATCAATCGGGGCCTGACCCGGGCCACCGCGCTGCGCCGGTTCCTCGAGCAGGAGCGCGAGGCGGCGCTGCGGCTGCTCACCTCGAGCGACGGCGTGGTCCAACCGGCCTCGGTCGCAGCGATCGCGGCGCTGATCGAGGCCGAGAAGACGTACCAGCCGCCCGTCGACGCCGCGACGTTGGCGTACGCCATCGTCAGACTGGCCGAGGCGTTCATCTACAACGACGCGGTCGCCGGGATTCGGGGCGACGTCGAGGGTCTGAGGCAGGTTGAAGCCGCGCTGTTGGGCGTATAGGCTTTATATACTTCGACTTAGATTTTCTATGCAGGCCGATCGATTCACAGTCAAGTCTCAGGAGGCGCTGGCAGCCGCACAGCGGCTCGCCGGCGCACGCCGCAACGCGGAGGTGACGCCGCCTCACCTCCTGCTCGCGCTTCTCCAGCAGGAAGGCGGCATCGTCGTG
>Ga0081538_10004857_pt1 | contig 12241 bp, 10 predicted proteins | sample TabmetS5T2R1_FD_71022 | JGI IMG/M metagenome (GOLD analysis project Ga0081538, IMG submission 71022) | Tabebuia heterophylla rhizosphere microbial communities from the University of Puerto Rico - S5T2R1 | ecosystem: Host-associated > Plants > Roots > Rhizosphere ... | reverse complement strand
TGCTCGTGGTGCCCCAGGGGCCAACGCACTTCACTCCGTTGACCGACCTCGGCGTCGCGGGCGACATCGGCATCCACATCGACCGCACGTTCGGGCTCGACGAGGTGCCGGAAGCGTTGCGGTACGTCGGCGAGGGACTCGCCCACGGCAAGGTCGTGGTGACGACCGACTGAGTACCGTCCAGGCGGTCACTCCCAGCGGAAGACCCGGGCGCCGACCACCGAGGCGACGGCGACCATGACGGCCAGGGCGACCAGGGCGGTCAGGTCGAGGCCGGCGCCCGACCAGGCGTCGTCCAGGCCGGTCACGACCGGGCCGAGGGGCAGGACCTCGCCGATGCGCCGCATCGAGGCGGCCAGGGCGTCGCGGGGGATGACCGCCCCGCACAGGAAGATCATCGGGAAGTAGACGACGAAGCCGATCGCGTTGGCGGTTCGGGCGTTGGGGGCAAGGGCGGCCACGATGAACCCGAGCGCGCACATGGCCAGGGCTCCGGCCACATAGACGAGCCCCGCCGCCGCGGTGGCCCGCGGCAGGGCGAGGTCGTAGAACACGGTCGCGGCCACCAGCAGCAGGGCCACCCCGACGGCGCCGGCGATGAGGTAGACGACCAGCTGGGCGCCGAGCACCGTCGCCGGCGGGACCGGGGTGGTGGCGAGTCGGCGCAGGATGCCGCGCTCGCGGTAGGTCGCCAGCACGCCCGGGAGCTGGGTGAGGCCGACGGTGGCCAGCACCAGGGCCACGTACCCGGGCACCAGCTGGTCGACCTCGTTGCCGAACTGGCTGCCGTTGAGCCACAGCAGGATCAGGGGGAACGCCAGGATGAAGAAGACGGCCAGGGGCTCGCGGACGAACAGCTTGAGCTCGGTCACGGTCAGCTTCCAGAACGCGTGCATGGGAGCATCCTCTCGACTCGTGCGGCCCGATGGTCAGTCGCGCAGGGCGCGGCCGGTGAGGGCCAGGAAGGCGTCCTCGAGGCTGGCCTCCTCGGTGCGGAGGTCGGCCACCGGGACGGCCCGTTCGGCGAGCGCGGCGGCCACGGTGGCCAGCAGAGGACCGTCGCCGGTGACCACCACCAGGTCGCCGTCGCGGTCGACGCGCTCGACCCCCGACTGGGTCCGCAGGCTGTCCGGGTCGAAGGGTCCGAGCGGGCGGAACCGCAGCCGCTGCCCGGCACGCAGCCCGCGGACCAGCGCCCCGGGGGTGTCGAGGGCGACGACCCGGCCCCGGTCGACGATGGCGACCCGGTCGCACAGCACCTCGGCCTCCTCCATGAAGTGGGTCACCAGCACCACGGTGGCGCCGTTGGCCCTGACCTGCCTGACCAGCTCCCAGGTGGCCCGTCGGGCCTGCGGGTCGAGGCCGGTGGTGAGCTCGTCCAGGAACACCACCTCGGGGCGGCCGACCAGCGCCAGGGCGATGAACAGGCGCTGGCGCTGGCCGCCTGACAGGTCGGCGAAGGCGGCGTCGCGCTTCGGCTCCAGCCCCCACTCCTCCAGCAGCCGGCGCCAGTCGGCCGGGTTCCGGTAGAAGGAGGTGGAGAGGTCGAGCGCCTCCCAGACCTTCAGCCGGTCAGGGAGGGCAGCCTGCTGGAGCTGGACGCCGATGCGCTGGCGCAGCTCGGCGCCCTGACGAGCGGGGTCGAGACCGAGCACCCGCACCTCGCCCGCATCGGGGCGCCGCAGCCCCTCCAGGCATTCCACCGTGGTCGTCTTGCCCGCCCCGTTGGGCCCGACGATCCCCAGGATCTCGCCGGCCCGCACGGTGAGCGAGATCCCGTCCACCGCCACCGTCGCCCCATACCGCTTCTGCAACCCGGTGACCTCGATGACCGTCTCCATCGGCTCCTCCTCGTCGGCGCTGGCGTCAGCCTGGCCGGACGGGGGGCCCGGAACATCACCCGGGTCGGTGATCTTTCCCGCGGCGGGCGGCCGCGGCGGCAAGCTCGACCCGCGAGCCGAGCCCGAGCTTGGCCAGGATGTGGGACACGTGGGTGTGCACGGTGTGGCGCGAGACGAACAGCCGGTCCGCGATCTCGGGGTTCGACAACCCCTCGGCGACCAGCTCGGCCACCTTGGCCTCGGTCGGGGTGAGGCTCGCCCAGCCGCTCCGGGGCCGGCCTCTCGGCCCCCGGCGGCCACGGCGGCGGCCGGCGGCCCGCAGCCCGGCCTCGACCCGGGCGGCGTCGCGGGCCGCCTGCAGCCGCTCGTACAGCTCCAGGGCCTCGTCGAACCACCGCACCGCCTCGGCCGGTTGGCCGGCCCGGGCCAGCGCCGCGGCGGCGTCCTCGCAGGCCCGGGCCAGCTCCAACGGGCGCGGCCCGCGCCGGTGCGCGGCCACCGCCTCCAGCAGGCGCTCGGCGTCGGTGGCGGCCAGGCCCTCACACTGGAGGGCCGCACCCTCCAGGGTGGCCACGCCAGGGTTGACGGCGGCCAGGGCCCGCACCCCGGCGGCGACCTCGGCAGCCTGGCCGGCCTGCCCGGTCGTCACCAGCAGGCGCACCAGGTCGGGGCCGAGGTCGGCGTTGTAGGAGAGGTTCCCGGCCGCGGCCCCCTGCCGCCAGGCGCTCCACAGCGTCTGGCAGGCGGCCTCGGCCCGGCCGCTCGCCTCCAGCAGCAGCGCGCGAGCCAGCAGGACCCAGAACTCCAGCCCGGACTGACGGCCGGTCTCGGCCAGCTCCCGCTCGGCGGCCGCGGCCGCCTGCCCGGCGGCGGCCAGGTCGTTGCGGTGCAGCGCGATGATCGAGGCCAGGCTGTGGCTGAACAGCACCCCCCGGCGCGTCCCGACATCGGTGGCCAGCTCGACGCAGGCCTCGCACTCGGCGGCGGCGTCGTCCCAGTCACCGGCGACGAAGCGGGCCAGGGCCGAGGCCCACTGGTAGATGGGCAGGCTCCACTTGGCGCCGAGCTGCTCGCTGAGCAGCCGACCGCGCCCAAGCGTCTCGCGCGCCTCCTCCAGCCGGCCCAGATCGAGCAGGAAGACGCCAAGGTAGAAGTGCACGTTGAAGCGGTGCGCGGCCAGCCCCTGGCTGCGGTCGGCCAGCCGCACCGCCTCCCGGGCGAGCTCGGCCGCCTCGGCGAAGTGGCCGCGGAAGTGCTGCACGGTCGCCAGCGTCGACATCGAGATGCAGCGGGCCAGGTCGTCGGCGGCCACGGTCGTGACCCGCTCGGCCAGGCGGGCGGCGCCGTCGAGGTCGCCGAGCGAGATCCGGCCCATCGAGGCCCACGCCTGCAGCCGGGTGCGGGCGGGCTCGGGCATGCCGGGCGCGGCGGCGGCCGCCTCGGCCTCCTCCAGGGCGGCCTCGCTCCGACCCCGGGCCAGCAGCGCCTGGGCCAGGCACTGGCGCAGCTGCGGCTCCACCGCCGGGTCGTGGCCACGGGCCAGCACCTGCCGGCAGGTCTGCTCCGCCTCCAGGACGCTGCCCGACCACATCAGGCTCACGGCCTGCTCGACCAGCAGCCGGTCCCGGACCGGGTCCGCCGGGCCGGTCAGCTCGAGGGCCCGGCCCAGCAGGTCGACGGCGACCGCCGGGGCGTGGGAGGCCACCTTGGCGGCCGCCTCGCGCAGCCACGACACCGCCTCGGCGTCGCCTGGGACCGCCCCGCGCAGCAGGTGCTCGGCCACCTGCTCGGCGGGCGCGCCCGCCCTGGCCAGGGCACGGGCCGCGTCCAGGTGCAGCCCGGCCCGCACCGGCGCGGGCAGGTCCTGGTAGAGCGCCTCCCGGAGCAGGTCGTGGCGGAACCTGAGCCGGGTCGGCTCCTCGCCCAGGACCCCGGCGGTGAGCGACTCTCGCAGCGCCGCCAGCAGCTCGAAGGACGGCGTACCGGTGACCAGCGACAGCTCCCCGACGGTGAAGCTGCCGCCCACCACCGAGGCGGCCCGGAGCAGGTCGAGGGTGCCCTGGGGCAGGAAGCTGAGCCGGTGCAGGATCGTCAGGCTGAGCGACGGCGGCATCCCGACCGCGACGACGTCAACGCCCCCCTCCGAGGTCGGACGGATGGAACCGCCGGCGGCCAGCGCGCCAACCAGCTCGGTGACGAACAGCGGGTTCCCACCGGCGCCGGCGACCTGGCGCAGCAGCCCCGGGCCGGGCGCGGCCCCGACCAGCGTCCCGACCAGGGTGACCACCGCCGGGTCGTCCAGCGGCTCCAGCACCAGCCGCCGTGCCCCGTGGCCGGCCAGGCTGGTCACCAGCCGCTCCAGCTCCGCTGGCCGGGGCAGCGGCCGGCACGCGCACACCAGCATGACGGGCAGGCGGTGGACGGCCCGGCCGAGGCGGTGCAGGACCAGGATCGTCGAGGGGTCGGCCCACTGCAGGTCGTCGATGGCGACGACCAGCGGGCCCTTGACGGACAGCTCCTCCACCAGGGTCAGGACCGCCTCGACGACCCGGAACTCCCCCTGGGCGGCGCCGGCCAGCGGCTCCCAGCCGGTCGGGGATCGGACCTCCTCGAGGATCTGGACGATCTCGACCCTCCTGGCGTCGGCGGCGTCCCGGTCGATCCCCAGGCAGTCGAGGATCGCCCCGAAGGGGCGGCGCCGCTCCAGCTCGTCGGCGCTGGCCCAGCACACCTGGAGGCCGAGCCGTCCGGCCGCCCCGAGCGCCGCCTCGAGCAGGCTGGTCTTCCCGATGCCGGCCTCGCCCTCGATCAGGAAGCCGCCCCCGGCGCCGCCGGCGACCGCCTCCAGCGCGCCGGTCAGCTCGCTCAGCTCGCCGGCGCGGCCGAGCAGGAGTCGTGGCCGGTCCATCTCCACGTGCGTCGCTACGACCGCGCAGGCGCCGAGGGGTCGAGCTGGATCCGACCGCCGCTGTACCTGCGGACCTGGTCGGCGAGCTGGTCGCGACCGATCAGGCCGATCGCGCGGGAGATGTCGTCGGCCGCCTGCTCCGCTCCGGTCCCGGTGAGCGCGAAGGTGTACGTCATGCAGGCACCGGGCAACAGGTAGAACCGCTGGTCGCGGTAGGACCCGCCGGTCCGGATGCGTTCGTCGAACCGCCGTGTCCCCGGCTGGTCGGTGGCGGTCTCGGTGGCCGCGCCGGTGTCGCAGGTCTCGGTCAGGTCGACCTGGAGCGCCACCTGGTCGATCAGGCGGGAGAACTCGATGTTGGTGCCGCCGTCCCAGGAGTCGAGGTCGTCCAGGAACCAGTCGTCGAGCGCGACGCGCATGCACGGCACCGCCGACGCGGTGGGGACCGACTGGGCCATGAGGACCATCCGCTTGTCGAGCCGGTCCTCGGCCGGCGTGCAGGGCAGGATCCGGACGGGATCGCCGACACTGGAGCCGCAGCCGGTCGCCAGCACCGCCGCGGCGACGGCCACCAGGACAGCGACCCGGCTCATATCGGGGCCAGCATGGTGACGACGATCACGGTCAGCGGGACGGCGGCGATCGCGAGCCCGACGATCAGCGCCACCCGGCGTGGGGTCCACCGCTGGATCGGGATCGGGTGCGGGGGCTCGGGCAGCAGGGCGGCGAACTCGGCGTGCAGGTCACGACCCTGCTGGCGCATCATCCGGCGGAGCTGGGAGGGCATCGTGAGGCCGCGGGTGGCCGCGAACGCCTCGGTGATCTCCTCCACCGAGAAGTGCTGGCGGGCCCGGGCGTACACCTGTTCCGGGCTGGCCCGCAGGGCCAGGACGAGCATCATGTTGCCCAGGTCGACCGCCTGCCGCCACGGGCTGGGCCGCAGCTCGCCGAAGGCGGTGTCGATCAGGTGCAGGCGGCCGTCGCGGACCATCAGGTTGGCCGGCTTGATGTCCCGGTGGGCCAGGCCGGCCTCCCAGAGCCGGCGGACGATCCCCAGCCCCTGGTCGATCAGGTCGTCGTCGACCTCGACCTCGCCGATCTCCTGCGCGCCGTCGAGGAACTCGGTGACGAGCAGGTACTCGCGCTCGGGGGTGATCTCGACGACCCCGTACGGCGCCGGCACCGGCAGGCCGGCGTCCCGCATCAGCCGCAGCAGATAGTCCTCCTGCTGGATCAGGCGGCGGACGGTGTGGAACGGCTTCTCGTCCTCCAGGCGGCCGTAGAGCAGCTCCCGGCCGAGCTTGTACCACCGGTCCGAGCGCAGGTGGGTGGCCGAGTACAGCTTGGCGAACAGGTAGGTCTCCGGGTCGCCCTTGACCGTGATCCGCAGCGGGGTGGAGCCGCCCGAGCCCTCGAGGTTGAACGGCTTGATCGCCACCGGGATCACGCCGAGCTGTTCCTCCAGGGCATGGGCGATCGCGTCGTGGCGGGCGCCGGTGATGTCGAGGTGCGCGGTCCGGCCGCGGCGGTAGCTGACCGGGAACGCGTCGTTGGGAATGAACAGCCGGAACGCCGCCAGCGGGATGCCCACCCCGGCCACGACCCCGAACAGCACGTCGAACGGTCCCTCCTGGGCCAGGTAGAACCGGGAGAACGCGGTGACGCCGAGCAGCCCGGCGACGACGAGCTTGCCCCGCTCCCGCAGCCGTCCGGCCGGGACCAGCGTGTACAGGCTGGTGACGAGGATGGCGGTGAGGAACGCCATCGGGCGTGACGGCAGGGCGGGCTCTTCCCAGGCGCCGAGGATCTCCACGCCCAGCGGCCGCGGCCGCTGGATGATGTCGGCCGCGACGCTGATCCCGAAGGTCACCACGAACATCGCGACGGCGGCGACGAGCAGGTGCCGCCAGCGCCGCCAGATGACCAGCACGACCAGGGTCGCCCACCACACGGCGAGCATGCCGAGCGGGGCCGGGTGCGAGAGCACCCCGGCCGCGCGCGCGACCGGGGTGAGCCAGGACGTGCGGATGCGCTCGAAGGCGCTCAGGACCGTGTGGTCGACGACGTCCACGGCGACCGCCACCGGCTGCACGGTGGCGATCGCCACCCCGGCGACGACCACCACCCCGACCAGCAGCAGCCAGCGCTTGCCGGATGTCTGCAGCTGCCGCGGCAGCGGAGGCGGCTCGCCGGACGGCCGGCGCCGGCGCCGCACCCGGGTGGCGGTGGAGGCCGCGGGAGCGGGCGGCGGGTGCTCGTGGCGCGACGCTCCGGCGTCGAACGGGGTGGAGGTGGTCATGACGCCTCCGCACTGAGCACGATGCGCACCCCCGACCACCACCAGGACCAGCGGAACCGCATTGTCGGGGCAGCAGCCCCACAGTGTCCAGCCTGCGCTGGTGCGGGGCGCCCCGGCCGGTGACCGGGGCGCCCCGCGGCCGCTACCTCCGGACCGTGAACGACCGCTTCAGGGCCGCGCTGGAGCTGTTGCCGGCGTAGACGTCGATCCGGCCTGGCTCCACGACGAACCTCCCGCGGTTGTCGTAGAAGCCGAAGTCGCTCCTGTCGAGGGTGAAGGTGACGGTGCGTGACGCGCCCGGGCTCAGGGTCAGGCGCTCGAACCCGCGCAGGCGGCGGACGGGCTGCGAGATGCTGGCCACCGGGTCGTGGAGGTAGAGCTGGACGACCTCGTCGCCCTTGCGCTCACCGGTGTTGGTCACCGTCACCGAGGCCCGCAGGCTGCCGTCCTTCGACACCGCCGAGGCGCTCAGCCGCAGGTCGGAGACCTCGAAGGTCGTGTAGCTGAGCCCGTGGCCGAAGACGAACAGCGGAGCGCAGGTCGGGATGTCGCGGTGGCGGGAGACGTACTTCTGGGCCGGGTCGCAGGGCCGGCCGGTCGGCTCGTGGTTGTAGTAGATCGGCACCTGGCCGAGCCGGCGCGGGAACGTGACCGGGAGCTTGCCGCCCGGGTTGACCTTGCCGAACACCACGTCGGCGACCGCCGGACCGGCCTGCACCCCCGGGAACCAGGCCTCGAGGAGCGCGGGGGCGTCGCCGACCACGTCCTCCAGGGCGAGCGGGCGGCCGTTGAAGAGCACGACCGCGACCGGCTTGCCCGTCGCTCTGATCGCCCGGAGCAGCTCCTCCTGGCGGCCGGGGAGGTCGAGGGTGCTGCGCGCGGCCGCCTCGCCGCTCATCTCCCGTGTCTCCCCCAGGGCGAGCACGACCTGGTCGGCTGCCTCGGCCGTGGCCACCGCCTCGGCGAACCCGGCGTCGGAGCCGCAGCCCTCGGGATCGTCGGTGGGCGGCTCGGCGTTGGAGAGCTTGCAGCCCTCGGCGTAGGTGGCGCCGGGGCTCTGCTGCCTGATGCCGTCGAGGACGCTCACCACGTCGGCATCGCGGCCCGCGCCCCACCAGGGGCCCAGCATGTCGTGCTGGTTGTCGGCGAGCGGCCCGATGACCGCCGTCTTCCTGGCCGGGTCCAGCGGCAGGATCCCACCCTCGTTCTGGAGCAGGACCATCGAGCGGCCGGCGGCCTTGCGGGCGGCCGCCACCGCGTCGGGCTTCAGCATCTCGGCTTCGGCCTGGTCGGGGGCGACGGGCGCGTACGGACGCTCGAACAGGCCGGCGCGGAACTTGATGCGCAGGATCCTCCGCACCGCGTCGTCGATGCGGCGCATGGAGATGCGGCCCTCGGCGAGCAGCTGGGCGCCGAAGTCGCGGATGAGGGTGCTGGTCATCTCGGAGTCCACGCCGGCGTTGAGGGCCAGCGCCGCGGCGTCGGGACCGTCGGCGGCGACCCCGTGCCCACACGGCCCGGTGTCGGGGTTCCTGGGCGGGCAGGCCCGCAGCTCGGCCACGGCGGTCCAGTCGCTCTCGACGAACCCGTCGAAGCCCCACTGGCCCTTGAGGACCCGGTTCATCATCTCGTCGTTGCCGCAGCCGGGCACGCCGTTGATGGCGTTGAACGAGCACATGACGGTGTCGGCGCCGGCGTCGACGGCGGCCTTGAACGGCGGCAGGTAGAGGTTCCACAGCCGCTGGGGGGACATGTCGGTGGTGTTGTAGTCACGGCCGCTCTCCGGTTGACCGTAGGCCACCAGGTGCTTGGGGCTGGCCACGAGCTTGTCGGGTGCGCTGTAGTCCGTCCCCTGGATCGCCTTCACCCGCGCCGCCCCGAGGACGGCGTTCAGGTAGGGGTCCTCGCCGGCGGCCTCGGCGATCCGGCCCCAGCGGGGCTCGTGCGAGACGTCGACCATCGGCGCGTAGGTCTGCTTGAGCCCGACCGCCGCCGACTCGCGGGCGCCGTACCGGTGGTCCTCGAACGCCACCCGTGGGTCGAAGCTCGCTCCGGCGCCGAGCGGGATGGGGAAGATGGTGCGGAAGCCGTGGATGGTGTCGAAGGCGAACAGGATCGGGATCTTCAGCCGCGACTCCTCGACGGCGATGCGCTGCAGCTCCCTGATCCGCTGGGGGTCGGTCACGCTCAGGACCGAGCCCAGCCCCCTGCGCACCTCCTCCTCGGTGACCATGAAGTCCGGCAGCAGCTGGATCTGCTCCAGCTTCTCCTGCAGTGTCATCCTCGACAGCAGGTCCTGCACCCGCCGCTCGATCTGCCTGTCGGCCCCCGGCCGTGCCGATCGCAGCGCCTGCTCGTCGCTCGACTGTGTCCCGGCCACGACGCCACCCGCGGCGGCCACGACGAGCACCAGGACCGGCAGGATGACCGAAGCCCTGAACCTGAACCTCCGCATGGTCTGCTCCTCTCCCCCGCCCGACGCCTCAAGCGGAAGTAACATAGTTGCCCAAACCGGTCGAAACAAGATGCATGGCCGGGCTGGTGTCGTGGTCGCCGGTGGCTCTACCCTGACCGCCAGAGCCACGAGGGGTTGACCGATGGGTGCTGGCGGAGGGGTCTGGAACCCGGACCAGGCGGCGGAGCAACGGGACCGGCTGGCCGAGGGGCGCGACGAGGACGCGGCCACCCGCGACGACTCGGCCGACGACCGCGACGACGCCAGCCATCGGCGTGATGCGCTGGCCAGCGACCGCGCGCGGGCGGCCCACCAGCGGGAGAAGGACGCCCTCCAACGCGACTGGGAGGCGACGTCGCGAGATCGCGCCGCCGAGCGCCGGGACCGGGCGGCCGACCTGTGCGAGCCGCCCACCGGCGCCGACCAGCTCGGTCGCTACGAGCAGGCGGCCATCGGCCGGGAGCTGGAGGCGTCGGACCGGCGGGCGGCGGCCGAGGACCGGGCGGCGGCGGCGCGGGACCGGGCGGCGGCGGCCGGTGATGAGCGGGCGGCGGCGGCGGATCGGGCGGCGGCGGCCGAGGACCGCGAGACGGCCAGCCGGGACCGGATGGCGGCCGCCGAGGACCGGAGCAGGGCGGCGGCCGATCGCGAACAGGCCGAGGTCGAGCGGGCCCAGCACGGTCAGGAGCTCGCACGAGCGCCCGACTGGGTCCTGGCCCAGGCCCATCGGCGGATGCAGGTGGTCCGCGGTCAGGCCCAGGAGACCGCTCGGGCCAGCGCCGACATGGTCGAGCGGTTCATCCAGGCCAAGCAGCGTGAGGTGGAGGCCCATGCCGCCAGCATCCAGGTCCACGAGCAGATGGCCTCCCTGCATGAGCAGCTGGGCCAGCCGGAGCGGGCGGCCAAGGCCCGTTCCCAGGCCGAGCAGGCGCGGGCGTCCCACCGGGCGGCGGGTGAGGAGCTGGCCGACTACCTGACGCGGATCAAGGCCGTCGAGGACCGGAAGGCGACCCGCCCGCCTCCTCCTTGAGCTGGGCGTAGTGCTCCCACGGGATCTTCGGGCGCGGGAGGCCTCGGACGGCGAGGTAGCGCCGGGCGGTGCGCCGGCCGTTGCGCATCAGGCGGAGGTTGCCGACCGGGGTGGGGCTCATGCCACGAACCAGCTGGCGGGGGCGGAACACCCAGCCGTGGTCGTCGCGCTCCAGCCCGCCACGGACCAGGAAGCTGTCGAGCTCCCACAGGTCCTCGTCGTGCTCGTGGCACAGCAGCCCGGCCGGGCCCGGGGCCAGCCCCAGCCCGTCGGGGACCGCCACCCGCAGGACCTGTGCCTGTCGGTCCGGGGTGGGATGGCAGCGGACGCTGACCGGGTAGCCCCTGGTGTCCAGGCCGGTCAGCACCGCGCTGGAGAAGCGCGGCAGGCGCCGGACGAGCTCAGGCCACATGGTCGACCTCCAGCTCGGCCGCCGGCCCCGAGAGGTCGCCCTTGGGCCACCAGCGGATCCGGCGCGGCCGGACGTGGATCAGCAGCCGCATGAGATACCAGTCCGAAAGGTAGCGGGCCAGCGGGCTGGCCGAGTACTTGGCCGACACCGGCTGGCGGACCATGAGCAGGCGACCGAGCGCGTCCAGCTCGTCGCTGCGGGTCACGATCTCGTCGGGGCAGGTGGCGTCACCCTGGACGAGCACCGCCGGGGGCGCGGCCAGGCCGCTGCCGGTCGGGTTGGAGTACAGCATCGCCACCCGCGGGCTGCGCCGGACGTTGTAGGCCTTCTGGGGCAGCCCGATCGAGGTGGTGATGACGAACTTCGCCTTGGTCGGCTGGTACAGGGCCACGGTGGGCCAGGTGATCGGGGTGTTGTCCTTGGCCAGGGTGGTGAGCTCGCAGGTGCGGAACTCGCGGAAGACGGCGTCGACCTCGGGCGGAACGGCAAGTGTCCCCATGCTGGCGCACCTCCTCGGCGGGTCAGGGCCGATCCGGGTCCGCGCCGGTGACCTCGACGTCGCCGTTGCCGTACCAGTCGAACAGCGGGCCCACGCCGTCGGACGGGTCGGCGATGAAGCCGTCCAGCGACATCGAGGCCTGCATGCTGACCGTTCCCATGGCGTCCTCCGTTCTCCGATGGCGTTGCCCCCAAACCTAGCGGTTGAGGGGTGGGCTCCGGAGCCATACTGATTGGATGCCGGTGCGCGACAAGGAGGTCGGTCGCATGAGACAGGCCAGACTGATCGGAGCCGTGAGGCCACTTGCCGTGCTCGCCGCGGTCGCACTTGTGGTCGCGGCGTGCTCGGGCGGCTCGGACGGAGAGACTTCCGGAGGGGGTGCTGCGGGGTACCCGGACCGGAACATCACCATGGTCGTCCCGTTCTCGGCCGGGGGCCCGACGGACACGGTCACGCGGCTGATCGCCGATCCCATGTCAACCAAGCTGGGTGCCCAGATCGTCGTCCAGAACGTCGAGGGCGCGGGCGGCACGGTCGCCGCCGGCGAGGTGTCACAGGCCAACCCGGACGGCTACACCGTGCTCATGCACCACATCGGCATGTCGACGGCGCCGGCGCTCTACGCCGATCTGCCGTACAAGCCCCTCGAGGACTTCAAGACCATCGGCCTGGTGACCGAGGTGCCGATGACGATCATCGCCCGCAAGGACTTCGAGCCGAACACGATTCAGGAGCTCGTCGACCACGTCAAGGCGAACGCCGACAAGGTCACCTACGCCAATGCCGGCATCGGTGCC
>Ga0081538_10004856_pt1 | contig 12241 bp, 9 predicted proteins | sample TabmetS5T2R1_FD_71022 | JGI IMG/M metagenome (GOLD analysis project Ga0081538, IMG submission 71022) | Tabebuia heterophylla rhizosphere microbial communities from the University of Puerto Rico - S5T2R1 | ecosystem: Host-associated > Plants > Roots > Rhizosphere ... | reverse complement strand
CGGTGCCATCGCGCCGCCGGCCGAGCCGCAGCGCCGGCGCCGTTGGCCCTGGTTCACGATCGGCCTGCTGACGCTCGCGCTGGCCGGCTTCCTGCTCTTCCTCGGACTGAGCGGGGTGCTCGCCCCCGAGAAGGTGGAGGTGCCTCGCGTGACCGGGCAACAGCTCGTCGACGCTCGTGCCGAGCTCGAGCGGGCCGGATTCGAGGTCGCGGAGACGCGAGTACGGAGCCGGCAGCCCCTCGATCAGGTGATCGACCAGGACCCGAACGCGGGTGAGGAGGCGGACGAGGGTGCCACAGTCACGCTCGAGATCTCCAACGGGCCCGGGACGGTACGCGTTCCGTCCGTGGCGAGGCTGCCGCAGAGGCAGGCCATCGACGATTTGCAGGATGCCGACCTCCGGGTCACGGCGGAGCACCAGAGCTCGGACGAGATCGACGCGGGCTTTGCCATCCGCACCGTGCCGCGCGCCGGGGAGGAGGTCGAGCGTGATACGCGGGTCACGCTGTTCGTGAGCACCGGCCCGGAGCAGGTGACCGTGCCCGACGTGATCGGCCTCTCGAGCGACTCGGCTGAGTCGAGCCTTGCCGCCGAGGGACTCGGTGTCGCGGTGCAGGAGCAGGAATCCGCCGAGCCCGAGGGAGAGGTGATCGCACAGTCGCCCGGAGGCGGCGCTGAGGTGGACGTCGGGACGACCGTGACCATCACTGTCTCCACCGGCATCGAGCAGGTCGACGTGCCCGACGTGATCGGGCTGACGCCGCGCGACGCCGAGGGGCAGATAAGGAGCGCAGGCCTCACGCCGGTTCGCACCGAGAGCGACGTCACGGATCCCGACCAGGACGGCGTCGTGATCGACCAACGCCCCGGTGCCGGGGTCGAGCTCGACGAGGGCGGACAGGTGGTGATCATCGTCGGCGTTCTCAGGCCCGAGGAGGAGGTCGTACCGCTTGAGCCGTCTCCGGAGGAGCTCGCTCCCGAAGAGCCTCCCGCGCAGCCATGAGGGTGGTCGTGATCGGCGGCGGGCGGTCGAGCGAGCACGAGGTCTCGCTCGCCTCGGCCGAGTCGGTGCGCGCTGGTCTCCTGAAGGGCGGCCATGAGCCGCTGGACGTCCGCATCGACCGGGACGGGCGCTGGAGCCACGACGGGCAGGCGCTCGCGCTCGAGCCCGCCGGCGGGCTGCTGGGCGCCGACGTGGCCTTTCCCGTCCTTCACGGGCCGTTTGGCGAGGACGGCACCGTTCAGGGCCTGCTCGAGCTGCTCGACGTGCCTTACGTCGGCGCGGGCGTGATGGCATCGGCCGTCTCGATGGACAAGGCGCTGTTCAAGGACCTCATGTCGGCGCACGGGATCCCGCAGGTCGAGTTCTCGGTGGTTCGCGACGGCGACAGGCCCGCGGTCCGTCCGCCGGCCTTCGTAAAGCCGGCGCGCCTCGGGTCCTCGGTGGGGATCTCGAAGGCCTCGTCGGAGGCCGACCTCGACGGTGCGCTGCTGAACGCCTTCGAGCACGACCCCGTGGTGCTCGTGGAGCGCTTCTCCGCGGGCATCGAGATCGAGTGCTCGGTGCTCGGTCACCGAGAGCCGATCGCCTCGCAGCCAGGCGAGATCGTCGTCAAGACCGGCGACTGGTACGACTACGAGGCGAAGTACACGGACGGCGGCATGGAGCTGGTCGTACCCGCCCGCGTGTCCGAGCACGTGCGCGAGGAGGTCCGCAGGCTCGCGGTCGAGGTGTTCGAGATCGTGAGCTGTTCGGGGATGGCGCGGGTCGACTTCTTCGTCGAGGACGAGAACGTGCTCGTGAACGAGCTGAACACGATCCCCGGCTTCACGGCCACGAGCGTCTACGCGAAGCTGTTCGAGGCCAGCGGCCTGCCCTATGTCGAGCTCCTCGACCGTCTGCTTTCACTGGCGCTCGAGCGGCACGAGGAGGAGCGCGGCTACAGGTACTAGTCCAGGGTGTCCCCCGCCTCGAGCCGGAACAGCTCGCGCGAGGCGAAGGCCGTGTCGGGGAAGTCCGAGAAGACCCCGTCGATTCCGAGCCTGTAGAACTGCAGATACTCGTTCACCGGGTTGCCCGCGTAGTCGCTCACCAGCCGGGATTGCTCGTTTCGGAAGGTCCAGGTGTGAACGAGCAGGCCGTGCTCGTGGGCGCGCTCGATCAGGTCTGTCGGCGGCAGCAGCGTACGTTCCGCGTCGCTCCCCGTGCCCGCGGTGCTGACGATGTAGCGCTTCCACGGGCCGATCCCGTCGGCGTAGGACCTGACCTCCTCGAGTCCCTGATCGGTCGCGAAGAAGGCGAACGTGCGGGCGAGAAGCGCGGGGTCGCCGGACGCCGTCCAGTCGTACGGGCGGTCGAACGGTGGGGTGTAGTCGAGCGTCCCGTCGGGGTTGACGGCGTTGGCGTCCATGAGCTGGACAAGGCGGACTCGCGTCATCCGGTTCAGCCGCTTGAGGTTGGTGTGTTCGAACGACTGGATGAAGACCGGCGCGCGCTTGCTGTTCCAGCCGGCCCTGCGCAGGGTCGCGACCAGCCGGCCCTCGAGCGGCAACCCCAGGTCCTCGTGGTAGGTCGGGTGCTTGGTCTCCGGGTAGATGCCGATCCTCCGGTCCCGCTTGCGCGACTGACGCTTGACGAGCGCGATGACCTCATCGAGCGTCGGGATCTCGAACCTGCCGTTGAACTGCTGCGGCCGCTCCGGGAACGTCTGCAGCGCGCGCAGGGTCTTGATCTCGGCCAGCGTGAAGTCCGAGGCGAAGAAGCCGGTCTCTTCGACGCCGTCGACGACGGCAGTGCGCTCTCGGTTGGCGAACTCCGGGTGGCTGCGAACGTCGGTGGTGTTCGTGATGTTCGGCTCGTGGCGGGCGATCAGGTGCCCGTCCTTCGTGGCCACCACGTCGGGCTCCACGTAGTCGGCACCAAGCTTGATCGCGAGCGCGTACGACTGCAGCGTGTGCTCCGGCAGGTAGCCGCTGGCGCCGCGGTGCCCGATGACGAGCGGCGTGGACTCGTCCGAGCCGCCCCCGTTGTGCGCGGCCACCGGCGCGGCGACGCCCGCAAGGACCGCCACTCCCACCAACATTCCGACCCAGGCTGCTCGTGCCCTACTCATCGCCACGCTCCTCCTCCGCTCGAGTGCAGGGCGAAAGTACTACTTCTCCAGGCTCAGCTCCCGGATGTCGGCCTGGCCGCCCTCTGGCAGCTCCGTTATCCAGACGAGGTAATAGCGGAAGCGGCGGCGGGCGGTATCGAGCGGGAACTTCTGGTCCTGTTTCACCGTGGCGGTCGGGCTCACCTTGGTCCAGCCGCCGATCCCGCCCGGGACGGTGTTCGCTGCGTAGACCGAGGCCCTAAAGCCGGGTGTGGCGGTCACCAGGCCGAGTTGACGTGCTGCGACCTCGGTCTCCGTGTCCAGATAGAGGCCCACTCCCGCCTTGTTCGATGCCTCGAGGCCTCCCTGGTAGGTCTCGGTGTCCCAGGCCGTCGTGCGGTTGCCGTCGATCGCGAGCTGCGCCTGGCCCTGCGACTCCTCGCCGTCGCCCTCGGGGTCGTAGTCGCTCGCCGCGTTGCCCGCGAGGTGAACCTGGCTGAGGCCGGGTGTCCGTGGCGCCACCGAGCTGCCCGCGCCCTTCTCGGTGCGGCTGGTCACGAAGTACGCGATCGCTCCTCCCACGAGCGCGAGCAGCAGTACGCTCAGGAAGAGGGTTCGCTTGGGATGTCGCAGCCGCCCCGGCGCGAAGTCCGCGGTGTCGCCCGGCAGATTGCGCAGCACCGTCGTGGCCTCGCCGGTGGTCTCGCCGCTGCGCGCGGCCTCGATGGCCAGCACCTCCTCGAGGTCGTGCACCAGCTCGTCGACCGTCGCGTAGCGGTTACGCGTCTCCTTCGCGGTGGCCCGCTCGACGATCGCGGCGAGGGCGGCGGAGATCTCGGGGCGGCGCCGCTGCACGTCCGGAAGCGGCTCCCGCACGTGCTTCATCGCCACGGCCACCTGGGTGTCCGCCTGGAAGGGCACTTCGCCGGTCAGCATCTCGTAGAGGACGATCCCCAGCGAGTAGATGTCGGACTGCTCGGTCACCTCGTGCCCGAGCGCCTGCTCGGGCGAGACGTAATCGGTGGTGCCGAGCACCCGCCCGGGGGCCGTCAAGCCCTGAACCTCGAGCGAGCGGGCGATGCCGAAGTCGGTGACCTTGGCCCGCCCGTCGGCGTCGATGAGCACGTTTTGAGGCTTCACGTCGCGGTGGACGAGGCGGTGCGCGTGGGCGCATTCGAGTGCGCGGCCGATCTCGATCGCGTAGGCAACCGCCTCGGCGACGGGCAGGCGGCCGCTGCGCCGGATGCGCTCCTTGAGCGTCTCGCCCTCGACGTACTCGAAGACGATGTAGGGAGCGCCTTCGTCCTCGCCGGCGTCGATGACCGTGACCACGTGGGGATGGTTGAGCTGCGCCACGGCGCGTGCTTCGCGGCGAAAGCGCTCGAGCTGGTCCGGGTCGCTCGAGATGTCTCGGTGCATCAGCTTGATCGCGACCCAGCGCTCGAGCGTGGGGTCGAACGCCCGATACACGCTCGACATCCCGCCCGAGCCGATCTTCTCGTCGAGCCGGAAGCGGTGGCCGATAAGGGTCCCGATCACAGTCATCTATTTTCCGCTCTCGCTTGACCCTTCGCGTTCGCTATCACACCGATCCGGCGTGCGCGGCCTCCTGGGCCGCGGAGCCGCGCGTGCGCGGCCTGTTGGTGGAGTTCGGCGGGGACGTCCAGATCACCTACGTGATGGGCGGGCTCGCTCGCGAGTACACCGGCGACCTTTCCTGGCTCGTGATCGAATGGCTCGACGCCGCCGACCAGTCGAGGATGCCACTCGACCCCCGAGTGTGGCATGAGGCCCCGCTCCGATCGACCTTTCCGGCGTGCATGGCGGTAAAGGCCGCGGCCGAGCAGGGGCCGGACGCCGCGGGGCGCTACCTGCGAGCCCTCCGCGAGGGAATCATGTGCAGACGGCGGCGGCTCGACTCCGCGGAGGCGCTCGTCGAGGAGGCTCGCGCGGCCGGCCTCGACGCGCAGCGCTTCCGGATCGACCTCGAGTCGCACGCCATCGTGGAGGCGTTCGGCGCGGACCTCGAGGAGACGCGCTCGGTCCCCGACGCCGCGCGCGAGCGCGGCCTGGCCCGCGAGGGCGGCCACGGCTCGAAGGCGGAGCGCGTGGCCCTCCCGGCGATCCGCTTCGTCGGCGAGGGGGGCGACGAGTGGCGCGGGGCCGACCATTCCTATGAAGAGTGGCGCACGGCGGCGATTACGGCCGGAGCGCGTCCGAGCGGAGAGCCGCGCCCGGACGTCCTTGGTGCATTGAAGCGTTTCGGGCGGATGGCCACTCCCGAGATCGAGATCGTCTGTGACCTGCCCGGCCCGCGCGCATCGGCAGAGCTGTGGCGTCTGGCGACCGAATGGCGGGTGAAGCCCACACCGGTGTTGACCGGCCCGCTGTGGGAAATCGCCTAGAGGGCCGGCGCCCCCTCCCCGCCAGTTTCACTTTATACCGCACACCGGGCCTTCATGAAGCCCTGGGTTGTGCCGCATAATCGCCGCCGCAAGCCAGAAGCGACGCAGATCGGAGTGTGGCGATGACCGAGCATCAGGTGGTGATCGCGGGCGGTGGTCCGACAGGAATGATGTTGGCGGCCGAGTTGACGCTGGCGGGGACCGACGTTGCCATCGTCGAGCGGCGCGCCAGCCAGGACCTCGACGGCTCGCGCGCGGGCGGCCTTCAGTCGCGCACGATCGAGGTGTTCGATCAGCGTGGGATCGCCGATCGGTTCCTCTCGGAGGGCCAGGTGGCCCAGGTCCAGAGTTTCGGCGGGATCCCTCTGGACATCAGCGACTTTCCCACCCGGTACAACCACGGGCTCGGGCTGTGGCAGAACCACATCGAGCGCATCCTGGCCGGCTGGGTCGGCGAGCTGGACGTGCCGATCCATCGTGGACGCGAGGTGACGGGCTCCACGCAGGACGACACCGGCGTCGATGTCGAGCTGTCCGATGGCCAGTGGTGGCGGGCGCAATACCTCGTCGGATGCGACGGAGGTCGCAGCCTGACCCGCAAGGCAGCCGGTATCGACTTCCCGGGGTGGGACCCATCGACCAGCTCCCTGATCGCCGAGGTGGAGATGGCCGAGGAGCCGGAGCTGGGCATCCGCCGCGACGCCCTCGGCACCCATGGCATCGGCAAGGTGGAGTACGAGATACGCGACGGTGAAATCGTCTACGGGGAGGGGGGGCCGGTGCGGGTCGGGCTGACCGAAGCGCACCTTGGACGCACCAGCGAACCTACCCTGCGTGATCTCAGCGAGGCGCTCGTCGCCGTCTACGGCACCGATTACGGGCTCCGCACCGCCACCTGGGTCTCCCGATTCACCGACATGACCCGGCAGGCCGCGTCCTACCGAAAGGGCCGGGTCCTGCTAGCCGGCGACGCCGCACACGTGCACTACCCGGTGGGTGGACATGGCCTCAACATCGGTGTGCAGGATGCGATGAATCTCGGCTGGAAGCTGGCCCAGGTGGTCAACGGGAGGTCGCCCGAGGGCCTCCTTGACACCTACCACGCCGAGCGCCACCCGGTCGCCGCGCGTGTGCTGCAGACCACCATGGCGCAAACGGCGCTGCTGCGCCCCGACGACCGCATCGAGGCCCTCCGCGAGACCGTGTCAGAGCTGCTGAGCATGGACGAGCCCCGCAAGCGGTTCGCCGCGATGATGTCCGGCCTGGACATTCACTACGACCTCGGTGAGGGACACCCGCTGCTTGGGCGCCGCGTGCCCGATCTCGACCTGGACACCCCGGACGGCCCGCGGCGGGTGTTCACCCTGCTGCACGACGCCCGGCCTGTGCTCCTCAACCTCGGTGAGCCCGGCGGCTTTGATATGACGCCGTGGGCGGACCGGGTCGAGGTAGTCGACGCGAGCTGCAGCGGTACGTGGGAGCTGCCGGTTCTGGGCGCGGTCGCCGCCCCCACCGCCGTGTTGATCCGGCCCGACGGCCATGTCGCGTGGGCCGGAGAGCCGGCCGACCCGGCCCTGCCCGACGCGCTCACCAGCTGGTTCGGACCACCTGCGGCGGCGTGGCGAACCGACATTTCGAGACCAATTGGTTAGGGGGGAGGTTCCAATCGGCCGCTCGCCGCTGCCGGCCGCTTCCGGGCCGGGCCTTGTGCGCGAGTCGCCGCGCTCGCGCCCCGGCATGCTGGCCACATGCAGGGGGTTGGGCACATTTCGGGAAAATACGGCCGGTTTCGTGACCAACCCCCTCGCGAAGATTGCGATTGCGAGGGTCGCCGAGCGCCAGCACAACCTGATCCACCTCACCCAAACTGCAAGCGCGCGGCTCAGCGCGGACGCGCCGGCGATTTTTCGCGGCGGGCGAGCCGACCCCCCTCCGGCCGGCGCTCGCCCGAGCTGGCGGCACCGCCCACGAATCTAGGCCTTGAAGCCCTCGCGCGTCCCGCGGAGGTTCTGGCGCGGCAGCTCGACGATGCCGGCCGCGGTGGTGGTCCGTCCGATGACGGCCGTACCGGGATGCCGCGGGGAGAGCAGCTCGACTGCGGCGTCGGCATCGCCGGCGGGCACGACGCAGCAGAAGCCGCAGCCCATGTTGAAGACCTCGTACAGCTCGGCGGGCTCAACGCCGCCGCGCTCGGCGATCAGCTCGAACACGAGCGGCACGGTGAGAGGGGAGTCGATCCGGTAACCCACGTGGGCCTCGAGCCGCAGCAGGTTCAGGAAACCGTCGCCGGTGATGTGCGCGAGGCCGCGAGCGTCTATCTCCGACGCCAGCAGTTCGCGGATCGCCGGTGCGTAGATGGCGGTCGGTTCGAGCAGCAGGTCGCCGACCGTCCGGCCGTCGACCCGCTCGTCGAGATCGTCCAGCGTGCGGCGCGCCAGGGTGAGCCCATTGGAGTGGATTCCGCTCGAGGGAAGGCCGATCAGCGCGTCGCCCGGCTCGATGCGCCCGCCCGTGACGATCGCATCGAGGTCCACCAGCCCGATGCAGAAGCCGAGGAGGTCGAAGCCGCGCGGGGACGGATGGCCGCGGATCAGCTCCGGCAGCACGGCGAGTTCGCCGCCGGGAATCTCCACGCCGGCCTCCTCGGCGCCCCGCCTCAGCCCGCGCGCTATCTGCTCGAGAGCGGTCGGGTCGGCCTCCTCGACGGCGATGTAGTCGAGCACCGCGATCGGGTCGGCGCCGACGCAGATCACGTCGTTCACGTTCATCGCGATGCAGTCGATCCCGACCGTGTCGAGACGACCCAGGCGCTCGGCAACGATCACCTTGGTCCCGACTCCGTCGCAGGCCAGCGCCAGCCCGCGCGAGTCGTCGAGGCGCAGCACGGCCGCGTAATGCCCGGAGCCGAGCACGGCCCGGCTTGGCCGCCCGGTCTCGATGCCGGCCAGCACCTCCACGAGAGCGGATACGGCCGAGCCTGAAGCGGCTTGGTCCACGCCCGCCCGCGCGTATGCGCCCTCTGCCACGGAGCCATTCAAGCGGATTGCGGAACCCAGCCACCGCGGCCGGTGGTGACGATGGCGAGGATGCCGAGCGCCGAACTCAGGCCGATTCGGTAGCGGGGGACGCCCCGCGCCTCCGCCGGGCGCGCACGATCAGGTAGATCCCGCCGATCACGATCGCCGCCAGCACGGCGTAGTCGACGTAATGCAGGCTGTCCTTCCAGCTTTCCCAGTTGTCGCCGGCCTGCTTGCCGATGAAGGTGAGCAGCAGCACCCAGGGCACGCAGCCCGCCAGCGTCAGGACGCTGAAGCGCCAGAACGGCATCCGCGCGACGCCCGCGGGCAGCGAGATGAACGTGCGGATTATCGGGAGCATTCGGGTGAAGAAGACGGTGGCGTCGCCGTGGCGCTCGAACCAGCGGTCGGCCCACTCGAGGTGGGACTTCTTGATGTGGAGCTTCCTTCCGTGCTTCTCGAGCACGTCGACCCGGCCGACGTAGCCGATCCAGTAGGCCACCCAGGAGCCGACCAGGTTGGCCACCGATCCCACTGCCGTGGCCGCGAACAGGCTGTACTCGCCGCGCGACACGTTGAAGCCGGCGAACAGCATGGTGGCCTCGCTGGGAACGGGGATGCAGGCGCTCTCCAGGAGCATCAGGACGAACACTCCCGGCAAGCCCATGGCGTCCACCACGTCCACGGCCACCTCGACTATCGGGTCAGTGATCGAGGCAATTTCCATCTGAGACAGGAAGTCGAAGTGCAACATCAAAACGCGGGGCCGGATGCCCCGCGGCGGTAACCACCGAAGTAGGGTAGCGGGCTGCTCATGACGGACGTTCCTCTGTTTGCAACGAATCTCGAGCCCTATAACGATCGCTTGGCGGAGGCGATCGCTCGCGTCATCGAGTCCGGGCAGTTCATCCTCGGGCCCGAGGTGGAGGCGTTCGAGCGCGAGTTCGCCGCGTATCTCGGCGTGAGGCACTGCGTTGGCGTGGCCAACGGCACGGACGCCCTCACAATCGCCCTTCGGGGGCTGGGTGTTCGCCCCGGCGACGAAGTGGTGATGCCGTCCTTCACCTTCTACGCGACCGCCGAGGCTGCGCTCGCGGCGGGGGCCGAGCCGGTCTTCTGCGACATCGACCCGGCGACGTTCTGCGTGACCCCTGAGACGGTCAAGGCGGCGCTCACCCCTCGCACCAAGGCCATCGTCCCGGTGCACCTGTTTGGCAACGTCGCCCCGGTGGCGGAGCTCCTCGAGCTGGGGCCGCCGGTGCTCGAGGATGCGGCGCAGGCGGCGGGAGCGGAGCTGAACGGGGCCAAGGCCGGAGCGCTCGGCCACGCCGCCACATTCTCGTTCTTCCCGGCGAAGAATCTCCCCTGTCTCGGCGACGGCGGCGCCATCACGACGGACGACGACGAGCTTGCCGAGCGGGCGCGCCTCCTGCGCTTCCACGGCTCCAAGGACAAGCGCACGTTCACCGCCGTGGGCTACAACTCGCGCCTTGACGAGATGCAGGCCGCGGTGCTCCGCACGCTGCTGCCCGAGCTCGACGGCTGGAACGAGCGCCGGCGGGCGGCCGCCGCGGGCTATGCGCGGCTGGGCCTCGACGACTACGCTCGGCTACCCCGCGAGGTCGACGGCGCCAAGCACGTCTACCACCTCTACGTGGTGCGCGCCGATCGGCTCCCGCTGGGGCGCGGCTACTACCGCGTGCCGGTGCACCGTCAGCCCGCGATCGGAAGCGACGCCGACCTCCCCGGGACGGAAGAGGCGGCGCGCACCAACCACGCGCTGCCGATGGGCACCGACCTGACCGAGGAGCAGCTGAGAGAGGTCGTGGCGGCGTGCGGGTCTGGATCGACCTGACGAACAGCCCCCACGTGCTCGTCATGCGCCCTCTGATCGAGGCGATGCGCGAGGACGGTCACGAGGTCGAGGTGACGGCGCGCGCGTTTGCCCAGACGCTCGAGCTGTGCGAGCGGTTTGGCATCACGAACACGGCGATCGGGCGCCACCGCGGCGGCCGCATGGTGAGCAAGGGACTCGGCCTCTTCTCGCGCAGCCTGGCGCTCGCGCGCTGGGCGCGAGGGAGGCGCTTCGACGTCGCCCTCGGCCACAGCTCCAACGACGTGACCGTGGCGGCGAGCCTGCTCCGCATTCCGAGCGCAACCGCCTTCGACTACGAGTTCGCCGCCGTACAGCATCAGGTCAACTGTCGGCTCGCCCGGGTCGTGATGGTGCCGGAGGCGATTCCACCCGAGCGCCTCGACCCGTACGGCGCGCGAGGCAAGCTGCGCCGCTACCCCGGCCTGAAGGAGGAGTACTACCTCGCGGACTTCGAGCCCGACGAAGCGGTGCTGACCGAGCTGCGCCTGGATCGCGCGCGGGCGCTGGTGGTGGTTCGGACGCCTCCGGAGGTCTCCCTGTACCACCGCTTCGAGAACCCGCTCTTCCGGCGCGTGCTCGAGCGGCTGGCGGCGGAGGAGCTGCAGGCCGTGGTGCTGCCTCGCACGCCCGCCCAGGCCGACGAGGTGCGCCGCCTGGGGCCGTTCACGGTCCCCGAACATGCGGTTGACGCTCAGAGCCTGGTCGCGTACGCGGATCTGGTCGTGTCCGCGGGCGGTACGATGAACCGCGAGGCCGTGGCACTCGGGACTCCCGTCTATACGACGTTCGAGGGCAGGCTCGGGGCCGTCGACGAGGCGCTTCTACGCGAGGGGCGCCTGCGCAAGCTCGGCGATCCCGCGGAAATAGTCGTGGAGCGGCGGCAGGCGCACGGTGAGTTGCGTGTCCGGCGCGATCCCCGGGAACTGGTCAAACTGCTGCTTTCAGCCACTGATTCATGAGAGAGCTCGCCTCATCGGTCACCGCGCGCCGCGTCGGACAGGTCGGCGTGGATGCGGTGCTGCTCGCGGCCGCGTACGCGCTCGCCTACGTCCTGCGCTTCGACGACGGCATCCCGACGCGCTACGAGGATCTGCTGGCCAACACAATCGTGTTCGCGGTCGCGATGAAGCTCGTGATCTTCGCCCTCTTCGGGCTCTACTCGAAGCTCTGGCGCTTCGTGGACCAGCGCGACTTCGAGACGATCGTGAAGGCGGTCGTTGTGTCGAGCTTCGTGTTGATCGCGGCCCTCTTCCTGCTGTCGCTCGAGCGCACCGACCCGCCCCGCGGCGTGATCGCGCTCGACTTCCTGCTCACCCTCGCCTTCATCACGGGGTCGCGCTTCGTTGTGCGCGGCCTCTTCGAACGCCCGGCGCGGGGGCCGCTGCTCGAGCGGGCCGCCCGCGAGGTGCTGATCGTGGGCGCCGGCAACGGCGGCCAGCAGGTGGCGGGCGAGCTGCGGCGGAACCCGGCGCTGCAGTCGGCACCGATCGGCTACGTGGACGACGACCCACGCAAGCAGGGCATGCGCATCGCGGGCCACAAGGTGTTTGGCACGACATCCGATCTGCCGCGCGTGCTCGACAACACGGAGCCCGACGAGGTGATCATCGCGATCCCCTCGGCGCCGGGCATCCTGCGCCAGCGCGTCGTCACGGCCTGCCGCGAGCGCGGAATCCCCGTGCGCACGCTGCCGACCACCTTCGAGCTGCTCTCGGGCGGCGTGAACCTGATGCGCCAGGTGCGCGAGGTGCAGGTGGAGGACGTGCTCGGCCGCGAGCCCGTGAGGGTCGAGATCGACCGCGTGGGCGCCTATCTGCGCGGGCGCGTGGTGCTCGTGACCGGTGCCGGCGG
>Ga0081538_10004855_pt1 | contig 12242 bp, 10 predicted proteins | sample TabmetS5T2R1_FD_71022 | JGI IMG/M metagenome (GOLD analysis project Ga0081538, IMG submission 71022) | Tabebuia heterophylla rhizosphere microbial communities from the University of Puerto Rico - S5T2R1 | ecosystem: Host-associated > Plants > Roots > Rhizosphere ... | reverse complement strand
CGTGCTCGATGGTGCGCATCGCGTTCGGGTTGGTCTTCTCGTTCGTGCCGGGTGCGACGCCGAAGAAGCCGTACTCCGGGTTGACCGCGTAGAGCCGTCCGTCGTCGCCGAACCGCATCCACGCGATGTCGTCGCCGAGCGTCTCGACCTTCCAACCCGGCAGAGTCGGCTCGAGCATCGCGAGGTTGGTCTTGCCGCACGCGCTCGGGAACGCCGCCGCGACATACTTGACCCGGCCCTCGGGCGAGGTCAGCTTGAGGATCAGCATGTGCTCGGCGAGCCAGCCCTCGTCGCGGGCCATGACCGACGCGATGCGCAGCGCGAAGCACTTCTTGCCCAGCAGCGCATTGCCGCCGTAGCCGGAGCCGTAGGACCAGATCTCGCGCGTCTCGGGAAAGTGCACGATGTACTTGTTGTCGGCGTCGCACGGCCAGGGGACGTCCTCGACCCCGGCGCGGAGCGGCATCCCGACAGAGTGCAGGCACGGCACGAACCCGCCGTCGCCGAGCACCTCGAGGGCCGGGCGGCCCATCCGGGTCATGATCCGCATCGACACCGCGACGTACGGCGAGTCCGTGAGCTGTACGCCGATGTGGGCGATCGGCGAGCCGAGCGGCCCCATCGAGAACGGCACCACGTACATCGTCCGCCCGCGCATCGAGCCCCGGAAGAGCTCGGTCAGGGTCTGGCGCATCTCGCCCGGGTCGCGCCAGTTGTTCGTCGGCCCCGCGTCCTGCTCGCGCTCCGAGCAGATGAATGTACGGTCCTCGACGCGTGCTACGTCGCCGGGGTCCGAGCGTGCGAGGTAGGAGTTCGGCCGCTTGGCGTCGGTCAGCTTCTCGAAGGTCCCTGCCTCGAGCAGCTGGCGGCACAGATGCTCGTACTCCTCGGGCGAGCCGTCGCACCAATGGACCGAGTCGGGCTGGGTCAGGAGCGCGACCTCCTCGACCCATGCGAGCAGCTTCCGGTTGGTGGTCAGGGCAGGGCTGGTTTGCGTCACTTCGGCGACTGTCTCCTTCTTCCCGGGGCGGGTAAGCCTATCCCTACGGCTGAACGCCGCGCGCCGAGCAAGCGTATGCGGCGGCTCCTACACTGCGCCTCATGCGGGCCGCGCTCCGCTTCCTGGCCTCCGTACTGATGGTGAGCGGCGTACTCCTGATCGGGGACGCCGCGGCAACCCTGCTGTGGCAGGAGCCCGTGTCGGCGTTCATGGCCGAGCGCCAGCAGTCGAAGCTCGAGCAGGCGCTGGTCGACCCGCCCCCGCGCGTCCTCGAGAAGAAGCCGCTGCCGGGCGACGCCATCGGCCGGATCGAGATTCCCGCGATCGGGGTGAAGGACTACGTCGTCGAGGGCACCGACACGGGGAACCTGCGCAAGGGCCCGGGCCACTACCCGGAAACGCCGCTTCCCGGCGAGCGCGGCACGTCCGCCATTGCCGGGCACCGCACCACCTACGGCGCGCCCTTTCGCGACATCGACGATCTGAGGCGCGGGAACGTGATCAAGCTCGACATGCCCTACGGGCGCTACGTCTACAGGGTTGAGCGAATCAAGATCGTCGACGACTCCGACTTCTCGGTGCTGCGCAAGGTGCCGTACGACCGCCTGGTCCTGAGCGCCTGCCACCCGCTCTACAGCGCCGCGCAGCGGGTCATCGCCTTCGGGCGGCTCGTCCGGCGCGAGCCGCCGCGGGTCAGGCAGACCTGATGGACGAGAGCCCGGAGCCCTCGATGTCCGACTCGTCTTGGGACTCGAACCACAGGATCAGCCCGATCACCAGCGCCAGGGAGATCGCCAGCACCGCGAGCCAATAGAGGACCTTCAACAGGATGCGCATCGAGCGGAAAGAGCGAAGGTACCGACTGCCGCCGCTCCCTGCCCCCGTGGAGACGGTCCTCCGCGAGTCCCCCGCGCTCGTGCCCGCGCTGGCCGCGACGGTCGCGTTCCTGGTACTCGCCGCAACGGAGGCCGGTTTCTATCCGACGGCCTGGTACGCGGCGGCGCTGTTCATGCTCGGCCTGCTGGTGGCGACCCTGATCGCGGTCGGGCTGCCGCGCGCGGTGCCGAAGACGACCCTCCTCGCGCTCGGGCTGTTCGCCGCGTACACGGCCTGGACCTACCTCTCCATCACCTGGGCCGATCAGCAGGGCGTCGCCTGGGACGGCGCCAACCGGACGGCGATGTACCTCATCGTCTTCGCGCTCTTCACGCTCTGGCCGATGGGCGAGACGGGCGGCCGGCTCGTTCTCGGGCTCTTCGGGCTCGGCATGGCCGGGATCGGCCTCGTCGAGCTCCTCCGCGCCGACGCGGCCGCCAACCCGGCCGCTTTCTTCATCGATCTCCGGCTTGCGGAGCCGGCCGGCTACATCAACGCCAACGTGGCGCTCTGGACGCTCGGCCTGTTCGCGTGCGTGTTCACGGCGGCCGCGCGCGAGACGCCGCTCGCATTGCGCCCCCTGGCCCTCGGCGGCGCCGGCCTGCTCGCCGCGCTGGCGCTTATGGGCCAGAGCCGCGGCTGGGCGCTCGCCCTGCCCGTCGCGCTCGTCGTCTTCGTTCTGGTCACGCCGGGCCGGGTCCGACTGCTCGGAACCCTCGGGACCGTGGCAATCGCGGCGTTCCTCATCCGCGGGCCGCTCCTCGACGTGCACGACGACTTCGGCACGCGCAGCCTCGACGGCCTGCTCCAGGATGCGACCGCCGCCACGATGCTGGCGGTGGCCGGGCTCGTGGTCGTCGGGCTCGCCTGGGCGCTGGTGGACCGCCGCGTCGAGCTCGGAGCCGACGCCGGGCGGCGCCTTGGACGTGCCGTGGCCGTCGCCGTGGCGCTGATCGCAGTCGGTGGAGCGTTGGTCACGCTTGTCGTGAGCGACCCCGCGGACCGCCTCGGGGACGCCTGGGACGAGTTCAAGCGCGGCACCGAACAGGGGCAGGGCCCCGATGGCGGGTCGCGATTCGCGAGCGCCGGAAGCAACAGGTACGACTTCTGGAAGACCGCCTGGGCGCTCTTCAAGGAGGAGCCCGTCCGCGGCATCGGAATCGAGAATTTCCAGGTGGAGTACCTGCGCCGCGGAAGCAGCAGCGAGGCGCCGCGCTACCCGCACTCCCTGGAGATGGGTCTGATCTCGCAAACCGGCCTGGTAGGCGCGCTGCTGCTCGCGGGAACCCTCCTGGCCGGGGTCTTCGCGGCCGTTCGGAACCGCGCCGGCCCGTGGGGGCGGCGCGCGGTCGCGGGCGGCGCCCTCGGCGTGACGGCCTACTGGCTGCTCCACGCCTCGGTCGACTGGCTGTGGGAGTTCCCGGCCCTCACCGCGCCTGCGCTCGCCATGCTGGCGATGGCCGGCGCGCTCGCTCCGCGGGCGGCGCCCGCCACCGCGCCGAGAGGCCGCAGCCGCACGGCCGCCGCGCTCGCGGCGCCCGCGGCAGTGGTCCTGGGGCTGAGCTTCGCGTTTCCGTGGCTGGCCGCCCTCCAAGTCGAAGATGCGACCGACATCTGGCGCGACAACCCGGACGCGGCCTTCGACCGCCTCGATGCCGCCGCCGACCTAAACCCGCTCTCGAATCAGGCTCAGCTCACGGCGGCGACGATCGCCCTCTCAGTGGGCGACACCGGCCGCGCCCGCGCCCAGTTCGCGGCCGCGCTCGAGCGCGACCCGGAGACGGCCTACGCGCTGCTCGAGCTCGGAACGATGGCCGCCGAGGGGGGACAGCGCGAACGGGCGCTCGGCCTGCTGCGCCGGGCCGTCGTCCTGACCCCGCGCGACGAGGTGGCGCGGGATACGCTCGCCGCCGTCCGCCGCGGCGAGCCGGTCTCGGTCGAACGGCTCAACCGCCGCATCGTGAGGCGCGCTCGTTCGATCACCGAAAACGAGCCCTCGGGTAGCAACTGACCGCTTGGTCACCTCGCTTTTTTGGCTTTAGAGAGCCAATGGTGATCGAAATCACAGAGGGTTTACCGGGTTTTTAGTGGCGCGTCGAAGGGTGCCGTGTTACTAAAGAGGGGCGGAGCCTTCTAGTCGCCAGTCGAGAAGGCTACGGACTCGCTCATTCAGGGACGGATGAAACGCAGCTTGCCTGCCGGCAGGGCTCCGCCGATCGGTTCCTCAACCAAAAGGATGTAATGAAGACCAAGACGATGATCTCGCTTGTCGCTGCGCTCGCCGTGATGGCGGCGCTTGCGACCACCGCCTTCGCCCAGTCGTCCGTCGACGGCTATAGCGACAGCGCCGGGCAGATTCAGAGCCAGGTGTCGGGCGGCGGCGGCGGTACCCCGCCGAGCGGTACGGCCGCAACCACCGCCACGCCCGTCAGCGACAGCAGCGGCGGCACCCTGCCGTTCACGGGTCTCGACGTGGCCCTGCTCATCGGCGCGGGCGGTCTGCTCGTCGTGGCCGGCCTCGGGATGCGGCGTCTGACGCGGGCGCCCGACGCGGCCTAACCACCAACCACCAAACCGCTGCGGCGCGGAGCGCCGACCACGACAATCCACCCGGCCCCCGGGCCGTGGTCGGCCGCTCCGCAACGCCGCAACTGAACCGGACAAAGAGGGACATGGAGCACGCCTACGCAACGGGCTCGCGTACCGCCCTTGGCGACGTGGCCTGGGACGACTCGCCAGTCGCCGGACCAACGGGTCACGAAGGACGACGTCGTGTGTCGGAGATCCTCTTCCAGGGCCGCACCCGCGCAGCCGTCCTGCTGATTACCGACCTCGTCTTGCTGATCCTCGGCAATCTGGCGGCAATCGCCGGCGCGCCCGAGGCCCACGCCAACCTCGCGGGTAGCGGGCTCATCTGGCTGCTACCTCCCCTGGTCATCGCTCTCTTCGTTGCCTGGGGGCTCTGCCGTGACCGGATCGCCGCCCGCCTGGTGGACGGCATCGGTCAGACGGTCGCCGCAACGGCGCTCCCGGCGATCGCGATCATCGCCGGCGCCGCGCTGCTCGACCCCTCGCTCGAGGCGGCGCCCCTGGTGGCCCGCGCCTGGCTCTTCGGCACCCTCTACGTGGTGGGCGGGCGGCTCCTGCTCACCTGGGCGCAGCGCCGCGCCCGCGCCGGACAGCTCATCTACGCCCCCACCCTCATCGTCGGCGCCGGCCAGATCGGTGCGCACGTGGAGCGCCGCCTGACGAGCCAGCCCCAGCTGGGGCTCCTGCCCGTTGGCTATCTCGACGCCGACCCGCCGCCGGCGGACATGGTCCCCGAGCGCGAGGCGCCGATCCTCGGAGCGCCCGCCGATCTCGTCCGGGTGGTCGAGGCCACGGGAGCCCGCCATGTTGTGCTCGGCTTCAGCGCCGCGCCCGACCACATGCTGATCCCGCTCGTGCGCGAGTGCGAGGCCCTCGGCCTTCAGGTCTCGCTCGTGCCGCGGCTTTTCGAGAGCGTGAACGTGCGCGTAGGGCTCGACCACCTCGGCGGGCTGCCGCTCTTCGGCCTCCACTCGATCGACCCGAAGGGCTGGCAGTTCGCTGTCAAGCACGTCTTCGATCGGGTAGGTGCGGCACTGCTCCTGTTCGTGCTCGCCCCGCTGATGCTGGGCCTTGCGCTCGCCGTGCGCAGGAGCTCGCCCGGGCCGATCTTCTTCCGGCAGCAGCGCATCGGTCGCGACGGCCACCACTTTCAGATCCTCAAGTTCCGTTCGATGCGAATAGACGACGCCCCGGCGGACGACAGGCAGGACTCGAACCTGGTCCACCTGCCCACCGACATCGCCCCGGGCGGAGTCGAGGGAGCCGACCGGCGCACCCGGATCGGGACGTTCATGCGGCGCACCTCGCTCGACGAGCTGCCGCAGCTGATCAACGTCCTGCGCGGCGACATGAGCCTGGTCGGCCCGCGTCCGGAGCGGCCCGAGTTCGTCGACCTCTTCGGCTCCCGCCTCGAGCGCTACGACGACCGCCACCGCGTCAAGTCGGGCGTCACGGGGTGGGCCCAGGTCAGCGGACTGCGCGGCAACACCTCGATGCGCGACCGCGTCGAATGGGACAATCACTACATCGAGAACTGGTCCCTCTCCCTGGACTTCAAGATCCTGCTCCTGACGATCGGCGCCCTCTTCACCGGCTCGCGTGACGCTTGACGCTCTTCGGGAGCGCTTCCGGCGAGTTGCCATCTCGCACGAGTGGCTGACGATTCCCGGCGGGTCGGAGAAGGTCGTCCTCCAGCTGCTCGAGCTGTTCCCGGACGCCGACATCTACACGTCCGTCTACGACCCCGAGCCGTGGCCGGAGTCGATCCGGCGGGCGCGGGTGCACACCTCCTTCCTCGACCGGCTGCCCGGCGCGACGCGCTTCTATCCGCGCCTGCTGCCGCTGATGAACACCGCGTTCGAGTCGTTCGACATGGACGGCTACGACCTCGTTCTGTCGAGCAACCACGCCTGCGCGAAGAACGTGATCACCGCTCCGGGCACCCTGCACGTCTGCTACTGCCACACCCCGATGCGCTATGCCTGGGATCCGGGCTTCTTCGGCGGCGAGCGTCTCGGGAAGCTCGAGCACGTATTGCTTCCGTTCCTGCTCTCGCGGCTTCGCCGGCAGGACGCGATCGCGTCGGCGCGCCCCGATGTCTACGTCGCGAACTCGCGCCATGTGGCGGCCCGCATCGCCAAGTACTATCGCCGCGACGCCCACGTCGTCCACCCGCCTGTCGATGTGGAGCGATTCCTCAGCGTGGAGCGCGATCCGCAGGACTACTACCTGTTCCTGGGGCGCCTGGTCCCCTACAAACGCGCCGATCTCGCCGTGGCGGCCTGCGGCCTGCTCGACCGGCCGCTGAAGGTGGTGGGCGGAGGCCGGGCGGCCGAGGAGCTGCGTCGAAATGCCGCCCCGGGCATCGATTTCCTCGGTGAGATCGGAGATGATGAGCTTCCGGGTGTGATCGCGAGGGCTCGGGCGTTACTGTTTCCCGGCGAAGAGGACTTCGGCATCGTTCCAGTAGAAGCGCAGGCCGCCGGACTTCCGGTGATCGCCTACGGAGTCGGCGGCGCCCGTGACTCGGTGATCGACGGTGTGACCGGCCAGCTTTTCGACGAGCAGAGCCCCGCGGCCATGGCCGAAGCAATGACCCGCTTCGAGCGGGCGTCGTTCGACGAAGAGCGGATTCGGGCCCACGCCCGTGGCTTCTCCGCCAAGCGCTTTCGTGAGGAGATGGCGGGCCTTCTGCTGGACCTCCACGCCGAGCGGGGTGGCGCGTGAACGAAGGCGCCGCCTTCGCGGCCGAGTCGACGCGGCCCTCGGCCATGGCCCGTTTCGGGCGCGTTCTGCGGGAGCGCTGGTGGATCGTGCTGCTCACCACGCTCGCGTGCGTCCTTGCAGCCGTGATCGTCTCGACCAGCCAGGCGACGAAGTACGACGCGTCGGCCACGCTTCTCTTCCGCAACCCGGGCTTCAGCAGCGCGCTCTTCGGGTCGTCCGTGTTCGAGCCCTCGCTCGACCCGGCACGCGAGTCCACCACCAACCTGCAGCTAGTCGAGTCACGCGAGGTCGCGAAGGCGGTCAAGGACGAGCTCGGCCTGTCCCAGACGCCCGGCGATCTTCTCGACCAGGTGACGGTCGAGGAGCGCACCAACTCGGACGTCGTCGACATCATCGTGCGCGACGAGAGCCCGCAGCAGGCCGCCCGGATCGCCGCCTCCTTCGCGGACGAGTACGTCGCTTTCCGCCAGGCGGCCGACCGCCGCAAGATCGTGGACGCCGAGGAGCTGATCCGCGACCGACTCGAGGGACTCCCCCCGGAGGCGACCGCGGAACGGACGGAGCTCCAGAACGCCCTCCAGAAGCTGATCGCGCTCGAGGCCGTGCAGACCGGGAACGCCGAGGTGATCGACCGTCCCCAGGTGCCGACTGTGGCGGCGGCACCGCAGACCAAGCGCGACGTGGCGGTTGCGCTCATCGTCGGACTGGGGCTTGGCCTGCTGATCGCCTTCCTGCTCGACGTGGTTGACCGCCGCGTGAAGTCGAGCGAGGAATTCGAGCAGCTGTACCGCGTGCCGGCGCTCGTGACGGTGCCGCAGAGCGCGTTCGACTCCAGGCGCCGGCGAGAGGAGGGCGCCGCGTTCGAGCCGTTCCGCATCCTCTACAGCAGCTTGAGCTTCCTGGCGGTCTCCGGTCCGCTGCGAACCGTGATGGTCACCAGCGCGGTCGCGGAGGAGGGCAAGACGAGCGTTGCCGTGAACCTGGCGCGTGCGATCGCCCTCTCGGGCAACAGCGTCGCGCTGGTGGAGGCGGACCTTCGACGGCCCAGCTTCCGCCGACACGTCCAGGACGAGACGATGCGCATCGGTCTGACCAATGCTCTGGTCGGATCACAGTCGGCGCTGGAGCTCATTCGCTACCTCCCGCCAAACGAGCTGCACGTCGACGTCGACGAGGAGGTGCTGACCCCTCGGCCCCACGGCGACATACACGGGCTCGTCGGGGTCCTGCAGAGCGGTCCGGTTCCGCCGAACTCCGCGGAGCTCTTGCGCAGCCCGCGAATGGTCGAGCTCTTGGACGAGCTGCGCGAGGTGCACGACTACGTCGTCGTCGACGCCCCGCCTCTCCTCCCGGTGGCCGACGCCCAGGTCATGCTGGCTCATGGCTTCATGGACGCCTGCCTGGTGGCCGCCCGCGTGTACAAGACCACCCGGGACCAGGCGCGCCGCGCGCGAGCGATTCTCGACCAGGCGCACGTCCAGCGCGTTGGTCTCGTCGTCACCGGCGTTCGCGAGAGCCCCGGCGGCTACGAGTACTACAGCCGAGTCGAAGATGAGCAGCTGGCCGATGCCTCACGGGATCGAGCCGGCCGGGCCCCGGCCACCTAGGCAACTCGATGCTCAGCGAGCGGCGCGGCGGAGCGCCCCGAAGGCCGGCTTGCGAGAACCGTCCCTACGCCGCAGGCCGAACCAGTACTCCTTCTCTGTCCGGTCCGGCGGGCCCCAGTCGTTCATGTGATAGACGAACACGGCGTCGACGAACCCGGCGTACGGTCCACGGGCGTAGTCGAATACCCGCGCGATGTAGGCCGCCTGGGCGCGCTCGCTGACGCAGTCGTGGTGTCCGCGGCAGGTCGCCCAGCCGACCTCCGTGATCCAGAGCGGCTTGTCTGCGGCACCGTGCGCAACCAGCGTCGACCTTATCTCCTCGATCCGCCGGAACTGCCAGCGCGTGCCCGCGGCCGGTGTGTACACGTCCGGAGAGAGGGCCGAGCTGTAGGGATGGATGGCGACCGCGTCGAAGTACGAGTTCAGGGCTGGGACCGCCCGGTACATGCCGTCGATCCAGTTGCGATAGACGCCGGGAGCCTCGGTGTAAAAGGTGTCGGCCGCAAGCAGGAATCTCGCCCTCGGGTTGGCCGCCCGTCCCGCGGCCGCACCAGCGCGGGCCAGTCGCGCGTAGCGTCCCGGGCTGACCTTGTCGATCGAGAAGAACTCGATGTAGGGCTCGTTCCAGAGTTCGAAGTGGGTGGGCGCGTACTCCGCGAGGTCCGGCTGCGCCCGCCAGAACCTGCCGCCGGGCCCGTAGCGCTCGACCACCTTGGCGACGTACTCGCCGTACTCCTCGAAGTCGTCCGGGAACTGGTTCCAGCGCGGAGCAGCCCAGGAGGCGCTTCCGTTTAGAAGCGGCAGCACCCTCATCCGCCGTCGGGCGGCTTCGCCGATCACCGTGTCGTACCGGCGCCAGTTCCAGCGGCCCCTGCGTGGCTCGACGACGTCCCAGTCGAATTCCTCGCGGAGCCACCGGACTCCGGTCCTGCGGGCGACGTCCTGTTCCCGACCGGCCTTCTGATCGTGGATCTGGGTGTTCGCCACGAGGCCCACCCGCAGGCCGCTTTGGCTCGCGCGAGACGTCAGCGGGTCGGACCCGGGCGCGATGGCTGCCACCGCGCAGAACAGAATCACAGTGAGGCCAGCCTGGGTGCCGGGGCGGGAAGCGGCGAAACGTCCGGGAATGATGAATCCGGCTCCTTCGGCAGCTGGGCGGTCTCGGGGAGACCCCTGGCTTTGCGCCCCCGCCTCGCGACGGGTTTGCCCTTGTCGAGAGCGGCCTCGGGGAACGCTCTCGCTTCCTATGTACCCCGAGGGCGATCCGCCCAACCGAGCAGGCTTTCGACCTGCTCGGCCACGACCGGCGCGTCGAAGCGCTCCACGGCGCGGCGGCGCGCCTGTTCCCCCTCTCGAGCGCGGCGCTCCCGATCTTCCTGGTATGCGCGCAGGACCTCCGTGAGGGCATCGACGTCGTTGTCCGGAGCGACGATCGCGCCGGTGCCGGGCTCGATCAGGTCGGTCACGCCTTCGCGCCCGGTCGCCACGCAGGGCCGGCTCGCGAGCATGGCGATGATGACCGCGCGGGGAGCGCCCTCGGTCGGGCTCGGGCAGAAGACCGAGACGTCGAAGGCCGACAGCACCGCGCTCACGTCGTCACGGGGCGTCGCGAGAAAGTGGGCGGGCACCGCCAGGCGTTCGGCCTGCCCGCGCAGGGAGCCCTCCGTCTCGCCGTCGCCGGCCATGATGAGCTTGGCCCCCTCCCCCAACCGCGCGACGGCTTCGATCACCACGTCGTTTCGCTTCTTTGGGTGGAAGCGCGAGATGCAGCCCACGACGAACTCGTCCGGATCGATTCCGAGCTCGGTCCTCACCCGCTCACGACCGGCCGGGTCGAAGCGGATCTCCCCGGCGCGCATCGCGTTCGGCACGACCGTGATCTTGTCGAGTGGCACGCCGAGGGCGGCAACGGAGCGCCGAGTTCCCTCCGAGATCGCCATGATCACCCTGGCGCGCCGCGCGGCACCCGCATAGACGCGCCTCGGCGCACCCGTCCGGAACTGCAGCGGCACGGGGCCCCACTCCGCCCAGGCCGTTGTGCGCCGCAGGCGGGCGGGCAGCGTGGCGGCCAAGAGTTGCTCCTTCTTGAAGTGGAGGATCAGCGCGTCGTATGGCGCCTCCGCCTCGAGGCTCCGCCGCAGCTCGCGGCGAAGACGCGGCCAGCCCGCCGCCAGCTCGCGCCAGGTGCGGGTGGAGAGCTTGGGGCCGAGCTCGATCGCCCGGCTCCGTACCCGCGTGCCGCTCGTGATCTCGGGATGGTTCGAGAGCAGAACGGTCTCGTGGCCGCGTTCGGCCAGGGCGTCCAGCATGGCCGTAGCCGCGAATTCGGCCCCGCCGCTGGCCTCCGAAGTCAGTACGCTCACCACCTTCATGCGCGCCGTCATTCTCGCCGGAGGACAGGGTTCGCGGCTTCGCCCCTTCACGCTGGTGTTGCCTAAGCCGCTCGTCCCCGTCGGCGACCGGCCGATCCTGCAGCTGATCCTGAGCCAGCTCGCGCGCGACGGCTACCGCCGAGTCGACCTCTGCGTGGGCCACCTCGGGGCTCTGATCGAGACGTATTTCGCGGACGCGCACAACGTGCCCAAGGGCATGCGGCTCGCCTATCACTGGGAGGACGAGCCCCTCGGTACGGCGGGGGCACTCACCCAGATCCCGGACCTCGACGAGCCGTTCCTGGCCATGAACGGCGACATCCTCACCGACCTCGACTTCTCCGACCTGATGGCGTTCCACCGCGAGAACGACGCCGCGCTCTCGATCGCGACATACCGCCGCGACCACCAGGTGTCGCTCGGGGTGATCGAACATCAGGACGGCGTCGTCCGGGGCTTCATCGAGAAGCCGACCATGCGCTACGACGTCAGCATGGGCATCTACGCGTACAGCCCGCGGGCGCTCGAGCACATCCCGCCGGGCCGCTTCGACTTCCCGGACGTGGTGCACGCACTCATGGCCGCGGGCGAGAAGGTGATGACGTTCCCGTTCGACGGCACCTGGTTCGACATCGGGACGCCGGGCGACTATGAGGCGGCGGTCGCCGAGATCGAAGCAGACCCCTCGTCGGTCTGGCGCGACCTCACCCCGACCGCGGTCTTCCCCGAGGGCACGCGGGCGTAGAGGCCTGATGCGGGGTGCCGATGCGGGGTGCCGCGGCACTCGCCGGCCCACCCGGGCTGAACCGGCCCGGGGCTGGGTGAGGGGTGTCGCGAGGCGGTTGCTGGAGCCGCCTGCGAATGATCTTCGGTGTTCACCGGAGTCTGGCGAATCTTCAGCGGGGGTTGGAGGGCCGCCGGCAAGGATCCGGCGCAAGCGTCCCACTTAGGGCTCGTCCCGTAAGCCCGATCCGGGATGGGACGGGTTCGCCGGTAAGTGGCCGTCGAACGATCTTCGGCTCGCCCGGCGCGTACCAACAGCGGCCGGCATCCGCCCAGCCACTACGCGTT
>Ga0081538_10004854_pt1 | contig 12242 bp, 13 predicted proteins | sample TabmetS5T2R1_FD_71022 | JGI IMG/M metagenome (GOLD analysis project Ga0081538, IMG submission 71022) | Tabebuia heterophylla rhizosphere microbial communities from the University of Puerto Rico - S5T2R1 | ecosystem: Host-associated > Plants > Roots > Rhizosphere ... | reverse complement strand
AAGTCGCTATCGAGCGTGAGGACGCCATCCTCCGATTCCTCCTCATGCCCGCCGATCACCGAGACCAGCGTCGTGGACGTCCTCCCATCGAGGCATTGCTCGGTGACGGTGTAGTTTGCCGTCGCGACGGCTTCGAAACGATGGAACGTCTCGACCGCCGCGGTCGCCGAGACCGGCACGGCGAGCGCAGCGAAAAGCGCGACGAGCCAGATCGCAGAGCGACGCGACCATCGCGAAGACGTGTTCGACATCTCCAGTACCCCCTTCCGCGCGGAGAACGGACTACCGGTCCCCTGTACGCGCCACGCCCGTCACCGGTTTCCCCGGCACGCCCGAGCCCGCGACGATGGACGAGCTCGGCCAATACGAGATAGCTGATAAGGGCTGTAGTGCCGTGCTCATTCGGCCACGCAGCCCAACCGAACGCTTCACGCGCCGACTCGTAGGTGTTCTGCCAGTCGATGAAGACGGCGACACGCATCAATAAAGCCCCGCCGGTGCGACCTACGCCGGACGGCGGGGACCATGCCGGGACAGTAACGTCGGCCCGTCCGTCAACTCTGTTCTGAAAGGTGCGGTGCCGCTGTGATCTCGGACGTTAGCGCCTCGTTAGCATCAGGGCCGCAAACGCGCATGGTTACGCGAGAGCGCTATACAGTGAGGATATAGGCGTGCCGGATCTCTACGACGCCGTCGGGCATGGCATGTGGGCCTACTCACGCGCGGCCTTCAGGGTGAGCCTGTTCGACCCCGCGGGCTTCGCTCCCGAGCCCGGGACGCTGGTCGCGGTCACGCACCGGCGCGAGACCGACGTGCCCGTGATCTGCGCCCCGCTCTACTTCGCGATGGGCGGACGGAAGAACACCACTGGGCGCATGCACTTCGCCGCCCGGGACGACATGTTCCTCCCGGGGTTCTTCGCGGGCTTCCCGCCGGACCTGCCACCCCTTGCGCGCCGGCTCCTCTACAGGGTGGGCGTCGCCCGCTGGCTTCCGCGCGTCAACGTCTTCCCCATCCGGAGCGCGCAGGTGGCGCGGGTGGGGGAGGTGCTGGCCGCCCGCGGCGACCGACCGCTGGTCGAGCTCTTGCCGGAGAAGGAAGCCGCCAGCTTCGCCGAGCGCGCAACGGCCAGCGGCCTCGCCTCGCCGGCAGGAGCGAGGGACGTCCTGCGCGGCGAGTACGCCGATCTCCTCTGGCAGCCGTTCACGCCGGACAGCCGCCCCGGCCTCGACGAGTTCTGGAGCGCCCGGGCGGCTCAGGCGGCCGGGGACTTCCGGAAGCTGGTGGAGATCGTCCGTGAGGGCAACGTCCTGATCGTCTTCCCGGAAGGGCGTCCGTCGCCCGACGGCGAGATCGGGCCGATCCGGCCCGGCATCGGCGCGCTCGTCCGGCGGGGCAAGCCGGCGGCGATTCGCCCGCTTGCAGTCGCCTACGACCCCCTCGTCCGGGGCCGCACCCGCGTCCACCTCGCGCACGGCCCGCCGGCCCAGCTTCCTAGTGACGACGTGGAGGGAGCCCTGCTCGCGGTCATGCGGCAGGCGATGCCGCTCACCTGTGGCCAGGTGGTGGCCGCGCTCCTCGAGGCCGGCGCCGAGGCCGAGGTCCCGGGGCTCGAGCGCGAGCTTGCCGACGCCGTCGAGGCGGCGCGAGAGGAGGGCCGCCCGGTGGAGCCCGACCTGGAGACGCCCGAAGGCCGCCGGCGCCGCCTGGCCGAGGCGCTCGCCGTGGCGCCGCGCCGGGCCCGCGAGCTCCCGTTCCTCGCTCGCGAGTACGCGAGCGCGCGCGGGCGCTAGCCGGACTCCTGAGCGGGCTCCCGTCTTCTCCCCAGCAAGCGCGGAAACGCCGGGCTGACCAAGGCCGCGCCCATGATCGTGACCGGGAGGACGGCGAGGGCGTGCATCGTCAGGACGTACGCCGTCGCCTTGTCCGGGTTGACGTCGATGCCCTTCGCTGCGAGCAGGGTCAGGTAGTCGAAGGTGCCGATCCCGGCGGCCGTAGCGGGAACGGCCAATGCGAGGTTCCCGATCCCCTCGAGCAGGAAGTAGGCGCCGACGGGGAGGTCGAGCCCGAACGCGAACTCGCCGACCACCCAGTACATGGTCACGTCGGCGAGCCACATCGCGGCGGAGGTCGCAAAGATCGCCACGAGCCGACTGCGACCGCGGAAAGCCCCCAGCCCGTCGACGAAGTGCGCGGCGGCGCGGGTGAAGCGCGTGTGCCAGCGGGGCGGCAGCCTGCGCGTCGCTCTCCAGGCAAAACGCTCGGCCTGGTCGGGGTCGCGGGCGGCGAGCGCGACGAGCCCGACGCCGAGCGCGGCTCCCGACGAGAGCGCGAGCCCCGTGAGGAGCATGGGGCCGCCCTGTCCGATCGCGAGCGCGCCGAAGAGGATCCAGGTCGAGAGGACGACCCCGTCCAGCAGGCGCTCGGCAAAGAGCGTCCCGGCGCTCACGAACACGGGCACGCGGCGCTCGCGCATCGACTCGATGCGAAGGAGGTCGCCGCCGCGGGCGGGCAGGATGTTGTTGGCGCCCCGTCCGACCGCGACCGTCGAGACGAGCTTCCAAAGCCCAATCTGGTAGCCGGCGCCGCTCAGCAGGTAGCCCCAGCGGATCGACATGATCACGACGTTGGCGACCACCAGGGCGAGCGCCGCGACCATCGTCCAGCCGGGCAGCGCGGTGATCTCGCGCCAGGCCTCGCCGAGGTCGACCTCGCGCAAGAAGAGCCAGAGGAACGCGCCGGTCGCGGCCGTGCCGATGCCGATGCGGACGAGGTTGCGGCGCCACCTGCCCATTTGGGTGGTAAGTATGCGCGCTGGAGTGGGACTTCGGACGGGGAAAGGCGGGCGCTTCTCCGGTCGGCGGGAGGTCGCGATCGGCCTCGGCGTCTACGCGCTCTATCTCCTTGCGAGCCGGCGCAAGCGTGGCGAGGCGGGACGGTTCCAGGCGGCGAAGAACGCCGAGCGCGTCGTCGCCCTCGAGCGCCGGCTCGGCATCCACGTCGAGCCCAAGCTTCAGGAGCCCTTGCTCAGGCACCGCCGGCTGCTCGGCATCCTCAACGTCGCCTACGTCGTCTCGAACGCCGCGCTCACCGTCGGCTTCCTGATGCGCCTCTACGCTCGGCGCCATCCCCAGTTCCACCGGTTCCGTCGCGCCGCCGTCCTGACGACGCTCGCCTGCCAGCCGGTCTTCTACTTCTTCCCGTGCGCGCCGCCGCGCTCGCTCGACCACTTCGTGGACACGATCGCGGACATCAGCGGGATCGACCTCGACTCGGGCGCCGTCGCGCAGCTCTACGATCCGCTCGCGGCCATGCCGAGCATCCACGTCGCCTACGCCGTCGTGACGGCGACCGGCGTCTCCCAGACGAGCGAAAGCACGGTCCTCCGTGCGCTCGCGCCCGCCTACCCGCCGCTCGTGGCCGCCGTGGTCTTCGTCACCGCGAACCACTACGTCCTCGACGCCGTCGCGGGCGGGGCGATCGCCGCCGTCGCTCTGCGGCTTTCGAGATGAGCGACGACCCGCGGCTCGAGCGCCTCTCTGCGATCTGCCTGGCCCTTCCGGAGGCGACACGGGAGCTCACCGGCAAGCACGCCACCTTCCGCATACGCGGGAAGACGTTCGCCTACTTCCTCGACGACCACCACGGCGACGGCATCGTCGGCCTCACCTGCCGGGCGCCATGGGGCGAGCCGGGCGCTCTAGTCGCCGCGGAGCCGGAGCGCTTCTACATGCCGGCGTATGTCGGGCCGAGGGGCTGGGTCGGCCTCCGCCTCGACGTCGGCCCGATCGACTGGGACGAGGTGGCCGACCTCGTCACTGACAGCTACCTTCGTGTCGCCCCGAAGCGTCTGGGCGCCCAGGTCAAGTAGCAGGCTGTTTCTTTTTCTTGCGGGCGCGGCGGGCTGTGAGGCGGACGAGCGTGCCGGGGATCCCCGCCTGGAGGAGCCCGAAAAGACGGTAGGCGCCGAAGACGAACGACTCCGGCTTCCCGCGCTCGACCGCGAGGAGAATCGACTCGGCCACCCGGTCTGGCTCGAGGACGAAGCGCTCGAAGGCCGTTTCCTGCAGCCGGTTTTGAGGGAAGCCCTCGGTGCGAACCGGACCGGGGTTGACTGTGTGGATCCGGATCCCACGCGGAGCGAGCTCCGCGGCGACGCCGCGCGAGAAGGCGAGCTGCGCGTGCTTCGAGGCCGCGTACGGCCCGGAGGATCGGCCCACGGAGTACACGCCTGCGATCGAGACGACGTTGACGACGTCCGAGGGCGCGCCTGCCTCCAGGAGCGGCAGAAAGGCCCGCAGCGCCCAGACGCCGCCGAGGTAGTTCGTGGCGATCACCTGCTCGATCCGCTCCGGCGGCAGGTCGAGGAAGCGTCCCCCGCCGGGGATCCCGGCGTTGGAGACGAGCAGGTGCGCCGCTGGATGGCGCTCCCTGACGCGGGCCGCCGCGGCATCGACCTGCGCGCGGTCGGAGACGTCGCACACCTCGGCCTCGGCGCCGAGCTCGCCAGCGACGCGCCGCAGACGGTCGGCTCCCCGCGCGAGCAGGACGCAGTGCCAGCCGCGCGCCGTCAGGAGGCGGGCCGTGGCCGCTCCGATCCCGCTCGACCCTCCGGTTACGACGGCGACGCGAATAGGCGCAGGGTAATGAGGTTGATCTCGACGGTGTCCTCGATCGGGTCGGCGTAACCGCCGGCCAGGGTCACGCAGACCGGCACGCCCGCCCGGGCGAGCGTGTCCCGGACGAGGGTGTCGCGGGCCGCCAGCCCGCCGGTTGAAAGCGCGAGCCGGCCCAGGCGGTCACGCTCGTACGGGTCGGCGCCGGCTAGGTAGAAGCAGACGTCGGGTCGCGCGCGCGCGAGCGCCTGCGGCAGCAGCCGCGCGAGCCCGTCCAGGTAGGGATCGTCCTCGGTTCCGTCGGCCAGGTCGAGCTCGAGGTCACCCGGCACGCGCCGGAAGGGGTAATTGCGGAACCCGTTCACCGAGAACGTGAACGTGTCCAAGTCGTCCATGAACGCGGCATGCGTCCCGTCTCCCTGGTGGACGTCGAGGTCGACGACGAGCACGCGCTCCACCCGGCCGGCGCGCCGCAACGTCCTGGCAGCGACGACGACGTCGTTGAAGACGCAGAACCCGCGCCCGCCGTCCGGGAACGCGTGGTGTGTGCCGCCCCCGAGGTTGGCCGCGACGCCGTCGGCGAGAGCCGCTTCGGCGGCCTGGAGGGTCGCGGCGACCGACCGGCGCGCCCGCTCCACGAGGGCCGGCGACCAGGGCAGCCCGAGCGCGAGCTCCTCCCGCCGCGAGAGGTCTCCGCGTTCTATGCGGTCGAGGTAGGCGCGCTCGTGGGCGAGCTCGAGCTCCTCGTCGGCAGCCGCCCGCGCGTCGTCCACCTCGATCCCTTCGGCCGCGTCGGCGCCCTCCCGAACCAGCCGGTACTTCCCGAGCGGGAAGCGGTGCCCCGGCGGCAGCGGATAGGTGTAGACGTCGTGCGCGAACGCCTTCATGCCCGGCAACAGTAGACTCCCCGCGCCGTGAGCCGCTTCGAAGGGAAGACGGGCCTCGTGCTCGGCGTCGCCAACCGACGCTCGATCGCCTGGGCGATCGCCCGGCAGCTCGCCGAGGACGGCGCCCAGCTCGCCTTCACCTTCCAGGGCGAGCGGATCGAGAAGAACGTTCGCGAGCTCGCTGATTCCGTCGGCTCACCGTTGATCGCGCCCTGTGACGTCCGCTCCGACGAGGACCTCGAGCGCGTCTTCGCCGAGGTTGCCGAGACCTTCGACGGCAAGCTCGACCTGCTCGTCCACTCGGTCGCGTTCGCCGACGCCCGCGATCTCGAGGGCCGCTTCACGGACACGCCGCGCGAACGCTTCTGGCTCGCGCTCGACGTCTCCGCGTACTCGCTGGTCGCCTGCGCCCGGCTCGCCGAGCCGCTGATGGAGGCCGCCGGCGGCGGCGCCATCATGACGATGACCTACCTCGGCGGCGAGCGGGCCGTGCCGCACTACAACGTCATGGGCGTCGCCAAGGCGACCCTCGACTCGTCGCTTCGCTACCTCGCCTGGGACCTCGGCCCGAAGAACATCCGCGTGAACGCGGTCTCGGCCGGGCCGGTGCGGACGCTGGCCGCGCGCTCGATCGCCGGTTTCCCGACGATGGAGGCGATCGTCGAGGAGCGCGCACCGCTCCACCGTCCGATCGCCTCCGAGGACGTCGGCGCCGCGGGCGCGTTCCTCCTTTCCGACGAGGCGGCAAACATCACCGGAACGACCCTCTACGTGGACTCCGGCTACCACGCCATGGGTATGTAGAGACCGTCGGCAGACGCGCCGCGGCCTCATCGTCCGGCACCTGATCATGCCCGGCCTCCTCGAGGAGAGCGAGTCGATCCTGCGCTTCGTCGCCGAAGAGCTCGGCACGGGTACGTATGTGAATTTGATGGCGCAGTACTACGTCTCGGGCAAGGTTGGTCAGAGCGGCCAGTATGAAGAGATCGCCCGCGGCATCCACCGCGAGGAGTACGAGCAGGCGCTCGCGCTCGCCGACGAGCTCGGCCTCCGCCTCGACCCCCGCAGCGTCGGCGAGAGACGTCGGCTAGCTTGCACAATCTAAAGCCGCCCCATCAGCAGCTTTCGTTGGATCTCGCCGCTGGCACGTCGGACTTGGTCATTCAGGTGTTGTCTGAGTGGGCCCGCCGACGCGAACTCATCTGGGAAGCGAGCACGGCGTATGGTTGCGCTGTAGCGGTGAGTTTGAGAAGGAGGTCAGGATGGCCGACACGGTACGAGGCGTCGAGTACTACTACGTGACCGTCCCAGACGCGCCCGGGGAGGGCCAGCGAGTCCTCTCCGCGCTCAAGGAAAGCGGCGTGAACCTGCTCGCCTTCCTCGGATTCCCTCTCGGCGGCGGTCAGTCCCAAATCGATCTCGTTCCGGAAGACCCGGGGGCCTTCAGAGAGGCCGCCGAGCGGGCCGGTGTCACGATCAGTGAGGCGAAGCGGGCATTTCTGATCCAAGGCGACGATCGTGTGGGCGCAGTTGCCGACACCACGGCGAAGCTCGCGGAGGCGAACATCAGCCTCACGGCTGCGGCGGCCACCGGCGCGGGCTCGGGACGCTTCGGGATGATCGTCTGGGTCGCTGCTGCAGACTACGAGAGGGCAGCCGAGGCACTGGGTGCCTAGCGCACGCGGCGGCGCGGTTTGCGGCGGGCGATCGCCAGGCGTCTGCTGTCGTCCCGGCCGACCGCGGGCGCCTACGCCGGCCGGCAAACCCGTGTGATCAAAGGGCCGGCGTAGCCGGTCGGGGCCGTGTCGGCCGGCGCTCGCACCGCGCCGGGTCTCCGAAACGACCCGCTCCGTACGGACCGCCGTCGAATCGCGATGTACCAGGTGGTTTCGGCGCTGCGCCTGGGTGATTCAAAGCACCGTCCTTCGGATTGGAAGTTGGCCTCGTCGTCGACCCGCGAGGCGCTGGCGCAAACGGCCTCGGGCCGCGCGCGAACGTAGCTCCGCACGGACGGGTCAGCAGGCGCCGTGCGATGCCTGTAACGGTGACGATCCCGTGGCTGAAGCTCGCCTGGCGGTCGGTGAGAACGGCGAGCGTGAAGACATGCCCGCGGCACTCGAGGCGGGCGACCTGGTGAATGATCACGCCGGAGAGACTCGGGCTCGTGCGCCGGCCGGTCTTGAAGAAGACGCGGTAGCCGCGTGGACGTGCGACGGCGGGAATGCCCCAAGTCTGCCAGTCGACGATCGTGCGCAGGAGTCGGCGCGCGTACAGGTAGAAGCGTGGCGGCGCGAGCTTCTCGAGCCGGGCGAAGAAGCGCGCCTGATCGAGGGCGGCGATCTCGCCGCTTGCCCAGTGCTCGGGGATCCCTTCGAAGAAGCGCATGCCGGCCCCCTTCGCGAGCCGGTCGACGCGCGCCGAGCCGAGCAGCCCGTAGACAGCCGCGGCTGCGTCGTTGTCAGAGACCCGGATCATGGGCGCGAGAAGCGCGCGCTCGGAGGCGGTGAGGCCGCGGCCCTCCGCCCTTACCCCGCGCAGGTAGGCGACGAGGAACATTGCCTTGATGACGCTCGCCGAGGCGTAGCGCCTCCGGCCGCGGTAGTGGTACGAGCCGCCACTGGTGTCGACGACTGCGAAGGAGACGAGCCCCGCGCGACGCCTCGCGTAGCGGCGCGCACGATCGAGCGCCCACCGGGAGGGGAAAGTCGCCTCAAGTCCTCGAGACGTGCTCAGCGACGTGCCTGAGGGGGCCGAGAGCAAGTTCTCCCCCACGATCAGACGCGCCTGGGCTGGTGCGGCCGCGCAGGCCGCGAAGAGCACGACGGCGAACGTCGCCAGAGCGAGGCGCCGTGTGGTCAACCTGCCTCCGACGTACCCCGCTGCGACGCCTCTTAACCCACTTCAAGCGAGTGGAGCTGTGGTGTGGAGCGGGGAGGACTCCTGGGTAGGCCACGCCCAACCGATCCGCAGGGAGGAGGGTTGGGTTGAGCGTCTCTGAGGACGCGATACCCCGTGTACCCCACGCTCGAATCCGGCTGTAGAGGCCCGCTGAAGTGATGTCCCGGTGCTGTCATGGAGCGCGCAGTGGCGCAGAAATCCCTGCTCAAAGCCACTTTCTTGCCACGCCATGGGTATGTAGAGATCGCCGGGAGCCTTCTGGCGAGCCTGCAGAAATGGCTTGGTCATGCGGTGAACGGGCCCGCGGAGGCGGCTTCAGGTGCACATTCGCTTGCGTGGTTAGCCATGGCTGCGGACCCCTTGTTGCGCTGCTGAGCTGACCTGGAGAGGCTTGGGGCCGTGGTGTTGTCGTAGTGTTGACACGGCCCGGGATCGCCTGGACCGAAAATGGTAGTCGGCTCCGTGCAGGGATTCTTACGCGATGGCGACGGACTCGAACCCGCGATCTCCGGCGTGACAGGGCGCGAGGGCGGGCGAACGGCGAAACAGCTGGCGATTGGAGCTGGAACGCTTGCGGTACGGGGGGCGCTTAGTCCGCCCGTGAACCGCTAATGACCTGCGAGGGCAGCGCGCCCCCCGGCATCACCACGATCCTGATGATTCCCTCGTCGTCGAGCGTCAACCGCACAGCAAGGTCACGCTCATGCGCCACTTCGCCAGTTTCACGCCAGCGAGTGATCTCATGCGTCCGGGCAATGACGTGGCCCTCAATATCCTCGAACTCCGGCTCCGCCTGAGGCCTGCGGCGATGTCGACATCGTGCTCCTTTCGGCTCACAATCGGTAATGGAGGTATACGACGCCACTGCGAAAGCGGCGCTCGTCCAACAGCTCGAGCTCGGCATGGACGCCGGCGGGCAGCGCGCGCTTGCCACCGCCCACTAGGACCGGCCAGAGGAAGAGATGGCACTCGTCGACCAATCCGTCGGCGATCGCCTGGCCGGCGAGCTCCGCGCCGCCGATCGTGATGTCGGATCGCGAGCTCTCCTTCAGCCGCCTGATCGCCGCGGCGTCGAACTCGCGCTCGATTCGGGTTCTCTCGCTGGACACCGTGTGAAGCGTCCGGGAGTAGACAACCTTCTCGGCCGCACGCCAGATCTCCGCGTAGTCCCGGGTCACCGCCGCCTGATCGCCGCCGGTCTCCCAGTAGACCATCGTCTCGTACATGCGCCGCCCGTACAGATGGGTGCCGACGGGCCGCTCGAGGTCGTTGACGAACGCGTGCACCTCCTCATCCGGCTTCGCCCAGTCGAAATTGCCCTGCTCGTCCTCGACGTAGCCGTCGAGCGACGCGATCGCCGAATAGATCAGGCTTGCCATCTGAAACCTCCTCCCGCGCTCGTTGCGGGACGCGGGTCCGCGCTCATCGAGGGCGTCCCGCAGGGCCGTGATCCCGGTCGGCCACATGCTGTGCAGTTACTCGATCTCGGATTCGGGACCTGGGCCAACTGCTCCAGGCGCGCGTACCCGGCATGGGCAAGGGCGCGTCGCTTCGCTCCGGGGCGGAGAGCTTGGGAAAGCCGGGGTCATCCTGGTTGGGCAACTGGGTCCTCCAGATCGCTGGTCGGGATCGGCCTTCGGTGGTTAGACCGCGATCAGGGACGGCACTCATCGGTCACGCGGCGGCTAGTAGCCTGGCGGGCCACGCGCGACGAGTTCGGCGTTCATCATGACTTCGGCGGCAGTGGCCAACGAGGGGCTGTCTGTCACGTCGTGGGTGGGAGTGCGCGGCTGGAGACACTCACGAGGAACAGCCTTGCTGGGTCCTAAGCTAGGGCGCAGGGCGGCACTCGCAACTGTCGTTGGAAACGCGGGAGGGCTCGCTGTGCAAGTGGCGATGGTCGCCGCAGGGGTCGGCTCTCATCGTTGCCGAGTCGGAGCCGGTAAGCACGGCGATTAAAGTGGCCGGCGCCGCGTATCTCATCATGCTCGGGGTTCGGGTCGTTCGTGATCGCCGCAGGCGGCCGAGCGGCCTGCGCAAGGGAAGGAGAGCCCGGATGTCAAGCTCGATGGTGAACTTCATCGCGATCATCGTCGGTCGCTTCGGTGCGATGAGCTCGAAGGCATGCTGATCTACTCGATGAGCGTCTCGGTGGACGGTTTTATCGCCGACCGCGAGGGCGCGTTCGGGTGGACGGCCCCTAGCGAGGAGCTGTTTCGTTTCCACCTCGCACAGGTCAGCGAGCTCGGTGGGTATCTGTGTGGCCGCAGGCTGTACGAGACGATGCTGGTGTGGGAGACGGATCCGTCGCTGCGCGACAGCGAGCTCGGGGCCGCGTTCGCCGAGGTCTGGTGCGCGATCCCGAAGGTCGTCTTCAGCCGCACGCTCGACAGCGTGCAGGGCAACGCCCGGCTCGCCGAGGCGTCGCTGGCGGCGGAGGTCGCTGCGGCGCTCGACGCGACCGACAAGGACGTCTCGATCGGCGGCGCCGGCCTGGCCGCAGCGGCGATCGAGCTCGGCCTCGTCGACGAGCTGCGCATCTTCCGCTATCCCGTCGTCATCGGTGGCGGCACGCCGTTCCTGCCGCCGGTCCCCGAAGACGTCCCGCTGGAGCTGATCGAGACCAGGACGTTCGGCTCGCGCGTGATCTACGAGCGCTACCGGCGCGCGCGCGATGACTCGGACTGACACCGCCGGGATCCTCCTGCTCACGATCCTGGCGGTTGAGTACGGCGCCCGACCGCGTTGCGCATCGTCCGCGCCCAGCAACCCACAACCGAGCTCGATCGCGTCTCGGATTCTGGCGCGCTTCGCCAACCTCGCCGGATCGAACCGCACGACCGCGAGATCGGCCAGTCTCCGTCGACTGGACGCTCGCCCATCGCTGCGTCGAGCGTCGCTAGCCAGCTGTGGTCGCCACGGTCGAACTGATCCATTGCCGCGTCGCGTTGCGCGTCGAACTCCTTCGCGATCTCGTCCTCGTGCCGTTTTCGCTCGCCGTAGTACGCCTCCCAATCGGCGAGGCTGTCGCCCGTGAACTTGGGCAGCGCAAATCTGAGCCGTTTTCTCGGCTGCTCCATTTTCCGCCTGCGGCCGCCGTCGAGCGTTGCGCGGAGGCGCTCGGCGCACGGATACTGCCGGCGTGAGTCACCCCAACATCGCGCACTGGGACGACGTCGAGGAGCACGACCACGAGGAAGGAAGCATCCATTCCGCCTGGCGGTACCTGGGCGAGGCGGCCGGCACGGTCGGTGTCGGCGTGAACCGCATCCGCATCCATCCGGGTTGCCGCTCGACACCGCTCCACTCTCACGGCGACCACGAGGAGATCTTCTTCGTGCTCGGCGGCTCGGGTCTGTCGTGGCAGCGCTCCGAGCGGGGCGGGGACGTCGTCTGCGAGGTCGGCCCGGGGACCTGCCTCGTCCACCTGGCGACGGGGCCGGCGCACACGCTCGTCGCCGGGCCGGACGGCCTCGACGTGCTCGCCTACGGGAACGGGCGGCGCTCGGGGGCCGGCGGCTACGACTGGTTCCCGCGCATCGAGAAGGTCGGGATGGGCCCGTCGCTCTTCGACGTCGACCTGACGCACCAGTGGGAGCTCGAGGGCGCGCTGCCCGAGCCGGAGCTGCCGGAGCCCGGCGAGCGGCCGCCGAACGTCGTCCGGCTCGAGGACGTCGAGCCGGAGCTCCTCGACCGCGGCGAGTTCGGCGACAGCTCGCGCGAGCTCGGCGCGGCCGCGGGTTCGGTCGAAACCGGCCTCAACCACTCGGACATCCCGCCTGGCAAGCTCAACTGCCCGGTGCACTGCCACGCCTCGGAGGAGGAGGTCTTCGTCGTCCTC
>Ga0081538_10004853_pt1 | contig 12244 bp, 13 predicted proteins | sample TabmetS5T2R1_FD_71022 | JGI IMG/M metagenome (GOLD analysis project Ga0081538, IMG submission 71022) | Tabebuia heterophylla rhizosphere microbial communities from the University of Puerto Rico - S5T2R1 | ecosystem: Host-associated > Plants > Roots > Rhizosphere ... | reverse complement strand
GAGGCGGTCGTCCTTCACCCACGGCTTCAATCGCTGACGCTCGAGATCATCCTGCGAGCGGTCTTCGGGCTCGATCCCGGGCCGCGGCTCGATGCCCTACGGGAGCGGCTCACCGGCGTCCTCGAGGTTGGCGAAAGCCCAGCCTCGATGCTTCCCTTCCTCCAGCGGGGGCGCCGCTGGAGCGCTTTCGAGCGACAGCGCGATGAGGCCGACGCCCTCCTGTTCGAGCTGATCGACGAGCGCCGCGGCGAGGACGGCGACCGCGACGACGTGCTGGGGATGCTGCTCGAGGCCCGCCACGACGACGGTTCGCCGATGTCGCCGAAGGAGCTGCGTGACGAGCTCATGACCCTGCTGGTGGCGGGACACGAGACCACGGCATCCGAGCTCGCTTGGGCCTTCGAGCGCCTCGTGCGGACCCCTCGCGTGCTGCGCCGGCTGACCGAGGAGATCGACGCGGGCGACGACGACGGCTACCTCACCGCGACGGTCCAGGAGACGCTTCGCCGCCGCCCCGTGCTCCAGATCGCCGCGCCGAGACTGGTCAAGCAGCCCGTCACGATCGGCGGCTTCGAGTATCCGGCCGGGGTCTGCCTCGCCGCGAACGGCTACCTGATCCACCACGATCCGGCGATCTATCCGGACCCATACGCGTTCCGACCCGAGCGCTTCCTCGACAAGCAGCCGGGCACCTACACGTGGATCCCGTTCGGCGGCGGCCGCCGCCGCTGCCTCGGGGCGAGCTTCGCGATGCTCGAGATGAAGATCGTGCTGCGAGCCGTGCTGACGCAAAGCCGACTGGCCGCCGACGGCGACCGGCTCGAGCGGACGCGGCGCCGGAGCATTACGGTCAGCCCGCGCGCCGGCGCGCGCACCGTACTCCGCGAACGTCAGCGGGAGCCGGCCGCCGCTTAGCCGGTAGGTCCCGAACGCGGATCGTCAGAGTCGACGGCCACGCCGCCGCCGTCCGGCAGGCGCCGAGCGAGAAAGTCGCCGGGAGTGGTGCCGGCGAAGTCGCGGAAGTCGCGGTTCAGGTGGGCCTGGTCGTAGTAGCCACAGTCGAAGGCGATCTCCGCCAAGCGGGGCTCCTCGACGTTGAGGAGCAGCTGCGCCACGCGGTCGAAGCGCAGAATCCGGCCCACCGTCTTCGGGGGCATGCCCACCTGCTCGCGGAAGCGTGCGATCAGCCTGCGATGGCTCCAGCCGAGCTCGTCGGCGAGCGCGCGGACCCGGGCGCGACCATGCGTCGTCCTCAGCCGCCGCCAGGCCCAGGCCACCCCCGGCGAGTGCTCGCGCGCCCGCGCCACCCGCGCCGCGATCGCCGAGTCGAGGAACTGGAAGCGCTCCTGCCAGCCGGGGCGGTCCCACAGCCGCCCGACCAGCTCCTCCGCCCCGCGCCCGAACAGCTCGTCGAGCTCGATCACCCGATTGGTGAGCTCGTGCATCGGCAGGCCGAACACGGCGTGGGCGCCCAGCGGCGTGAGGCGCACCTCCACGCCCTCCTGGAAGCCGCCGTGCTGGACGAGGGCGTAGCGGTCGTGGAGCGCCGCGACGAACGACGTGTGTCGCGTGGATTCCGCCTTGCCTGTCGTGTCGCGCAGCTCCAGCTCCGACGAGGGGCTCAAGATCAGCGTCACGTCCGCCGAGGGCACCTCCTGGCGGCAGAGCGGGGCGGCGCTCCGCTCGCTGTAGCCGGTGTACTCGCGCACGTACCCGCTCAGCCGCGGGTGCGCGTCGCGGGTGGCCATCTCCCAGCTGAGCTCCGGGGACTCATGCCGCGACACGTCCATGCGCCGAGGGTAGCGCCATGCGCGCATGCCCGGCCGGGGCGCCTGGCTGAATGCGCCCGACCGGGACAGGAGGAGGGAGAGGCTGTCCTCGTCCGGTGGGCGAGCCGGGGGGCCGCACCCGCACGGGTGAGGAAGCCGCCACCGATCCTGCGGCCCAGAACCCACGTCGCAAGGATCGCGGCGAATGTCCACCCAATTGGGGGGAAATCGACCCCCCACCCCGCTGGGGCGATGCCGTACGACACTATTCAGTGGCGATGCGCATCGCCGTTCTCGTGCTCGCCACGTCGCTTCTGCTCGCGGGCTGCTCCTCGTCGGAGCCCGACGCCCCGAACGCGCGGCCGGGCGCGCCGAGCCGGGCGCAGGCGCCGCCGTCCCCACCTGCGCCCGACGAGCCGATCCCGCGCGACCCCGACCGGCTGTCCGAGCGCCTGGCGGCCACGACCACCGCCCTATACGAGGCGATCGACCGCTGGCGAAGCGATGGGGATACCCGCGGGCCCACTCCGCAGGAAGTGAGCCTCCAGGCCCTACACCAGCAGCGGATTCACCTCCTGCTGACGAGCAGACCGCAACTCGCCCGCAGAGTGATCGCACGGCTTCCGCCCGACGCGGCGCGCGAGGTTCGAACGACCCTCCGCGCTCGACGAGGCCTGTCCAGGCTCACCCCGCCGGTGCCTCGCAGCCGCTTCAGGACCGGACCGGCCCTTCCAGCGGGAGTGCTGCTCGACCACTACCGGGAGGCGCAGCGGCGATTCGGCGTCGGCTGGCCCGTGCTCGCCGCCGTCAACTTCGTCGAGTCTGCCTTTGGGCGCCTGCGCAACGAGAGCGTGGCGGGGGCGCGGGGCCCGATGCAGTTCATTCCCTCCACCTGGGACGCCTACGGGATGGGCGGCGACGTGCGCGACCCCCACGACGCGATCCTCGGCGCCGCGAACTACCTGCGCGCTTCGGGCGCCCCGGGCGACTATGCCGGGGCCTTGTACGCGTACAACCCGTCCGCCGCCTATGTGGCCGCCGTCCTCGGCTACGTCCGCCAGATCCGCCGCGACCCGCGCGCCTACTTCGCCTACCACTCCTGGCAGGTCTTCGTTCGCACCCCCTCGGGCGTGCGGCGGATCACCGGACCGCGAGAGCGCTAACCGGGACCGGCCCGGGGCCGCAGGGCCGCGCTTCAGCCGCTATCCGCGAACTCCCGCAGCGGGCTCGGGTGCCTGGGTTCGTACACGCCCATCTCGCCCGCTCCGGGGATCCTGAACTGAGCGATCCGGCCCCAGCCCTCGTCCTCGATCGGCGAGACGAACTCCACCCCCTTGCCCTCGAGCTGCTCGACGGTCTGCTCGATGTCATGGCACATGAAGAAGAGTGCGTGATGGCCCGGCCCCCTGCCCCAGCCCGACCCGGGGTGGACCGCGACCTCGCCCGGTGGCAGCGCGAAGATCAGCCAGCCATCGCCCGCATCGACCCCCTCGAGCCCCAGCACATCACGAAGAAACTCGCGGGCTCGTTCAGCGTCCTCAGCGAAGATGATGGTGTGCGCCCCGGCGATCATGCCGCGGATCGTAATCCGAGCCGTGACCCTCGTGCCCGAGCGGGGCGCCGCGCAGCGCAGGTGTCGGCTTGACCGCTGCTCCGCCGCCGCTCGTCTACCTCACCCGAGAGGCGGTGAAGGCGGCGCTTCCGGGCGTCCTCGAGCAGGTCGATCTGGTCGAGGGCACCTACCGGGCGATGGCGCGAGGGCGCGTCGAGATGCCGCCCAAGCCCGGCGTGCATCCCCGGCCCGACGCGTTCATCCACGCGATGCCCGCGTATCTGCGCGACCGCGACGTCGCCGCGCTCAAGTGGGTGTCCGGCTACCCGGAGAACGCCGGGCGCGGCCTGCCGTACATCTCCGGCCTGATCGTGGTCAACGAACCCGAGACCGGTCTGCCGCGCGCGATCATGGACGCCGGCGAGATCACCGCCGCCCGCACCGCGGCGGCCAGCGGCGTGTGCATCCGCGCGCTCGCGCCCGACGGCTGGAGCGACGCCGCCATTCTTGGCTTCGGCGAGCAGGGCCGCTACCACGCCGGGGTCGTCGCCGCGCTGAATCCTGGCGCGCACATCCACGTCTACGACCCGCGGCTGACGGACGACGCCGAGTCGCCGGCGGGCGCCGACGTGCTGGTGCACGCCGACGCCCGCTCGGCGGTCCGCGATGCCCAGGTCGTCATCAGCGCCGGCCCGATCGTCAAGAGCCCACGGCCGGTCCTCGACCGTGGCTGGCTGGGAGGCGCGTCGCTGCTGCTGCCGATCGACTTCGACTTCTACCTCAAGCCCGAAGTAGTCACCGCGGCCGATCCTTTCCTGGTCGACGACGTCGACCAGTACGACTACTACCGGACGCAGGGGCACTTCGCGGGCTGGCCGCGCGCGCACGCGACGGTCGGCGAGGCGCTGGAGAGCGACGGCGCCGGCGGCGAACTCGTCGTCGCCTGCAACCTCGGCGTCGGAGCCCTCGATGCTGCTTTCGCCGACTCCGTGCTCGCGACCGCCGAGCGCGATGGCACCGGCGAGCGGCTCGCACGCTAGCCGCTGCCTGGTCTGGTCGCGGTTATCGTTCTCCCGTGGCGGAAGAACAGCGACCCGTCGAGCTGATCCTCGCCAGGAGCCTCATCGCCACCCTCTCCACCCCCGGGTTCTTGGTCGACGAGGAGGGCATCCTGGTCTTCTTCAACGACGCCGCCAGCGTGCTGCTCGGCGTGCGCTTCGAGGAGGTCGGGCGGATGGGACCGGAGCGGTGGGGCAGCGAGTTCGGCCCCATCGACAAGGACGGGAGGCCCGTTGCGCTCGAGGAGCTCCCGCTCACGATCGCGCTGCGGCAGGGGCGTCCCTCCACCGGCCGCTACACGATCCACTCCGTCAAGGGTGTCGAGCACGAGATCGAGGCGGCGGCGGTGCCGATCTTGACCATGGAGGGGACGCGCGGCGCGATGGTGTTCTTCTGGCTGGAGGAGGAGGCGTGAGGGTCAAGGTGTGGGGCGCGCGCGGCTCCGTCCCCTCACCCGGGCCCGAGACCGTGCGCTACGGCGGGAACACGTCGTGCGTGGAGATCATCCTCTCGGACGGGACGGAGCTCGCACTCGACGCCGGAACGGGGATCCGGAGCATGGGATTGGCGCTGAGCGAGAACGACAGCCGCATCAACATCCTTCTCACCCACCTCCACATGGACCACATCCAGGGCCTGATGTTCTTCGCGCCCGCCTTCAACCCCACGTCGGAGATCGTGATCTGGGGACCGGAGGCGCCGGATGCCTCCCTGCAGGACCGGATCGCCCGCTACATCTCGGCCCCGCTGTCGCCGGTCGAGGTGCGCGAGCTGCCCTGTCACGTCTCCTTCAACGAGGCGCCTCACAGCGAATGGCGGATCGGGTCGGCCACCATTCGCGCCGCGTCGGTCACGCACCGCGGGCCCACGCTCGGATACCGGATCACCGAAGGCGACGTCTCGCTCTGCTACATCCCGGACCACGAGCCGGCTCTCGGCGCCGATATCGAGCGTGACGATCCCGAGTGGATCTCCGGCTTCGAGCTGGCCCGCGGCGCCACCGTCCTCCTACACGACGGCCAGTACACGAGCGCGGAGTACCCGTCGCGCGTCGGATGGGGGCACTCGAAGCTCTCCGACGCCCTCGCGTTCGCCCGGCGTGTCGACACCGAGCGGCTGGTGGTCTTCCACCACGATCCGCTGCACAGCGACGACTTCCTCGACGACCTTCAGGGCAGCGCGATCGAGCGCTGGGCCGAGCTCGGCGGCGAGCCCACCCAGCTCGAGTTCGCCGCGGAGCGCCGCGAGCTCGCCGTCGAGCGTTAGCGACACGTCTCACCGTCGCAAGGCCGTTGTCGGTAAATCGCAGCCCGCCACTCGACCTTCTGTCGAAATGCCTGATAGACACCTGAAGGGTGGACCCGGATGCCATGCGGCACCGGCGGAGGGAGGAAGCGCGCCGGCGTACTCGGCGACAGCGCCGGATGGTGGTCGCCGGGTGCGTTCTGGCTCTGGCGGTGGGGGTCGTCGTCCTTCTCGGGGTCGGCCTCGGCGGTTCGGACGACACCGACCCCACGGCGGCCAACGCGGCCGCGCCGCCGGAGCTGCCGCGCGGCGGGCGGCGGATCTTCCCCGCCCACACGGTGGTCGCTTTCTACGGGGCGCCGCAGCAGGAGGAACTTGGAACGCTCGGGATCGGGACGCCCGCGGCCGCGGGCCGCCGGCTCGAGCGCCAAGCGCGTCTGTACCGTCGCTCCGGACGCTCCCCGCTGCCGGCATTCGAGCTGATCGCGACGATTGTCCACGCTTCTCCCGGCGAAGACGGAGACCACTCGCAGCGCCAGACCCCGGCCACCATTCGCCGCTACCTTCGTGCGGCCCGGGCCCGGAGGGCGCTGCTCATCCTCGACGTGCAGCCGGGACGCGCGCCGTTCATGCGCGAGGTCAAAGCCTTCCGGCGCTTCCTCCGCGAGCCGGACGTGTCGCTGGCGCTCGACCCGGAGTGGAGCATGGCTCCCGGCCAGGTTCCCGGCCAGCAGATCGGCTCGACCGACGCGGCAACCGTGAACGAGGTGTCGCGCTACCTCTCGCGCATCGTCCGCCAGGGCGACCTGCCGCAGAAGCTGCTGGTGGTGCACCGCTTCACGCACGACATGCTTCGCGACGAGGATCGGCTTGAGAGCCACCCGGGGGTGGCCCTTACCGTGAACGTCGACGGCTTCGGCGACCGGGCGAACAAGATCGCGAAGTACCGTGAGCTCACCCGCGGCCGCCGGGACCGCCACCACGGCTTCAAGCTGTTCTTCAAGGAGGACACCAACCTGATGCCCCCGCGCCGGGTGCTGCGCCTGCGGCCGCGGCCCGAGCTGATCGTGTACGAGTAGCGTAGGAAGGCATGCAGGACCGGTCGGGCATCGCCCTCGAAGCCATGAGCGAGGCCGTGCACGCGATCGCGGGTGAGCGCGCGGTCGAGCCGGTGCTCAAGCGAATCGTGGGCGCTTCGCGCGAGCTCGCGGGCGCCCGCTACGCCGCCCTCGGCATCCCCGACGGCCAGGGCAACTTCGCCCAGTTCATCACTGCCGGTATGAGCGAGGAGCTGATCGCGGCCATGGGCCCGCTCCCGCGCACGCACGGTCTGCTCGGCGCGATGCTCGACACCGACAGCCCCTACCGCACGGACGACATCAAGCAGGATCCGCGCTTCCGCGGCTGGTGGCCGCGGGCCCATCCGCTGATGGCGTCCTTCCTCGGGGTCCCGATCCGCTCGCGCAACGGGGTGCTCGGCGCCCTCTACCTCACCGACAAGGAGGACGCGCCGGGCTTCACCGAGGAGGACGAGCGCCTCATACAGATGCTGGCGGCCCACGCGGCCATCGCCATCGAGAACGCCCGCCTCTACGAGCGCGGGCGCGAGCTCAGCTTCGTGGAGGAACGCAACCGGCTCGCGCGCGACCTCCACGACTCGGTCGTGCAGAAGTTGTTCGGGGTCGTGCTGGCGGCCCAGTCGGCCGCGACGCTGTTCGACCGCGACCCGGCCTCGGCGCGGGGCCAGGTCGAGAAGCTCCAGGACCTGACCCAGGACGCGATTCAGGAGCTTCGCTCGCTGATCTTCCAGCTGCGCCCGCCCGCGGTCGAGAGCGAGGGGCTGGCGGCCGCGCTGTCCAAGCACGTTCAGCTGCTCGGGCGAGTGCACCGTCAGGACGTACGTCTCGAGACCGCCGGCGAGCCGCGGCTGCGGCCCGACATGGACGACGAGGTCTTCCGGATCGCCCAGGAGGCCCTGCACAACGCGCTCAGGCACGCCGAGGCCGAACACCTCGAGGTCCTCCTCGAGGAAGGCGGCCAGCGCCTTCTGCTGACGGTCCGCGACGACGGCCTCGGATTCGATCCCGGGGCGACGGCCCACCGCTCGCGACGGCTTGGCCTCACCTCGATGGAGGAGCGCGCGAGCTCCCTGGGCGGGACCCTCACGATCGACTCCGCGCCGGGAAAGGGAACTACGATCACTCTCGAGGTTCCAGTTGGCGGACAAGATTCGCGTACTGGTCGCTGACGACCACGCAGTGGTGCGCCAGGGGCTGCGGACCTTCCTCGAGCTCCAGGAGGACATCGAGGTCGTGGCCGACGTGGCGGACGGCCGGCAGGCCCTCGACGCCGTTGCCGAGCACGATCCCGACGTCGTGTTGATGGACCTGGTGCTGCCGGAGGTTGACGGCGTAGAGGCGATTCGACGGATCGTGAGCGAACGGCCGCGCGTGCGGGTGATCGCGCTGACCAGCTTCCTCGACGACGACAAGCTCTTCCCCGCCGTGCGCGCGGGCGCAGCCGGCTACCTGCTGAAGGACGTCGAGCCGCCGGAGCTCGTCAAGGCAATCCGCACGGTGCACGCCGGCGAGGGACTGCTTCATCCGGCGGTCGCGGCGCGGCTGATGGAGGAGGTCGCAGCCGGCGGCGGCCGCGAGGCGCCCGACAACCTGACGCCGCGCGAGCGCGAGGTCGTCGGTCTCATAGCGCGGGGCCGCTCGAACAAGCGCATTGCACTCGAGCTCGGCATCTCGGAGAAGACCGTCAAGACCCACGTGAGCAGCATCCTCGGCAAGCTGGGCCTGACGGACCGCACCCAGGTGGCGCTGCACGCGGTGCGCGAGCGCTGGGTCGAGTAGGCCCCTAGGCCCTCCGACCTAGGCCCAATTTCCAATGGGCGCCCGCGCGCCGGAGACGTACGTTCGTGGCGATGCCCACTGCCATCGTCACCGGCGCGTCTCGCGGACTCGGGCTCGCCCTCGCCCGCGCGCTCGCGGAGCGACAGTGGCGGCTCGTGATCGACGCCCGCGAACCCGACGCCCTGGCGGCGGCCCGGGCCGAGCTCGCCGGGCTGACGGACGTGGCGGCGTTCGCCGGCGACGTCGCGGACCCCTGGCATCGGACCGCGCTCGTCGCCAACGCCGGGCGCCGGCTCGACCTGCTGGTCAACAACGCCAGCCTGCTGGGGCCGAGCCCTCAGCCGCGGCTCGCCGAGTACCCGCTGGCCGAGCTCGAGGACGTTTACCGCGTCAACGTCCTCGCCCCCCTCGCCCTGATACAGATGGCGCTGCCGCTGCTCGGCGACGGCGGGCGGATCGTCAACGTGACGTCCGACGCGGCGGTCGAGACGTACGAGGGCTGGGGCGGGTACGGCTCCTCCAAGGCAGCGCTCGAGCGGCTCAGCGCGGTGCTTGCCGCGGAGCAGCCACGGCTTCGGGTGTACGCCGTCGATCCCGGCGACATGCGCACCCGCATGCATCAAGAAGCCTTCCCCGGCGAGGACATCTCGGACCGGCCGCCCCCCGAGGAGAGCGTCCCGGGGCTGCTCAGGCTGATCGAGGGCGAGCTGCCGAGCGGCCGCTATCTCGCGCGGGAGCTCGCAGCGGTCGCGGCGTGACCACGCTCGCGGCGATTCCCGAGCCGGCCGAGGCAAGCCGGCCGCCGGAGGCGCGCGGGCTCTCCCGGGACGGGGTGCGCCTGCTGGTCGCGTCGCCCTCCCGCCTCCTGCACGCGAGCTTCACCGCCCTCCCGGAGCTCCTCGTGCCCGGCGACCTGCTCGTGGTCAACACCTCGCGAACTCTTCCCTCGGCGCTGCCCGCGCGCCGCGCCGGGGGAGAGAAGCTGAGGCTCAACCTCTCGACGCCGGTCCCGCACGAGCGCCGCGGGCGCTGGGTCGTCGAGCTGCGGCGTGCCGAAGGCGGCGCGCGCGACGGCCGCGCGCGCGAGCGGCTCGCCCTCCCAGCGGGCGGCCTGGCCGAGCTCGTCGAGCCGTACCTGGGGACGCGGCTCTGGGTCGCGGCGCTGACGCTCCCCGAGCCGCTGCTCGACTACCTGGAGCACAACGGCCGGCCGATCGGCTACCGCCACCTCGACGGAGAATGGCCGCTCGAGCTCCACCAGACGGTGTACGCAACCGAGCCGGGCAGCGCGGAGATGCCGAGCGCCGGCCGCCCATTCACGCCCGAGCTGATCGCGCGGCTGGTCGCGCGCGGGATCGACGTCGCGCCGCTGGTGCTACACACGGGCGTTTCCTCGCTCGAGAGCAACGAGGCTCCCTACCCCGAGCGCTACCGGGTGCCGCACTGGACCGCGGAGCGGGTGAACCTCGCCCGCAGGCTGGGCGGGCGGGTGCTCGCCGTCGGCACCACCGTGGTCCGGGCTCTGGAGTCGGCGGTCGGCGAGGACGGACGCCTGAGGCCGGTCGCCGGCTGGACCGAGCTGGTGATCGGCCCCGGACACGCGGTCCGCGCGGTCGACGGGGTCCTGACGGGCTTCCACGACCGTGACTCCTCACATCTCAGGATGCTGGAGGCGATCGCCGGCCCGAAGCTCCTAGAGCGTGCCTACCGGGCCGCCGCCGGAGCCGGCTACCTGCGCCACGAGTTCGGCGACCTGCTGCTGATCGAGCCCGCCTGAATGGAGATCGCTCCGACACCGAACGTCCCGGGTTGTCTCGTATGGGGACCCTTCCGGGACGTTCGCGCGCCTTCCAGGCCCCGGGATGAGGGCCGCCACCTGAGGGAAACGCTTACTAGGCGGGACTCAGCCCGTGCGGTGGCTGTGTAGATAGACCACGCGGTCGCTTCGCTGCAGGCGGGCGGCCCGTGGGTCGTCGAAGCGCATCAACTCGCCGTCCCGAATCACGCCGACCACCGGTCCCCGCGCCTCCAGCGCGGCGAGCGGGCCGACCTCGGAGTCGGCGACCTCGCGGTGGGCGATGTCGAGCCCCTCCCCGACCGACAGCAGGTCCTCGAGCACTTCCGTGACGCGTGGCTCGTCGATCGCGTGCCCGAGCAGGCGGCCGGCGGCGCCGGCGGTGGTGATCACGGAGTTTGCGCCGCTCCGGTGCAGCAGGTGCACGTTCTCCTCCTCGCGAGCCGCCGCCACGATCGTCACCTCGGGGTTGAGTTCCCGCGCCGTGAGCGTGATGAGCACGGCGGCGTCGTCGCGGGACACGGCGACGACTACGGATCTCGCGTCGCGAATGCCGGCCTCCTGCAGCACTTCGGTCGCCGCGGCATCCCCGGCGACCGCGGCGAACCCCTGCGCGGTGGCGTGGGCGCGTGCTTCCGCAACCGGGTCGACCGCGACGATCGCCGAGGGTTCGATCCCCTTCCCCAGGATCGTCTTGGCCGCGCTCCTCCCGGTGCTTCCGAAACCGCAGATGATCACGTGCTGATTCAACGTCCTCCTCCATCGCAACCGGCGGTACGCAATGCGGCTGCGCTCCGCAAGGATCTCAAGCGTGGTTCCAACCAAGAGGATGAGGAAGAGCACGCGCGCAGGCGTGACCAGCACGGTCGTGACGAGACGCGCCGAATCGCTCACCGGCCTGACATCCCCGTAGCCCGTGGTCGTGATGCTGACCGTCGAGTAGTAGAAGGCGTCGAGGAGGCTGACCGATCCATCGTCGGGGTCGAGGTAGCCGTCGCGGCCCAGATACGTGAGGAGTGCGACGAACGCGATAAGCCCAACCGCCAGCGCCACCCGCAAGGCGATGTGGCGCAGGGGCCCGCGCTCGACGCCCGGGAGCTCGACCGGTACCGCTGCACCGACGCGCGCCACGGGGGAACTCTAGGTGCACTCCCCTTCTCGCACCTGAGGGCTGGGGCGCCGGCCGGGCTGGGCTGGTAAGGGGTGCGATTCCGGGCCGCGCGGGGGCCGGGGCGTACAGTCCCACCTAGGGCACCGTATAGGTGCTCTATCCGGGACCGTTCGTCAGGCGGAGACCAGCCGAGGGTGCGCCCAACGATCGGCGAGAGGGGAGGTGCACTACGTGGCCGGCGGTCAGCCGGAGACCGTGCGGCGGAACAGCAACGCGCACACCACGGCGACGATCACCGCGATCACGGGAATTCCGAATCCCATCACGCCCACCAGGGCCAACACGAAGGTCACGACCGCCACCGCCCCGGCGGCGCCTCCCGCGAGGACGAGCCGGTAGGCGCGCTGCTCGCGCGAACGGCGGGACGGAGGTCCACCGGAGCTACGGGTCAGATCGGCCACGCTCGGAACGGTAGCTGGTAAGCGGCCAGATCCGGCACCATTCCGTCCATGCCGGAGCCCGGCGACCTCGAGGACGAGATCGATCGACTCTACGGGCTGCCCCTGGACGACTTCGTGAAGGCCCGCGACGAGCTTGCCCGTTCCCTTCGGGGCGCGGACCGCCGTCCCGACGCCGCCACGGTGAAGAGCCTCCGCAAGCCGACCGTGGGAGCCTGGACCCTCAACCAGGCGGTCCGTGCGCGCCCCGACGACCTTCGCGAGCTGCTGGAGGCCGGCGAGGCGCTCCGCGGCGCGCAGGAGCGGCTGCTCGCCGGCGGCGACCGAGCCGAGCTCCGCGACGCGACAGAGCGGGAACGGGAGCTCGTCGCGCGCCTGACCGAGGCGGCGGTCGCGA
>Ga0081538_10004852_pt1 | contig 12245 bp, 12 predicted proteins | sample TabmetS5T2R1_FD_71022 | JGI IMG/M metagenome (GOLD analysis project Ga0081538, IMG submission 71022) | Tabebuia heterophylla rhizosphere microbial communities from the University of Puerto Rico - S5T2R1 | ecosystem: Host-associated > Plants > Roots > Rhizosphere ... | reverse complement strand
GCGCGGGGGGGGGGGGCGCGGCGGGAGCCGGTCCGAGTTCCGTACGAGGTCAACGGCCACGTCGAGTCGCTCCTCTACCTGAGCCCGCCGGGAGAGTTGGCCGCATACGAGGAGCTGAGAACAGGCTTCACCGCTTCTGTTTCGCACGAGCTCCGGACGCCGCTCGCCCGTCTGCTCGCCCTGCTCGAGACCGCGGCGCTTCCGGGCGAGGATCCGGCGCCGCTGATCGAGCAGTCGCGAAACGAAGTCGAGCAGATCCGGGAGCTCATCGACGACGTGCTCTTCCTCAGCGAGCTCGAGACCGGGCGCGCCGTCGTCGCGCTCGGCACGACTACGGCGCGGCCCGTCGTCGAGCGGGTGTTTGCGGAGCTCCGCGATCCGGCCGAACGCGCCGGCGTCACGTTGCGGATCGACGGTGCGGTCGACGCCGAGCTCCCGCTGCGGCCGCGCATGCTCGCTGTCCTCGTCGAGAACCTCGCGCGGAACGCGATCCGCTACGCGGGGCCCGACTCGACGTTCACCGTCACCGTTGAACCAGGTCTCCTGCGCGCCTCCGACAACGGTGTCGGTGTGTCCGAGGATGACCTGCCGCGTCTCTTCGAGCGCTTCTACCGGTCCGACCGTGCGCGTGGCTCGCGGGGGACGGGTCTCGGCCTCGCTGTCGTGAAACACATCACGGCCGCCGCAGAAGGAACGGTCGAGGCGACGCAGACGCCCGGACACGGCTTAACAATCACGGTGCGGTTCCCGGAGCGCTAGGTCCGGACACCACTTCTTCACCAGAAGTTCACCACCTCACGACCGCGGTTCGACGAACAATCCGAACGAGGTGCGGCCACTCATCTTTCTGCTGCTCTGTCTTCTGCTGCTGCCGGCCTGCGGCCGCGAGCGGCCGAGCTCGGCGCCGCCGCCGACGACTGAGGAGGACCCGCTCGGCGGCTTCGAAGAGGAGGCGCTGGGCGGCCGGATCGCGATCGACGGATCGAGCACCGTCGCCCCGCTCATGACCTACGCAGCGGAGCAGTTCCGCAAGGATGAGCCCGGAGTACGGATCACAGTCGGCGTCTCCGGAACCGGCGGCGGCTTCGAACGCTTCTGCCGCGGTGAGACCGACCTGGCGAATGCCTCGCGCCAAGTGAAGGACGAGGAGCGGAAGGTCTGTGAGGGCAACAACATTCGCTTCTTCGAGCTCCAGGTCGCAAACGACGGCATCGCGGTGGTCGTCAATCCCGAGAACGACTGGGCCACGTGCCTAACGGTCGACCAGTTGAAGCGGATTTGGGCGCCGGGGTCGAAGATCAAGACCTGGCGCGACCTCGACCCGGAGTTCCCGGACGAAAAGCTCACGCTCTTCGGCGCCGGGACCGACTCAGGGACCTTCGACTACTTCACCGATGCGATCGTCGGCGAAGAAGGGTCAAGCCGCAGTGACTACACGGCGAGCGAGGACGACAACGTCACCGTGCAAGGAGTCTCCGGCCAGAAGGGCGCGTTCGGCTACTTCGGCCTCTCGTACCTGCTCGAGAACGAGGGCAAGGTGAAGGCACTCGAGGTCGACGGCGGAGACGGATGTGTCGCGCCGACCGTGGAGACCGTTCAGAGTGGCGAGTACAAGCCGCTCTCGCGGCCGCTCTTCACCTACGTCCGCGAGGACCGCCTCGACAGCAAGCCTGCGATCGATCCGTTCCTGACGTTCCTGCTCGACAACGAGCCGCGACTCGCTCGCGCCGCGAAGTTCGTCCCGATGACGACCGAGCAGATCGACGAGGCGCGGACCGTCCTGGAAAGCGGAGGCGTCGGAGTTGAGCAGTAGCGGTGGTGTTCACCAGATCGCAGCCAGAGCTTCACATCACTTCTACCCATGTCCGTCGACTCTCTCCCGACACTGGGCCGGACCCAGTAACGACATGAAGGGGAGAACATGAGAAGGACGCACAAGGTCTTGCTGGCTGCGGCCGGCATCGCACTCATTACCGCGACCTCGGTCGCTGCGGCAACCATTCGAGGCTCGGTGTCCGCCGACGGCTCGAGCACCGTCGCGCCGTTCGCTCAGGCGGCCGCCGAGAGCTACCAGCGTCAACATCGCGGCGCGCGGGTGACTGTCGGCGTGTCCGGGACCGGCGGCGGCTTCGAGCGGTTCTGCAAGAACGAGACGGATCTTTCGAATGCCTCTCGGCCGATCCGGCTGTCGGAGGCGGCTCGCTGTCACACGGCGGGCATCGGCTACATCCAGTTCCTCGTCGCGAACGACGGCATCGCCCTCGTCGTCAACAGGAGCAACACCTGGGTGAACTGCCTTTCGACGGATGACCTCAAGCGGATCTGGGATCGCGGCTCGCGCGTCAACAGCTGGCGCGATGTTCGCCGGTCCTTCCCGGATGTGCCGCTGAAGCTGTACGGGCCGGGCACCGACTCCGGGACGTTCGAGTTCTTCACGGAGAAGATCAACGGACGGGCGCGGCAGAGCCGCTCCGACTACTCGGCGTCCGAGGACGACAACGTGCTCGTCCGCGGCGTCTCGGGTGAGCGTGGCGGTCTCGGGTACTTCGGGCTCTCGTACTACCTCGAGAACCAGAATCGCCTGAAGGTGCTCGCCGTCAACACCGGCAGCGGCTGCGTCAAGCCGAGCGTCGCCTCGGTGCAGAGCCGGGCCTACCAGCCTCTCTCGCGCGGCCTCTTCGTCTACGCGAAGAAGAAGGCCTTCAAGCGGGACGTCGTGGCCGGGTTCATCCGCCACATGATCCTCAATGAGAAGGCGATCTCACGCTCGGCCAAGATGGTTCCGCTGACGAAGCAGCAGCTGGCCAAGGCCAAGCGGCAGTACAACACCGCGATCAAGAACCGGAAGGACTACTAGATAGCCACGCGCGAAGCCACAGCCCCGTTTCGGCTTCGCGCCTCACGCCGGCGCTGGGGCGAGGACGTCGTCAAGATCGTCCTCGCCCTTTGCGCCCTCGTGTCGGTGGCGACGACTGTCGGAATCGTCGTCGCGCTCTTCTTGCCGGCGTTCGAGTTCTTCGGCGAGATCTCGATCGTCGACTTCATCACCGGCACGGAGTGGACGCCGCTCTTCACGCCGTCGTCTTTCGGCGTCCTGCCGCTCATCGCCGGGACGATGCTGGTCGTCGTCTGCGCCAGCCTCGTCTGCATCCCGTTCGGGCTCGGGGCGGCCATCTACCTCAGCGAGTACGCGCGGGCCCGGACACGCAAGTTCCTCAAGCCCGCGCTCGAGATCCTCGCCGGGATCCCGACGGTCGTCTACGGCTACTTCGCACTGACCTTCGTCACGCCGAGGCTCCAGGAGCTCGGCCTGCCGGTCGGCGTCTTCAGCGCCCTTGCCGCCGGGCTCGTCATGGGCGTGATGCTGCTGCCGACCGTCGCGTCGGTGTCGGAGGACGCGATGGCGGCAGTGCCGCGCGACCTGCGTGACGGCGCGTACGCGCTCGGCTCGACCAAGTACCAAGTGGCGACGCGCATCGTCGTCCCGGCGGCGATCTCCGGGATCATCGCTTCGTTCGTCCTGGCGATCTCGCGTGCCGTCGGCGAGACGATGATCGTGCTGATCGCGGCGGGCGGCCAGCCGAACTGGAGCTGGAACCCGCTCGAAGCCGTCCAGACCATGACGGCGTTCATCGCCGCGACCGGCCAGGGCGACGTCCCGACCGGGTCCGTCGAGTACAAGACGATCTTCGCGGTCGGGGCGACGCTCTTCGTGATGACCCTGATCATGAACCTGATCTCGATCCGACTCGTGCGCAAGTACCGGGAGGTCTACGAGTGAACGCGGTCCCGGGCCGGCTCGGGCACGGAGCCCAGCGCAGCAAGTGGGCGGGGCGCGTGTTCCTCGGCTTCCTCTGGCTCTCGCTCGCCGTTGGCTTCGTCACCCTCGGAGCGCTGCTCGTACAGGTCTTCGCGCAGGGCTACAAGTGGGTCGACGCGGTTCTGTTCTTCGAGCCACCCTCGACCGACCCGCTGATCGCCGGCGCCGAGCCTGCGATCCTTGCGACGATCTTCCTCGGCCTCCTGCTGCTCGCGTTCACCGTGCCTCTCGGCGTCGGGACGGCGATCTACCTCGAGGAGTACGCGAACCGGGAGCGCTGGTACAACCGGCTGCTCGAGGTCAACATCCAGAACCTCGCGGCGGTCCCGTCGATCGTCTACGGGATCCTTGGGCTCGCGTTCCTCGTGCGCGGCCTCGGCCTCGGCCGCGTGCTGCTGGCCGGCGCGATGATCCTGACGCTGCTCGTCCTGCCGACGGTGATCATCGCCGCACGGGAGGCGATCCGGGCCGTCCCGGACTCGATCCGGCAGGGCGCCTACGCGCTCGGCGCGACGAAGTGGCAAGTGGTCTGGCGCCAGGTGCTGCCCGCGTCGATTCCCGGCATCGCGACAGGCTCGATTCTCGCGTTGTCGCGCGCGCTCGGGGAGACGGCGCCGCTGCTCCTCGTCGGCGCACTCACGTACGTGGCGTTCAACCCGACGATCCTCGGCGAGTTCACCGCCCTGCCGGTCCAGATCTACCAGTGGGTGGCGCGGCCGCAGGACGAGTTCCGGACGCTTGCCGCCTCGGCGATCATCGTCCTGCTCGGGATCCTGCTGACCCTCAACGCCTTCGCAATCTGGCTCCGCAACCGCTACGAACGAAGGTGGTGATCCCGATCCAGTGTCCGTCACAATGAGCAACGTGACCGTCAACCTCGCCGAACGCGAACAGCAGCTACCGCCCAAGGAGTTCCGTGAAGTCGTCTTCGACGTCAAGGACCTCGGCGTCTCGTACAGCGGCGCCAAGGCGCTGGAGTCCGTCTCGCTCGAGGTCTACCGCAACTTCGTCACCGCCTTTATCGGGCCGTCGGGCTGCGGCAAGAGCACCTTCATCCGCTGCTTCAACCACATGAACGACCTGATCCCCGGCGCGGTTGTCGAGGGGACGATCCTCTACCACGGTGAGAACCTGTACGGGTCGCACGTCGACCCGGTGGAGGTCCGCAAGCGGATTGGCATGGTCTTCCAGAAGCCGAATCCGTTCCCGAAGTCGATCTACGACAACGTCGCCTTCGGTCCCCGCGTTCTCGGCATGGACGACTCGCTCGACGATCGCGTCGAGAAGGCCCTGCAGCAGGCAGCGCTGTGGGACGAGGTCAAGGACCGGCTCAAGGCCGGCGCGCTCAGCCTCTCGGGCGGACAGCAGCAGCGGCTGTGCATCGCGCGGTGCCTGGCGGTCGAGCCGGAGGTGCTGCTGATGGACGAGCCGGCCTCGGCGCTCGACCCGATCGCGACAACGCGCATCGAGGACCTGATGCACGAGCTCAAGCGCGACTACACGATCATCGTCGTCACGCACAACATGCAGCAGGCGGCGCGCGTCGCCGACATGACCGCGTTCTTCACGGTCAACCGCGGCGAGGAGGGGCAGCGGATCGGCACCCTCGTCGAGTACGACGCGACCTCGAAGATCTTCACGCAGCCCTCGGACAAGCGAACCGAGGATTACGTGACCGGGCGCTTTGGCTAACACTGCTCGTGTGAGGCTGTCGTTCCAGGAGGAGCTGGACCGACTTCAGGCAAACCTCCAGGAGGAGGCGGAGCTGGTCCTGCGCTCGCTGCGAGGTGCGTTGAACGCGCTGCAGCAGCAGGACGCCGAGCTTGCCGACGAGGTGATCGCCTTCGACGACGAGGTGGACGACCGCTACCTGGCGATCGGGCAGGGGATTGAGCAACTCCTCGCCCGCCAGACGCCGGTTGCGGTCGACCTCCGCCTCGTCCTCGCGGTCCTGCACATCAACCTCGGCCTCGAGCGCATGGCTGATCTCTGCGTGACGATCTCGAAGCTGACCAGGCTGACGGCCGAGCTGGAGTACGACGAGCCGCTCGTCGAGGCGTTCGAGGAGATGGGGAACCGCGCGGAGGAGATGATCCGCGTCGCGATGCGCTCGTTCGCCGAGCGCGACCACGCCGGCGCCGAGAGCCTGGTCGACCTCGACGAGCTGATCGACCGCGCGAACCGGAGAGTCGTCGAGCACATCCTCGACCTCGGCGCGGACCGCGAGCTACGAGAGTGGGGACTGCGGATGATCCTCGTCTCTCGCTGCCTGGAGCGGATCGGCGACCACGCCGTCGACATCGGAGAGCAGACCGCGTACCTCGTGACCGGCGAGTTCCGTGAGTTCACGGACGCTTCTCATCCGGACCAGTAACGACGCAGGCTCGCAGGCTTCGCGCCGCCGCCGAGGCGTAACGAATCGGCTGCTCCGGCGACAGAACCTCGACAACCGAGGGGTCGCCGAAGGAGAACGATGTCCGACCGCAGTTCCGTAGCAGCCGTCTACGTCCAGACCAATGAGCCCGACTCGAACCGCGTCGTTGCGTTTCGCCGTGCCACGGACGGCACGCTCGAAGAACCGGTTGCCTATCCGGCCGGCGGCGCCGGGGACGGCGTCCCCCACCTCACCTCGCAGGGGTCGGTGATCCTCACCGGGGACGGTCGCCATCTGCTCGTTGCGAACGCCGGAAGCGGCGACGTAACCGTCTTCGCCGTCTCCGAGCAAGGGCTCGAGCTCGTTCAGACGGTCGCGACCGGCCCGGCGCCGAAGAGCATCGCGGAGTACCACGGGCTCGTCTACGTGCTCAACACGGGCGCGCCGTCGCTCGTGGGTTTCCGGCTCGGCGAGCGCGGGCTGGACGCGGTTCCCGGCTCAGAGCGGGCGCTCTCAGCTGACGCCGATCCGGCGCAGGTCGGCTTCTCGCCCGACGGGTCCAAGCTTGTCGTCACCGACCGCGGCACCGACTCGCTCGTCGTCTATCCCGTTGCGGCCGACGGCCTGCTCGGCGAGCCGACGCAGTACCCCTCGGCAGGGCCGACGCCGTACGGCTTCGCCTTCACGAACGGCGGCACGCTGATCGTCACCGAGGCGTTCGGTGCGCAGACAGGCAAGGCGGCAGCGTCGTCGTACATGCTCGACGACGAGTCCGTCTCTCCGGTAACCCGCTCGCTCGGGAACGGACGCAGCGAGATCTGCTGGGCCGTCGTGTCGCAGGACGACCGGTACGCCTTCACGACCAACTTCGCCGACGGAGCGATCTCACGCTGGGCGATCGAGGCGGACGGCCGCATCGAGCTCGATGACCCTGTCGCGGCGGTCGCAGTGGAGGGCCAACCGGGGCTACGGGACGAGGATCTGACTTCAGACGGTCGCTTCCTCTACGCGATCGACGCTGACTCTCAGCGGATCTTTGGCTGGGCGGTTGGCGAGGGCGGCTCGCTGGAGCCGCTCGGCTCCTGGCCCGGCGTGCCGGCGACGGTGGCGGGGCTCGCCGCTGGCTAGGAAGCTCGCGGGCTGAGGTCGTACGGAAATTCCGTCAGCAGTTCGCCACCCGCCTCGGTGACGAGCATGAGGTCCTCGTGGATCACGCCACCGGCTCGGCTGTCCCACAGGCCGGGCTCGATCGCGATCACGTCGCCGACGACAAGTGGGTCGCGCCCGGCGAGGCCGAGCGACGGAGGTTCGTGGACCTCGAGGCCGACGCCATGGCCGAGTGAGTGCTGGAAGCCGTCGGAAGGCTCGTCCGACTTCGGCGTTCGCTGTGTGAGGTAGCCGGCCGACTCGAACAGGTCGCACGTCGCGTCGAAGAGCTCTCGGCCCGTGATCCCCGGGCGAACGGATGCTTCTGCGTTCTCCAGGGCCTCGCGAACGAGTCGTTCCTGTTCGGCGATCAGCTCCGCATGCTCGGCCACCGGCTCGCCGACGACGAACGTGCGGGCCATGTCTGCCCAGCAGCCGCTTTCCTCGTGCTGCGGCCAGAGATCGATGCCGATCGGGAGCCCGGCCGGAAGCGGCCCACTCCCCGGCTCGTGCCCGTAGCCCTGCCAGACGGACGCCACGATGACGTCGGGTGGGCACGGAGCGCCGTGCTCGGCGCAGGCCACGCGCAGCGCGGCGCGGATGTCCTCGGCGAGAAGCGGCTTCCCGTCGACCTGCAGGCGTCCTTCGGCATCCGACTCTGCACGGGCGAGCAGCTCGCGCGCCGCCGTCATCCCTGCGACGGCTGCGCGCTGGGCGGCACGAACGCCGTCGATCTCCGCCGCAGTCTTCGAACGTCGTCGTAGGTCGACAGCCGCGTCGTCCACGGTGAGCTCGACGCCTTCCGCCCGGAGACGGTCGCCGAGGCCGAGCGGGAAGTCGCCGGGGACGATCGCCTCTTCGATGCCGATCTCCTTCACCGCCCGGGCCTCGACCTCTCGGCTGGCCTCGGCGACGGACATGCCGCCCTCGACGAAATCCTTGTAGCCCAGGGCGAAATAGTCGAGCAGCTCGGCATCGGGCACGGCGCGTTTGATCACGGACTCATCGAGCGGGGTCGTCACGACATACCGCCGCCCATCGAGCTCGGCGAAGAGAATTGGATCGATGAGCGCAACGGGGATCTCGTGCCGCATGGCGGCCGAGCGCTCCGTGGCGCCGTAGAGCAGCAGGCCGCCCATGCGGCTGAGAGTAAAGAACTCGCCGGTATCGCCGTCGCTGAACACTCCTTAACAGATCACAACCGCGGGTTAATCCGGGTGAACCCTTCTTCAATGCGCAGGGTGTTAGAACCAACCACGTGCTGAGACCTCCCCGCGCACTGGGTGCGTGGCCCCGCTGCTCGTCGCAGCAGCGGTGGGCGGTGGGGCTACGCTCGCGGGTGTCGAGGTCGCAGCCGGTGCACTAGACGCGGCGAGCGCCCTCGGCAGCTGCTTTCAGGCCCTCCGCGAGACTCGGGTACGTGTGATGGATGTTGGCGAGGTCGTCGACCGTCGCTCCGAGCTTGAGCGCCAGTGCGACGCCCTGGACGACCTCGCTCGCGGCCCGGTTCACGACGTGCACGCCGATGATCCGCCGCGACGCGCCCTCGAAGATCACCTTGTAGAGCCCGTGCTTGGAGTCGGTGTACTGCGCGCGGGTGACACTCGTGAGCGGATGCTTCACGACGTCGAAGTCGAGCCCGGCTTCGCGCGCCTCGTCCTCCGTCTTGCCGACGCCGGCGAGCTCGGGATCGGTGAAGATCGCCGTCGGCAGGACGGCGTAGTCCGCCTCGGGCGCCGAGTCGGTGAACATGTCCTCGACCGCCAGGCGCCCCTGGTATTGGGCGACCGGGGTGAACTGGGCGAGGCCCGTCACGTCGCCCGCCGCCCAGACGCCGTCGGCGGCCCGCAGGCGGCCATCGACGGCGATTCCCGTCTTCGTCCGCTCGATCCCGGCGTTCTCGAGCTTTAGCTCCTCGACGTTCGGTGTCCGCCCGGCTGCGAGCAGGACACGCGTAACGCGCAGCTCGCGCTCGTCGCCGTCGTCGCGCGGTGCGAGTGTCGCGACGACCTCGGACTCGTCTTGCCGCACGGACTTCACGAACGTGTTCAGAACCGTCTCGATGCCTTCCTCGTCGAGGGCGGCAGCAAGCTCCGCTGCGGCTTCCCGGTCGTCCCGGAACGCGATCCGGTCGACGGCGTCCACGATCGTCACCTTCGAGCCGAACCGCGCGAAGGCCTGGCCGAACTCGAGACCGACGGCGCCTGCACCGACCACGAGCAGCGACTCCGGAAGGTCGGTGATCTCGAGCGCGCTCACGTGGTCGAGCCAATCGATCGTGTCCAGCCCTTCGATCGGCGGGATCGCCGTGCGCGACCCTGTCGCGACCAGGACGCGCTCGGTGGAAAGGATCCGGTCGCCGACGCGGACGGACCGGGCGTCCTCGAACGACGCGACGCCGTCGTAGAGCGCGTAGCCGTTGCCGGAGAGCCGCTCGCGCCACTGCTCCTGCGTCGAGCGGATCGCGTCCTTGCGCGCCTTGATTCTCGCGAGGTTCGCGCGCGCCGGCCCCACTTCGATGCCGATCGTCTCGGCCAGCGTGTTGACGTCGTGCGCCAGCTCGGCCGCGACCAGGTAGGCCTTCGTCGGCCGGCAGGCCACGTTCGGGCAGCTACCACCCCAACGGGTGTTCTCGATCATCGCAATGCGCGCGCCATACTCCTCCGACGCCTTGCCCGCGCCGGCGCGCGCCGCGGAGCCGGCGCCGATCACGACGAGGTCGAACGACTCGGTTTTCATCTCAGCGCCTCCTAAGCTCTCTCGCGTATGCGGATCATCGCGACGATCGCACCGGCTCGCGCGATTCTCGTCAGGCGATAGGTTGCGGCCGTGGATCTCGCCGCGTTCCTCGGGATCTCCGTGCTCGTCATCGTCACGCCCGGCCAGGACACGGCGCTGACGATTCGCAACTCGCTGCTCGGCGGCCGGCGCGCCGGGGTTTTCACAGCGCTGGGCGTCTCCGGCGGGCAAGCGGTTTGGGCGCTTGCGACGAGCATCGGGATCGCCGCGCTGATCGTCGCGTTCGAGCCCGCGTTCGTCGCGCTCAAGCTTGCCGGGGCCGCCTTCCTGATCTATCTCGGCGCGCACGCGCTCTACGCGGCCTTCCGGGGCCGGCCGCCTGAGCACCACGGCGGCGGAGGTTCGCTGACGAGCAGGCTCGCATTGCGCCAAGGCGTGATCAGCAACCTCGGCAACCCGAAGATGGCCGTCTTCTTCACGAGCCTGCTGCCGCAGTTCGGAAGCTCATTCTCCGCGCTGCTCGCGCTCGGGCTCGTCTTCTGCACGATGACGTTCGTCTGGCTGAGCGCCTACGCCGTGGCCGTCGCGAAGGCGGGCGACGTCCTCCGCCGCCCGGCGATCCGCCGCGCCTTCGACGCCGTGCTCGGCGCCGTCTTGGTCGCCCTGGGCCTGCGGCTCGCGACCGAGCGGCGGTAGACCTGGAGATCGAGCAGCACTTCGGCGAGAGCGCGCCGCTCTCGATCGGCGTCGAGGAGGAGGTCATGCTGCTCGACGGCGACTCGCTCGCACCCGTTCCTGCCGTCCGGCAGCTCCTCGCCGACGTCGAGGGGATCGACCTGCCGGGACGGCTGAAGACCGAGCTCCACGCGTCGGTTGTCGAGCTGAACACGGACGTCTGCGAGTCGGTGGAGGAGGCAGTCGACGCCCTGAGCGCCATGCGCGCGACGGCGGCCGAGGCGCTCGAGCGCCGAGGGCTTCGCCTGGCGGCGGCAGGCTCGCACCCGTTCGCCGAGCCCGAGGAGCTCGAGGTCGTCGACGAGGAGCGCTACCGCGAGTTCGTCGGCTACGCCGGGGTCACTGCGCGCCGCCAAGGCGTGAACGGAATCCACGTCCACCTGGGCATGCCCGGTGCGGAGGAGTGCCTGGCGACCCTCGAGACGATCCTGCCGTGGATGCCGCTCGTCCTCGCACTCTCGACGAACTCGCCGTACCTCGCCGGACGCGTCACCGGGCTCGCCTCGAACCGGGCGGAGATCCTCGCGCAGCTGCCGCGCAGCGGCGCGCCGCCGGTCTTCGACTCCTATCGCGACTGGGAGGACTGGATCGGGCGCTTCATCGCCACGGGGATCGCCTCCGACTACACGCAGTTCTGGTGGGACGTGCGCCCGCACCCCCGCTTCGGGACGCTCGAGATCCGGATGCCCGACCAGCCGACCGCACTCGAGGTCTCCGCGGCGATGATCCAGCTGCTCCGCGACCTGACCGGCTGGGCGCTCGAGCACCCGGCCGACGGTCCGGCCGACCGCGGTCTCTACCAGCAGAACCGCTGGGCGGCGACGCGGTTCGGCCCGGAGGCGCAGCTGATCCACAACGGGCGGCTTGCTTCCGTTCCGCAGGTTTTCGGCGAGCTGCCAGTCGAGCCGCCGAACCTCGACCCGGCGCGGAGCGAGGGAGCGCTCCAGCTCGAGGCAGGCGATCCGAACAGCGCCTGCGCCGATATCGTGCGCCGGACATGGCCGTCAGAGAGGAGACCCTCGAAGTAACGGGCATCCGCTGCGAGCGGTGCGTCAACCGGCTCGCGGGTGCGCTGCGCGGCCATGACGGCCTCGAGTTCGCGACCGCGAACCTGATGGGTCAGGTCACGCTGCAGTGGGACGACGAGCGAACGTCGCGTGACGCGCTGGTCACGGCGCTCGACGAAGCCGGCTTCCGTCAGCGGTCTTCGGGTACGTCCGCGCTCGAGTAGCGCTCGCCGAGCATCGCCGGCGATTCCTGCGGAATCCCGCCGGGGCGCTCTCCCTCCACGCCTTCCCGCGTCTCGAGCCGGTCCTGGACCGCCTCGCCGGCGGTATCCGGCGTGCCGTAGTGGCGGGCGAGAGCGTCGCGATCGAGCTCCTCGTGCACCGGTGGCGAGTCCTCGACGAGCTCTTTCGAGAGCGTCGTGCG
>Ga0081538_10004851_pt1 | contig 12248 bp, 6 predicted proteins | sample TabmetS5T2R1_FD_71022 | JGI IMG/M metagenome (GOLD analysis project Ga0081538, IMG submission 71022) | Tabebuia heterophylla rhizosphere microbial communities from the University of Puerto Rico - S5T2R1 | ecosystem: Host-associated > Plants > Roots > Rhizosphere ... | reverse complement strand
ACCATCCAGCGCCACCTCGCGGGGGCAAGGCCGAGGCGGGCGAGCTCGGCAAGGGTCTGGTCGAGGAGCTGGTTCTCGCCCGGGTTGCCGGGTGCGGTCGCCGCCGGCGGCAGGTAGCCGCGGGCGCCACGGCGGGTGTTGGCGGTGACCTCAGCCAGCTGGGCGACGTAGCCGAACTCGTTGGGCTTGCCGAGCGTGCCCTTGCGGATCGGGCGGGCATCCGGGTCGCCCAGGGACACCAGCCGGTCGACGATCCGCTCGCCGCGCTGCCGCTGCTGGATCTGGGTGGCGACCCGCTGGCAACGGTCAGCCAGCTCATCCAGCTGGCGAGCTGCGCGCAGCTTGGCCTGGGCGCCACGCCCACGCACCGCGGGCCTGGGCGACCAGCGCTCGTGCCTCCCGGATCGAACGGGCCAGCGCCCACCCCGCCCGGGCGGTGAGCGCCAAGACTTCGCCGGAGCGCTGGCCGACCCGCCGCGCCAGCGTCCTGGAGATCGCCCGCACCAGCCTGCCGATCCGCCGCCAACGATCCACCACCCGCCTGGTCTGGCCAGGCAGCCGACCAGCGAGCCTGCGGCCCCCCGGGCCAGCGCCCGCACGGCTGGCAACGCCAGCACGCCATCGGCGAGATCGCGGAGTCGGCCTCCACCACGGTGGCGTCGATGCGGACCCCACGAGCAGCAAAGCGGGTCTCCCGGCGGGCCTTACCGATCACCGCCCGGGTGAGCTCGGCGATCACTTCGGGGCCGAGCCGGCGGACCAGCTTGCGCACCGTGGACTCCTCCGGCACCCGCTGCGTCGGCGGCAGCAGGCAGAACCGGCGCAGGTGCAGCGAGTCCGACACCTCCCGCACCAGCGTCTCGTACCCCCAGCCGGTGCGCTGCTTGATGACCATCAGCCGCACGAAGCTGCCCATCGGGATGGTCGGCCTGCCGTGCCGGCGGGCCGAGTGCTCCCCGGCCGGCTCGATCGGGGCCAGCAGCCGCGGATCGGCCAGCAGCCGGTCCAGCGCCGCCAGGTCCGCTGGCAGCTGGCGGACCTCCACCGGCAACAGTTCGTCCAGCAACGACTCCACCTGCCCACCCGCCAACCGCAGCATCCCTCCTCCCCAGGTCCAACCCGACGGCTGGATTCTCCCTCTGACCAGGGCTAACAAGCCCGCTCAGCCGCGACTATTTCCGGGGCAAGTAATCAGCCCATAGGGCGGCGCCGTGCAGCATCACCCTGCATGGCCCACCAGGTCGGATGAGATTGCCGCCGACGGCGGCGCGGACCCAAAGTCCGCCAAGACCGCGACCGGCCGATGCATCAATCGCGCGAAGCGCCCCACCCGGCACGATCCCACCATTCCCCCCGAAGAGCATCAGTCGAAAGGTGGACCGACGTCAGTCCAGGTGCCCAGGTCGCCACCGCCCGATCCACCGAATATGCTCGTCTTGCTTGATACCCTTTGACCAGTGGAAATAGGGCCCGAGGAGGGATTCGAACCCTCGACCTTCCGATACGAGTCGAAACGCCTTTTTCCAGCAGGTGCTAGCCCGGCCTGTTCTGGCTGCTCATGTCAGCATGCTTGTCCATTGCGTGCGTTCCTGGCCTGTCGTGTTACGGCAGGAGGAATGACCAAATCGCTCCAGCGCTTACCTCTACGCAGAGATCAGCCAGGGGCGTCGCTGCAGGCCTTGGCGCTTCCAGCTGGCGGACTGGGGGCGGGTGTTGGCGGCACCCGCCCCAGTGTCGGTGCGGTCGGTCCTATCCCACTCGGCGGAAGAAGGTGCTGGAGGGGTCGGTCCCGTGGGGCTGGGAGAAGAACGAGGTGAACGCGGTCCCGATGTTGTCGAGGCCTTCGTAGTCGCCGGTGAAGAAGCCCGCCGCGTTGGGGGCTTGGCGCATGTTGAACGAGGTGTTGGTCACCCGCACCTCATCGCCCCAGTTGGCCGGGCTGGTGCAGGCGGTCGGGGTGGTGGGGTGGCAGTGGACCAGGAAGTGGTCGGTCTCCAGGGTGGCCGGGGCCGGGGTGTTGTTGCGGAAGTCGTAGTAGCTGACCCCGACCGTCCCGTTGGCGCTGACATGGACCGAGGCGGTGAAGGCCTGCTGGTTGCCGGCCGGCAGGTTGGTCGGCGTCTGGTTGACCTTGATCGGCGCCGACCAGGTAAGCCCACCGTCCAGCGACTGGGAGAAGGCGATGCTGTCGAACTGCCCGTCGCTGAAGCGGGCGTCCTGCCAGACCGCGTACAGCCGGCCGCTGGCCGGGTCCACCGCCACGTCCGGGATGATGTCCCCGGTGCGGATGTCGTCGCCGGTGTCGGGATCGGTGACTCCGATCGTCTGCAGCCGGTCGACCAGGATCGGCCCTGACCAACTGAGGCCCTTGTCGGTGGAGCGCAGCACCCGCACCGTCCAGCCGCGGAGCTTATTGGTGTTCTCGTTGTTGAACTCGGCGAAGAGGTTCACCAGGGTGCCGTTGGGGAGGACCACGATCTGGTTGCCGATCGTCTGGTCGTTCTGGCCCGGGTCATAGAGCTGGCGGGCCGGCTCCCAGCTCACCCCCCCATTGGTGCTGCGGGCGAACCAGATGGGTCCCCGGAAGGCGGAGGTGCGGAAGCTGGCCCGGACGCTGGCGGCCTCGCTGGAGGGAAAGACCAAGCGGTCCCACACGCCATAGACCAGGTTGGCGGCGGTGGGGTCGGCGGTGATCGTCTGCTTGTCGTTGAAGACGTTGGCGTCGGTGTCGCGCCGCACCACCACCGGGTCGCTCCAAGTCAACCCGCCGTCGGTGGAGCGGCTGGCCAGCAGGGCGTGGTCGAAGTCGGCGGGCAGGAACGGCGGGGCGATGTCGTTGAAGGACAGGGCGAGCTGGTAGAGGGTTCCGTTGGGCCCGAAGCTGACCCAGGGGTCGGTGGAGCGCTGATAGGCGCCGCCCGAGCACAGCGTGATCCCCGGGATCGGGACCTGCTGCCAGCTGCTGCCGCCGTTGGTGCTGACCCCGGCCACCAGCCCCCTCGCCCCGCCGTTGGACCAGCGGTCCTGCTGCCAGATCCCAACCACGTTGCTGGAATTGGTCGGGTTCACGTCTATCCAGGGCTCGACCTCACTGTTGAGGTAGACCGTGCCTGACTGGCTGGCCACCGCGTCCGCCGTGCAGCTCAGGAAGGCGCTGGTCCCCGAGACCTGAACCAGTGGCCCAGGGGTGAGCGGACCGGCTCCGACCGGAACCGCCGCGGCGAAGGCAAGTGCCAGGCATGCGATGAAGACGAGGAGGACGCGTCGTCGCATGACCGCCCGGCGCGCGATCCCTGACAACGGCGATCTGGTGATGGGGGACCGTGAGACGATGTGCCGTCCAGAGCGCATGGCACCCCTCCTTCGGGGACCGGAGCGGGAGGCATTTGCGCGCCCGCACACATCCAGCAGAACGCCCATCTGGATGGCGGCGTTACGTACCGTTCCGGGTTTGCCACCCAGCCTTCCCGGGACGCCTCAGTCCGGGACGTAACGGATGTCTAGCCAAGACGTTCTAAACGGTGCAAGCGCATCCCGTCGCCGAACTGCCGAGCCACCCGGTTCCTTAGACGGGCAGGCGGTGCGGTGACAACCGTGGGATGTCGAGTCCCGTAGGAGGCAGCATGCACAGACGCCTGCTCACCGTCCTCGCCCTCACGGCGACACTCTGCCTGTTCGCATCATCGGCGCTGGCCCAGACGCCAAGCGGCGACGGCGACGACCGGGTGACCGGCCACCCCTACCTGCGCCACGATGGCGGCACCGACCAGGCCATCCAGGAGTGCAGCAGCCTCGCCACGAGCCCGGCCCCCGACAACGTCGCCGATGATGGCGACATCGACTCCAACGACGGCGGAAACCGCCGCCAGAACAACGAGCCGTTCTCGGTCATCGACCCCACCAACCCGAACATGGTGGTGGCCGGCTGGAACGACTACTGCTCGACCGATCTCGGGGCGGGCTGGATGGGGCTGGGGTTCTCGGCCGACCGCGGCGAGACCTGGGTCAACTCGCTGGTCCCCGGCTACCCCCAAGACACCTCGGCCGAGGGGATGGCCTCGCCGCTGTATGGGTCCCACACCGACGCCGGCGACCCGGTGGCCGCCTTTGACCGGGCCGGCAACCTGTATGCCGGTGGCATCGCCTTCAACCGGGTCAGGCCGGCCAACGGCGATGTCTGGGTGGCCAAGTACCTGACGACCCCGCATCCCAGCGGCTACCCCTACGACTACTCCCACACCCGGATCGTCGGTCAGGGCACGCCGTCGGCAGTGCAGGGTGGCATCTTCCAGGACAAGATCATGCTGGAGGTCGACCGCACCGGCGGGGCTCATGACGGCAATGTCTATGTCTGCTGGACCCGGTTCGTGGCCGCCGGTCAGAACCGCATCTACTTCAGTCGCTCCACCGACGGCGGGAACAGCTTTTCCAGGCCGATCGCCATCTCTGGAGGCGGCAACATCCGCACCCAGGGCTGCGACATCGCGATCGAGCACGACGGCGACGTCTATGTCGCCTACCGGACCTTCGCCACGCCGTCCATGCGGACCGCGACGCTGGCCTTTGCCCGCTCCACGGACGGCGGGGCCTCCTTCGGGCCGGCGCAGATCATCCGCAGCATCGTCCCCTACAACCCCTTCGACACCACCCGCGACTGCGGCGACGGCCCCTTCCACTGCCCGTCGGACTTCGTGTTCGCCCGGATCCCGCTGGAGGTCCGGATCGCCGCCGACCAGTCAGGTGGCCTGTCTGGGGTGTACCTGGCCTACATGGAGGTCCGGCCAGACAGCATCGTGGCCAGCACCAGCTCCTACTCCTCAGCAGGACCCGGCCTGGTCGGCCAGTCGCTGGTCTATCTGGTCCGCAGCACCAACAACGGGGCGACCTGGAGCGCCCCCAACCCGGTGGATCCACAACCGATCGGCCACCAATTCTTCCCCGACCTGGACCTGCTGGACGGCACCCTGGCGGTGATGTGGCAAGACAGCCGGACCGACCCGGCCTACTCGGTGCAGCGCCCGATCGGTAACGCCAGGGACGCCCAGGGTCGGGCCGTGTCCTCGGGCCGCAACATCGTCAACACGTTCCTGACCTCCTCCACCACCGGAACCTCGTTCACACCGGCCGTGCGCGTCTCCAGCCAGGGCAACCAGCCCGAGTACGAGATGTTCGGCAACCGCGACATTCCCTTCTACGGTGACTACAACTGGCTCAACCTGGCCCGGCTGGCCGGCGGGGGCCTGCTCGGCTACACCTCCTGGACCGACAACCGCGACGTCGTCGCTGGCGCCGACCCGCGCGAGAGTTTCAATGACGGCTTCGACGTCCTGCAGTGCCGCACCCAGCAGGCTGACGGCACCTTCGCTCCCGACACCTGCGCCAACGCCGGCGGACTGAACCAGAACATCTACGGGATCTCCTTCACCATCCCCTAGACACAGCCGCACAGACCTCGAAGGTCCCGGTCGTCCCGGGGCCTTTGAGGTGGTGCCAAACAGGCAGTCGCCCGTTACGCAGGTGACCAATATGCTGGTGAGAATTCCTGTGCAAATATGAAATGGCGGCAACGCGGCCGTAAGTCGGTTTCTCTACATGCGCCGCCCGGCCCGCAGGACGCGGAGCGGGGCAAGCGCGTCTGCCGCGCTCTGGTCAACCCAAAGGAATGACCGCCTGCCGCCATTGCGCGGTCAGCGACGCCAGAAGAGCCCTTCTGACCTGCGGTTTTGGAGCCCGAGGAGGGATTCGAACCCTCGACCTTCCGATTACGAGTCGGATGCGCTACCACTACGCCACTCGGGCAGGGCGGTGTGGCCGAACGGGTCGGCGCCGGAGGCGGAGTGTACCGAAGCGGGTTGGGGTGGGGCCAGGGTCACCGCATCAGGTGGTGGGCTGGCGGACCTGGCGGAGGAGGAGGGCGCCGGCGAGGGCGACCGCGGCGGCGATGGCCAGGAAGGCGAGGTCGTAGGGGAGGTTGTTGGGGGCGGCCTCGCGGACCTGGTGGAGGCGGAGGAGCTTGTGCTGGATGGTGCCGTCGTAGAGGTTGAAGCCGCCGGCGCCCAGGAGGATGCCGGCGAGGGCGAGGCGGGGCGGGTCGGGGGTGGTGTGGCGGCGCTCGACCAGCTGGATGATGCCGACGACCAGGATGGCGGTGCTGAAGAGGTGGAACAGGCCGTCGGAGAAGAGGCCGACGGTGGGGGTCGAGCGGTCGTAGAAGTGGTGCCAGGCGAGGAGCTGGTGGAGGACGACCTCGTCGAGGGTGCCGGCGACGCCGATGCCGACCAGGACGCCGGGCCAGAACAGCGACGGGCCGCCGCGGCGGTCGACGGACAAGTTCCACCACCTCCTTGTGGGGGGCGGGTCTCACGCCTTCGGGGGGCGCAAACCGGGCGTCAGCGGCGGATGGCGAGCCGGTTGATGGGGATGGCCGGGCCGCGGAGGGCGGCCTGGACCGACAGGAACGCCGCTTCCAGGGTGAGGAGGGGGGCGGCGCCGATGGCCAGGCGGCGGTCGGCCTCCTCCAGCGCCCCGGCGGCCCGGAGGGCGGTGGCCGGGTCGATCCCGGCGGCCAGGCGCGTGAAGGTCCCCGCCCTGTCCGGGTGGACCAGCGGTGCCACCCCGGTCCCCGGCCCACCGCTCGGGCCCGGCTCGGCCGCCGGCCGCTCCTCCGCCCCCGACCCACCGGCCAGGAGGGCCATGTCGCGGTAGGCGCCGAGGAGGTCGGCCACCGAGTCGCGGAGGGCGTCGAAGCGGACACGGCGGAGCTCGCGGCGGTGGCGGGTCTCGAGGCGCTTGCGGAGGGCGCCGGTGCCGCGGCCGGTGCCGAAGGCCTCCTCGAGCTCGGCCAGCTCGCGTTCCTGGCGGAGGCGGGCGGCGGCGGCGACCTCGTCGGCGATGGCGACCACGGTGGCGGCGGCGGCCAGGGCGTCGGAGGGCTGGCCGCCGGCGATGCGCTCGGTGAGGTCGAGGACGGTGGAGCGGCGGGTGCGGGCGGCCTCGTCGGTGAGGAGGGCCCTGGCCCGGGCCAGGCGGCCGTGGCTGGCCGCGGCGGCCCAGGTGGTCTGGGCGGGGTCGAGCTGGAGGTCGTCGCCGAGGGCGGCGGTCAGCTCGGCCAGCGACAGGCTCACGAACGGCAGGGTGCGGGCCCGGGAGGGAACGGTGCCGACCAGGGCCTCGGCGCTGCGGGCGACCAGGACGAAGACCACGTCCACGGGGGGTTCCTCGAGGACCTTGAGGAGGGCGTTGGCGGCGGCCTCGGTGAGCCGGTCGGCCTCGTCGAGGATGAACACGGCCACCGCGGCCTCGTGGTGGGTGCGGGAGGCCTCCTCGCGGACGGCCCGGACGTCCTCGACCAGGAGGTTGTCGCCCTCGGGGACGATCAGGTGGACGTCGGGGTGGACGCCGCGGAGGATGCGGCGGCAGGTGTCGCAGGTGCCGTCGCCTCCGGCCGGGCAGTTGAGGGCGGCGGCGAACACCCTGGCCGTGTGGAGCTTGCCGATCCCGGGGGGGCCGGTGAACAGCCAGGCGTGGGTGACCCGGTCGCCGGCCACCGCCTCCTTGAGCATGGCCACGGCCTCGTCGTGCCCGACGACCAGGTCCCAGATCGAGCCGTCGCTCACGGCAGCACCCCGAGAACGGCGGCCTGGACCCGGTCGGCGACCTCGGTCACCGGGGCGGCGGCGTCGACCACGGCGTACCGTCCGGGCTCGGCGGCGGCCAGGTCGCGGAAGGCGTCGCGGACCCGGCGGTGGAAGCCGAGGTCCTGGGCCTCGATCCGGTCGGGGTCGCGGGCCCGGCGGGCCAGGCCGGCGGCCGGGTCGAGGTCGAGCAGCACCACCAGGTCGGGCAGGAGCCCGCCGGTGGCGAACCGGTTGACCTGCTCAACCGGGTCCCGGCCGAGCCCGCGGGCTTCTCCCTGGTAGGCCAGGGAGGAGTCCAGGTAGCGGTCGCAGAGGACGACCGCGCCCCGCTCGAGGGCCGGGCGGATGACGGCCTCGACCAGCTCGGCCCGGGCGGCGGCGAACAGCAGCGCCTCGGCCCGCGGGTGGAGCTCGACCGCGGGGTCGAGCAGCAGCGCCCGGACCCGCTCCCCGGCCGGAGTGCCGCCGGGCTCGCGGGTCACCACGACGTCCCTGCCCCGGCCCTCCAGGAGCCGCCGGAGCAGCTCCAGCTGGGTCGACTTGCCGGACCCCTCGACGCCCTCGAAGGCGATCAGGCGGCCCGGGTCACCCATCGGAGGACCCGGGTCAGACGCTGACCAGCTCGGACACGCGGACCTGGGTGCCGCACTTGGCGCAGGTGGCCGTGTCCGGGTCCTTGTCGGGGGCGAGCAGGCTGCCGCAGCTCGGGCAGGGCTGGGACAGCGGCGCCTGCCAGAGGGCGAAGTCGCAGTCGGGGTAGCGGTTGCAGCTGTAGAACGGCTTGCCGCGCTTGGTCCGCTTGGAGACGACCTCGCCCTGGCCGCACTTGGGGCAGGTCCCGAACGACTGCTCGTCCAGGTTCTTGATGCCCCGGCACTTGGGGTAGTCGGAGCAGCCGAGGAACGGCCCGAAGCGGCCGCTGCGCTTGATCATCGGCTTGCCGCACTTGGGGCAGGGCACGTCGGTCAGCTCGGGCTCGGCCTGCTCGGCGGCCTGCTCGGCCGACTGGTTGGCGTTGCGGCGGTACTTGCAGTCCGGGTAGCGGCTGCAGGACAGGAACCAGCCGTAGCGGCCCCACTTGCGGACCAGCTTGGCCCCGGTCTCCTCGCCGCAGGTCGGGCAGAGCTCGTCGGTCGCCTCCTCGGGCCGCGACACCTTCTCCTGGCGCTCGGCGATGGTGCCCTCGACCTCCTCGAAGAAGGTCTTGACGATCGGCTCCCACGGCTTGGCCCCGCTGGCGATGCGGTCCAGGTCCTCCTCCATCTCGGCCGTGAAGCCGAGGTCGATGACCTTGGGGAAGACGTCGGCGAGCAGGTCGGTGACGACGATGCCGACGTCCTCGGGGTGGAACCGCTTGCGGTCCAGGCGCACGTACTTGCGGTCCATCAACGTCGAGATGGTCGGCGAGTAGGTCGAGGGCCGGCCGATGCCGTGCTCCTCCAGCGCCTTGACCAGGCTGGCCTCGGTGTAGCGGGGCGGCGGCTCGGTGAAGTGCTGCTCCGGGGTGAGCTCGACCAGCCGCAGCACCTGACCGACGGTCAGCTCGGGCAGGGTGCCGGCCTCCTCCTCGGCCTCGTCGTCGCGGCCCTCCAGGTACACGCGGACGAACCCGTCGAAGCGCAGCACCGACCCCGTCGCCCGGAAGATCAGCTCCCCAGCCTTGATGTCGACGCTGGTCTGGTCGTAGAGGGCCTGGGCCATCTGCGAGGCCACGGCCCGCTTCCAGATCAGCTCGTACAGCCGGCGCTGGGCCGGGTCCAGGTGGGTGGCGACCGACTCGGGGGTGCGGGCCACGGCGGTCGGCCGGATCCCCTCGTGGGCCTCCTGGGCCTGCTTGGCCCGGGCCTTGTACTGGGTGCGCTTGACGTAGTTGGGCCCGTAGCGCTCGGCGACCAGGCGGGCGATGTCGTCCTGGGCGGCCGCCGACAGGGCCGGGGAGTCGGTGCGCATATAGGTGATGAGCCCGACCGAGCCCTCGCCGGGCAGGTCGACGCCCTCGTACAGCTGTTGGGCCACGGCCATGGTCCGCTTGGAGGAGAAGCCCAGCTTGCGGGAGGCCTCCTGCTGCAGGGTGGAGGTGATGAACGGCGGGGCGGCGCTGCGCTTGCGCTCGCTCTGATTGACGCTGGCGACCGTCCAGGTGGCGGCCCGGGCCATCTCGGCGGCGGCAGTTGCCGAGCCCTCGTCGCCGAGGACGAACTTCTGCTTCTCGCCCACCGGGTAGCGGGCATGGACCGCCTCGTCGGCGTCGGTGGCCAGGTCGGCCTCGAGGCTCCAGTACTCGCGGGGCTGGAAGGCCTCGATCTCGCGCTCGCGGTCGACGATCATCTTGAGCGCGGCCGACTGGACCCGGCCGGCCGACAGGCCCGCCCGGACCTTGCGCCACAGCACCGGCGACAGCTTGTAGCCGACGATGCGGTCGACCACCCGGCGGGCCTGCTGGGCGTCGACCAGGCGGTCGTCGATGTCGCGGGGGTCGGCGAAGGCGCGCCGCACGGCGTCGGCGGTGATCTCGGTGAAGGTGACGCGGCGGGTCGAGGCGGCGGCCAGCTTGGCCGCCTCGGCGATGTGCCAGGCGATCGCCTCGCCCTCGCGGTCCGGGTCGGTGGCCAGGAACACCTGGTCGGCCGCCTTGGCGGCCTTGCGGATGCTGGAGACGACCTTCTTGCCCTTCTGGGTCACCTCGTAGGTGACGGAGACCCCACCATTGATGTCGACGGCGAAGTCTGACTTGGGCAGGTCACGGACGTGGCCCATGGAGGCGACCACGTCGTAGTCCCTGCCCAGGTACTTGCCGATGGTCTTCGCCTTGGCAGGCGACTCGACCACGACCAGGTTGCGTGCCAATGGAAGTCCTTTGGTTCTCGTGGGGAGGTCGGGCGGAACGGCGTAGTGTTGCCGGCCGTCCGTCGGTTCTGTCAAGGCCGAAACAGCCTCCCGTATTCCCGACGACCCTACACCCGACCCTCCACAGCCCCTCAGGAGCCGGAGCGCTGAGTGGTCGGATGCGGCTCCGGCTGGTTCGGGAGGGTCGGCTCGTCGGCCGGCGTGGCCAGGGTGACCCCGCCCAGACGGCTGGAGCGCCACAGCGCCCAGGCCAGCAGGGCCACGGCCACCAGGGCGATCGCGAACCGGATGAGCTCGTCGTCGGCCAGGGCGACTACTGTCGGGGCGATCAGCACCGCCACCAGGTTCATCACCTTGATCAGCGGGTTGAGGGCCGGGCCGGCGGTGTCCTTGAACGGGTCGCCGACGGTGTCGCCGATCACGGTCGCCTTGTGGGGCTCGGAGTTCTTGCCGCCATGGTGGCCGTCCTCGACGTACTTCTTGGCGTTGTCCCAGGCTCCGCCGGACACCGACAGCATCACCGCCAGCAGCTGGCCGGTGAGGATGGCCCCGGCCAGGTACGCGCCGAGGGCGGCCGACTCGAACAGGAAGCCGGTGGCGATCGGGGCCAGCACGGCCAGCAGGCCGGGGGTGAGCAGCTCGCGCAGCGAGTCGCGGGTGCAGATGTCGACCACGGCGCCGTAGTCGGGGCGCTCGGTGTAGTCCATGATCCCCGGGTGCTCGCGGAACTGCTTGCGGACCTCGAACACCACCCGGCCGGCGGCCCGGCCCACGGCCCGGATGGCCTGGGCCGAGAACATGAAGGCCACCGAGCCGCCGATCAGCAGGCCGACCAGCACGCTCGGCTGCTCGATCGGGATGTCGACCTGCTCGGGGACCACCCCCGCCTCCAGCAGGGCCCGCCGGAACGAGCCGAACAGGCTGGTCGCGGCGAGCACGGCGGTGGCGATGGCCACACCCTTGGTGATCGCCTTGGTGGTGTTGCCGACCGCGTCCAGCGAGGTCAGGACCCCGGCGCCGCGCTCGCCGACGCCGCCCGACATCTCGGCGATGCCCTGGGCGTTGTCGCTGATCGGGCCGAAGGTGTCCATCGACACGACCACGCCGACGGTGGTGAGCATGCCCATGCCGGCCAGCGAGATCATGTACAGCTGGAAGTCGAGGCCCTCGCCGCTGCCGATGAGCACGGCGCCGACGATCGCGCCCACGATGGCCAGGATGGCGTAGACCGACGACTCCAGGCCGGTGGAGAAGCCGGACAGGATGGTGGTGGCCGGCCCGGTCTCGGAGGCCTCGGCGATCTCCCGCACCGGCTTGTACTCGGTGGCGGTGTAGTAGGAAGTCATCAGCTGGATCACCGTGGACAGGGCCAGCCCGAGGGCGACCGCGGCCACCGGCCGCCAGTCCTCCACGTAGAGGACCGAGGCGATCCCGACCAGGATCAGCGAGATCGCCGCCGAGGCGAAGAAGCCCCGGTTGATGGTGCGCATGCCGCTCTCGGTCTCCGAGCGCGGCCGGACCAGGTAGATGCCGACGATCGAGGAGACGATGCCGATGGCCTGCACGACCAGGGGGAACAGCAGCCCCACCTCGGGGCGGTCGGGGAAGGCGGCCAGGCCGAGGACGATGGCCGCGACCAGGGTGACCTCGAAGGACTCGAACAGGTCGGCGGCCATGCCGGCGCAGTCGCCGACGTTGTCGCCGACGTTGTCGGCGATGGTGGCCGCGTTGCGGGGGTCGTCCTCGGGGATCGACTGCTCGACC
>Ga0081538_10004850_pt1 | contig 12248 bp, 12 predicted proteins | sample TabmetS5T2R1_FD_71022 | JGI IMG/M metagenome (GOLD analysis project Ga0081538, IMG submission 71022) | Tabebuia heterophylla rhizosphere microbial communities from the University of Puerto Rico - S5T2R1 | ecosystem: Host-associated > Plants > Roots > Rhizosphere ... | reverse complement strand
CACGCTCGCGCTTTGCCTCCCAGTGCTCGCTGAGCCGCTCGAGGTCGCCGGCCTCGAGCAGGGAGCAGGTCTGCTCGGCCAGGCCGCGCAGCCGGTGCCGCGCACGTTCGCGCTGGCCCGAGCCGAGGATCTCGGACGCCGAGCGCTGCTGTCATGCTGCCGGCCGTGCGCCAGCGCCTTCGCGAGGTCGGGTACGCCGTGGGCCGCTTTCCGACGGGGGATCGCAACGCGATCGGCGACGTGCCGGGCGTGTTGATCGGGCACGCGACGCTGGTCGAGGGCGCGGTCCGGACCGGCGTGACCGCGATCCGGCCGCACGGCGGGAACCTGTACGCCGAGAAGGTGCTCGGCGCCTGCCACGTGATCAACGGCTACGGGAAGGCGGCCGGCCTGTCGCAGCTGGCCGAGATGGGCACGGTGGAGTCCCCGCTGCTGCTGACCTCCACGCTCTCGGTCGGGCCAGTCTGGGAGGGCGGGGTGCGGCACGCGCTCGAGCAGAACCCCGACGCGGCGCGCGATCGGGATACCGTGAACGTGATAGTCGGCGAGTGCTTTGACGGCTGGCTCTCGGACGCCCGTTCGCTCCCGGTCCGGGCCGAGCACGCGCTGGAGGCGATCGCGGCGGCGGGTGCCGGCGATTCCCGAGAGGGGGCGGTGGGCGCGGGCACGGGGACCACCTGCTTCGGTTTCAAGTCGGGCGTCGGGCAGTCCTCGCGCCGCCTCGAGGACCATCTGCTGGGCTGCTTGCTCGTCTCCAACTACGGCGCCCGCCGCGACGTGCACATGCTCGCCGGACCGGTGGAGGTCGCGGACGGCGTGCCCGAGCCCCCCGCGCAGGCGGGCTCGATCATGATCGTGCTGGCCACCGACGCCCCGCTCTCGGAACGCCAGCTGCGCCGCCTCGCCGCCCGCGGCGCGTTCGGCCTCGGCCGCGCCGGTAGCTTCGCGTCGAGCCCGAGCGGCGAGTACGTGATCGCCTTCTCGACGGCGCACCGCGTACCCCATCGCGCGACCGCGGTCACCGAGGGCTTCCGCTTCTTGCGCGACGACTCCCGCGCCGTCCGCGCCCTGTTCGAAGCCGCCGGCGAGGTGGTGCACGAGGCCGTGCTGAACTCGCTGTGCTCCGCGGACGCCATGGAGGGTCGCGACGGCCACCGCGCCCCCGCCTTCCCGTACGAGCTGCTGACCTCGGCCCCCGCGGTGAGACCGGTCTGACCGTGGCGGAGGTCGCGATCATCGGGGCCGGAGCGGTGGGGACCGCCTCCGCCGGCGCCGTCCTTCAGAGCGGCATCGCCTCTCGGCTTCGCATCTATGACCGCGACGGCGACCGCGCCCGAGGCGAGGCACTCGACTTCAAGCACGCCGCTCCGCTCCTGCCGGAGTGCGAGATCGATGGCGGTTCGCTCGCGGAGCTCGAGCCGGCCGACGTGGCGATCGTCGCCGCCGGCGCCCGGCCGCGTTCCGGGCACAGCCGCTTGGAGGTGCTCGACGCCAACCTCGAGGTTGCGGCGGCCGTGGCCGAGGCGGTCGCCCCCGCGCCGCCGCGGGTGGCCATCGTGGTCTCCAACCCGGTGGACGCGCTGACCGAGTGCTTCAGGCGTGCGTGGGCGCCCCTCGGCGTGAACGTATTCGGCACCGGCACCGCGCTCGACTCCTGGCGCCTGCGCGAGCTGCTGGCCGCCCGACTGGGGGTGCACCCGGCCAACGTGCACGCCTGGGTGATCGGCGAGCACGGGCTCTCGGCGGTGTTCCCGTTCAGCTGCGCCCGCGTCGGCCCGTTTCGCCTCGACGACTTCGCCGCCCGCCGCGGGGTGGCCCTGGACACCGCGGTGATCGCCGATCAGGTGCGGAAGGCGGGGCCGCGGGTGCACGAGCTGAAGGGATCGACGAGCAGCGCCATCGCGCTGACCGCGGCGCGGCTGGCGGAGCACGTGCTGCGGGAGGGGGGCTACCTCTCCCCGGTCAGCGTGCCGGTCGAGGACGGCCTTTGCGCCAGCCTGCCGGCGCCGCTCGGAGCCGCCGGCGCCGGTGAGCCGCTCGACCTGGTGCTCGACGCTGCCGAGCTGTCGGCTTGGGAGGCAAGCCTCGCGGTCCTCCGTGACGCCGCGGCCAGGATCCGTTAAGGGAGCGCGTACTCGCGCATCTCGTCCAGAACCGAGCGGCCGCCGATCTCCACGTAGCCGTCGTCGCGCGGGCGCGCGAGGATACGCGACGCCTGGCCCTGCCGGATGTCGATGGCGCGGCCCAGGTGTCCGCAGAGCTGGACGGCGGCGGAGCCGGTGGCCTCGTCTTCGGCGATGCCGAGGCGAACCGGGAACACCCGAGAGCGAAGGACGCCGCCCGCCTCGTCCACCCAGGCCCAGGCGCCGACGAGGTCGTGCCCGCCGGGTGGATCCTCGAGCGCGTCGACGGCGGCGGGGGAGTCGAGCTCCGTGAAGGCGTACTGCGGCGGCCACTCGGGCCGGCCGGCGACGAACAGCACGCCGTTCTCCGCGCGCACCGGGACCTCGCCCGCCGGCGGCCGCAGCACCTCGACGGGCGTCCGCCGCTCCGCGAGCAGCCACGCGGTGCCGACCGTGGGGTGGCCGGCGAAGTCCAGCTCCGTCTCGGGCGTGAAGATCCGGATCTCTCCGCGCTCGGCGTCATCCACGAACACGGTCTCGCTCAAGCCGAGGTCGGCGGCCACCCCCTGGCGGCTGCGGGCGGGCACCTCGCCGCCATCGAGAAACACGGCCAGCGGGTTGCCGCCCGAGTCGTCGTCGGAGCAGAAGACGCGCAGCAGGTGAAGCTCCGCCACGGCCCCAAGATTACGTAGTCGGGCGGTGCGGCAGCGCGCTAGCCTAGCGCCCCGGCGTGGACCAGATGGAGCTCCGCAACCGCCTCGTCATGGCCACACAGATGTGGCGCGAGGCCACGGATGAGCCCCTGCCGCGCATGCCCGCCGGCGACCCCGCGGACCAGATCCAGGCCTTCGAGCTAAAGCTGGTGGATCTGCTCTGCGCGCAGGCCACGCCCGAGAGCGCGCGCGACGTGGCCGACCGAACGTGGGACCTGGTGCATGCCCGCCCGGACGACGACGCGGTGAAGCGCCGGGTGGTCGAGTGCCACGAGGCGCTTGCGCGGCTCGCCGCCCGCGGCGGGCTGGATATTTAGTCTTCGACCCGAGGTGAGGAGGTTGCCGGAGTTCTTCGATCTCCGCGTAAAGGCCCGTTCGCTCGCGTACCTGTTCGCCGCGGGCGCGGGCCTCGGTCTCCTGACGCTTGCGGTGCCCCACGACCCGGCGATCGAGGAGCTCGAGGTGATCGTGGTGGTGGCGATCGCGGCGGCGATCGCGGTAGTCGGGTTCGCGTTCGCCGACCGGCTGCGGGAGTGGCAGCTCCAGCTCGCGCTCGCCGCAGGAACGCTCCTCCTCACCTTCGGCAACTACTACGTGGGGGAGAGCACCCTCTACCCGCTGCTCTACTCGTGGACCGCCCTCTACGCGTTCTCCTTCTTCACCCTGCGCGTCGCGCTGGCGCACGTGGCCCTGCTCGGCGTGTGCTATGCCGCGCTGCTGGCGATCCAGGACCCGACGAGTCCCGCCGCGCGGTGGCTGCTCGCCGTGGGTGCCCCACTGGTGATCGGCCTCCTCGTCTCGCGCCTGCTCATGCGGTTGGGCCTGGAGGTCCAGCGAACGGAGGAGCACCAGACGGCGCTGCGCCAGCGCGAGGCGCGCACCCGCCTAGTGCTCGACACCTCCCCGGACGCGTTCGTCACCACCGACCGCGACGGGATCATCGTGACCTGGAACCGGGCGGCGGAGCGCATGTTCGGCTGGAGCGCGAGCGAGGCCATCGGTACGCCCATGCGGGCACTGATCATCCCCCCGGAGTTTCGCGACCGCACCGATCGGCGCCACCAGGCGATGATCGACACCGAGGGGGCGGTGAGCACAGAGCTGTTCGACGCCGAGTATCAGCGGCGGGACGGCAGCCGCTTCCCCGGCGAGGCGACCGTGGCGAAGGTCGTCGTCGGGGAGGAGGTCCTGGTATCGGGCTTCCTGCACGACGTGTCCGAGCGCCGCCGCCGCCAGGAGGAGCGCGATGCGCTCCTGCGCGCCCAGGCCGCCCAGGCGGAGGCCGAGCGGGTGACCGAGCTCGTGAGTGGGATGCAACTGCTGGTGGACGCGGCGCTCGCGTCGCGCTCCCTCGACGACATCGTGGCCGACCTGGTGGCCCGCGTGCGCGACGTGCTCGACGCCGACGCCGCCACGATCTTCCTGGCCGAGGAGGACGAGCAGCTGCGCATCGGGGCCTCCTCGCTCGGCACCCCGCCCGACGAGGTGGACCCCTTCCCGTTCGGAGACGGCTTCGCAGGACGCGTTGCGCAAAGGCGCCAGCCGCTGCTGGCCCAGAGTCCGGATCCGGCCGACCTGGGCGACCCCGGCATGCGCGCCCTGGACGTCGACTCGCTGATCGGCGTGCCACTGCTGGCCGACGCAGAAGTGACCGGCGTGCTCGTGGCCTGCGCCTCGCCCCCCCGCCGCTTCACCGCCGACGATCTGAGCCTGTTGCGGCTGGCGGCCGATCGCGTGGGGCTGGCGATCTCCCACGCCCGGCTCTACGAGCGCGAGCGGCGGATCGCGGAGACGCTCCAGCGCAGCCTGTTGCCCGAGAACCTGCCGCGGCTGCCCGGACTCGGCGTGGCCGCGCGGTACCTCCCCGCCCAGGACGACGCCGACGTGGGCGGCGACTGGTACGACGTGATCCCGATCGGCGGCGGGTCCGTCGGCCTGGTCATGGGCGACATCGCCGGGAAGGGACTCGAGGCGGCGTCGATGGTCGGCCGCCTCCGCAGCGCCCTGCGCGCATACGCGCTCGAGGGGCACGACCCCGCCAAGGTGGTCGACAAGCTCAACCGCCTGGTCTGGACGGAGTCGGAGCGCAGCCAGATGGCCACGCTCCTCTACGTGGTCGTCGATCCCGCCGAGGGGGTAGTGCGCTGGGTCAATGCCGGGCACCCACCGCCGCTGATCCTCGATGGAGACGGCGCGCCTCGCTACCTCGAGGGCGGCTCCTCCGTGCCGCTCGGGGTGCTGCCCTTTCCGAGCTTCCGCGAGCGCACCGCGGAGCTGGCGCCCGGTAGCACGATCCTGCTCTATACCGATGGCCTCGTCGAGACGCCCGGGGCCCACATCGACGATGGGATGGCGCGGCTCGCATCGCTGGTGCGAGACGGGCCGGAGGACCCCGAGGCGCTCTGCGACCACATCGTCGGCGCGCTCGTGCCGGCTCAGGGGACCTCCGACGACGTGGCCCTGCTCGGGCTGCGCAACGTGCCGATGAGCGACCGCTTCACGGTCCAGCTCGCGAGCGCCCCGGAGGCGCTTTCGTCGATGCGCTCGCTACTCCGCCGCTGGCTGCGCCACGTCGGCGCCGGCGATCAGGAGATCGCCGACATCACTACCGCCTGCGGCGAGGCCGCCACGAACGCGATCGAGCACGCCGGGCCCGTGGGCGGGCGGCCGTTCGAGGTGAGCGGCCGCCTGCTTGGGGGTGAGGTGCAGCTCGCCGTTCGGGACTTCGGCGCCTGGCGCGACCCGCGCGACGGTGATCAGGGCCGCGGCCTCTCGCTCATGCGCGCGTTGATGGATACGGTGGAAGTGGCGCCGGCCCCGGATGGGACGACCATCTGGATGCGGCACCAGCTTCGCGAAATCGGGAGACAGGGAGGTCCCGAGTGATGGATGGGCTCGTTGGGCTCGAGATAGAGCAGCGGCGGGAGGTGGTGATCGCCCGGGTCACGGGTGAGCTCGACGTGGCGGGCGCGGAAGGGATGGGCGACCGGATCGCCGCGGCCGTCCCCACGTCCGCCCGCGGACTGGTCGTGGACTTCACCGAGCTGGAGTTCATCGACTCGAGCGGGATCGCCATGCTGTTCGAGCTGGCCCGAAAGCTGGGCGGCCGGCGACAGGAGCTGCGCGTCGCGGCCCCGGCCGGCGAGCCGGTGGCGCGCGTGCTCGAGATCGTCGAGTTCCACCGCGCGGCGCCGGTGTTCGGCGACGTGGAGAGCGCCGTCTCGGATATCTGAGGCCCGCGGCCGCGCGGGCCGGTTCACGCGCCGGGTTGACTACCCGGTGAGGTGCCCCTCCGGGCTGCTCGTCCCCAGCTCGCGCTGCGGGCCACTCGACCGCGGCTGTCGGCCAGCAGCATCAGCATGCGGGTGGCGGTGAGCGCCGTCAGTCCATTGACGTCTCGGGACGGGAGCAGCTCAACCACGTCGCCGCCGATGATCCTGCCGGTGCGGGCAAGCTGGCCGATGATCCCCGCGACGTGCCGGAAGCTCAGACCGCCCGGTTGTGGCCATCCGCTTGCCGGAGCGACGCTCGGATCCAGGCCATCGACGTCGATCGAGACGAACACATCGCCGCCTGACGGCAGCTGGTCGCACAGCCACCGGTGCCCGGACTCGTGGACCTCGGTTGCGGTGATCAGGCGGTGACCGGCGGCGCGGGCTTCCTCGAACTCGGACGTCCCTGAGCCGCCGATCCCGCGCAGGCCGATCTGCGTGACGCTCCTGACTCGGGACAACTCGCTCATCCGGCGCGCCGGACTCGATCGTCCGAAGCGCTCGCCGTCTACCTCGTCGCGAAAGTCCAGGTGCGCGTCGATCGTGACGACGTCGAACGTCGCGTGGTTCGCCAGCGCTCGCGCGACGATCGGCGGGATCGAGTCGTCGCCGCCGATGACCAGCGGCATTACGCCTTGGCCGACGATCTGTGTGAGCACCTCGTCGGCGCGACGCGAGTTCTCGGCATGCGCACCGAATTCGAACGGCAGGTCGCCGACGTCGACGAGTCGAGGACCGCCCTCTCGAAGGAATGCGTGTCCGAGATCGAAGTCGTGATGGGTTAGATCGTCCGCGAACTGCTGGCTCGCGTTCCGAACTGCCGCGGGAGCCGTCGCCAGCTCGCGCTGCTCGTCCTCGTCGACGGGATACGAGACGGCGTGTGGGATGCCCAGCACGACGACGTCGGTATCCAGCCGGGCGAGGTCGCCGACGACCGGGCAGCCGAGAAACGGCCTCTGCGGAAGGACCATGGCGTTCATCATCACAGGACGGACACTGTGGCCCGGGCGCGTGATGGATCTCGCGGCCGCTCGGTCCGACCGACCCGGACGTTGTCCATATCGCCGGTCCTGGCGCCGTGCGGCTCACGCGCAGCAGTCGTCTGTGCAGCCGGCTGCCCGACCGCCGCCGGGCACCGGGGTGGCGACGCAGCAGCCTTCGCCGCGCCACGCTTCGCGGCCCTCCTTGACGGCGAGCGTGGCGATCAGCAGGCCGACCACGGGGTCGAGCCACCAAACGCCGGCGACCGCGTTCCCGAGCAGGCCGACCAGCAGAGCGCCGGCGAGATAGGCGCAGAGCATGTTCTGCCGGCCCTCGCCCTTGGTCGCCGGCGACCCGAGCTGCTCGGCGAGGCGTTGCTTGGCGATCCCGAGGTAGGGCATGACGACGACGCTCGAGGCGCTCAGCGCGATGCCGAGCCAGCTCACATCCGCGTGCTCGCCGTCGATCAGCGCCTTGATCGACTCAAAGCCGACATAGGGAGCGAGCAGGAAGAACTGGATCGCGACCAGCTTCTGTGCGCGCGTCTCAGCGGCGTCGGAGAAGATGCGATGGCCGGTGAAACGCCAGACGATGATCGCGCTGGCGAACCCCTCGACGACGGAGTCGAGCCCGAAGCCGATCAACGCGATCGAGCCGGCAAGCACGCCCGCGAGGATCGCGATGCCGCCCTCGAGCGCCATGTAGGCGAGGCTCGCCCACGACAGCAGCCTCACCCGAGCGGCCAGCCGGCGACGACGCGCGTCGGACAGCCGCGGCGCCTCGGGCGCGGCCGGCGCCGCTAGCGGCAGCGCCTGGCTGTTCATTCCGTCACCGGAGCGCCATCGAGGACCGCCCGCAGTAGCGAGCGTCCGGGCTCGGTAAGCGAGTACATGACCATCTTGCCGTCGCGCCGGTTGCTCACCAGTCCCGCCGCCCGAAGCGCACGCAAGTGATGCGAGACGAGGTTCTCGGCCCGCCCGGTCACCCACGCCAGGTCGCAAACGCACAGCTCGTCCGTGGCGCCAAGCGCATCCGCCAGCGTCAAGCGTGTCGGATCTGACAGCGCCTTGGCACGCTCGGCCAGAAGCTGCGCGGCGGCGGCATCGAGCCGCTCGGCCCGCAGCCGCTCCGCCTTCGGGAGGTCCAGGCACAGAAGGTCACAACGCTCGTCGGCCACGGGCGCCACCATACAACTCAACGGCTATTGAGATAATGCTCGCGGCCCGCACAGAGCCGGCCGCATGCTGCTTACGCCGGGGCCGCCACGGCCCCTGCGATGAAGTCCAGCACCGCGCGGTTGAACTCCTCCGCGCGCTCCAAGTTCGCGCCGTGCGGGGCGCCCTCGAGGACCGTCAGCTTCGCCTCCGGTATCAGGCGGGCGAGCTCCGTCGCCTTCCACACCGGGACCATGATGTCGTGCTCCGAGCCGATCACGTGCGTCGGCACCGACAGTGCGGTCACCCGGTCGCGGGCCTCGTGCCTCGCGGCCGCCTCCAGCTGGCGGGCGAACGCCTCCGGGGGTTGGGGGTGGGGGTTCTGGAGCATCAGGCTGCGAAGCCAGCTCACCGCCTCGGTGTTCTCGAAGAACTCCTCCGAGCAGTTGAGGAGCATGAGCTCGTCCACGTGCTCCTCGGGGCTGATCTTCCTCACCCGCGAACCCCAGACCTCGCTCAGCTTGCGCCCCCACGCGCCGCCGCCGGCGAACGTCTGTCCCAGTGTCAACGTGCGCACGCGCTCCGGCGCGGCCAGCGCGACCTCCTGCGCGATGGCGCCCCCCATCGACACGCCCAGCAGGTGGAATTGCTCAAGCCCGAGCGCGTCGGCCAAACCGAGCGTGTCGCCGGCCAGGTCGGCGATGTCGTACGGCTGGTCGGCCATCGAGGAGCGGCCGACGTCGCGGTTGTCGAAGACCAGCACCCGGTGACGGGCGGAGAACGCCGGGACCTGTAGCGCCCAGGCGAGCGTGTCGGCCGCGAGGCCCATCACGCAGATGAGCGGCTCGCCGTCCCCGTGGAGCTCGTAGTACAGCGTTTGTCCGTTGGTCTCGAGCGTCGGCATGACGGCGCAAACTAGTACACGCGCCCGCGCCGCCCCCGCACTGGCTGGCCAGCCGACTGGTACGCTCGCCGCCCTGATGAGTGCGGTGTGCATCATCGGAGCGGGCTCGTCCGGCATCGCGTCCTGTCAGGTGCTCCACGCCCGCGGGATCGACTTCGACTGCTTCGAGAAGGGGTCGTCGGTCGGCGGCAACTGGCGCTTCGACAACGACAACGGGATGTCGTCCGCCTACGCGTCCCTGTTCATCAACACGTCGCGCAGGATGATGGAGTACGCGACCTTCCCGATGCCGGCGGAGTACCCGGACTATCCGCACCACACGCAGATCGCCCGCTACTTCGACGACTACGTCGACCACTTCGGCTTTCGCGGCCGCATTCGCTTCAACACCGAGGTCACGCGGGTGTCGCCCGCGACCGACGGCCGGTGGGAGGTGGTCCTCGACGACGGCACCGGGGACGTCTATGACGCGGTCCTCGTGGCGAACGGCCACCACTGGGACGCGAGGTATCCGGAGCCACCGTTCCCGGGTCAGGAGGGCTTCGAGGGCGAGCAGCTGCACTCGCACTGGTACCGCGAGCCCGACGAGCGCTTCCAAGGGACGAACGTGCTCGTGCTGGGCATCGGGAACTCGGCCACCGACATCGCGGTCGAGACGTCGCGCCACTCGCGCATGACCTACCTGGCCATGCGGCGGGGGGCGTACGTGATCCCGAAGTACCTGCAGGGCAAGCCCACCGACGAGCTGTCCTCCGGGGTCGTCTCCCGGCTGCCGTTCTGGGCTACGCGCGCGCTGTTCGGCGTCGCGCTGAGGCAGGCCCAGGGGCCGATGGAGAACTACGGTCTTCCCACGCCGGACCACAAGCTCGGCCAGGCGCACCCGACGGTCTCGTCCGATCTGCTGCCTCGCATCGGGCACGGCCGGATCACGGTGAAGCCGAACATCACCCGGATCGCCGGGAAGTGGGTCCAATTCGTGGACGGCTCGAGCGCGGAGATCGACACGATCGTTTGGTGTACCGGCTACCGGATCACGTTCCCGTTCCTGGCGCGGGACGTGATCGCGACCGACGGCAACCGGGTGGCGCTCTACCGGCGGGTCGTCCACCCCGAGCGGCGCGGGCTCTACTTCATCGGGCTGGCACAGCCGCTGGGGGCGATCATGCCGATCGCCGAGCTGCAGTCTGAGTGGGTGGCGGACCTCCTCGAGGGACGGGCCGCCCTGCCCTCCCGCCGGCGGATGAAGATCGAGATCAAGCGCGAGGAGCGCGCGATGCGCAGGCGTTACGTGGCCTCGCCGCGCCACACCATCCAGGTCGACTTTCATCCCTACATGCGGCTGTTGCGCCGCGAGCGCAAGCGCACCCGCGGAGCCAGCCGGGCGCTGCCCCGGCGGCCGGCCGAGCTGGCCGGCGCCCCGGGATAGGTTTCCCGACGACGAGAGGAGCGACGTGCCGGAGACGACGACCACCGCGCAGGAGGCCCCGACCGCCCATGTGAACGGCGAGCCTGGCCCAGTGATCGAGGTCGTGAACCCGGCTACCGGAGAGGCGATCGCGTCGGTGCCCGCCGTCCCGGTGGCGGACGTGGCGCAGGTCGTCGCCCGCGCGCGCGCCGCCCAGCCGGGCTGGGAGGCGCTCGGCTTCGAGGGCCGGGCGCGCATCCTCAAGCGGGCGCAGAAGTGGATGCTCGACCACTCCGACCGCATTGCCCGCACGATCGTCTCCGAGACTGGCAAGGCCTACGAGGACGCGCTCGTGGCCGAGGTGGCCTATGCGGCCGGAGCCTTCGGCTTCTGGGCCAAGAACGCCTCGAAGTACCTCGCCGACGAGAAGATCCGCACCTCGTCGCCGTTCGTCCGGGGGCGCAGGCTCGTGGTGCGCTACGCCCCCGTCGGGGTCGTGGGCGTGATCGGGCCGTGGAACTACCCGCTCACGAACTCCCTAGGCGACTGCATTCCGGCGCTCGCCGCCGGCAACTCCTGCGTGCTCAAGCCGGCGAGCCTGACGCCGCTGACCTCGCTCCTCCTGGCCGACGGCATGCGGGAGTGCGGTCTGCCCGAGGACGTGTTCATCGTGGCGCCGGGCGGCGGGGACGTGGGCGCCGAGCTGATCGACCACGTGGACTACGTCATGTTCACCGGCTCGACCGCGGTCGGCAAGAAGGTCATGGAGCGCGCGGCGAAGACGCTCACCCCGGTTGGCCTGGAGCTGGGGGGGAAGGATCCGATGCTGGTGCTCGCCGACGCCGATCTGGAGCGGGCGGCCAATGCCGCGGTGCACTACTCGATGCAGAACGGGGGCCAGACCTGCATCTCCGTCGAGCGGGTGTACGTGGAGGAGCCCGTCTACGACGAGTTCGTCGGCATGGTGGAGAGCAGGCTACGCAGGCTCCGGCTCGGCGCGCCCGGGGGGCCGGGCGCGGTCGACGTGGGGGCCGTGACCTCCCCGCCACAGGTGGACCTGATCGACGCCCACGTGCGCGACGCGCGCGCCAGGGGCGCGCGCGTGCTCGTGGGCGGCCGGCGCGGCGAGGGGCCGGGCGACTTCTACGAGCCCACGCTGCTCGTGGATGTGGACCACACGATGACGTGCATGACCGAGGAGACGTTCGGACCCACGCTGCCGGTGATGAAGGTGGGCGATCCCGACGAGGCGGTCCGGCTGGCGAACGACTCACCCTACGGCCTCCAGGCGTCGGTGTGGACCAAGGACGCGCGGAAGGGAGAGCGCCTGGCCCGCATGCTGGAGGTCGGGGTCTGCTGCGTCAACGACGCCCAGGTCAACTATTTCGCGCTCGAGATGCCGATGGGAGGCTGGAAGGAGTCCGGCCTCGGCTCTCGGCACGGCGCGGACGGGATCCGCAAGTACACCAAGCGGCAGGCGCTGCTGGTCACGCGGCTGGCGCCCAAGCGCGACCTCCACATGCTTCCGTACCGGGAGCGGACCACCAGGCTGGCCGGCCGGCTGCTGCGGCTCGCGTACGGCCGCGGGAAGCGCGACTAGGGATAGAGGTCGCCCTCCTCGCCGACTACGAGGATCGCGCTCACCGGGCAGTTCTGAGCGGCATCGAGCACGTCGTCGATCACGGCGCCGTCGGGA
>Ga0081538_10004849_pt1 | contig 12253 bp, 12 predicted proteins | sample TabmetS5T2R1_FD_71022 | JGI IMG/M metagenome (GOLD analysis project Ga0081538, IMG submission 71022) | Tabebuia heterophylla rhizosphere microbial communities from the University of Puerto Rico - S5T2R1 | ecosystem: Host-associated > Plants > Roots > Rhizosphere ... | reverse complement strand
CTTCGTGAAGATCAACTGCTCCTTCACATACTCCTCGAGCTCCTCGCCCTCCAACTCTCCCCGCAACATCTGTTGGGCCTTCAGCTGGCGGACGCGCAGGTCCCCGGGGTGACCCTCTCCAGGGGCACCCCTCGAGGGGATCTTCGTCCGGGTTAGTTCCACTCGAGCGCGCCCCTCCTCCAGACGAAGACGAAGGCAATCAGGAGAAGCACCACGAAGATGACGGTCTCGACGAGCGCGAATACCCCGAAGGCATCCAGCTGCAGCGCGACCGGGTATAGGAACACCACCTCGATGTCGAACAGGATGAAGAGCATCGCCACGAGGTAGAAGCTGATCCCAAACCGGAACGACTTCCTCACGTCGGACGGCAGTCCGCTCTCGTAAGGCTCGCTTTTGACCTTGCTCGGCCGCCTGGGGCCGAGCGCATGGTTGGCGAGCGTGAACGCGATGCCGATGCCGATGCCCAGCACCAGGAAGACGAGGGCTGGCAGGTAGCTCTTCAGCACTGCAGCCGGGAGGTATAACGCAACCTTGTGCGGCGGTGCCACATCGTGCGGAAGGACACCCGCTGAGCGGGTTTCACATGGTCGCCGGCATCGCCGTGCTGGTGACCAACACGACCGCGGCGGGGTGGGGCGCGGTCGGCTGGCTGCGTAAGGAGGCGCGGATGTCAATCGTGTTCTGGCCGCTCCTGCGGGTGGCCCAGGCGACCGTGGTTGTGGAGGTGGTCGTCGGGTTCATTCTGCTCGCGCGGGGAGCCTCCGCGCCGGACGGGCTGCACATCGCCTACGGGATCGCACCGCTCGTCATCGCGCTTGTAAGCGAGGGTATGCGCGTGGGCGTGGCCCAGCGGGAGCTCGAGGAAGTGGGGGACCTGGACGCACTCGAGCGCTCCGAGCAGGTGGCGATCGCAAAGCGGGTCGCGCTCGGCGAGATGGGCGTGATGACGGTGGGTGCGCTGCTGATCGTGACGCTGGCCTTGCGCGCATACCAGACAGGCGGTTAGTGGCGCCGCGCAAGTCCCGGCCCGACACAACCTCGCCGACTTACATCGGTTCGGTATCAGAAATCGGTTCGGTATCAGAAAGACCTACCTCGACAGGGCGGCGTAGAGAAACCGACGGCCGTTGACAGCGGTCAACGGGCCTTGATCTCGAGGAGGCCTGGTGGCAGGCTTCGTCTCCGAAGGGAGACCGGTCGGCTCAAGGTTACGGGCCGCGATGGAGATTAGGCGGACCCTCAGTAGCGTGCTACGCACGCCTCGCTCGCACATGAACGTGCTGACCCGGGACGTCTGGCCTCCTCGGATCGCGCTATCGAATGCGCGACGGGCGCTATGGCCGCCGCGCACGGCGATCTCGACGATCAGACGCGTACGGGACGTCTGGCCGCCTCTTCTCGCAATAGCGAAGGTGGCAAAGGTGACGTTCTGGTTCATCTGGGCCACCCCGCTCATCTTCGGCTACCTCGCGTCGGCGGACAGCCGAGGGTCGCCGCAGGATGTCCTCTGGTTTGCGCTCGTCGTGGGGGGCGTGTGCTTCGTGGAGAGCATCAACTGCATTCACAACGAGCTCATGGACCAAGAGGAGGATGCCGCCAACCAGCCGAGGCGCGGGACGCTGATCGCATCCGTGGGCGAGCCGACCCTGTGGCTGCTCGTCGTCTTCGGGTACGCAGTTTGCGTCGTCGGCATCATCCCAATCGCTATCTTCGTCGGTCTCGACGTAGCTGCTCTTATCGTCGGCGCCTCTATAGCTCCTGTTCTCTACAACTCCGGGCCGCGGCTCAAGCGACGACCGGTGCTGGCAGAACTCGCGATCGGCTGGGCCGCATTCTGTACCTACCTGACGGGCTGGGCCTTCAACGAGCCCATCGAGGACGCGCCAGCCGTAATTTGGCTCTTCACCTACTTCTTCGCGGTCACCTCCTTCCTCAAGGATCTGCCCGACGTAGCGGGGGACGAACTCGTCGGCGCCCCTGGTGTGTTCAGCATTCGAAGGTCGGCCCTGCGGAGGGGGGCCCTCGTCTTCGTGTACTTAAGCCCGTATGCACTCGTGGTCGCGCTGGTGGTCGCTGGATCGCTCCCCGAACGGATGCTTTTCCTCTGCTCGCTCTGCCCGGTCGCGCTCTGGTTGATGGTGATCGGCGACAGGGTCTCCTCGCTACCGACGATGATCGCTGCGTACGAGTTGGCGTTCCTCTACGTGCACGTCTTTTTCTTGGCGATGTTCATCCTGTACACCCCGACCCCACCGGCGGTAATCGCGGCCGCCGTATTGTTCGCCGCGCGGATGACGGTGCTGTACCTAGGACTTGCCCCCCGCTTCGTGGAACCGGACTTCGATTGGTCGAGCTCCTTCGGGGCGCTCGTTCGCAGAACGTAGGCCGCGCCAGGAGCCGGCGAGCGTGGCACCGAAGCGGCAATACGACATCGTCGTGGTTGGGGCCGGCCTAGCCGGTCTCGCGGGCGTCATCGGGCTCCGTGGCGCCGGCCTGCACGTGGCCGTGGTCGACAGCGTCTCGCGGATCGATGGTGCGCGGATGAACTGGGGCCACGATCTGCAGCCGAACGGGCTCGCCGCGCTCGACGCGCTGGGGCTGCTTGAGGAGGTGCAGCGGCTCGGGGCGGTCCATGACGCCTACCGGCTCGAGCGCCTGGGCGGCGGGCGGCTCTCGCACTGGGACTACGCCATGCTCGATCACCGATTCCGGTACGCGGTCTGCATCAGGACACACGTGCTGCGCGAGCTGCTCCGGGAGACGGCTCGCGGACTCGACTTCGTCGACATGCGGATCCCGGCGACATTCACCGCCCTCGAACGCACGGATCGCGGCCACGCGGTCACGATCGAGAGGGGTGACGGCGGCACGGAGGATCTCCATGCCCGGCTCGTCGTGGCAGCCGATGGGCCCCGCTCACGAGTCCGCGAGGCGGCCGGCATCCGGGCGCGATTTCGTCGCGGCCGCCGCCACTGGCTGGACGTGATCATGAGCAATCCCGACGACCGCATTCGGGACGGGTACGTGTACCTGGGGCGCGGCGAGTACCTGGGCCTCGTCCCGACTCGGAAGGGTGAGCTGGTGGCGTTTCACCTCACATCGACGCCCGACCTCCGCGCGTACAAGGAGAGGATCGGGTCGATCGAGCGCTTCCGCAAGACCTACGCCGCGATGGCTCCGGTCCTGGAGGCGGCCGTGCCGAGCGTGGAATCCTGGGACCAGACCTCGCATACGCCGGGGCACAGCATGCGGGCGGAACGCTGGGTAACGGACGGGTTGCTGCTCCTTGGTGACTCCGCCGTCACCGTGAACCCGATCACCAGCCAGGGCGCATGCCTCGCGCTGGAGGAAGGGGTCGTGCTCGCGGACGTTCTCCGCGACTGCTTCCGCAAGGGCGACCTCTCGGCGGCGGCGCTCGCCCCGTACGAGGCCCGCTGCCGCGCCACGGCCCAGCAGATGCAGGAGATGGGCGACACCTGCACGTTCGTCTTCGGGACGAGGCTGAGGTTCCTCAACTGGCTCAAGCTTAGGATGCTTGCGCGGATCGATGACGACCCGCAGATGAAGTACCGGATCCTGGCCTACTTCTCGGGGATGGAGCCCGCGCGGATCGGCTACCGGGACGGACTCGCCGCGGCCGGCCTATGGCCGCGATGGAGGCGCCTGCCGCGCCCGGCGTCGACCGCCAAGTAGCCCACGCGGCGCCGGCGCCGTCCCGTTCGGCCTGATGTGGGCGTGCAGCCGCTCCGCCGCCGCCCTTCCGGCCTGCGCCGCGCTCTCCATGCACGGCCCGTAGAGGTAGTCGCCCGCGAGCTGGACCGGTCCCGCCGCGAGCCGCGATCGGAACGCCTGCAGCTCGCGAGCGCGTCCTGCTGGGAAGAGCGGTACCACCCTCGGGGTGCGCACCGCCCGCCGCGCGACCACCTGGTCGCGAAGCTGGGGGTGAAGCTCCACGGCCTCGGACTCGAGCCGGGCGGCGAGCGCCTCGTCGTCGAGCGAGCGCCGCGCCGCCGGCGTCGCGGTCGCGGCCACCAGGCCGCCGTCCGGAGCGACGGAGTTAAGGAACAAGATGGCCTGCAGGGCGGCGCCGCCGGGGACGACCTCCATATAGAGCTCCTTCCCACTCCGGTCCACCTTCTGGAAGCGCTCCTTCGTCCGTAGGAAGACGAGGTAGCTGTCCGAGTACGCCGTCGACTCGAGGAATCTTCGGGTCCCGTCAGGTGCTCCAGGCCAGAGCTCGCGCGCCGCGTCCGAGGCCGTCGCGATGACCGCGCCTTGAGCGCGGTACACGACTTCGCCGCTCCCGCCGCTTGCTGTGATCGAGACCGGACCGGCCGGGCCCTCGATCTCCAGTCGCGTCACCCGCTGCGCATACCTCACATCGAGCCCGCCCGCGAGGGTACGCGCGAGCGTCCCCATGCCCGCGCGCAGCGTCAGCGCGCGACCGGGCGCGTCGGCCGCCAGAGCCACGACCGGCATGGCGATCTGCTCGAGCTCGTAGCCGAAAAAGACCTCTATCAGGGGCGACACGAAGTAGCGCGCGGCGTCCGGCGAGACGACATCGACAAGCCGGCCGGCATCGATCGACGCCGCGCTGGCGACGTCGAAGAACCGCATTCGCCGCGCCACGACGCGCGCCATCGGCGGCATCAGCTTGGCCAGTGATGCGCGGTCGCGCCACGGCAGCAGCGAGAAGCGGGCGAAGTCCCGCGTCCGCGCGACGAGGTTGGCCGTCTGACTGTAGTCGACGTAGCTCCACCGTTCGCCACGGCGGACGCCCGTGCGAAATGCGTTCCGGAGCGGCACGAGCTCGCCGCGCACCTCGAGCGCGTCGAGCGTCCGCACGAGCTCCTCGTATCGGCGCGTCATGTAGACGGCGCCCAGTTCGACGCGACAGCCCTCCCATGTCTCGGTGCGCACCCGCCCGCCGGGGATGGCTTCGGCCTCGACCACCGCTGTGCGGCAGCCCCGCTCCTGGAGGCAACGGGCCGCAGTGATGCCCGCGATCCCGGCGCCCACCACCAGCGCATCGACCTTCGAAGCTTCCGGGGGCACCTCACCTCCCCGCGAGTCAATGTGGGCTCGGGCGCGGCGGCACGATATCACTCCGCTGTCGTGGGTCTGACGCGCGCCTTCGGGGTCTTCTCCGCACTGAGTGCGGTGCTCCTTGCCCTGGACTGGAGGCTGCGCCGCGCCGGCGGCCGGGGGATCGTGGCGCTCGAGTGGGCGGGGTCCCCAGAGCGGGCGGACGCCATCCTGCGGCGGTGGGGGACGGCTGGGCGCCGGGCTGCACTCGCCTCCCTTGTCCTCGAGTACGGCTACGCGGTCAGCTTCACGGTGCTGCTGATGGCCGCCAGGCGGCGGTTCGCGCCGGCGAGCGCTACGACGCCGAGCGCGTCGCTGGCGCTCGTCGCCGGGACGCTCGACGGACTGCAGACGACGGCGCTGCTGTTCGTGCTCGGTGGCCGGCGCGGCAGGTGGCCGACGATCGCGCGCTGGTCGTCATTCGTGAAGTTTGGGGTCATCGGCCTGGACGTCACGCTTCTCGCTGCCGACGCTCGCCGGGAGCGACGGGCCGTGGTCGCCGCTAGCTCCGGAGCGCGCGACTCGTGACGATCCGGTCCAGCTGCAGCCGAAGGGCTCGCGACGGCGTCGCCGTGAACACCGCGTCCCTGATCCGCCAGAGCAGCCCGTTGTCGACGTAGAGCAGGGCGCCGGTCCAGGCCGACACGGCCGAGACCGCCTTCGCGCGAGGCATGCGTGCACGCGAGTACTCGCGCAGCGCGGCCGCCGGGTGCCGGGCCGACTTGAGGACACGCCCTAAGACAACGGCATCCTCGAGCGCCTGGCAGGCCCCCTGCCCGAGGTTGGGCGCCATGCCATGCGCAGCGTCGCCGAGGAGAGCCACGGGCCCACGACTCCAGCGGCGGGGCACGCTGCGGGCCAGCAGCTCGGTACGTACGATCGCGCTCTCGTCAGAGGCGCTGATGATCGGCGCGATCTCCGGCGCCCAGCTACCGAACCTCTCGATCAGCGAGGGCGCCGGGTCGCGCGCCGACCGAGGCTCGGGCGCTTTGAGGCGTTCCGCGCAGAACCAGTAGGTCCGGCCGTCGAGCAGGGGAATCCAGCCGAACTCGCCGCCCCTGCCCCAGACCTGCCGCGCCTCGTCGGGCGGGATCGTGCCCGAGGGCAGGTCCACGATGCAGCGCCATGCCAGCGCGCCGAGCGGTCTGGGACCTGCGTCGCCGAGCAGCTGGCCGCGGACCGTCGAGCTGATGCCGTCAGCGCCTATCAGCATGTCGCCAGCGGCTTCTCGGCTCCCGTCGAGACCCGCCACTTGGAGCTCTATTCGATCCCCCGCCGGCCGATAGCCAGTCACCTGCGAGCCGAGGCGGAGCGCTCCCGAAGGGATCATCCCCCTTAGCGCGGCGAGGAGCGTCGCCCGCGGCACCGCCAGTATGCCCGCCCCATGGCGCGCCTCGAGGCCGTGGACGTCAACCGTCGCGAAGTCGCCGCCACCCGCCCGGCTCATGCGCAGCCGCCTGATCGGGCGCTCTGGGTCCGGCAACTCCACGCCGAGCCTGCGCAGGCCGAGGAGCCCGTTTGGCCACAGCGTCAGCCCCGTGCCGACCTCCCCGAGCTCGCTGGCCTGCTCCATGACCTCGACTTCCATGCCGGCCCGCGAGCAGGCGATCGCCGCCGCCAGCCCTCCGATCCCGCCTCCCGCAACCAGGACCCGCATCGTGCTCAACGCTTGTGCCGCTGCCCTCTGGCGAGCGCCGCCATGAACTCGTCGGCCCCCAGCCGGGCTCCAATCGCGCCGGCCAGGCCCGGCGCCGTGCTCGCGAGCTCCATGTTGAGCCGAACGGCGAGCGGTGCGACGGTCAGCTGTGCGGGCCCCCGCTCGATCCCGCGCGACACCGCTGCGGCGACCTCCTCGGGCGAGCTCGTGCCTGCGCCACGAGGTGCCTCGACCCCGGCCTCGGCGAACATGCCGGCGTCACGGACCATCCCCGGCAGCACGAGCGACACGCCGACTCCCGTGCCGCGCAGCTCCTGGCGCAGGGAGAGGGCGAAGCCACGCACGCCGAACTTGGTTGCGCAGTAGAGCGACGCCCATGCGGACGGCATGCGCGCGGACACCGACGTCACGAATAGGAGGTGGCCCTCGCCTTTCGCCCGCATCCGGGCCACGAGCAGTCGGGCGAGCACGACGGGAGCGCGCAGGTTCACGTCGAGCACACGGTCGAGCTCCTCGAGCGTGTACTCGCCGAGCGCGCCGCTTCCGGGCAGGGCCGCGTTGGAGACGAAGCAGTCGGCATCCAGCCCTCCCAGCTCCACCAACGCCTGGCGGTCCGTGAGGTCGGCCGGGCGGGGCTCTGCGCCCACCTCCGAGGCCAGGGCCTCGAGGGCGTCGCGCCGCCGGCCGGTGAGCACGAGCCGGGCGCCGTCGGAGCTCAGCCTGCGCGCGATGGCCTGTCCGATCCCGCCGGAGGCGCCGGTCAGGAGGATGGTGCGACCCCGGATCTGCATCGCGCTCGCCTGGGCTCACCTCGGCGTCGCGTCGCCCTGGGCTCGGGGCAGGCGGAGCGCGCGTACGACGATTGCGTCGCGCAGCCGGTCCGGAAGCACTCGGAAGGCGGCCAGCGTCCACGCCTCGGGCCCGACGAGGTAACGGCTGCGCGGTCGCGGCGCCTCCAGTGCATGGGTCACCGCTCGCGCCACGCGGGTGGCCGGGACGGCGCCGCGCTCTTGAAGGCGGGCGACCGCACGCACCCGCTCAACCGGGGTCCGGTAGAGCTCCTGACTGTCCTCGGGGAGCCGCTGGAAGAGATCGTCGAAGTATGCCGCCGACTTGCGCCAGATCTCGCTCTTGACCGAGCCCGGCTCGATCAGGCTGACCTTGATCCCCCACATCGCGAGCTCGACGCGCAAAGCGTCCGCCACTGCCTCGAGCGCGTGCTTGCTGGCCGTGTAGGCGGATATGTAGGGCTGTCCGACACGTCCGCCGATCGACCCCATGAAGACGATGCGCCCGCGCGATCGCCGCAGCGAGGGAAGAAGCGCCTGCGTCACCGCCACGTGTCCGATCAGGTTCACCTCGAGCTGCCTGCGCAGATCGTCCACCGGCAGCGTCTCGAACGGGCCGGGGATGACGATTCCGGCGTTGTTGACCAGGGCCGCGAGCCCCCACTCGCCGGTGCCCCCCTCGACCTCGGCGGCAGCGGCCGCGATCTGGTCGGCATCAGTCACGTCGAGGCGCAGCCAGCGCACCCTGCCGCCGGCGCGCGCCTCGAGCCGCTCGCCGTCCTCCGGGCGGCGAACGCCCGCGAGCACCTCCCAGCCGCGCTCGGCGAGCCGCAGAGCGATCGTGGCCCCGATACCCGTGGACGCGCCCGAGATCAGCACCCTGCGGCTCATTCGGCGCCCGGGGCGGGGTAGAGTGCCTCGGTGCCGAGGGGATGAGCTCGGCGAGGCGAGATCGGTGACTGAGCTCGCGCGTCCTGCACACGAGGAGGGACGGCTGGCGCTGCTGGACGGTTGGGCGCGCGCCACCCCGAGCTTCGGGTACGTCGTGCGCCCACGTCACGCCGACGAGGTGGACCGACTGCTCGCGACGCCGCCGGAGCGAGGGGTGATCGTCCGCGGGCTTGGCAGGAGCTACGGGGATGCCGCGCAGAACACCGGCGGGCTCGTGGTCGACGCGCGTGCACTAGATCGGATCGTAGACATCGACTTGGCGGTCGGAACCGTGACCGCGGAGGGTGGCCTGAGCCTCGATCGCCTGATGCGAATCCTCGTGCCGCTCGGCTTCTTCGTGCCCGTCACGCCCGGCACACGCTTCGTCACGCTCGGCGGCGCGATCGCGGCGGACATCCACGGAAAGAACCACCACTGCGACGGGAGCTTCTGCGACCACGTTAAGGGGATCACGCTGCACTCGCCGCGCGGCAGGATCGTCGCCGGCCCGGACGTGGAGCCGGATGTGTTCTGGGCGACCGCTGGGGGCATGGGATTGACCGGCCTGATCGAGCGCGCGACGATCGCGCTGCGCCGCATCGAGACGGCGTGGATCCGAGCCGATGTCGAGCGTGCACGCGACCTGGAAGACTGCCTCGAGCGGATGGAAGCCAGAGACGACCGCTACCGCTACTCCGTCGCCTGGATCGACTGCCGCGCGCGCGGCAGGCGCCTTGGCCGGTCAGTGCTCGAGCGCGGCGACCACGCATCGCGAGCGGATCTCGATCCGCGCCGCGCCCGCGATCCGCTCCGCTTCAGGCCGCGAACGCCGCTGGCGGCGCCGCGCTGGCCCCCCGGCGGAGTACTGCGCCCGCTCACGGTCCGCGCCCTCAACGAGGCGTACTTCCGTCGCGCACCCCGAGTGCAGCGTGGCCACCTCGTCCCGCTCGCCTCGTTCTTCCATCCCCTCGACGGCATCGCGAGCTGGAACCGCTTCTACGGCAGCCGCGGCTTCGCCCAGCTCCAGGCGCTGTTTCCGTTGGGGTCGGAGGCCGCCCTGACCGAGGCGCTCGAACACCTTGCCTGTGGCAAGGTGGCCTCGTCGCTCGCGCTCCTGAAGCGCTTCGGCAGGCGAAACCCCGGACCGCTGTCGTTCCCCGGACCGGGCTGGAGCCTGGCGTCCGACGTCTTCATCGGCCCGGAGACGCCAGCGCTGCTCGACCGCGTCCACGGACTCGTTGCCGAGTGCGGCGGTCGCGTCTACCTAGCCAAGGATTCCCGGCTCCGCCGGGACGCGGCGGCGGAGATGTATCCACGGCTCGACGAGCTGCACGCCGTCCGCGCCCGGCTCGATCCGGATGCGGTGCTCCGCTCCGACCTGAGCCGCCGGCTCGGGGTCGCCCCGGGACCCGCGGGATGAGCGACCAGCCGACGCCGCTTTCCCCACGCGAGTTCTTTGGTCCGCCGTGGTCGGGGACCGGGGAATGGACGCCGCGCGCCGCGATCTCCCTCGTCGCCCCCAGCCGCCGGTTCGCCTTCCGCACGTTCACCACCTTCCTCACCGACGAGCTGTGGCTCATCCACGACGAGACCGCGTGGGAGGACGGACGCGTGGAGCGCCGCGACGGGGTGGCCCGGCTGGTGGCGCCTGATCGCTTCAGGCTGACCTACGACGGCATGCCCGGCGGTGCGGAGATCCACCTTCGCGAGGACGGCTTCGAAGCCACCCCTTACTCGCTGACGGTCGCCCCTCATCCGCTCCCGTTCTCGGTCACGGTCCAGTGCGCGGACGTCTGCACGCTCCGGCCCACCGGCGAGCTGCTGGACGTGATCGACGTCTCGCTCCTCGGCGTGCGGCTTGGCCGCAGCACAATCACCCTGCGTCCGGAGACCGCGTAGGCACATGGCGGGCGATGCCGCGCCGCTCGGTCGCATCTCGCGCCGGAGGTTCCTCCGGGCCGCGGCCGGCGCTCCGGTGGCCGCACCGTTGCTCGGGGCCGGCGGTCGGGCCGCTGCCGGGGACCGCGGGCGGCGCCGGCGCGCCCGCCTGCGGGTCGCGGTCCTCGGCGGCGGGATAGCGGGGTTGAGCGCGGCGCACGAGCTTGCCGAGCGCGGGTTCGAGGTGACGGTGTACGACGAGCGCCGTCAGCTCGGCGGCAAGGCGCGGGGCATCGACGTGGCCGGTACGGCCCGCGGCGATCGCCGCCCTCTGCCGGCGGAGCACGGCTTTCACTTCTTCCTTGGAGGCTACGAGAACCTCTCCAACACGATGCGCCGCGTTCCGTTCGGATCAAACGAGCGTGGCGTGCTCGGCAACCTCGTCCCGGTGAGGCAGATCAGGTTCGCCCGAGGCGGCGGTCGGCCCGACTTCCTCTCGCCGGTTCCGCGAGGGCGTCGGCCTTGGACGCTCGATGAGCTTCAGAAGATGCTGATCGCGCCGCTCGAGCACTCGACCGACGCCACGCCCGGTGAGGCCGCCTTTCTTGCTCGCCGGATGCTTCTTTTCATGACAAGCTCGGACGCGCGCCGCTTTGGACAGTGGGAGCGGGTGAGCTGGTGGGACTTCCTCGGCGCCGGCCGATTCTCCGACAGCTACCGCCGCATCTTCGCGTCGTTGCCCGCGAGCTACGCGGCGGCCAAGCCGAAGCAGGCGAGCAGCCGCACGTTCGCGGGTGCCGTCGAGTCCGCCTTGTACAACGCGATGCAGCGGCGGGGGTCGGGCGAGTGGGAGCGGCTGCTGGATGCGCCGAAGAACGAGGCGCTGTTCGACCCCTGGATCCGTCATCTCAGGGCCCTAGGCGTCCGCTTCCGGGTGCGGCGTACGGTCGAGGCGCTGGAGTTCGGTCGCGGGCGAGTCGCAGCCGCCCGTGTTCGAGGGCCGCGCGGAACCGAGCAGGTCAACGCCGACTGGTTCGTGTGCGCCCTCCCGGTCGAGCGTGCCCGCCGCCTGTGGACCGACGAGATCCGCCGCGCGGACGACCGGCTCGAGGGAACCGACGCGCTCAAGACCGAGTGGATGAGCGGCGTCCAGTTCTATCTGCGTGAGCGAACCGACATCGCGCGGGGGACGGTTGGCTACGTGGACGCACCGTGGTTCATCACCTCCGTCAGCCAGGCGCAGTTCTGGGGCGCCACGAACCTCCCGAGTGAGTACGGCGACGGAACCGTGCGCGACTGCCTGTCGGCTGTGGCGTCGAACTGGGACCGGCCCGGAATCATCTTCGACAAGCCGGCGCGCTCACTTCAGCCGCGTCGGATCGTGCGAGAGATCTGGGCGCAGATGAAGTCCCACGTAAACGACGCGGGCGACCAGGTGCTGAGGGACGAGCTGGTCGTCCGTTGTCACCTCGACCCTGCGATCCGCTATCGGCGCTCGCGGCGTGGCGCCACGCGGCGGGCCCTGACAAGTCGGGAGCCGCTGTTCGTCAACACCGTGGGTTCGTGGTACGACCGTCCCGAGGCCGTGACGGCGATCGAGAACCTCTTCCTTGCGGGCGACTACGTGCGAACGAGCTTCGACGCGACCAGCATGGAGTGTGCCAACGAGGCCGCACGCCGGGCCGTGAACGGCCTGCTTCGCGCGGCGGGCTCACAGGCGGACCCGGCTCCCGTCTTCACGCGGTACCGGCCGCCCGAGTTCGAAGAGCTCAGGCGCATCGACGCCAGGCGCTACCGGCAGGGCCAGCCGCCCCTCTTCGACGCCGCCCACCCCCCCTGAAGCGGGGCGCCCCCGCCTCACTGCCCGGGCGCGTCGAGGACGTGCGGGTGGCCCCCCGCGGGGGGGCCCCGG
>Ga0081538_10004848_pt1 | contig 12254 bp, 10 predicted proteins | sample TabmetS5T2R1_FD_71022 | JGI IMG/M metagenome (GOLD analysis project Ga0081538, IMG submission 71022) | Tabebuia heterophylla rhizosphere microbial communities from the University of Puerto Rico - S5T2R1 | ecosystem: Host-associated > Plants > Roots > Rhizosphere ... | reverse complement strand
GCGCAGCAGACAGTCCAACAAGACGGAGTCCGGCCAGTACTTGAACCTTGCCATACCATCGTACCCTACGTAGGCACCGGCTGTCGCCAGTTCAGCGTGGAGGCCAGAATCGGGATTCCGATCGACGTGCGCCAGCATGATGCGCTCTGGGGCAATGCCCGCGGCTTCCAGGACATCCCAGGCGGCGGTACCGAATTCGAGGTGGCAGGCAACAGGGACGTCTGTGCATCGGTGCGCCTCGCCGGCAGCCTCGAAAACACGACGTTCGAGGGGCGAGATGCTCCAGTACCCTGCGCCGACCTTTATGACGCCCGCGCGAATCCGCGTAGGCTGCTCCCGAGGGCCGGAGTAGTCTGTGCCTTCGCACCCTTCCGTGATGTCCCGTATGAAGAGCTCGGCAAGTTCATCTGGCGCGGTCCTGTGCACCCAATGCTCCGGCGGGTAATGCGCTTCTCGGTGTATGCCGGTAGCCAGCACTATGTGTAGCCCACTGCGAGCCGCAATGTCGGCCACGCCTTGTGGGTCCCTGCCGAGCCCAATGGTGGTCAGCTCGACGAGGGCATCGATCCCGGTCTGGCGCAATTCGATGGCCTCTTGGGTCGACCTCTCCCGATCGTCCAGCTCCTCACCACGCAGCAGCGGTGATCTCATGAGCAGATGCTCGTGTACGTCGGTCTTCCCGAGCTCCCGTGGGTTTATGTCACCCAAGACGGTGCGAACCATATTACCTAACCGCTGCGCAGCCACCTCCTTGAGGCGTGATTCCCCCTCACCATCTCACCCGTCGAACCGGCCGTGTTCGACTTCCTCGAGCGACTCCTAGCTCACCCCTCTCAACTGCGGATAGCCTCGGCCTCGGTACTCAGCAACTCAAACCGCTCCGGGGTAAGCTCGACGTGGAAGACCTCGGCTATTACTTCGCTCCAGCCGTGGAGGAAGTACAACCAACCATCCTCGACTCTAAGGTCGCGGGTACACTCCTGGCGACGAGCCTGGCGGAGGAAATCCAGCTCACCCCGGTAATTGAGCTCCCAGACAACGCCTCTTTCCGGGAAGCGAGCACTGTCGGTGACCGGCGAGCCGGGTATATCCTTGCCCATCCCGCTGGCGTTCACGATCAACGACCCCGGCGGCAAGGCGTCCAGCAACTCGTCGTTCTCGGCCGGGTCGGCGTTCTCGACGTATTCGATCTCGGTCGAAGAGGGACCCAAGCGGCCGTGCACTCTCCTTACGGCGTCGAGGCTCTCTTGTGACTTGTCTACCATTACGATCCGGCCGGGAGGGTCGGCAGGGGTCTGTCCGCCTATCAGGTAGACTGAGATAGCGGTGCCCGCGCCACCAGCCCCCAGAGACAGCACCTCCCCGCCCGTACGTCTGAAGTAACCGGGACCCAGCAACGCTCGCAGAGATCGGCCGGCGGTGATCGGATCCTTGGCGTACCCGATCACCCGCCCGTCACGTTTCGAAATACAAGAGACCTCCTCGCAGAGCCGGGCGTATGGGTCGAGCTCCTCGAAGAGATCGCGGGCGGCGGCAAGAAGGTTAATCTTGTGCGTGGTGACGAGGGCCCCCATCGAGAGGGGATCGCTCCGGATCTGCTCGACCGCCTGCCGGTAGAGATCGGTCTCGGCCCCTAAGGGCAGGTCGCGTCCCTTCAGCCTGGCTTCGCCCAAGTCGAGCACCTGAGCCCACCCGGGGAAGACCTTCATTATGGAGGAGCTCCCCGTGGTGACCCCGATGAACTCCATGGTCGGGACGGGACGGGTCTCGACCGATCCCGCGCTCATCGAGACGCCCTCGGTGCGGCATCGGATCTCGCCTCTCGGATCGCTACCAGAAAGCGTCGCCCCTTCTCGCGGATACCCGCGAAGTCGCCGGAGCTGATGTCGCCGACTGAGGCAAGTTCGCTCCCCGCGCCCACCGCGATGGCCCCGACTGCCATCCAGTCTCCCACGTTGTCGGCGGAGACCCCGCCGGTCGGCATAAAAGGAACATCGGGGAACGGCCCCCGCAGAGAGCGCAGATAAGAGGGGCCTCCCAGAGAACCCGGAAACAGCTTCATCACGTCCAGGCCCAGCCGTACGCCCCTCATGACCTCGGTGGGCGTGAGGACACCGGCCATGGCGGGCAGGCTGGTGGTTTGCATCGACGCAACCACCTCGTCATCGAGACCAGGGCTGACAAGGTATGAGGCGCCGGCCTCAGCAGCCTCAGCTACCTGGGCTTGGGTAATCAACGTGCCCGCGCCCACGAGCACCTCGTCGGCATAGCTTTGTTTGACATCCGCGATCACGGACGCTGCGTCCGGGGTCGAGTAGGTGATCTCGATGCCCAAAACGCCAGCCTCGACGAGGGCGTCGACCGCCCGCCGGGCGCCGGCGGGGTCCGGGGCACGCAAAACGGCCAGAAGTCCGAGGTCGGCGATGCGTTTCAGGATTGCTTGTTCGTACACGTACGGAACCTCCTAAGTCGGTACGGCCACAGGGTGTCGGGGCGCGTCTCCCGCCAGAACGCGCACCACCTCTTCGGCAGCCATCATCCCCATGCGATCAATCGCCTGCGTGGTCTGCGCGGCGACGTGCGGAGTAACGATGGCATTGGGCGCGGCCAGCAAAGGGCTGGAGGTAGCTGGTTCAGAGGCCAGGACATCCACCGCGGCCGCCGCGAGCCGTCCTTCCGCCAGAGCGCTGGCGACGGCCTGCTCGTCCAAGAGGTCGCCCCTGGCCGTGTTGATCAAGACGGCGCCGGGGCGCATACGACTTAGGAATGCGGCGTCGACCACAGCGCTGCCGCCGCCTGGCATATGCAACGTCAACACGTCCGCCGCCCGAGCTAGACCGGCCAGGTCGCCGACCGGTTCGATCCCGGCCTCTCGCGCACGTTCGGGTGCCACGAACGGGTCGTAGGCCAGCACCCGGGAGCCGAAGCCCCCGATCAAGCGGTAGGCGACGGCGCGACCGATGCGTCCGAAGCCTATGATCCCCACCGTTAGGGCGCCCAGTTCGCGGCCCCGCAAGGGGGGGCGGACACCCTCGCGCGAGGCTCTATCCCCCGCTACCAGGTGACGGAGGACGGCCAGCATCAAACCGACGGTGTGGTCGGCCACCGCCTCGGCGTTCGCGCCCGGGGTGTTGGTCACTATCACTCCTCTGCGGGCAGCAGCGGCGAGATCCACGGAGTCATAGCCGGTACCGTAGCGCGACACGATCTTCAGGTTCGGAGCCGCGGCCAGGTGACGATCGTCGATCGGGGACGTCCCGGCTATCCATGCCACCGCCGCGGGCAAAGCCTCCCCGAGAACGGCATGGTCGTGAGCCAGATCAGCGCGCTCCACCCTGAGTCCCGCATTCTGCAGCAAACCGGCGGGGTCGGCGTCGCCGGAACCGAAAGACCTGGCGGTGACGACGACGGACGGACCCGCCCCAGCTTCTTCGGAAGTCATTGGAGACAAGGGATACCCCTAATTAACGCAACACGTCATGCTCGGCGGCCTTGCCGCGCAGGAAACTGAGCCCGTCGCGAATCAAAGTTTCCGGGTCGCCGACGACGTCCCGCCAGAGAGCGGTCGCACCCGCGAGATCCTCGTTGATCGCCGCGAAGGACTCCATCACTAGGTACCCGTCGAAGTCGATGGCCTTCAGGCTACGGAAGACCTCGTCCCAGTGGACGTTACCGGTTCCGGGCGTACCGCGGTCGGACTCCGATAGGTGGATGTAGTGCATCCTCGGTCCCGTAGCCACTATCGGCTCGTAGAAGCCTTTCTCCTCGATGTTCATGTGGTAGGTGTCAAGATGTACGAAAACGTTGGGCTCCCCCACTCGGTCCAGCATGGCATCGGCTTGCTCGGCGAGGTTTATGAGGTACGTTTCGTAGCGGTTCACGGCCTCCACGCCCAGAGAAACTCCCCTTTCGGCTGCGTAGCGCGCGACGTCCTTCAGCACCCTCGCAACGTCCTCGAGTTCCTCCTTCTCAGGTGGTCTGCCGGTGAGCGTTCCCAGGTGCGCGTAGAGCACGCCGCAGAGCACCGGAGCCTCCAGACCGGCAGAGACGTCCACCGCACTTTCCAAGAACGACTGCGCCTTCTCCGGCGCCGAGGGCAAGTGCGCCGCCTCAGGTAATCCGAGCGAGCAGGTACATCCGATGCCGTACCGATCCAGCAACGCGCGGGTGGCGGTGATGTCCATGCTCTCGGGGCGCAGTAGGGGTATCTCCACGAAGTCCAGCCCGGCTTCCGCAGCCCCCCCGATAGCTTTCTGTGCCCCCTCGGGCGTCCACTCGCCGGCCCAGATAAAGGCGTGGGCTCCGAACAGCATTATGTGACCTCCTTCGTGGCTTCCAGGGTTGCCAGAGCTCCTATTGCCGCTCTGGTAACTCGCAGGGCTCTTATGGTTCTATGACGACCTTCAACCCCTCACCCGACCCGGCAGCCGCCAAGCCTTCATCGGCCTCCGCGAGACCGTAACTCCTGCTGATGAGAGCAGTCGTGTCTATGGAGCCGCCCAGAACCAGCTCGAGCGCCCGCCGACAATCCTCAGTCGTGTTCGCCGTCGTACCTGTGACGACGAGCTCCTTGTAGTGGATCAAATTGGTGTCCAACTCGACGATGGATCTATCGCGCGGTAGGCCTCCGAAGAAGTTGATGCGTGCCGCCGGCGAAGCGATCTCGAGCGCCTGGCGTTGCGCCTCGGCCGCAGGAGCCGCGACAATCACCACGTCTGCTCCCCTGCCCTCTGACACATCCATAACCGTCTGTGCGAGGTCGTCGGGACCGACCGCCTCATCAGCCCCGTACTCCAGCGCCAAGCGACGGCGCTCCTCGCTTCTCTGGCTCACGATCACGGCGCTCGGCCCGGCGAGCTTTGCGACGAGCAGGTGCATGAGGCCCACCGGTCCTGCGCCCACGATCACCACCAGATCCCCAGCCCTGATGTGGCAAGCCTCAGACCCTCGCAGCACGCAGGCCAGCGGCTCGGCCAGGGCGACGGCGCGGAGGTCTGCCGTCTCGGGCACCGGCAAGATGTTGCCCTGGGCGACAAGGTTTGCCGGGAGCAACAGCTGGTCGGCCAAGCCGCCGTCCATACTGATTCCGATCGCCTCGGGCCAGACGCAGAGGTTCACTCGACCGGCGCGGCATTGCGCGCACCGCCCGCAGCCGACGTTCGGGGCGATGAATGCGGGCTGGCCCTCCTCGAGATCTATTCCATCACCGCCCGTCAGGATGGTTCCAGCAACCTCGTGTCCCGGAATCCTCACGGTGCCGGGCGGGTACGCGCGGTGGGCGCCCGCCGCGATCCGCAGGTCGGTGCCGCATATGCCGCACGCGCTGACGCGCAGGACCGCCTCGCCGTGTCCGGGCTCGGGGGAAGGACGATCCTCCACCCTGAGGTCGTTGGGACCGTGGTAGACGAGCGCTTGCATCAGGTTGCGTACTCCAGCGCGACCGGGCGCTCCTCCATCCACGAGCGGTTCGCGGCCTGGACAGCGTCCACGGCGTGGCGTCCGTCTTCCCCGGTCACGGCCGGGCGCTCACCGCTCAAGGCGACGTCCACGAAAGAGCGCATCTCGTCTCGGTAGCCCTGCTCGAAGCGGTCGGGCCAGGTGCGGTGCAGCGGCGAGATAGCTCCCACGTCACGGTCACGCGCCTCGACGATTGGCTGACCGCGCACGTCGCCGACGATCAAGAGCCCCTCGGAACCAACTATTTCCACCCGCGCGTCGTATCCGTAGTCTGCTGGGCAGGTACCGTCTACCGTGCCGACGGCGCCGCTCGCGAAGCGGAGCGTGACCACGGCGTTGTCGTAGAAGTTCGCGGTCTCGACACCACGCGACGCTCCCTTCTTGTTGGCTGTCTCGGCGTAGACCCTCGTGATGTCCGAGCCGACCAGCCAGCGGGCGCAGTCGAAATCATGGCTGTTTACCTCCGCGAGCATCCCGTTTGACTTCTCCAGATCCCACGCCCAGACCGGAGGTAGGCCGGGGCCTCGGGTGAGCGACTTAACGACCATGGGTTCGCCAATATCGCCGGCAGCGATCCGTCGTCGAGCCTCGACGAACTCGTCCTGGAAGCGGCGCATGAAGCCTATCTGGAGCGCGACCTCGGATCTCTTGGCAGCGTGAATCATTTCGTCGCACTCCTCGCCTGTGAGCGCCATCGGCTTCTCGCAGAAGACGTGCTTCCCGGCCCTTGCGGCCTGCACCGCAAGGTCGCGGTGAGTGAAGGTAGGCGTCGAGATCACCACCGCGTCAAATCTCGTCTCCTCCAAGGCTTCATCGAGCGTCGTATAGTAGCTGGTTGTGCCGACTCTCCTTGCGAGACTCTTTGCCCGCTCCGGCTCGCCGTCCACCACCGCCACCACCTCGGCGTCAGGGGTGTGTTCGGTAAGGTTCTGAGCATGCACAAGGCCGGCTCGTCCCGCGCCGACCATGGCGATCCTCAGCTGGCTCACAACATCTCCGAAGCTAGCCGCACGAGCCGGTGTGACGGACTGGCGAGGGACGCGAGCAGGTCGCGGTAGAGCTGCGCCATGGGCCGGTAGGCAGCGTGGTCTTCGGAAGCGGGCTCGAAGCGGTCTCTCATCAGGGTGCTACTTTCGGCGGCACCGGCCAAGTCATCGAAGAGACCGACAGCATGCCCGGCGACGAGTGCCGCACCCCAGCAGGAGAACTCCTCCCGGTTGAGCCGGACGTACGGTACGCCGAGAACGGAAGCTTTGATGCCGTTCCAGGTGTCGCTGTGCGCGCCACCGCCGATGACGCGTGTCTCATCGAAGGTTAACCCGGGATAGAGCTTAAGCAGTACTTCCAGGTAGGTCGCGTACTCATAAGCAACTCCCTCCAGAACTGCACGGACGAGGTGCGGGCGTTTGTGGTGCCGATTCAGACCTACCCAAGCGCCCCTCATGGCGGGGTCGTTCGGGAGCAAACGCCCGTCGAGGTGCGGCACGAACAAGAGACCCTCGGCTCCCGCCCGGACCTCGCTTGCCTCGGCGGTCAGCTCGTCGAAATCGGGTTCGTAGACCTCTTCGCCCGCGAGAGCAAGCGCTTCTCCCAACCAGCCGAGGAGCGAGCCGCCGGAGAGATAAGAGAGTGGGATCCACTGTCCCGGGATGGCGCCACGCATGGCGATGAGCGTCCGGGAGCTAACATCGGGCCGAAACTCGTCGGTGGAGGCGGCGAGCACGGCGGCCGTTCCGGCCACGTCAAGTAGCTGGCCAGAGCGGACGAGACCGGCTCCCAAAGCTCCGGCGGCAGTATCGCCGAGTCCGGCCGCGATCGGCGTGCCTTTCATAAGCCCGCAGTCGGAGGCCGCCTCCTCGCTAACGCGCCCGATCACCGTCGAGGGTTCGAAGATCTTGGGCAACTTGCCCATCGGGATGCCTATCGCCTGGGCGAGCTCGCCCGACCACGCGCCTCTGCGCGCTTCGGTGAGTCCCGTGAAGTGGAGATACGTCGAGTCGATAAAGCCATCATCGGGCTCCAGGCCGGCGATCTTGCCCGCGACGTACCCGCTTGGCATGATCCACTTCTCCGTGGTGGCGAAGACCTCCGGGTGCTCGCGGCGCCACCAGCGCATCTTCGGTGCGTGGTCGATCATCGGTGGACAGCCAGTCTTCTCGACGAAATCGTCGCCGAGTTCTCGTTCTAGCCAGTCGACGTCCTCGGAGCAACGTAGGTCCAACCACGAATCGTACGGCGTCGATGGCTTCCAGTCGGCACCGAGGCCAAGGACGCCGGCCATCTGCCCCGTGATACCGAGGGCCACCACTTGCTCGGCGTCCACGCCGCCCTGCTCCAGGCAACGAGATATGGTGCTCACCGTTGACCGGTAGAAGTCGTCGGGATCCTGGTCTACCCTACCCGGACCTTGCCAGCGCAACGGGACTTCGGCGTTGGCCTCGGCCAGCGGCTTACCATCCGGATCGTACACGGCCGTCTTGGTGCCCGTGGTGCCGAGGTCGACGCCGACGAGGAGCTCGGTCATCGCGCCTCGCTCGGCGATGCGGCCTTGTAGCGAGGGTTTGGGACTACCTCCGGTCCGTCTTCGCCAGCGACGACGAGCACCGGAAAGCCCTCTTCCTCTATGGTGCCGTAGTCATACCCAGCGTCGCCCGGATAGACCGCGAAGAACACCAGCGGCTCGTCCCCCACGTTGACGCTCCGGTGCGCCCAGCCGCCGGGGACGTAGTTGATCGTCCCCCTGCGCATCGCCTCCACGGTGTAAAGGCCGTCTTCCTTAGCCATCACGAGGCGTCCCTCGCCAGAGATGCCGATGTAGATCTCGGCCCGATCACGGATCTTATGAAAGTGTCCCTTGGTCATGTAGTACTCCTGCCCGACCATGCCCGGCTGTATCACCGTGGTCGAAGACATGAGGTTCGAGTTAGTTGTCGGCACCGGGATCTCGTGGACGCTGTAGATGAGGGTATCTGCCGTACCAGCGGCATACTCCTCGAGGTACATATCTGCCATATCCGAGTGCCGGCGCTCAACCACCTTGCGCTCCGGGTCCAGCGAGCCGCTATTCAGGTCGAGCCGCGTCGTGAACGGATCGGGCGCTTGCGTGCTCATCGCTGTACTCCTTTCTCGTTGGTAGCGTTCTTTATGAACCGCGTAGTGGAGCTCACGCGCTCGCCGCCCGCGCCGCCCGGCGGCGCCACTGGTCGAGCGCCACCACGACGACGATGATCAGACCGTTCACCACCCGCTGCCAGAACTCGGCGACGCCCAGGATCAACAGGCCGTTAGAGAGCACGCCTATGATGAGAACCCCGATGACCGTCCCGCTGATCTTGCCCTCACCGCCGAACAGGTTCGTACCTCCGATGACCACGGCGGCGATAGATTGAAGCTCCATATCTTCGCCCATCAGGGCATTGGCGCTCGCTTGCCTGCCGGTGAGCATGAAGCCCCCCACGGCAGCCAGCAAGCCAGAGATGATATAGATCCACATCTTCGACCGCCCGACCTTGATACCCGACATCCGCGCGGCCTCGGTGTTGCCGCCGATCGCGTAGGCAGAACGACCCAGCTTGGTCCGCGACAAGATCAGGCCGCCGATCAGGACGCAGACCAGCGCTACGCAGGCGATGAGCGGGATTCCGAGTATGGAGTCAACGCCGAGTGTCGACACCAACTCGGGAAGGTTGCGGCCCTCGACCGCACGTTCGTAGTCGGGGACTGGGAGGCCACCGGTCACTAAGAGGGCGATGCCGCGAACTGCCACTAAGGTCCCGAGCGTGGCGATGAAGTCCGGAACGCTCCACTTCGTGATGACGAACCCGTTGAAGGCGCCGACGGCAAAACCGGCGGCGAGCCCGAAAAGCAAGGCGACTGGCTCGGGCCAGCCCCAGTGGGCGAACGACACACCCATGACGCAGCCCGACAGCGCAGCGGTGGAGGCGACGGACAAGTCGATCCCCCGTGAAACGATCACGAGCGTTTGACCGACGGCCAGTATCATCAGGACCGCATACTGGCGGAGTATGTTCACCAAATTGGCGCCAGTCAGGAAGTCGGGCGTCGCGATCGAGAAGGCCACGACGAGCGCGAAGAGTATGACCAGCGCCCCTCCTCGACCACCAGCTATGGTGACCGTTTTCGCCACGGTCTTTCTCGTCCTGACCATCATCTCAGCCACGTACTCCTCCGGCCGCCGCCATGACCTCCTCTTCCGATGTACCGGCTTCGAACTCTTTGATGATGCGCCCGTCGGACATCACGAGCAGCCGATCTGCTAGCTCTCGTGCCTCCTTGATCTCCGACGTGATGTAGAGTATCGCGATGCCCTCGTCGGCCAGCCGGCGCACGAGCCGGAAAACTTCCTCCTTCGCCCCGATATCTATGCCGCGCGTCGGGTCGTCCAGGATCAGCACCTTCGCCTGGGAGCAGGTCCACCGGGCAAGCATCACCTTCTGCTGGTTGCCGCCTGAGAGCGTCTCGACCAGATGGTCCAGTGACGGCGTCCGGATGTCGAGATCTTCGACGTACCGCTCCGCCACTTGCTGCTCCAAAGCGAAGTCGAGAATCGGCCCGCGGGTGATCTCGTCGAGCGAGCCGAGGGTTATGTTGTTGGCCACGCTCATGCGCGGGACCAGGCCGGCAGAACGGTCCTCTCCCACGTATCCGAGGCCTACGGCGACGGCGTCGGCCGGGGAGTCGATCCGCGTTTCTTCGCCGAAGAGCTCGAGCGAGCCGTCCGTCGCCGGCTCAAGCCCGAACAGGGTGCGGGCCAGTCGAGTCCTACCCGCGCCCACCAGGCCGAAAACTGCGACGATCTCCCCTGCCCGCAGCTCGAGGTCGGTGGGCTTGAGTCTCGGCAGTCTGGCGACGCTGCGGGCGCGTAGGACGTACTCGTCTTCGCCACCGGGCCGTTGCTGCCGACGCGCCACCTCTTCGGGGCTACCAGAGGTCTCGCGGCCGATCATCATCTGCGCGAGTTGTGCCTCCGTTACCCCTTCTGCCGACAGCGTGCCGACCCTGACGCCATCGCGCAGCACGGTGATCCGATCGGCGATCTCTAGGACTTCAGTCAGCCGGTGCGACACATAGACGATCGCCACCCCAGAGTCCTTGAGACCCTCGATTATCTGAAACAATCGCTTGGCTTCCCGATCGGAGAGCGCCGAGGTCGGCTCGTCTAACAGCAGCACGCGCGTGTCGGTCGAGAGCGCCTTGGCGATCTCCACCTGCTGGCGTTCGGCCATGCCAAGCGCGCGCACCACCTGCCGTGGCTCGGTGTCGAGGCCGACACGCTCCAGATGGCGGCGCGCCTCGGGGAACAACCGGCTCCAATCGATCAGACCACCCCGTGTCGTGGGCCACCTGCCCATCAGCACGTTCTCACCCACCGACAGAGATGGGATGAGGCTCAACTCCTGATAGACGATACCGATGCCGCTGTCGCGCGCCGCCTCCGGAGATCCCAGCGGCACCTCCTTACCGTCCACCTCTATTCGACCGGCCTCGGGCGTAACGGCGCCGGCGATCACCTTCATCAACGTCGACTTGCCTGCACCGTTTTCTCCGAGCAGGGCGTGTACCTCACCAGGGTCGACCTCAAAGTCAACTCCAGCGAGCGCCTGAACGCCTGGGTAGACCTTCTCGACGTCCTCGACCAGAAGAGGCGGCGAGGAACTAGCAGTCATTCTTGATTTTCTGCCAGTCTATCTCCGGTAGGTTCGGATCTGGATAGAACTGATCCGCATTGCCCTGCCAGACGGTCCTCGGGCGGATATCGAAGGTCTGTGGAACGTCCTGCCCACAGGCAAGCTGAACCCCGAACTTGGTCCCGATCCAACCCCACTCCGCGAAGCCGTGGTGCGTCTCGGCGATGATCTTCCCGTCTCGGATCTCAGCCGTCGACTCGGGCGTTACGTCGTTCGTGAAGATCGCCACCTTACCTTCCTCCGGGGGTGTTCTGCCTCCGGAATCATCGAGCACGCCCTTTCGTTGGGCGGCGGCCATGGCGCCGAGACCCATCTCGTTGGATGCTGCCCAGATAAAGTTCATCTCGTTGGGGTTGTAGCGAGATAGGAAGGTCTCCGCGGCCTCGACGCCTTTTTCGCGGTTCCAATCGGCAGCGATCGGCTCACCGAGGAGTTCTACGCCGTCGTACTGGTCCATGACCTCATTGAAGCCATCGAGGCGCTCTTGGGAGAAGAAAGTCCCGGCGATGCCCTCGATAACGACTCCGGAGGCTTCGATCTCACCCGGATCGGCGCCCTCGTAGGTCTTCTCCCACCACTGGAGGTCGAGGTATTGTTCCTTGGGCACATTTACTTTCTCGCCCTCTCCTAATACCCCGGGGCCACCGTAGTAGTCGAGGACCGCGTACGCCGAGACGGACGCCGCCTCGGAGTTGTCGAAGCCGATGTAACTAGCCACCTCAATGTCCTCTTGAGGCTCCAGAAGGTTGACTATGATAACCGGGATCCCAGCGTCGTTGGCCCGCTGGATGGCCGGTTTGATCGCTTCTGTGTCGGCGGGCGAGACGGCGATCACGTCGACTTGCTGCGAGACGTAATTCTCGATGATCTCGAGCTGGTCGGCGAACGCGGTATGGGTCGCCGGCGACTGGGCCTGTATCTTTACGTTGAAGCCCGCCGCATTGGCTTCCTCTGCTGCTTGTTCGAAGTAGTTAGTCGCAGTCTTGAACACCCCTGTGATGTCGGGCGGCGTCCACCCGATGACGATCTCCTCCTGGTAACGCCCTGCTTCACCGCCACCGCCATCCGCGCCCCCACCGCCGCAGCCGA
>Ga0081538_10004847_pt1 | contig 12260 bp, 10 predicted proteins | sample TabmetS5T2R1_FD_71022 | JGI IMG/M metagenome (GOLD analysis project Ga0081538, IMG submission 71022) | Tabebuia heterophylla rhizosphere microbial communities from the University of Puerto Rico - S5T2R1 | ecosystem: Host-associated > Plants > Roots > Rhizosphere ... | reverse complement strand
GTCACCGACCCGCACGGTCGCGACGATCTTGTGGGTTGCGCCGTCGATGACCGAGGCGGTGTTGTCGAGCTGGTTGGTGACATAGATCCGCGCGGGAGCGGCGCGTTTCTCGTTGGAAGACGACGAGTCGCAGGCAAGGCCGCCGACGAGCGCGAGCAGGATCGCGACGAACAGCGGTACGGCCGCCCGCGAAATCATCCCCTCAGCCCACGCAGCAGCCCCGAGGCGTAGTAGTCCTGTGCGTCGCGCACGCCGGGAACCGCGAAGAAGTAGCCGCCGCCAATCGGGGTGATGTAAGGGACGAGCATCTCGTTCTCGAGCCGGGTCTGCATCGCGATGTATGTGTCCAGCTGTTGCTGGAAGCAGCAGAACGTGTGCCCCATGTTCGGGCTCCCACCCTCGTCGGGGCTCTCGTCGTACTGGAAGCTTCGGCGCAGGATGGTGCTGGTGGCCGCGGTCTGCGGCGTCTGGGGGTTGGCCAGCCGGATGTGGCAGTTCAGCGGGGTGAGCCGGCCCTGCGGGTCGTTCGTGTAGATGGGGTCGAGTTCGTCCGAGGCGTTCGGGTCGGTCGCGTACATCGGGGCGCCGCTGATCTTGCGCCGGCCGAAGATGCGCTCCTGCTGCTCAACGGGCACCTTGTCCCACTCGTCCAAGTGCATCCGGATGACGCGCAGCGCCTGGTAGGTCCCGCCCGCGGTCCAGGGCGGTTCGGGTCGGCCGGGCTGGACCCACACCACCTGGTTCATCTGGGAGGCGTCGGTGGTGTTGGGGTTGGAGATGCCGTCCTTGAATCCCATCCAGTCGCGCGGAATGCCCACGGGTCGCGGCGGGAACCGGAACGCGTCGATGCGCCACCGGACTCGCATGCCGCCGCGGGTCTGGCGCATGATGTCGAGCATCGCGTTGCCGACCGTGTCCCGGTGGTTGGCGCACAGCTGAACCAGCAGGTCTCCGTGGGTGATCTTCGCGTCGAGGTCGTCGTGGGCAAACGCCCGCATCGTCTCGAGTTGTGCCGGCTTGCGCGGAGCCAGCCCGTAGCGATCGTCGAAGAGCGACGCGCCCAGGGCGACCGTCACCGTCAGATCGTCTGGCAGCACCGTGGGGCCGAGCAGGTCGCGATGCTCCGGCGGCTTGCCCGGCCGCGGCGGGGGAGGCGTGCCGCCTGCGGTCAGGAACGCCGCACGCTCAGTCAGCGTGCGAAACAGCTCGGTGAGCTCCCGACGGTTGCCTGCGGTCACATCGAAGGAGAGAAAGGCGGCTGCCGTCTGCGGAGGGGTGGCGATCCCCGCCTGATGTTCGCCGTAGAACGGGACCGAATGCGTGCTGTCCGCGGTTGCGAGCTTGTTGAAGCCGTCCTGGTAGTCGGTCCGCTGGGCGCGTGCCGCGGCCGTGGGCACCAAGTTCGCGGCGGCCGCCGTCGCGGCACCACCGAGCGCGCCCCGTAGAAAGGAGCGCCGCGGGACGGGACACCCGCCGCCGTCGCGCTCCCGCCCTTCTCCGGAAGCCTGGGGTTGCTCAGGAGTCATGTGGGCATCCGGGTCGCACTCTGACCGGCTTGGCGACCGGTTCAACGAGCGGCCGCGATCACGCGAAAGCCCTCAGCGATCACCCGGACCGGAGCGGGAGCGTGGCGGTCACCATCGTCCCGCCCCGGTTCGGGCTCTCAACCTCGAGGCGCCCGCCTAGGGCGGTCGCGCGATCGTGCAGCCCAAGCAGGCCACGGCCGTCGGGATCGGCGCCGCCGAGGCCGTCGTCGTGCACCTCCACACGAAGCATCCCATCCTGCACCGACATCCGTACCTCGGCCCGCGTGGCGTGTGCGTGCTTGACGACGTTGGTGAGCGCCTCGGCGACGATGAAGTACGCGCTGGCCTCGATCTCCGCCGGGAGCCGCTCGGCCAGAACGTCCGTCTCAACCGGCAGGTCAAGCCGCTCGACGATCGCATCGACGCCGGCTTGCAGGCCCCCGCGAGTGAGGGTCGCCGGAAGAAGTCCGTGAGCCAATTCGCGCAGCTCGGCGTTGCCGTGCTCGGCCTGCTCGAGCGCCTCGGCAACGAGCGACTCAGCTTTGTCGCCGTCCTCTCGCAGTGCTTGCCTGGCCAGCTTCAGTGTGATGATGGCGTGGACAAGCTGCTGCTGCGCGCCGTCGTGCAGGTCGCGTACCACTCTGCGGCGCGCCTCGTCGCCTTCGGTCACCAGACGCGCCCTCGAGGCCGTGAGCTTGTCACGCGTGTCGGCATTCGCGATCGCGGTGGCCACCAGGTCGGCGAACTGCCCCAGGCGCTCTTCGGCATCTGCGGCAAAGGGGTCGGCGTCCTTGTAGCGGACCACGCCGATCGCCCCCCACACGCGCCCGCGGACCACAATCGGGCACGCGACGGCGGACAGCATCCCGAGCTCGGTGGCGCGCAGCGCGAGGTCGTCGGTGATGGCCGAGTAGTCGTCCACGCGGCCCGGCCGGGCTTCGCGGATCGCGACCATGGTCGCGGAGTCGCCCTCGATCGGCAGCCGGGCGCCTCGGAACTCAGCCGCGCGCCGCCCCCATAGGCCGACCACGGTCCCAGTACCGTCGCCCTCGTCGCGCACCAGCGCGCAGTCGGCGTCCCCGAGCACCGTCGCGGCCTCCTCGGCGACCTTCGCGAACACCTCGCCCGCGGGCGCCTCCTCGGCGACCAGCGTGGCCGCGCGCCGAAGCGCGGCCTGCTCACCGGCAAGGCGCTCCACCTCGGCCTCGGCCTGGCGGCGCTCCGTCACGTCGCGCGCCACCCCGTACATGAGCCCGTGCTCGACGTCTGGCGTCGTCGTCCACTCGAGCACCCTGACCGAGCCGTCCTTGCGGACGTAACGGTTCTCGAACGACACCGTCGCCTTTCCCCGGGCGATGGCGTCCGCCTCCGCCGCCGTGCTGTCCCGGTCGGCCGGATGGACGAGGTCGATGTACGGGCGCGCGAGGAGCTCTTCCTCGGTGTAGCCGAGAATCTCCTCGGCGGCCGGGTTCACACGCGTGAACCGTCCGTCGAAGTCGGCAACCGCTATCAAGTCCTGAGACATGGTGAAGACGCGGTCAAGCTCCTCCTGGGCTCTGGCTCGTCGCGCCGCGTTGAGCGTGAGCGCGACGCCGAGGGCGACCACGAGGAGGCCGCCGACCAGGATGACCCAAGGCAAGACTGCCGCAGCACCCTCGACCCGCTCTCGAGGCACGACGACAGTGAATCGCCGGTCTGCCGCCGTGAAAGACGTGGTGGACGTTTCGCCGCCATTGCCGGCTTGCGCCGAACCACCGGCGGCCCTGAGCTGCACCGCCGGCACGCCCGTCGCTGCCGCACGCAGCCCGCGTTCCGGTACGAAGACCGCCACGTATCCCGGGCGGAGGACCTCGCCGATGAGATTGGGCGCCGGCGCCACGAGAAAGAGCCCGCGCGTGCCGGTTCTCGGGGATGTCATCGGAGTCGCGACAACGCCACCGAGGCGGGTCGCACGACCGAGCGCCGCGGCCATCCCAGGTGCGCTACTCAGATCGATCCCGGGCACCGCCATCGGAGGGAAGCCGGTGGCCAGCGTCGCCGGCAGATAGGACGAACGCGATCCGACGGGCACCACCCCGTTGCGCGCGTCGGGCGTCACGATGGCCCGTCCGATACGCCGCTCATAAGCCGAACGCCGCGAATGGGGAACCTGCTCGACCCATCCGGCGGCCGAGAAGTGCGCCGGGCCCAGCCACCTGAGTGCGTTCTTCGCGAATTGGTCGCTCGTGACGCCGGTGGTCCTGGCATCGAGCATGAACCGGCGCAGGCTCTCGGTTAGAGATGCGGCCTGCGTGATGCGGCCATGGATCTGCCCCGCGGCGACCTCGGCGCGACGGTCGGACTCCCGTCGCACATCGCGCTCGGCGAGCACGCGGGCAATGATGGAACCCACGACGGTCAGCGCAAGGAAGAGCGCTACTCGTGCGATGTATCGCGGCTGCACGGCCAGACCCTTCGGGTCGATTCTCCTCCGCCGCAAGGCCCGCGGCAAGGCGCCCCTGGGGCTTCCGTCGCGGGTCCGGTCCGCGCTCGCGGCACCGAGCTTGACGCCCAGCGGACGGCGATAAGGTCACATGAGGAGGATGAGCGAGATCGGAGACCCGACGAATTTGTCAGGCACCTTCGACCGCCGGCGCTTCCTACGGGGCCTGGGCCGTGGCGCACTCGGCGTCGGCATGGCCGGCGCGGTGCCGACCGCGCTCGCCGCATGCGACGGCGACGCACAACCCGCGCTCGAGACCGGCGCGGACGCGATGGCGGACGTGTGGCTCGGCACGTCGATCCGCAGCCTTTCGAACCCGTACCACGCTCTGTGGAAACAGGGCGGCGAGGACTTCGCGGCCTCGGTCGACGCCGCCGACCGGATCCAGACCTTGCTCAGCGAGGGCGACAGCGCCAAGCAGCTGCGCGACATGCGCGCGCTCATCGCGCGCGTCGGGAAGGGCAACGTCATCTTCAACGTCGACCCCAACGAAGCCAGCGACGCGCTGCCGATCGCGCGCCTGTGCGAGCGCTCGCGGTGCTACTTCGTCACGAGCTGGAACAAGGCCGACGACCTGCATCCGTGGGACTTCAAGTACTGGGTCTCGCATATGTCGGCCGACGACGCGGCGATGGGCAGGCAGGTGGGCGAGGCCCTGGTGCGGTCGATGAACGGGCAGGGCAAGATGGTCGCCATCCTCGGCCTGCTCGGCAACACGGCCTCGCAGGGCCGTCTGCGCGGACTCAAGCAGGTCCTCGCCGACCACCCGGGGGTCGATCTCGTCCAGCAGGACAACGCCGACTGGATACGTACGAAGGCCCAGAGCGTCGCCGAGTCGATGCTCGCCTCGCACCCCGACCTCAAAGGGATCTGGGCCGCGGACGACGGCATGGCCCTCGGCGCCCTCGACGCCGTCAAGGCCAAGGGCCAGGCCCACAGGATCAGGGTAGTCGGCATCGCCGGTGTCGAGGAGGCCGTGCGCGCGGTGCTCGCGGGCGACATGGTCGGCACCGCCGGCATCGACGCGGTCGAGCAGGGTGGCCGTGGCCTGGCGATCGCATGGCACGCTCGGTCCGGGGAGCTCGAGGTGGCCTCACTGCCGCGCGAGCACCGCGAGTTCTACTTCGGGACCACGCTACTCACGAAGGACAACGCGCAGAGGTTCCTGGACACCGTGCTGGCCGCCAAGGGCGACCGCGACTGGAACGACATCTGGGTGAATGTGACGGGACAGATCCGCTACTCGACGGGCTCATGAGCGCCGCCGAGCCGGAACTCAATCACGACTCCACCACCGCGTCTGCCGACCGGACGATCGCGGGGGCCGCCAAGCCCGACGACCACGTGCTGGTGATCTTCGGCGCGACCGGCGACCTTGCTCGGCGCATGCTGCTTCCCGGTCTGTGGCACCTCGCAGAGAGCGGGATGATGCCCGACGACTACCGCGTCATCGGCGTCTCGCCGGACTCGCTGTCGACCGAGGAGTTCCGTCAGCTCGCCCGCCAGGCGGTCGACGAGTTCGGCGGGGTGGCGGCCTCCGACGGCGATTGGGCCGGCTTCGTGAAGCGCGTGAGCTACGTCTCGGACAACTTCGGCCCGGGTGGGAGCGCGCCGGTCGCGCAGGCTGTGGCAAAGGCGGAAGCGGATCTCGGCGGGGCGCGGCGGCTGTTCTTCTTGGCCGTGCCCCCGGCCGCCTTCGAGCCGATCCTGCGCGGCCTCGGCGAGGCCGGTCTCACCGACAGCGCACGCGTCCTCATGGAGAAGCCGTTCGGCCACGACCTGGCCTCCGCGCGCGAGCTCAACGCGGTGGTGCACTCGGTGCTTGACGAGGACCAGGTCTTCCGCGTCGACCACTTCCTCGGCAAGGAGGGGATCCAGAACATCCTCGCGCTGCGGTTCACCAACGGCATGTTCGAGCCAATCTGGAACCGCGACCACATCGACCACATCCAGATCGACGTGCCTGAGACCCTGTCGGTCGCGCAGCGTGTCGGCTTCTACGACGCCACCGGCGCCTTCCGCGACATGGTCGCAACGCACCTGTTCCAGCTGCTCGCGTTCCTGGCGATGGAGCCACCCACGTCGGTCGACGCGGACGAGGTCATGGACGAGAAGGTGAAGGTGTTCCGGTCGATGCGCCTGCTCGACCCCGGCGAGGTGGTCCGCGGCCAGTACGACGGGTACCTCGAGCACGACGGTGTCGCGCCCGGCTCGGACACCGAGACGCTGGTCGCCCTTGTCGCGCATGTCGACAACTGGCGCTGGGACGGCGTCCCGATCTTCCTCCGCACCGGCAAGCGCATGGGCTCCGACCGCAAGCTCGTGACGCTCGCGTTCCGCGTACCGGCGCGCCAGCTGCTTCAGCTCGCAGGCGCCGCCGCGGGCGAGACCCGGAACGACCACCTGACGTTCGACCTCGACGAGCGCGGCGGGATCACCGCCCGCTTCCTGGCGAAGAAGCCGGGACCGGTCCTCGAGCTCGAGCCCGCGGAGATGCGGTTCGACTACAAGTCGCTCGGCACCGGGATCCTCGACGCCTACGAACGACTGTTCCACGACGCCATGATCGGCGACAAGATGCTGTTCACGAGCGCGGACGGGATCGAGCGGCTGTGGGAGGTGGCAACGCCGCTCCTGGAAGCGCCGCCGCCGGTGCAGCGCTACTCGCAAGGCAGCTGGGGCCCGGAGCCGGCGATCGACGACCTACTGGCTCCCCGCCGGTGGGCGCTGCCACGAGACTAGCTCAGACGTACCAGCCTAGGTGCGGCTCCCCGCGGGCATGGTCGCCTCGACGGCCTGAAGGATGAGCTGGGTCGCGGCGTCGGGCTGCGACAGGTACGAGACGTGGGAGGCCGACACTTCGACGATCGTGGCGTTCGCGCGCTCGGCCATGAACCGCTGGAGCGCCGGCGGGATCGCCTTGTCTTCGGTGCCGAGCAGGTACCAGCACGGCAGCGTCTTCCACGCAGGCGGGCTCGACGGCGTGGCGGCGAACGCGGCGGCGGCGTACGGCCGCTGCGCTGCGGCCATCACGTCCGCCGTGGCCTGGTCGACGTCGGCGGCGAAGGCCTCCCGGAACGCCTCGGGGTCGAGGAACAGGTCCGCGCCTTCGCTCCCGTCCGCGCTGGTGAAGGGCACGGGCCTGATCGAGGGCCCCACGAGGCTGCCTTCGAACCTCTCGAGGAGCTCCTGCTGGCTCTCGCCCTCGTCGCACATCCATCCGTTGAGGTAGACGAGTGCCTTGACCTGGTCGTTGCCGGTCGCGGCGGTGGAGATGACGTTGCCGCCGTAGGAATGGCCGACGAGCACGATCGGGCCGGTCAGCGTCCGCAGGAGCTCGGCGAGGTAGTTCGAGTCGCCGGCGAGGTCGCGGAGCGGGTTGGCGAACCCGATGGCGCGGAATCCTTCGCGCTGCAGAGCGCGGATCTCGGCGTCGAAGCCCGTCGCATCGGCCCATGCACCGTGGACGAGGACGATCGTCGGTTGGTTTTCGTCGGGCTGGGTGGCCATGTCAGCTCCTCTCGTGTGCCGTGTGTCCCTGGACCGCCGTGAGCAGTCTCGCCCGCACGGCCGGCCGCCGCAAGCTGGTAGGTGACAGAATCTGTCCCAGAAACCTGTGCATGCCCGAAAGGATTCGGATGCCCCGCAGACGGCTTTCAGCCCAGGAGGAGCGGGAGTTGGTGGTGGCGACCGAGCGCGGGGACGAGGGGGCGTCGCGGGAGCTGGTGGATGCGTTTTTGCCGCGGATTGCCGGTGTCGCGCGTCGCTTTGACTTCGGCGGGGCGGTTGAGCGCGCGGAGCTGATGCAGGAGGGTGTGGTGGGGCTGCTGTTCGCCGCGCGTCGCTTCGACCCGCGGATGGAGACGCCGTTCTGGGGTTACGCGTCGTTCTGGGTTCGTAAGGCGATGCAGGAGCTGGTCGCGGAGGTGACGCGTCCCGCGGTGCTGTCGGACCATGCGGTCCGCGAGCTCGCCAAGGTCAGGGCGGCGCGACGCCGGCACCTGCAGGGAAGCGGCGCCGAGCCGTCGCGGGCGGAGCTGGTCGCGGCGACGGGCTTGGGCGGCGGGCAGATCGACAGGCTGTTGGCGATCGACCGGCCGCCGCGCAGCTTCGATGAGCCGATCGGTGGCGAGGACAACGGCGCCGCGGCGTTCGGCGACACGGTTGCCGATCCGGACGCCGAGCAGGCCTACGAGCGGGTGCTCGACGGGCTCGAGATCCGCGCGGTGCGTGACCTCGCCGACGAGCTCGACGAGCGCGAGCGCAGCGTGCTGATGCGGCACTACGGACTCGGCCAGCCGGCTCGCACGCTGGCCGAGATCGGCTCCCAAATGGGTGTCACCGCCGAGCGCACACGCCAGATCGAGCGTGCCGCGCTGGAAAAGCTCCGCGCGGCAGCCGCGGCGCCGCCGGCGAGCGGAGGTAAGTCGCGCTTGAGTTCGGCCGTCAGTCACTTACCACAGAGATCGGCATGACGCCTGAGCTGCCCCTGCGACACAACGTCTTCCTTTACGAGTCCGACGACGAGTACGTCGAGCGCTCGGCCGCGTTCCTGCGTGAGGGCCTCGAGGCGGGCGAGGGGGCAATCGTCACGAACGCGCGTGCCGGCCTGGCGGGGATGCGCGACGCGCTGGGCGACGACGCGCACCGGGTCACGTTCGTCGACGTGAGCCAGACCTACACGCGCCCGGCGCGGGCTGTGGCGGCGTACTACGGAACCTTGCTCGAGCAGCTCCGCAGCGCGCCATCGGTGCGTGCCGTCGCGGACATGCAGCTGGGGCCGGCGGACGAGGCGTTCGAGGTCTGGACCGGCTATGAGGCGATCTGCAATGCCGCCTACGCGCACCTGCCGGCGTGGGTCGTGTGCACCTACAACGCCAATGGGCTGCCCGATCAGGTTCTCGAGGCCGTCCTCCGCACGCACACGGACGTACTGAGCGACGACTGGGAGCCGAGTCAACAGTACGAGGATCCGAGGGCGGTGGTCCGCCAAGTGACTCCAGACCCGGAGCCGCTCCCGGAGCTCCGCTCGTTCTCGGTCGGTGACGATCTCGAACTGTTTCGCGAGCGGCTTGCCCGCGAGCTCGTTGCCGATCGCGTGCCTGACGCCACGGCGCTCGAGATGCTGGTCGCGGCCACCGAGGTCGCCGCAAACGCCGTGCGGCACGGCAGCGGTATCGAGAGCGTTCGCGTGGGGCGCTCCGACGGGCGGTTCGTGTGCGAGGTGATTGACCGCGGCACGGGCTTCGACGACCCGCTCGCGGGCTATCTCGTGCCCCGGGACGGGATCGGCACCGGCCTCTGGGTTGCTCGTCAGCTGGCTTGGCGGCTCGAGTTCCTCCACTCGCCCGCCGGTTTCACCGCCCGGCTCTGGCTCTAGGGCAAGCTCTCGCGCGCCAAGTCGAAATCCCATTTGGGTTCGGCGTCGCCGCGCTTACCAAGCATGACGTGCCCGAGAATCCATGGCTGGCGACCGACGGGACCACGGCACCCGAGCATCTCGCCCGCGATCTGAGGCGAGAATGGGAGACGCGGGCCGAGCTGAAGGCCTCGCGCGCCCGCGTGGTGGCCGCCGCGGACGAGGCACGCCGCCGTCTCCGGCGCGAGCTGCGCGAGGGTGCTCAGCAGGACCTAGTGAGCGCTGTGCTCGCACTCAAGATGGCGCGGCAGGAGCTCGGCGCCGATGGGATCAGCCCGGCAACGGAGCTCCTGGATGAGGCGCTCGCCCACGCCAACGACGCTGTGGAGGCTCTGCGCGAGCTCGCGCACCGGATCCTGCCGGGGGCGCTTGCTCGCGACGGCCTCCGGGGCGGCATCGGCGCCTTGGTCTCGCGCGTGCGGCTGCCCGTAACCGCCGAGGTAACGGCCGAGCGACTCCCGGGTCCGTTAGAGGCGACCGCCTACTTCATCGTGGCCGAGGCGGTCGCCAACACCGTCAAGCACGCCCGCGCTCGCAGCGTCCACATCGCCGCCGTGGTCGACGGCGGCCTGCTACGGCTGGTGGTCCGCGACGACGGGGTGGGTGGGGCTCGGTACGACGGCAGCTCCGGACTGATCGGCCTGCGGGACCGCGCGGCCGCGGTGAACGGCAGGCTGCACGTCGTGAGTCCCGTCGGCGGCGGAACAGTTGTGACCGCCGCTCTGCCGATCCCAGCCGTCGCAGGGGAGAATCGCTGAGCGCGATCGGCGGGCTCGCCGTCAATCCGTGATCTGGATCCGTTCCGTCCAGAAGCTGGGCACGGGATTGCCGTCCCTGTCGTCGCGCCAGGCCCGCCGTTGACGGAGCCGCGCCCACACCCAGGCCGTGTCGGCGCCGTCGAGCGCCCTGGCCACGCGCGCGGCCGGCACGCGGGTGTGGCCCCTCCGGACGGTCGTGCGAGCGAGCAATAGGGCGACGCCCTCGCCGCCGGCGAGCTGTGCCGCCTGCTCCCTGAGCCGCCTCGATAGGTTGCAGACTTCCTCGATCGCGATCGGAAGCTCAGCGCCGTCCGCGCCGTCGAGTGACACCTCCAGGACGAGCAGCCGCCTGTAGAAGGCAGGTCTGAACTCGGGCGGACCGTCGTCGTCGCCGGCGGCGCGGACGACCGCCTCCTCGGCGCCGACGCAGTGACCGGCGGCCGGCGCGGGGGAGGGGGAGAGAACCGCGCCGACCGCCAGGGCCGCGCCGAGGGTCGCAAGACCCGATGTGACGCGGTGCTTCATCCGGCGACCGTATCCCGGCGGCGCCTCCGATCGAGCGCCCTTTCCGATCACGCGCTCGGTGCTGCCTCTCAGACGGGCGGCACGCTCGCCAGCTCGCCTTCCGATGACCTACGACTGGAGGGCCACCCGTCCCGAAACCGGTGGGCTGCGGTCCGTGTTCGCCTCCTGCTGATTAAGTTCGCATCGATATCGGCCTAGACACCAGAAGACAACGGAGACATCTCGCGTGACACCGACGACCGTGCGCTACTTCGTCAATGACGTCAACGAGGCGATCGACTTCTACTGTGATCGCCTCGGCTTTAACGTCGACCTTCCCTTGGCCCCTGGATTCGCTGGCTTGGCGAAGGATGACCTGCGCCTACTGCTGCATGAGCCGGGCGTAGGTGGCGCAGGCAAAGCTGGCGGGGTTCCGCAGCCCGGGGGATGGAATCGGTTCCAGATCGTTGCCCCCGATCTCGACGCGACCGTTGAGCGTCTGGCCGCTCAGGGAGTGAAGGTCCGTGGCGAGCTCGTCGAGGGACCTGGCGGACGCCAGATCCTCGTCGAGGACCCATCAGGCAACCCTGTCGAACTGTTCCAGCCCAGGAGCGCGTAGGCGAGCACGGAGGCTGCCTCAGCGACGCAATCGCACTAAGGCCGATCGCCTCAAGCCCGGTGAGCCGACCGTCCATCGAGAAGGGAAGAGCCCCGGCAAACACGGGCTTTTGCGGGCGCCTAGCGCGGGTCGACGACGTGGCACCGCTTCCCGTTCAGGAGGCCGAAATCCAACGCCTCAAGGCCACGGCGAGCCAGTACGGCATGAAGCTCGCTCGCGTGGACTAACCGCACGCGGGCAAGGCCTGAAGTCATCTGCGTCGCGCTACTCGTTCGTGGCGCGCTCGACGACGGCGATGCCGTATGGGCTGTTGCCGGTCGCGATGGTGGCTGTCGGCCGGAAAGTACTCGCGTCGATGACCGACAGCGTGTTCGCTCCCTGGTTGGCCACGTAGAGGGCGTCGCTGGTGGCCCGTACGGTGAACGGGTCCGTTCCGTATGTCCCGACAGAGACCGTGGAGGAGACCCGATGGGTTTGGGTGTCGATGGCCGTGACCCTGCCCGGGCCAAGGCCGGTGACGTACGCGCGGTCGCCGCCCGGGCTCATCGCGACGCTGAACGGGCTCGGCGCCCTGAGCCTGGCCTCGACCGTCCCGGTGCGGGCGTTGACGACCGTGACTCCGGACAGCTCGTCGGTGACGTAGAGGGATGCGCCGTCGGGCGTGACGGCTACACCGGACGGGAATCGACCGGCCGGGATGGCGCGGACGACACGGTTGGTCCGGGCGTCGATGACCGACACGTCGCCGGATCCGCTGTTGGCGGCGTAGACCGTTTTGCCATCAGGTGCGGCCGCGACGCTCAGCGGCTGGGCGCCGACCCGCACGGACGCCACTACGCGCCCCGCTCGGGTGTCGAGGACCGAGACGCGGTTGGAGCGGCCGTCGGCGGTGTAGACGTATCGCCCGTTAGCGCCCAGGGCCACACCGATGGGCCCGCTTCCGCGAGATAGC
>Ga0081538_10004846_pt1 | contig 12261 bp, 14 predicted proteins | sample TabmetS5T2R1_FD_71022 | JGI IMG/M metagenome (GOLD analysis project Ga0081538, IMG submission 71022) | Tabebuia heterophylla rhizosphere microbial communities from the University of Puerto Rico - S5T2R1 | ecosystem: Host-associated > Plants > Roots > Rhizosphere ... | reverse complement strand
TCAGCGTATTGCTGGTAATGTTCCGTCACGTTGGTCGTCTTCTCAAGCCGATCGATCTCGGCGTAGATCGCCTGCAGCGTCGCACCATCCGTAGCACGGAAGTATTGCCCGCCGGTGAGCGTGGCAACTTCGGTGAGCAGGCGTTCGTCGATGTCCACCGGCGTACGCTGCAGCACCATCTGGCCGCTGGGAGAGCGTACCGGGGTCATGGCCACGCCCCGCGTACCCGCCCCAATGGTGTAGATTTTGATGCCGAAGGCCTTCGCGATCTGGGCTGCCTGGAGGGGCTCGGTTTCCCCGGCGTTATTGACCCCATCGGTGAGCACGATCATGACGCGGCTTTTGGCCGTGCTGTCCTTCAAGCGTTCGACTCCTAGCGCCATCCCTTCGCCAATGGCGGTACCATCTTCTTCGGGCACGCTAACAATGTCAACCTGGTCCAGCAGGGTGAGCAACGTGTCATGGTCTAACGTGAGCGGGCAGAGACTATCGGGATAGCGCGCAAAGGTCACCATACCGATGAGGTCCCCATCGCGCCCTGAGAGGTTTTTGCCGCCCCCGACAAAACTACGAAACGTCTGCTTGACCGCGTCCAGACGACTGCTCTGCTGTCCGTCAACCTGTAAATCCAGGGCCGCCATACTGCCAGAAATATCCACGACCATGAGGATGGCAATGCCTTCGCTGGAGATCTTGATGGCTTCGAGGCCACGCTGTGGACGGGCCAGAGCCAGGATGCACAGCAGCAGTGCCAGGGTACGCAAGCCGGGGAGCACCCAGCGCAAGCGCGTCGCCAGGGAAGGGGAGAGCGCTACGAGATCCGCGATCGAGGAATAGCGCACGGCTACGCTATACCGCTGCTGCTGGCATAGATAGAGCAGGACAGGCACAAAGAGTAGTAAAAGCAGCGCGTAGGGACTGGCCAACCTCATAGGACAGACTCTCCTGACTGTGGCACTGTCACCAGGACGTGCATGTCAGCCGTATGTTCTACGAAGGTTTTGGCGCTCTCGAAGGTCTCCTCCATAGCGCTTGGCGTTGGACGATGGCGGGCAAATTTGACCAGGTCGCAGTGCTGTAAGAACGTCTCGAGTAGGTCCCGGTGGGCCGCGACCAGCCCGCCGGTGGCCAGGGCGGAGACGAGGAACTCTTCTGTGGTCTGTTCTGGGGCGCGCAGGCCGAAGCGTAACTCGACATACCGTCGCAGGATCGTAGACACGCGCACATAAAACTCCTCAATGCGTTCCTGGCCAATGAGATCCTGACGCTGCAAGTGTTCCAGGGCCGCGAGGGCGAGCCGGTGGGCTGGACGCTGGACCACAGGCATGACCGCAGCACGTCGCCAACGTCGATACCACCACCAGCCGCTAGCGAGTAGCCCCACCCCTGCAAGCCCGCTGGCGACTATCCACGCCCAGGGGGGTATGCCGCGCCGTAGCAGGGGCACGGGTGGGACGATGTCCTTGACGGCGGACAGATCGGCATCCGCTGGGACCAGCGAGGTCACCGTGATAGAGAGTGGGTCTGTGGCCAGGGGCTGAGTGGTGTCGCCTTCCTGGACCTGCACTGTAAGAGACGGCACAGTGAGGCTGCCACTCGCGGTGACTGCCAGGATATACTCGCGCTGCCATTGCTGCATCTGTGGCGTCAGGCTCAGCGGACCGGTGGTACGATGCTGCACGATCTCGAAAGGCCCCAGTGTCTTGGTCACGTCTGGCAGCATAATACGCACCTCTGGTGGCGCTGCAATGGTCAGGGTGAGTTTTAATGTGTCCGTCAGTCCCATACTGGGCCGGTCTGCCGTAAGCGTCAGCAGTATTGCCCCGAGGCTTTTAGCCTGCTCAACAGGCTGTATAGGAGCAGCCTGGCCCGCTGGTGCTGGCGTGGCATCCAGAAACGCCCCATGGCCTATACCACTCAGCAGCAGCATGAAGAGCTGTAATCTAAAGACTACAAGCAGCGCGCCTCGTCTCACCGACGTCGCTCCCGTTGCCGAAAGAACCGCATGAGAGGATGGATGTATGGTTCATCCGTGCGTACCTCAATGGCGTTAATGCCGAGCGTCTGGAACAGCTGGCGGCGTTGCTCTACTGCTACGGCCCGCCGTTGCGCATACGCCTCGCGTACGGCGCTACTCGCGGTGTCCACAACGATGTGGGCGCCAGTCTCCAGGTCTTGCAGCTCAAGAAAGCCGAGACGTGGCAGGCTGAGTTCACGCCTGTCTGTGATACTAATGGGAATGATATCATGACGTCGATGGGCGATGCGCAGAGGGGTCTCGTAACCAGAGGCCAGGAAGTCTGAGACTAAAAAACTCACCGTCCGGCGACGGCTGATGGTATGGAGATATTCGAGCGCCCGTCCCACCTCCGTCCGGCGCCCCTGCGGCTGAAAATATAAGACTTCTCGAATGACGCGCAGGACATGGCGCCGGCCCTTCTGCGGTGGGAGAAACTTTTCAATGTGGTCGGTGAACAGGATGAGCCCGACCTTGTCGTGGTTGCGAATTGCACTCCAGGCCAGCACAGCACACAGTTCAGTGGCGATTTCGGTCTTCAGGCGCAGCACACTGCCGAACTGCCCAGAGGCACTCAGGTCTACGAGCAACATGACCGTCAGCTCGCGTTCCTCCACATAGCGCTTGACATACGGCTGTCCCCGACGCGCCGTGACGTTCCAGTCAATGGTCCGCACCTCATCCCCAGGCATGTATTCGCGGACCTCATCAAATTCCATGCCGCGCCCCTTAAAAGTGCTGTGGTAGGCGCCAGCCAGCACATCGTCCACCAGACGTCTGGTGCGGATATGAATGCGTCGCACCTGTGGTAAGATGTCACGTGGTAACATAGCAATCGTTAGACGCCCTCATATGCTAGAAAAGGGTAGGGCACGTTACGGCACCGGAAGGTAATCAAAAATACGTTGGATCAGATCCTCAGCGGTAATCTCTTCTGCTTCTGCTTCATACGTGACCAGTATGCGATGGCGCAGCACGTCCATACCAATCGACTTCACATCTTGTGGGGTCACGTAGCCTCTGCCCCTGAGGAAGGCATAGGCTTTGGCGGCCAGTGCCAGGTAGATGGTCGCCCGCGGTGAGGCACCATATTCAATATAATCACCGATCGCCAGCTTATACGCCTGGGGCTCACGCGTCGCAAAGACAATATCGACGATATATTGCTTCACTTTATCGTCGAGGTAAATGGCATCCACGACACTGCGCACGGCGAGAATGTCTGCCGTGGTCACGACCGGCTTGAGGTCGGGATAGGCTTGCGTATGCGCCATGCGCTCCAGGATCTGCAGCTCCTCCTCACGCGAGGGGTAGGTAATCTTCAGCTTCAGCATGAAGCGGTCCACCTGTGCCTCCGGCAGCGGATAGGTGCCTTCGTGTTCAAGCGGATTCTGCGTCGCCAGAACAAGAAAGGGCTGTGGTAAGGGAAAACTGGCCTCGCCAATGGTCACCTGGCCTTCTTGCATGGCCTCCAGCAGGGCGCTTTGCACCTTGGCAGGGGCACGGTTGATCTCATCCGCCAGGACAATGTGCGCGAACACCGGTCCCTTGCGGACCTGAAAGCCCCCTGTTTGGGGCTGATAGATGAGCGTACCAATGAGGTCTGCCGGGAGCAGATCAGGGGTAAACTGAATACGCTGATAGTCTGCCTGCAACGCCTGCGCCAGGGTCGTCACGGCGCGGGTCTTGGCCAGCCCCGGTACCCCTTCCAGGAGCACATGCCCATTAGCCAGTAACCCCACGAGCAGGCGCTCGAGCATCGACTTTTGTCCAACAATGACATGCTCCATGGCCTGCATGACGTCTTGTACAAATCGACTGTGCTGGGCGACTAAGGCACCAATCTCCCTCATATCTAGGGCCATATTTGTTCCCCTTGCATGACTGCGCACCCTCGATAAGGGGCAACGCCTATGAAAATATCTGAGAGTCGTGTCATTCTTGTCAAGAAGCCGAAACATATAACAGAAAACACGTTGACAGGTAGCAAAAAATTGCCTATGCTTTGCTTATCTCTACAAGAGAGGGTTCCATGGAGCTGCATGTTATACGCAGATGCACTTGGCAGGTCCCTGTAATCTCGCCTTGTGAATCATACCCAAAGGAAAATTGATCAGATCATGGTGCGCAAGACATTTATTCCCATGTTCTGTGCCTTTTGTGGTCATCTCTCAAGGGCGATGATGACGCTCAGTGTTTAGGAGAAGAACATGGGTCAGAAGTTATATGTTGGTGGTTTGCCCTATTCAGTGACGGAAGAACAGCTCCAAGAGTTGTTTTCAGCACATGGTACGGTCGAATCCGCCCGCGTCATTGCCGATAGATATACTGGACAGTCGCGGGGGTTTGGTTTTGTTGATATGAGTTCGCCGGCTGAGGCGCAGCAAGCCATCAAGGCTTTGCATGGTTCACAGCTTTCTGGGCGGACCCTGGTGGTGAATGAAGCCCGGCCGCAGGAGCAGCGTCCCAATCGCAACGGCGGCGGTAACAGGGGTGGCGGCGAGCGGCGCAGCCGCTGGTAGTGCCCTGTCTTTCCCCAAGAGAGCCAGGGGTGTGCATCCTGTGCACTCCTGGTTTCAGTGTTGCTAGTCTGAACGTTGATGTCCTATTTCTGCGCTTATTTCTTACCACAAAGCTTCCACACTTGTATATATTCTATGCGGTATTGCCGTCGTCCAAGACCAGGAGATGGAGTTCTCCAGGCCCATGCACGCCTACAGTGAGCTTCAGTTCAATATCTCCCGTGCGGCTGGGGCCAGTCACAAACGACACACAGCTGGTAAGATATTGCTGCGGGTCAACTCCCGCCGCCTGCGCCAGGAGGAGATAGTCGGCCAGGGTAGCTATGACCTGTGAGGTCCGAGCTACGGCCACATGCACGGGCGGCAGGAGCGAGACACCCCGCATCTGACCAGCGCGAGCCATGAGCACCAGGGTGCCTGTTTCGGCAATGACATAATCTACGCCAGATAAGCCCAGGTCCGCACGTGCCAGCCATTCCCGTAACTCCTGACCCCGTGCCGTCATGGCCGCCGTACCGGTGGCTTCTCCCGCAACTGTACCTGGAGGAAGCGCCGTGGTATGGACAGTGATGCCTTGCTGGTACAGGGCATCATCGACCTCGAGCGCCTCCAAGAGATCCGACTGCCAGCGTACCACCAGGTGGGTGTCCTTCTGTTGCGCCAGATGCGTGATATACGCCACAGCCTCAGGCGCAGAATACACGTGTGCTACGACGCCACCGGCGGCCTCCAACTCCTGCTGCACCTGCGCAATCAACGCCGGGCGCTGCGCTGCTAGACGCGTCTGCAGCTGGGCCACAGCCTCGCCCACGTCTGGGTCACGCCACCATAAGGGTGGACGTGACGACGGTGGGACGGCGTCTTTGTGCAAGGCACGCCGCACGCGGGCCAAAAATGCCTCCTGGCTACTCATGCACTAGGCCTTCTTCTGGAGCGGCACCGTGCGCCACGGGCCGTTCATGCTGCAGGGTCTCCTGCCAGCGCTGGCGAAACGACCGCGCTGCGACCGCTTTGAAATCCCGCGACCGGGTCCAGCCAGCAAAAGGCGCCGGCAGCCTGGAGAGCCAGCCCTGCTTGACGAACGGCTTCTGAGCCAGGGCCGCCAAGGGAATGACTGCCTCGTAGAGGCGTGGATGGCGCATGACCCACGACCACAGTGTGAAGAGCACCCGCTCTGCCCAGGAGGTATCGTGACGTTCAACCAACTGCTGGCGCAGATTGAGTAGCAAGTGCGGGATGTTGATTTTCACTGGACACGCCTCGCGACAGGCGCCGCAGAGGGTGCTGGCACGGGGCAGGTGCTGGGCCGTATCCAGGCCTGTGAACATCGGGGTCAGCACGGCACCAATGGGACCCGGGTAGACCCAGCCATAGGCGTGTCCACCAATATTCTGATAGATCGGGCAGACGTTCAAACAGGCACCACAGCGCAGGCAATATAAAGCCTCACGATTCGCACTGCGCAGGATGGCTGATCTGCCGTTATCCATAATCACCACGTGCAGCTCTTCCGGTCCATCAAGGTCGTGAGCTCGACGCGGACCAGTGAGCATGGTGACATAACTGGAGATTTTTTGCCCGGTGGCGCTGTTCGTCAGCACCTTGAGCATGACGGCCAGATCAGCCAGGCGTGGAATGACCTTTTCCATACCCATCACGGCCACGTGCACGCGTGGCATGGTCGAGGACAGACGCCCGTTACCCTCGTTGGTGACCAGCACGATGGAACCAGTCTCAGCGATGGCGAAGTTAGCCCCGGTGATGCCCATATCAGCACGGAGGAATTGCTCACGTAAAGCGCGGCGAGCGATCTGCGTCATCTCCGGAATGACTTCGGTGTAAGGAGTGCCTAATTGCTCATGCAACAGCGTGGCGATCTGCTGTCGAGTTTTGTGGATCGCCGGGGCAATAATGTGCGATGGTGTCTCGCCGGCCAATTGGATGATGTATTCGCCAAGATCCGTTTCGACCACTTCATAGCCGTGCTGCTCCAGATGCGGGTTGAGGTGAATCTCCTCAGTCGCCATCGACTTGCCCTTGACGATCACGTGCGCGCCGCTGTGCTGTGCAATGCCAGTGATGATCTGGCGTGCTTCAGCCGCATCGCGTGCCCAATGCACCTGCACGCCGACGCGGTGCGCCTGGGTAGCGAAAAGTTCGAGGTACTCATCCAGGCGCGCCATAGTGCGCTCTTTGATGGCGCGTGCCTCTGTACGCAGTTCCTCGGCATTGCCCAGGGCTGCCATGGCGGCCACACGGCGTGGCACAAAGTTGGTGACCAGCAGTTGCAGGGCCTGTTGCAGGGGAGCATCCTGGAGCGCCTGCCTGGCATGTTCCTGAAAACCCGCGGTACCGAGATGCTCGGCACCGCGGCGCGGAGCTGTATGGCCTGCTATGTGTGTGGGCACGGACACACCCTCAGGGCTCAGATGCCTGTGCCTCTGTGGCACTGCCAGCGTTGAGGAGTTCAGCCAGGTGCATGATGCGGATGGTTTCGCCCTGGCGTCGTAAGCCACCGGCAATATGCATCAGGCAGCCAGCATCGCACGACACCAGGGTGTCAGCCCCAGTGCGCTTGAGGCTGGCGATCTTTTTCTGCAGCATGGCATCGGAGATTTCCGGGTATTTCACGGCAAAGGTGCCGCCAAAGCCACAGCACTGTTCTGCCAGATCCATGGGGACCAGCTCAGTCCCCTCAACCTGACTGATCAATCGGTGTGGCTCCTCCGCTATGCCGAGTTCGCGCAGCAGATGGCACGAGGCATGATACGTCACCTTACCATGGAACACGGCACTCAAGCGTTCGACCCCTACCACATGCACGAGGAATTCCGCCAGTTCGTAGGTACGGGCCGCCAGTGCTTCGGCCTGTTCGCCCAGCACCGGATCATCCGCAAACAGTTCTGGATAAAAGACCCGCCACATGGCCGCACACGAGCCAGAGGGAACGATGATATACTCGGCCTTGGCAAACAGGGCGAGATTGCGCCTGGCCACGTCTTTGGCCGGCTGGCGGAAACCCGCATTGAACGCCGGTTGTCCGCAACACGTCTGGCCAAGAGGGAAGTCAACGGCAATGCCCAGACGATGCAACAGACGCACAGTGGCTTCGCCCACCTCGGGATAAAACACATCACCCAGGCACGTGACAAACAGGGCCACACGTGCTGGTCGTGGCCGCTCCGCCAACCTCGTCATCCTGGCTTCTCCATGTCGCATCTGGGCAGAGCAGAGCTTGCTGGCATCCCTATCGGGCATCTGTAAGCATGTATGAAGCGATTACAGACCTTGTTGTTTGTCCTGGTCAATTTGTCGGAACAGCTCTTGGAATTGCTCGGCCAAGCGATCGATTTCGCGCTTTGTACAGCGTAAGCGCTGTCGGTTGAGGTATTGCAGAGCGACATAGCAGAGAAGGATCCCCAGGAGAATGCCTAAAATTAAGCCACTGGTAAACACCTGCATGGACATATGCTGCGCTCCCCTCTCTCTTGCGCCAACCGCCCTTGAGAGCCGCGGCAAAAATCATCCTTGACGGATCCGGTCACATTGACTACCATCCCTGGCGCTATTCCTCGCCGACGTAGCTCAGCCGGTAGAGCAACTGATTCGTAATCAGTAGGTCGTAGGTTCAAATCCTATCGTCGGCTTCTCTCCCTTCCTGAGGTGTTCCACACTATAGAGCATTTTCCAGCCGTGAGCAATGCCTCTTATTGACAGAGCAACACCCCCTCCGCGCTTACTTCACGGTTTTGTGTATCTCGGCCAATGAGCATCAAGCGATACCGAAAGCGCGTGATCGCACTCGTCACCCATAAATCAGCATAGGAGAGATGCTGCAAGGGCCCCAGACGCATGTCGAGCCGCTCTTCTTTCGTATCCAGGAGCCGACCGTCCATATCATACCACTCACCCCGGTATTGCGTCACGTGCACCGGCTGTGCTGCCACTTCACGTACAGCCACACTAAAATACCAGCGCTTCTCGGCTGGATGGTTACGGTAGACTGGATTTGGCCAGAACGTCAAGCTGAGCCCCGCCACTGCTCGGCTCCTTCTGCGTGCATCCTGCTGCGTACCTCTGTGCAGAGCATATCATACAGACATGATCTTCTGAAGCGGCAGGAGCAATTTTTCTGCCGACCTCATCGTAGTATATGCGGTGTGGGGTTAGGGGGCGACGCCGCCAAGGGTAGGTGTCGTACATAGGTGATGACATCCCACATCTCCGTGGGAGTGAGTACTGATGCCCAGGGTGGCATGGTAAGCCAGCCGCGCTGGTCTTTGACTCCGTCACGTAAGGCCAGAAAAAATTCTGTGTCACTTAGACGCTGCATGGTCGCGAGGTCTGTATGGTCTGCTGGCTTATGGCCGATACTCTCCATGTACGCGTTGTTGTCCCCCTTGCCCTGCCGACCGTGGCAGTGATAGCACAGGCGTTGATAAATGCGTTCGCCATTGAGAATGGCACCGCGTAAGGCGACGCTCTCTGGGTCGGTGCCGGCCGGGAGCGGTATCTGGGGCAAGCGCGGCTGGGGAATTGCGGGCACGGCAGAGACGGGAGTCGTCGACTGTGGCGTCGGGGTTACGAGCCATACCACCAGGGCGCACGCGCACAGCAAGCCACAGAGGAGGAGAATGATGCGTGCGGAAGCAGGCGGCACGGTAACCTGTCTCCCTGTGCGTAGGGCCATGATACTTCTGCTGATGGGCTGAGAAAAAATCTGCCAAATCTGGGCGCTATGTCGTATGATTATAGACGGATGTAGCTATGAACCTGCAACAGAAAGGGAGTTCCTATGTCTGGTATCCGATGTAGTGCGCGGGGGGGACCCGCGGCATCTGCCAAGCATTTCGCATGTAGTATTACCCCTTCACTGCCTCACCGACCTGCTGCCATACGGCAAAATCATTCATGCATAGCGAGCCTCAGTACAATTGTCCAGCACCGGTGGAGACAGCTCCACGACCTCTACGATAACCGCCAGGCCATAGGACGCGACGCAAGTGGCGATCGCGCCTCAATTGCGTCCCGTCTGCGTACATGACACGACGCACGATGGGTCGATCCAGCGGTTCATATCTCACACACATACGAGGTCGAAAAGGAGACGTACGATGGCTATCGCTACCTATACGCTGGCTGACTACATTCAGGATCTGCGCACCGTAACCGGCGAGACCCAGGACCCTAACGAAATCATTGCGCGGGTTGGTCCGCTTGCAGAGCGCGCTGCCCTGTCCCGAGACTGGCTCAAGCCACAGCACTACGAATGTGACCCCGAACAGGGCTTTGGCGTGCATCTGCTCCATGAGGAAGCGGACCATACCCTGGCAGTCTTTGCCATTGCCTGGCTCCCCGGACGCGGGGCCCCGCCACATAACCATGGCACCTGGGCGGTCGTCTCTGGGGTCGATGGGCTGGAAACGAATGTCTTCTGGAAACGCGTGGATGATGGCACGCGCCCTGGCTACGCAGAGATCCGACGCAACGGCGTGAAACCTTTTGGTGCGGGGGAAGTGGTCGCGTTTCTGCCCCACGAAATCCACAGTGTCGTGAATGAGACGTCAGCGGTCACTGTCTCGCTGCATACGTACGGCAAGCATCTCAACTACACCGGACGTTCACAGTTTGATCCGGACGCAAGAGTCGAGAAGCCTTTTCTGGTGAAAGAGCAGTAGGCCTAAGAGCTGCTTGCTTCATACGCGATCCTCAGTACTTGGATACAGGTTTTACCCCCCTTTGCCAAAGGGGGGCGGGGGGATTTGAGGGCGTCACAGCCGGAGAAATCCCCCTTACTCACCTCTGTTCATCCGCGCTATTGCCGCAGGTGGGGGATAGCGTCCTTCCTCGATCAACCCATGTCGTTCTTGAAGTCTTTCTTCGCTGTTAAAATCCAAGATTCTGGTGGTCACTTCACCGATTGCGGTCAACGGATGGATGAGCGCGCCATGCAAGGCAAAATGGTCTGCCCAATGATCAGTGCGCGGGTTAAAGAACCGCACCAATTGACCGGACGGCCAATATATCGACCCGAGATCACTGCCTTTGTTTCTGTTACAAGGCTGGCAGGTGTAGGCAAGATTCTCAGCTTCTGTGGCGCCACCGTGCTTGACGCTGACAATATGATCCACTTCGCCGCCAAAGAAGGTATCTGCGATATCAATCAGGCAATACTCACAAAGATGCTCTGCGCGTCTACTGACTAGTCGCCGCAAGGCTTCGCTGACATAGTGGTTCATGATTGCAGCAGTTGACGGGCGCGGATTTTGGCCATCCGCATCACGTGCTCTAACCACATGTAGTGATCCAGCTCAGCTTTCTCCTCAGACGACAGGCCGGTGGTCTTTTCCCTGTAACTGAACAACCACCAGCTGAAGCTGGTGGGTTAGTCTTATGGACTGAAAGTCCGGATACGGGTCACAGACCCGTTGTTAGGACTCCGTGCGAAAGTTGTCTGCCCGATCCGGCTCGAAGTGATGCGCGAGATACTCTTGGATCATCTGTTCCGTCATCTGTCCGACCGTGGCACAAAAATACCCGCGTCCCCAGAAGTGCCGTCCCCAGTAGCGCTTCTTCAGCATTGGAAACTCCTCGAACAGCTTGCTGGAAGTGCGGCCTTTGATCCGACGCATGATCTCGCTCGGCGCCATGTTAGGCGGGGCAGAGACGAGGATGTGCACATGATCCTTGCTGACGACTCCTTGAAGGATCTTGATCTCGAAGATTTCGCACGTCTGCCGGACCAGCTCCCGCACACGCAGTGCGACATCGCCTGTGAGAACCTTGTAGCGGTACTTCGTGACCCAGACAAAGTGATACTCGATGTTGTAGACCGTATGACTGCCGTAGCGATAATCCATAGCTCCTCCCCCGTTGCAGTAGGTGGAGGGCTATTGTACGCGGTCCAGAATAGCGGTGATGAAATCTGCCCGCCTGAAGGCGGGGGTTTGAACCTTACGCATGGACAATCATCATTGCCACGACTGCGGCCGCCAATTCGTCCAGTGCTGCGAGCAATACCTCATCGCGGATGAAAAACGTGCGCTCATCGAACGCTTACTGGTGGAACGTCTCTCGCTGCGGGGTATTTGTCGCGCGGTGGGGGTCACCCTCAAGTGGCTCTTAGGCTTTCTCGTCCAGTGTTTTGAAGCTCTGCCTGATCATCTGCATGTCCAACCTGTCTCCTGTCAGCACGATGTGCTGATCCAGCGCCTTGAAGTGGAAGCCGATGAACTGGCCAGCTTCGTGCAGAAGAAGGCGAACAAGCAATGGGTGTGGATGGCCATGGATGCCAAGACCCGCCAGATCATTGCGTTTCACGTGGGCGACCGCAGCCACACGAGTGCCGAGCACCTGTGGGCGAAGATGCCGCAAGCTTACCGTCAGCACGCCACGTTTTACACGGATCAATATGTGGTGTATGCGAAGGTGATTCCTGCGGCGCAACACCAAGCGATCAGCAAGTTGGCACGGAAAACCAATCACATCGAACGGTTCAACAACACGTTGAGGCAACGCGTGTCCCGGCTGGTCCGCGACGCGTTGTCCTTTTCCAAGAAGCTCGCCAACCATATCGGGGCCATTAAGCTCTTCATTTGTCACTACAACCTGACGAGAGTGGCGGCATAGAGCGAGCAGTACATGGATATCACTACCCTCCCCTTCTGCATACTATGGCCCTAGACATATATTTTGGCACCTTTGTTCTCCCCTTCCCTGAAG
>Ga0081538_10004845_pt1 | contig 12261 bp, 10 predicted proteins | sample TabmetS5T2R1_FD_71022 | JGI IMG/M metagenome (GOLD analysis project Ga0081538, IMG submission 71022) | Tabebuia heterophylla rhizosphere microbial communities from the University of Puerto Rico - S5T2R1 | ecosystem: Host-associated > Plants > Roots > Rhizosphere ... | reverse complement strand
TTCTCGAGACGCTCGCGCGCTCGGATACGCGCGCTCGCCTGGCCGCGATGCCCGGCTATGACCTGTCGATGAGCGGCGACGTGCGGGTCGCGGCATGAGGTTCGCACCACCCCGGGCCCTCGCGGGGGTCGCCGCGGTCGGCATCGCGCTCGTGGCCGTCGGTTGCGGGGACGACGACGACGGGACTTCCGGGTCGCCGCCCGACCGGGGCACGATGCTGCTGGCGACCACGACGAGCACGCGCGACTCGGGACTGCTGGACGACCTGCTGCCGGCGTTCGAGGAAAGCTCGGGCTGCTCGGTCAAGACGCTCGCGGTCGGCTCCGGCGAGGCGATGGAGCTGGGGGAGAAGGGCGATGCCGACGCGCTCCTGGTGCACTCGCCGGCCGCCGAGGAGGAATTCATGGAGGGCGGCCATGGGACCAGCCGAAAGCCCGTCATGCACAACGACTTCGTCGTGGTGGGCCCGGCGGCCGACCCGGCGGCGATCGAGGAGGCCGCCGACGCGCCCGACGCGATGGCGCGGATAGCCGACGCTGAGGCTCCCTTCGCGTCCCGCGCCGACGAATCCGGCACCCACACCAAGGAGCTCGAGCTGTGGGACGCGGCCGGTACCACGCCGCGCGGCTCGTGGTACATCGAGACCGGCCAGGGGATGGGCGAGACGCTCACGATCGCCAGCCAAAGGCAGGCCTACACGCTCTCCGACCGCGGCACCTTCCTCGCGACGGACAACCTCGACGGGAAGCTCTTGTTCGACGGCGGCCGCGACCTCCTCAACCCGTACCACGTGATCGGGGTCCGCGGCGACGAGGTCAACGGCGCTTGCGCGCGCGCCTTTTCGAACTGGATCACCGCGCCGGCAACGCAACGCAGGATCAAGCGCTTCGGCGTCGCCGAGTACGGCGAGCCCCTGTTCTTCGCTGACGCCAAGGGCTGATGGACCCGATCCACGAGGTTCTCGGGCGGTCGGCGTTCGTCTCCCTGACCGCCACGGCCATCGCGCTCGGCATCGGCGTTCCGCTGGGGACGTGGCTCGCGCTCGCCCGGCCCCCGGGGCGCCGAGTGCTCGCGACCTTCCTGAACACCGGCATGGCGATCCCGACCGTCGTGGTCGGGCTCGTCGTGGCCCTGCTGCTCTGGCGCAGCGGTCCCCTTGGAGACCTCGGACTGATCTACACGCTGCGTGGCATGATCGTCGCGCAGGTGCTGATCGCCGCCCCGCTCATCGCCGGGATCACGATGGCGGGCCTTCAGGCGCTCCCACCCGAGCTGCCCGACCAGCTCAGGGCCCTTGGCGCCAGCCGGCGCCAGCTCATCGTCCGCCTCTGGCTGGAAGCCCGCGTTCCGCTGCTGGCGGCGGCAATGGCCGGGTTCGGGCACGCGATCTCGGAAGTGGGAGCGGCCACGATCGTCGGGGGGAACATCCACGGACAGACGCAGGTGATGACCACCTCCATCGTCGAGGACGTCGGCCGCGGCGAGTTCGACGAGGCGCTCGCCTATGCCGGCGTGCTGCTCGGCCTGGCGTTCGTCATCAATGCGCTGTTGACCTCGGTGCAGCAGCGCGCCGCCGCATGGGCGCAATCCTGACCCTGCGCGGCGTACGCCTCCTCCGAGGCGCCCGTCAGGTACTCGCCATCGACGAGCTCGATCTCCAGCCCGGCGAGCGCCTTGCCGTGCTCGGCCCCAACGGGGCCGGCAAGACCACGCTGCTCCGCCTCCTCGCCGGGCTCGAGAACCCAACGGCCGGCACGATCGAAATCGACGGCGCCCGCATGTCCGATGCCGACACGGCGCTGCGCCGCCGCATCGGGTACGCGACGCAGCGCCCGGGACTGCTCTCCACCACCGTCAGACGCAACGTCGAGCTGCCCCTTCGCTGGCGCGGCCACGGCCGGGCCGCCCGCCGAGGGGCCGCGCTCGCGGCCCTCCGACGTCTCGGTGCCGGCCACCTCGCCGACCGCAGGGCGCTGTCGCTCTCCGGCGGCGAAGCGCAGCGCGTCAGCCTGGCGCGCGCGCTGGCCGTGGAGCCCAGGCTGCTCCTGTTGGACGAGCCGGCCGCCGGCCTCGACGCCGAAGCCCGACAGGCGTTCTTCGACGACCTCGAGACGGCACTCGGGGATCGCACGACCACGCTCGTACACGTCTCTCATCGAGCGGACGAGGCGCTTCGGCTGGCAGACCGCGTGGCCATCCTCTCCGACGGCGTCGTCCGCCAGCTCGGGACCCCGGCCCAGGTCGTCCAGCGGCCCGCCGACGGCACCGTGGCCAAGCTGGTGGGATACGACAACGTCGTCCCCGTCGAGATCGATGGGACGGGACAGGTGCTCATCGCCGGCGTGCGCTGCGGGCTGCCGGCCCGCCACCCGCCGGGCGCGGGCACGCTGGCGGCGTGGGGCGGCGCCATCCGGGTCACACCCCCGGGTCGTGGAGTACTTCAGGCCAGGGTCGAGCGCGTCTCGCCGGGCCCCGGCCGCTGGGAGGTGGTGCTCTCCGCCGGCGAGACGCTCCGGGCCCATCTCCCGCTCGATCACGCGCCACCGAGAGCCGGCGGCCTCGTAGCCGTGAACCTAGATCCCCCCCAGGCCACGGTCATCGCCGGACGCACCGCCCGCTAGCGTCGAACCGCTCGGCGAAGCATCGAACCCCCTCCGGATCAGCGGCGCACCGACATGAAGCTCTCGAGCTCGTCCCGCGTGGGCAGCCCCTGCATCGCGCCGAAGTGCGAGCAGGCCAGCGCGCCCGCCGCCGTTCCCCAGCGCACGGCCTCCCGCACCGCCGTCTCGTCTTCGGTCCAGCCCGGGCTCTCGCTCAGGCGGGCCAGGGTGCCCGCGAGAAATGCGTCGCCCGCGCCGGTGGCGTCCACGACCTCCTCGATCGGAAACGCCGGCGCGTGACCCCGGAAGGCGCCGGTGGCGTAGAACGCCCCCTCGGCGCCCCTGCTCACGAGCGCCAGCGAGACGCCCCGGTCCAGCAGCCGGTCGGCCGCCTCTCCCGCATCGTGGACCCCCAGCACCGGCCCGAGCTCGTCCTCGCTGAGCTTCAGGACGCTGGACAGCTCGATCAGCGGGTGGACGGCCTCCCGGAAGGCGTCGAGGCTGTCCCAGAGGTTGGCGCGAAGGTTGACGTCGAAGGCAACGGCGACGTCCATCTCGTTCGCGAGCTCGGCGAACCGGCGCGTCGCCGAGCGCACCGGCTCCTTGAGGAGTGGGATGCTGCCGAAGTTCGCGAACGACGCCCCGGCGAGGCTCTCCGGCCTGATGTCCTCGGGCGCGAGCAGCTCGTCCGCGGCCGGAACGGAGCGATAGAACGTGAACTCCCGGTCGCCGTCCTCGAACACCTCGACGAAGGCCAGCGTCGTACGCGTGGGCGGCTCCTGGCGCAGGATCGCCGACGTATCGACGCCCGAAGCCTCCAGCGCCTCCAGGATGAAGTCGCCGAACAGGTCGTCGCCGAGCCTGCCCACGAAGCCGGCCTCGACCCCGAGCCGCGCCGCCGCCACGGCCACGTTCGCCGGCGCGCCGCCCGGCCGCGCGGTGAACGGCAGCTCCACCGGGGACGGCGCCTGCTCCCGGTAGACGTCCGCCACCACCTCGCCCAATGTCACGATCTTGCCCACCGGCCGATTCCCTCTCTGCTGGCTGGCGAGAAGATACGGGCTTCGCAGCCGTCCCGCTGACCGGCTGGCGGTGGAATCAGGTCCCTGATCCTGGGCCGGCCAGCGCGCCGGCGAGCTGCTGTCGGCCGGAGATGGCGAGCTTCTGGTACACGTGGCCGAGGTGGGTCTCCACGGTCTTGCGGGTCACGAATAGGGCCTGTGCGATCTCGGGGTTGCTGCGTCCCCTGGCCGCGAGCTCGGCCACGCGGCGCTCCGATGCGGTCAGCTGCTCGACCCCGGTGGCATCGGGGTCGCTCGACCGGCCGCCGGCGGCGCGAAGCTCCGTCCGGGCGCGCTCGGAGAGAGCGCGCGCGCCGAGCCGATGCGCGAGCTGGAGCCCGCGCTCGAGCGCGGCGCGCGACTCGGCGCGGCGGTTGCCTCGCCGCAGCGCGGCGCCCCAGTCGGCGAGCGCCCGCGCGTGCTCCAGGCGCGCGGGTGAGCCCTCGAGGACCTCCGCCGCCTCGCGCAGGCGACCCACCGATGCCGCGCCGCCCTCGACCAGCGCGGCGGCGCGCAGCGCCACGCCGATGCCGCTCGCCGCTCCCCAGCGCCGCGCCCGCTCGAGCTCCTCCGCGGCCATACGGTGCGCCGCCTCGCGGTCACCCATGGCCGCCAGCGCGAGCGAGGCGTGCGAGCGCCAGCGCGAGGCGAGCGGGTTCGCCCCGCCCCAAAGCGCGTCGTGGCGCCCGAACCGCACCAGGTCGTCGAGGCCCTCACGCATCCGGCCCTGCGCGACGCGGAGCAGGCCCCGGGCCTCGAGGAGGGAGTTGCTCGCCATCCCCGGCGGGATCTCCTCGCCGAGGCCGCTGTCGGCCAGCGCTCGCTCGGCGGTGTCGACCTCGCCCTCCTCGATCAGGGCCTCGATCAGCAGCGCCAGCGCGTACCTCGTCCCGAGGCGAATGTCGTAGGTGGTGAGGAGCCCCAGCGCCGTTCGGGCGTCGGCCTCCGCATGCGCCACGGCCCCCCGTCGCAGCCACACCCATCCGCGGTGAACGATCGCGAACGCTTGCGCCGGGATGGAGGCGCGCGCCTCGGCGTCGGCGAGCATCCGCTCCAGGCAGGCCTCGGCGAGATCGAGCGCGTCCGTCGCGAGCAGCCCGAGCAGCAGCAGGTAGAGGGTGCCGGCGACGTCGAGCTCCTGCTCGCGCACGAGCCGGTCGCCGGCGAGTGCGCGTTCGATGTAGCCCGCCGCTTCGTCTGCGGACTCGCTGGCCCGGGCGCGCTCGAAGGCCAGGCTCGCCAGCACCAGGCGCTCGCCGGGCGTGGCCCCCTGGAGGTCGGCGTAGCGCTCGAGCCGCGCGGCCACCGGGGCGCGCGTCTCGAGGCTGCCCTGCTGGGCGTACGCCGCGCGCTCGGCCTCGAGCAGCAGCGCCCGCTCCGGATCTTCGGGTTCGAGCGCATCGATCGCCGCGCCGAGGGCGTCGACGGCGCCGTCGGCGCTGCCCGACCAGGTCAGCGCGCTGCCGAGCAGGCGTATCGACGTCGCGAACAGCTCCGGGGCGCGGACCAGCTCGGCGGCCTCTCGGAGCTGGTCCACCGCCGCCTCCGGCTGCCCGAGGCGGAGCTCCGCCGAGCTGAGCTCGAGTAGCACCTCACCCCTCGCCGCCGGCGGCGGGGGTTCGGCCAGCGCGCGGGCCAGCCACGCCGCAGCGGCCGCCGGAGCTCCGCGCGCGACCGCATCCGCGGCCACGCGACGCAGCAGCTCGACGCGCTGGGCGTCCCCCGCCGGCTCCGCCTCGACCACCTGCGCCGCGATCTTCTCCTCGGGAGCGCCGTTCGCGGCGAGGATCTCGGCCGCCCGGGCGTGCGCCTGAGCGCGTCGGTGCGTACCGATGTCCTCGTAGACGGCCGCCCGCACGATCGGGTGCGCAAACTCGAGGCCCGCGGCCGACCTCAGGATGGCCAGCGCCACCAGCACGTCGGCGCTCCGTACCGCCTCCGGTTCGGAGATCCCGGCCAGGGCGGCCGCCTCGGGGAGGCTGGCCCCGTCACCGAGCACCGCCACGGCGCGCACCAGGGCGGTTGTCTCGGCCGGCCGGTCGGCCAGCCGCAGGAGAACCGCCTGGGCCACGGCGGCGGGGCCGATCCGCCGCACGTGGGCCGCACCGCGAGCATCGGTCGAGAACGTCTCGTCGCGCGCCTCGTGCAGGAGCGCCTCGAGGAAGAACGGATTGCCGCCGGTCGCCTCCCGGCAGGCCGCGGCGAACTCGGGGGCGACGGTCGTGCCGAGCCGCTGGCGGCACATCGTCGCGGTCGCCGCCGTGCTGAGGGGGCCAGGCCGCACGACGGTGGTCTCCGGGGCGGCGGCGAGGCGGGCCAGCTCGGCGGTGTTGCCCTCCGCCGGACGCGTACTCGCGACGACGGCCAGCGGCAGCCCGTCCAGCCGCGGGGCCAGGTAGCCGAGGAATCGCAGCGACTCGACATCGGACCAGTGCAGGTCGTCGACGAAGAGGGCCACGGGCCCCTCGTCGGCAAGGTTGTTGAGCAGCCAGTAGAGGCCGTGCAGGATGGCGAAGGCGCTGTCGACCGAGGGTGGGGTGGAGGCGGGGGCGCTGGGCGCAAAAAGGGATCGCGAGAGCGCGGCGGCGCCGGCGAACAGGCGATGACGTTCGGGGTCCGAGACCTTCGCTACGGCCGGTTCGAGCAGCTGGCGCACGCACCCGTAGGCGAAGTCGCGCTCGAGCTGGCTGGCCCGCGCCCGAAGACCGGTGAAGCCGCCCCGGGCGGCCGCCTGGGCGGCCGCCGCGAGCAGGCTGGTCTTGCCGAGCCCGGCGGGCGCCTCCACGAGGGCGACCCGGCCGCGGCCCCGGGCCGCGTCGGTCAGCGCGGCGCGGAGCTTCGAGAGCTCGCCCTCGCGCTCAAGAAGTGCCGTCCCGATCTCGATCGCCACGTCAGCTCGCGGCCTCGGGGGGCCGCCCGGCTCACCCTACTCCGGGAGCCCGCCGCTGGCCCACAAGGCCGTGTCGTGACGCTCGATCGCGAGATCGCGGGCTACTGCAGGGCGACCCTAAGCGACGGACCACCGGGAGCGGTGTCCCGGTGGTCCGTGATACGGCCCCGGCTCAGCGAAGCGAGGCGGCGACTTCCTCCAGGAGGTCCATCGACTCTTGCATGCCGGCCTCCATCCCGGAGTTGATGTGGGCGTCGCGGTCCTCCTTGCTCGTGTGTTGCACGAGGATCGTGAGGACCGTGCGTCCGTCCGCTTCGGTGAGCGTCAGGGTGTCCAGCGCCTCCGCGTCGGGCATGCCCTCGAAGACCTCGGTGGAGATGATCCGCTCGTTCGGAACAATCTCCCGGTACTCGCCGTGGAAGGCGACCTCGAACCCCCCGTTCGCCACCATCACGTAGCGCCAGCTTCCGCCGACTCGCAGGTCGATCTCGGCGAGCGTCACCTCGCCGCGCCGGCCGCTCCACCAGCGCTTGACCAGCTCGGGCGTGGTCCACGCCTTGTACACCAGGTGCTTCGGCGCGTCGAACTCCCGCGTGATGAGGATCTGCTCGTCCGTGGGGAGCGTCACCTTCGCCATTCCGCTACTCGTCACTTCCGCCATCTCCCTTCTCCTTTTCCTTGAGTTCCTCCAGCACGACGTCCAGCTCCTCGAACCGCTCCGACCACGACTCCTCGTAGTTCTTCACCCAGTCATGGATGGGCTTGAGCGCCTGGCCGTTCAGCCGGTAGAGCCGCTGCCGTCCTTCATCGCGCACGTCGACCGCTCCCACCTCGCGGAGCACCCGCAGGTGCTTTGACACCTGCGGCTGTGCGATTCCGAGCACATTCACCAGGTCGTTCACGGGGCGCTCGCCGTCGGCGAGAAGATCCAGGATCTGCCGCCGCCGGGGCTCGGCGACCGCGTTGAACGCATCCGCGGTGGTCGCTGCTCGTGCCATTGGCGGGATCATATACCCATATAGGAATATGTCAAGCAGGCGCGAGCGCGGGGGGTGTCGATCTACGACCGCCGGCGAGTCATCAATCGACACATCCCTCGGTGTGCGGCTCGCCCAGGCGCCAACGGCGTTCGGTTAGCCGCACCTCGATTCACCGGGAAGCCCCCCTTGGCCCTACCGGCGAACTCACCCACAGTGGGGGGCCGATGAATCCGGCTCCCGTCCGCAGTCTCGGGTGAACCGAGACCGGATGACAACAGAAGAGGTGCCCACACGATGACGCGTCACCTAGCCCGTCTCGCCGACATCGCCTACCGCCGCCGGGGCCGCATGGTGCTGGCCTGGATCGTGGCGGCGGTCGTGATCATCGGGGTGGGCTCCTCGCTGGCGGGCGAGTACAACGCCGACTACAACACGCCGGGATCGGAATCCAAGGCGGCGAGCGACCTCACCGAGAGGCGCTTCGACGGCTACTCGGGCCAGGAGGTGTACGTCGTCTGGAAGGACGAGGCCGGGGCGACGAGTGCCGACGCCGAGCGGCGCGTCAACGCGTTCCTCACGGAGGCCAAGCAGGTCGATCACGTCGCCGAGGAGACCCCGGTCCGGGTCTCGCGCGACGGCACGATCGGAGCGACCACGCTCCCCCTGACGGTCCCCGGGTGGGACGTGCCCAAGGAGGACGGCGAGCGGCTGATCGCCGCCGCCGAGGAGCACAGCGGCGGTGGGCTCGAGATCAAGCTCGGCGGCGATCCCATCTATCAGGCCCAGGAGACGGCGAGCCCCGAGGGCATCGGCTTCCTCGGGGCTGCGATCGTGCTGCTGATCGCCTTCGGGTCGATCGTCGCCGCCGGCCTGCCGCTGGCGATGGCCCTGGTCGGTCTCGGCATCTCCTCCGGGGGCCTGATCCTCCTGCTCGCCAACGTCGTCGACGTGCCCGACTGGACCACGGCGGTGTCGGGGCTGATCGGGATCGGGGTCGGGATCGACTACGCGCTGCTCGTGCTCACCCGGTTCCGGGCGGCGCTGCATGCGGGCAAGGACCGCCATGACGCCGTCGTGGAGGCAGTCACCACGGCCGGGCGCAGCGTGATCATCGCCGGTGGCACCGTGGTGATCGCGGTCCTCGGCCTGTTCCTCACCGGCCTGCCGTACATGTACGGCGTCGCCATCGCCGCGTCGCTGGCCGTCCTGGTCGTCATGCTCGCCGCGGTCTCCCTTCTGCCGGCGCTCCTCTCGTACCTGGGCCCCCGAGTGGACCGCCTCCGCATTCCGTTCCTCGGTCGGACCCTGAGGGCGGAGGGGAACGGCGAGTCGCCGGCGGCGCGCTGGAGCCACGCGGTCCAGCGTCGCCCCTGGACGGCGGCGATCTTGGCGACGGCGTTGCTGCTGGCGCTGGCCGCGCCCGCGCTCGGCATGCGCCTGGGCTTCCCCGATGCCGGCAACGATCCGCCGGACACCATGACCCGCCAGGCCTACGATCTGAACGCGGAGGGATTCGGACCGGGCACGAACGGGCCCCTGGTGATCGCCGCCGACCTGCCCGATCGCGGCGCGAGGGCCCACATCGAGTCGTTCGCGGACCGCCTTCGCAGCGAGGACGGCGTCGCCTTCGTCGCCGATCCGCAGATCAACCGGGCGGGCGACGCGGCCATGGTCACCGTTACCCCGACCGGCTCTCCCCAGGACCAGGAGACGGAGGACCTGGTCCACCGGCTGCGCGAGGACGTGGTCCCCGAGGCGCTCGGTGGCACCGGGATCAGGGCCGAGGTGGGCGGCGTGACCGCGGCGCTCGAGGACCAGAGCGAGTACGTCACCGACCGGATGCCGGTCTTCATCGCCGGCGTCGTCGGCCTGTCCTTCCTCCTGCTGCTCGTCGCCTTCCGCTCACCGCTGATCTCGCTCAAGGCCTCGATCATGAACCTGCTCTCGGTGGGGGCCGCGTACGGGGTGATGACGCTGGTGGCGAAGGGCGGGACGGTCGGCAAGCTGATCGGAATCGACCACGAGGTCCCCATCGCGCCCTTCATGCCGGTGATGATGTTCGCGATCCTGTTCGGCCTCTCGATGGACTATGAGGTCTTCCTCGTCTCGCGCATCCGCGAGGAGTACCTGAAGCACCGCGACACGCGCCGAGCGGTAGCCGACGGCCTGGCCAAGACCGCGCGGGTCATAACCGCGGCGGCAGCGATCATGGTCGTGGTGTTCCTCGCCTTCCTGGCCGCCCCGGACGTCTTCCTGAAGCTGTTCGGGATCGGCCTGGCGTCGGCGATCCTCCTCGACGCCACGGTCGTGCGGATGGTGCTCGTACCCGCGGTGATGCAGCTGCTCGGCAACCGCAACTGGTGGATCCCGAACTGGCTCGAGCGCATCCTGCCGCGACTGGACGTCGAGCCGGTCGGAGTCGGGACCGCGCAGGCGCGGCCGTAGAACGGGCTCAGGCGGGGGGTGCGTCGATCCATGACCGCCGGCGAGTCGTCAATCGACACACCCCCCGTCAGATCGCTCTGCCGCGGCCACCGCCTCGGCCGACTCCCGCGAAAACGGGCCATGATACGTTGGCGCCACTGAACGGCGACCCGCGCATCGCGCCGACCGCGAGACGCGGCCCGACGGCGGGCCCGGAGTCTCGGTGATCATCGCGGCCCACAACGCCGAGGCGACCGTGGCTGAGACGCTCGAGTGCCTGCTTCAGCAGACGCCCTCGCGCTGGGAGGGGGCTGGCGGTCGACGACATCGAGATCGAGGGGTCCGACACCATGGAGGACTTCATCGCCAAGCTGGACGTCGACGAGGCGCCCCCGTTGTCGGAGGAGACCTCCAGTCCCCGTGGGCTCCACTCCCGCGCGGGCTTGGCGCCCCGACCGCTCACCGCGGGCGCCGCCCCCGGGCACTCAGCCGGCGGGCTGGGTGAGGTGCTCGATTACCCGGCGAAACTGCTCGGTGGGGGAGAAGTCGACGTATTCCACGTCCTCGAGCGCCTCGGGCGCGTGACCCGGGGGCCCAGTAGAAGGGCTGGCCGGCGTTGAAGTCGCGCGGGCCGTCGTGGGTGTGCATGCGCAGGCGCCCCTTGAGCATGTAGCCCCAATGCGGGCAGGGGCAGAGGTCGCCGGGCAGCCCCCTGACGGCCGGTAGGAGGTGACGCCGGCGGCGAGACGCACGAAGCCGACCGTCGAAGGTCACCCTCCTCGCGCATCCGCAGCTCGACGCCGTCGCCCTCGATCGCGATCGGGATGTCCTGGCGGGAAATGGTCCTCATGTCTGCTCCTTCAACCCGTCCCTATGGGCCGGGATGCCGTTGGCGGGTGCTTTTGAAACTAGGCTCGGAGCCGCCGCTGGAGCGCCACGAACCGCGCCCCCGGTATCAGAGAGGCGACCTCGAGCCCCGGTTCGTAGGGAACCGCGCGGTCGTCGCGGCGGTGAAGCACCAGCGTCGGCGCCGCGACGCGACGGTAGGCGTCGGTGGCATCCATCTCGTACGTCAGCCCGAGCAGGCGGGCCGCCATCTCCCGCGTCGCGCCGTGGCGCTGGAGGCGGGCGAAGCGCCGCAGGTCATCCGCGTCGCCCTCGGGCATGAACACACCGGCGAGCACGCGTGCGCCCAGTCCCCAGTGGCGGCGCACCACCGCGATCATCGACCGGCGCATCTCCTCGTCGGCGATCCGGGCACCGACGGCATACCCGTTGAAGAGCACGAGGCGGCCGACGCGCGTGGGGTGGGCGGCGGCGTAGGCCGCGGAGATGCACGCCCCGGACGAGAAGCCGAACAGCGTGCACCGCCGGAGGCCGAGGTGGTCGACCAGCTCGGCCATTACCTCCACCTCGGCGCCGAGCGACACGGTTCCCTCTCCGCGGCTGCGCTCTGAGAGGCCCGTGCCGATGCGGTCGTAGCGCACTACCGTGTGCCGGTCGGCCAGGGCGAGCAGGAAGCGCCGAAACGAGGGATCGTCCCAGTTCGCTTCGAGGTCGCTCACCCACCAGGCCGAAAAGAGCAGAGCAGGCCCGTCGCCGACCGGGGCGTAGGCGATCCGCCCCGCACCGGTGGCGCAGAACCGGATCGTGCGCCTCCGGGACCGGCCCGGCGATTTTCTCGCCGGCGCGTCAGCCGCCCCGCGACTCCTCCTCGTCGCCGCCGGCCGAGTCTTCTTGGCGCTCCTCGCCGTCCGGCCTCTCGGTCTCGACCCGTTCGTCGCGCTCGCGCAGCGTCTCCCGGACGGTGTCGGGATCCGGCGCCGGCCGTTCTTCACTCAACGGGCGTCTCCGCGACGCGGGTATGTGACGAGCTGCTCGTCGCGGCTCGGGGCCACGGTCGTCCTCCTCGCTTCGGTGTCTCCGTACGTTGGGATACCCGGGCCGCCTCCGGGGTATGCCACTTCGGGGCGACCGCCGTCCCCGCTGGTTCCCCCAAGCGACTGGGGAGCCACCTAGCGTTCGAAGGCCGAATACGGGTCGTGAGCGCCGAGACGAAGACGACGGCGAGCGTGGCCCCGCGCGTCGCCGGCCCGCCGCGCGGCCCTCCCCGGGCCGAGCGCCCACGCTTTCGACGTTGGGCCCAAATATTGGGCCCAACTGTGGAAGCGTCGGTCTAGGACTAGGAAGACGCCGTGCGCGACCCCGAGTTCGGCGCTCCGCGCTTGCCCAGCCGGGTCCACCAATCTGCGGGGGGCGGACGACGTGCTCCACCACGCTGCCTGCCATGTCGTAGTAGATGTATG
>Ga0081538_10004844_pt1 | contig 12261 bp, 13 predicted proteins | sample TabmetS5T2R1_FD_71022 | JGI IMG/M metagenome (GOLD analysis project Ga0081538, IMG submission 71022) | Tabebuia heterophylla rhizosphere microbial communities from the University of Puerto Rico - S5T2R1 | ecosystem: Host-associated > Plants > Roots > Rhizosphere ... | reverse complement strand
CACCCCTCATCCAACTTCGCCCTCGGGCTCTTCGACCCGAGGGTCGCTGTCGCTCGCTAAGCCTTCGTATCCTTCTCCCGCAAGGGGCGAAGGGAGGTATCAAGCCGCTCGCGCGATCATCTGAATCGGTGCGATTGTGCCGCGCTCGAGAGTCGCCATCACGTTGGTAATTCGCTCGCGAAAGGCAGGCCCTACGAGGGCGTGCTGGTTGAGCGGCGGCAGGCCCTCCTTCTCGGTCTTCGTCCGCATCTCGCGCGCTACCTGGAGCACAAAGGCGCGGCGGTTCTCCTCGCGCTCGATCTTGAACCCCGCCGCGCTCAACAGCCGGCGATAGGTCTCCGGCATCTCGACAAAGCTGGTGTCGATGGTCTGCGCCCAAGGCATCGGATAGGGCAGATCGCCCTCCGCGACGCGCATCACCTCATAGACACAGAACAACGCTCCGGGCTTCAGCACCCGCCGCACCTCGGCGAACAGCCTGGCCTTGTCCGCGATGTTCATGCCGACGTGGATCAGCGTCGCGACATCGAAGGTCCCGGCATCGAATGGCAGGTCGAGCGCGCTGCCGTGGCGGAAGCTGACGAGATCGCCGAGCCCGCAGCGGCGCGTCAGCTCCATCGCCACCTGCACGAACTCCTCGGTCAGGTCGATGCCGGTGACGCGGCAGCTGTGGGTATCGGCGAAATAGCGCGCTGGGCCGCCGATGCCACAGCCGACATCGAGCACATGCATGCCGGACGCAAGGCCAAGGTCCTTGGCTAGCGCGTTGGTGGCCGGCAGACCCCCAAGGTGAAGCTCATCACCGGTGGACAGGTCCATGGCTGTGAATCGCTCCGGGTCCTTGCCCATCTGCCTCAGCGCATCGAGGATCGATTGCAGCAGGGAGCCGTGGCTGTAGTGCGTTGCGACCTGCACTTCCGTATCCATCGGTGCCTCCGGTATCAGCGCTTGCGCGCCAGCAGGATGCCGTCGTCCGCCGACAGCAGGCAGAAATCCACCCGCGCATCGTCCTTGATCTTGAGATTGAGCGCACGCAAGGCGTCGGTGTCCTTGTCGTGCTTGTCCGGATCGGCGACGTCACCGCTCCACAGCATGTTGTCGAGCACCATCAGTCCGCCCTGGCGCAGCAGCTTCAGGCAGCCTTCGTAGTAGGTGTCATAACCGGTCTTGTCGGCATCGATGAAGGCCATGTCGAACGTGCCGACCGCGCCGTCTTTCAACAGCGCCGCGATGGTGTCGCCCGCGGGCGCGAGGCGCAGGTCGATCTTGTGCGCGACGCCCGCCTGCTGCCAGTGCTTGCGGCCGATCGCGGTCCACTCGGCATTCACATCGCAGGCGACGATCCGCCCATCCTCCGGCAGCGCCAAGGCCATAGCGAGCGAACCCGATCCGGTGAAGGTGCCCACCTCGATGACCCGCTTGGCGCCGGTCAGCTTGATCAGCATTTGCAGCAGGGCGTCGGCCTCAGGGCGGCTCATCATGCCGGCGCCGGACAGCTTGCGGGTCTCCGTGCGCAGGGCCTGCTGCGCCGGCGTTTCGCGCGACATGCGCTCGTCGATGAAGCGGGTAACCATCTCGGCCGAACTCAGACGCTGTGCCATCGAGACTCCTCTGCGTAGGGACCGTCACCAATCCGTCACGGGCCGATTGTAGACTGTGCTGATGATATGGGTCATCCGACTCGCCGATCAATCCTGGGGCCTGGCATGAGGCTCGGCGCACTCGCCCGCACCATGAGCCCCCTCACCTATGCCGATCCGACCGCGCCGGTGATGGAGCGCGCCTTCATCAATCTGATCGAGGTAATGGGCGGCCGCTCGACGCTGGTGAAGCTCTACGAGCATTGGCGTGCGCAATGGCCACTGAGCGGCATGTCGCTGTGGTCGAGCGCGCTCTACTGGCTCGGCGTGTCGCTGGAGATGGGCGGTGAGCCGTGGCCGCCGTCGGTCCAACGCACCGAGCGGCTGGTCATCATCGCCAACCATCCCTACGGCCTGCTCGACGGAATCGCGATCTGCGCCCTGGCGGAGAAGCTGGGCCGGCCGTTCAAGATCCTGGCGCACAGCCAGCTGATGCGCGTGCCGGAGCTCATCCCGTATTTCCTGCCGATCGACTTCAACGAGACCGAGGAAGCGGTGCGCAACAACATCGAGGCGCGGCGCCGCGCGCTCGATGCGCTGCATGCCGGCGAGACGATCGTGATCTTCCCGGCCGGCGGCGTCTCGACCGCGCCGCTCAAGCTCCCGCTGAAGCAGTTCGCGCGCGCCGACGATCTGCCGTGGAAGAATTTCGCCTATCGCCTGATCCGTTCCGCCGAGGCCACGGTGCTGCCGCTCTATTTCGTCGGACAGAACGGCCCGATGTTCCACGCCGCCAGCCGGGTCAGCATGGCGTGGCGCATCGCGCTGCTGGTGGGCGAGCTCAACAAGCGGCGCGGCAAGCCGCTGCAGGTGCGGGTCGGTCGCCCAATCGCCTGGTCGGAGATGGCGGCAATCCCATCCGCCGCGCTCGCCATGCACGAGCTGCGCCGCAGGGTTTATGCCCTCGGTCTCAAGCAATAGCAGTTGAATACAGCGCCACCACTGAAGCTTGTGGCTTCACCAGCCCCGGCGATGATAGGCCAGAGAACCTATCAGTATTGCTCCCGGTTGCAAGGAGTGCCACGATGCGCAAATTCGAGGGCAGCGTCTCGAGGTTTCATGGTCTTGAAGACGCATATCATGAGTGGCTATCCACCGCTGTTGCGGCGTCCGGTCCTGGAACAGGAACTGGACGCGCTGCCGGCCACGGCATCCCCGTCGCTCTATAGCCTCCTGCAATTCTGGTCCGACGCCGCCGGCGACGACGACGTGCCGAGCCGCGATCGGCTCGACGCCTTCACGCTGCGGCCGTGGCTCGGCCACATCAGCATCTACGAAGCGGTGGACGACGGAAACGACTACCGCATCCGGCTCGAAGGCACCGCGATCGTTGCGATCACCGGCGAGGACTGGACCGGCAAGCGCGCCAGCGAGGTCGATGCCAAATACGGCTGTCACATCGCCGATTTCATGCGCCAGATCGCGCGCAGCCGTAAGCCCATGGTCCACACCATGCACGTGTTCCAGAACGAGGTCGAGTTCATCACGCGCCTGCTGCTGCCGGTGCGCTCGCGTCCTGGCGGGCCGGTCGATCAGATCTTCCTGGTGATCTACGTCGATCCGCATCAGGCCGCGCTTGGCACGGACCCGAATCCTCCGCCTCTGACGGTCTTCAGTCCTGCTGGATAATGCATTGCCCGCATCGCGCGTGAGTGCAATGATCGCGCCTTTCGTGCGGCGGGCAAGGACGCGATGTCTTCGAGCCAAGACGACTTTCCTCTCGATCCCTTCATCGAAGAGCAGCGCTTCGAGGAACCGCCGCCGCGGGCGCCCGCCGCGCTCGGGAGCATGCTCGCCTTGTGGCGCAGCCTGGCGGCCAGCGGCGAAGTCCCGCATCGCGGCCAGCTCGACACGCTGACGCTGCGGCCGTGGCTCGGCCACGTCATGATCTATGAAGCGGTCGATGGCGGTCGCGACTTCCGCAACCGCCTGGAGGGATCGGAAGTCGTCATGCTGACCGGTGAAGACTGGACCGGCCGCTGCGCGAGCGAGGTCGACGCCCAGTTCGGCTCCCGCATGCTCGAGTATATGCAGGAGGTGGTGAAGACTGGAAAACCCTGCATGCACAGCATGTGGATGTTCCAGAACGACGCCATCCGCGTCACGCGCCTGATGATGCCGGTCAAGTCCCGCGCTGATGGGCCGGTCGACCAGATCCTGGCCGTGCTCTATCCCGACCGCACCTGATCGGCGCCGTGGCCTGAGAGGATCAGGGTCGCGACGGTCCCGGTCGGGGTGTTGGCGGAGAACTCCAGCCGTCCGCCGAGCACGTCGCTGACGCGCTTGGCCAACGACAGACCGAGGCCAAGCCCCTGCACCTCGCCGCCCCGGTTCAACACCGGCTGCAGGATGTTGAAGCGCTCGCCGATCGTTTTCAGGAACCCCGCCGGCAACCCCGGTCCCTGGTCCGCGAACGAGATCGCGAGCTCGTCGCGCTCGCCGTGGATGGCGACGCGGATGACGCTGCCGTCGGGCGCGAACTTGACCGCGTTGCTCAGCAGCTCCTGCGCGATGGTGGCGAAGGCGCGCGGATCGCCGATGCAGCTGCGCGGCGCGCCATCCTCGTCGATCGCCACCCTGACGTGCTTGGCGGCCAGCGCCTCCCCGAAGTTTGCGACTTCCCGCTCCAGCACCTCGCGCGGGCGGAACGGCTCGTGCTCGACCGCGCGGTCGCCGGAATCGAACGCGACATACTCGAGGATGCGCTTGATCCGGCTGAGCAGGCCGTTGCCCGCCTCGTCGACATAGGCCGCATACTCCTTGAGCTTGGCGCGGTCCTCGCCCTCGGCATCCATCCGCATCAGCTTGGCGAAGCCGATGATGGCATTCAGCGGCGTGCGGAACTCGTGGTTGATGTTGGCGATGAAGCTGTCCTTGGCGCGGTTGGCGCTCTCTGCCCGGCGCAGCGCGCTCGCATAGCCGGTGTTGAGCCGCGCCAGCTCCTCGTTGGCGCGCTCCAGGTCGCGGCGCGAGGACAGCAGCGCCTCGCGCGAGCGCAGCAGCGAGGCGGTCAGCAGCGCCAGGCCGGCGAGGAACGCGCTGGTGAAGGACAGGATCGAGTAATGTAGGATATACGGCGTATCCATCGCCCACGGCCGCAGGTTCACGACCAGCGCGCGGAACATCAGGATCACGAACAGGGCGTGCCCCAGATGCGGCTCGCGCCGCAGGATGAAGGCGGTCCAGATCTCGACCAGCGACAGCGCCGACACATAGACGAACATCGAGCCGCGCATGCTGTTGAGCCCGATCGCAAGGCCGATGACGCCGCACGCCATCGCGCCCGCGACCGCCGCCCACACCGGGCAGCGCCGGCCGATGAAGCGCAGATTGCCCAGCACGGAAAAGGCGGCGTAGTGCCAGAAGATGAAGGCGATCAGGGTGCCGAACAGCCGCGAGTCATATTCCTCGTTCACCGCGCCGAGCAGGATCGCGAGCGTCAGCGTCAGATGCGCGGCTGCCCATGCGCCGTCATAATCGCGGCGATCCTCATCCAGCCACTTGTAAAGGAATGCGAACCCGACCGTGCCGGCGCCGATTCCGCCGAACAGGTACGCCAGCGCGTTCTGATCCATGGCGCAGCAGCCCCCCGAGAGCAGGCACGGCACATCGATTTCACCCCGCGCAGAATGCCGCACCGACCAGCGTCTGACACCCGACTCGCCAGAAGGCCAGCCGTCCCGGTCATCACTGTATCGGATGAGCGTGGTTTGCCAAGAGAACGACCTGTCTTGGCGATCGCGCAATAATGGCGCGATGCGCGCTTGCGGTCGGTGTCAGCCCGCTTCCACCTGGCGCACGAACGCATCGGCCTGATGCTGCAGTTCGGTCGCCTTGGTCGCGAGGTTGTTGGATTCATCCAGCAGCAAACCGGCGGCGCGGCCGGTCTCTTCGACCGTCTCGGTCACGACGCGGATGCTCTGATTGACGTTGCCGGTGCGCTCGGCGGCGCGCTGGGCGTTGGTGGAGATCTCCTGGGTCGCGCTTGCCTGCTCGGCGATCGAGTGCGCGATCTGGCCGGCGATCTCATTGATCTTGGCGATCGACTCCTTGATGCCGCTGACCGCACCGACCGCGGTTGTGGCGATGCCCTGCATCGAGGCGATCTTGCCGGTGATCTCTTCGGTCGCGCGCGCGGTCTGGCTGGCCAGGCTCTTCACCTCGTTGGCGACCACCGCGAAGCCCTTGCCGGCTTCGCCGGCGCGCGCCGCTTCGATGGTGGCGTTGAGCGCCAGCAGGTTGGTCTGGCTGGCGATCTGGTTGATCAGCTCGACGATGCCGCCGATGCCTTCCGCCGCGCGCGCCAGGCCATTGATGGTCTCGGTGGCGCTGCCGACCTGGGCGAAGGCCTGCTCGGACGCCGCGGTGCTTTCGCGCATCTGGCGATCGATCTCGTTGATCGAGGCGGTCAGCTCTTCGGCCGCGGTGGCGACCAGCGAGACGCTGTTGTTGGAATCGCCGGTGGCAGTGGCGGCGGTGTCGACTTCCGAGCGCGAGCTGACGGTCGCGCTCTTCAAGGACTGCGCGTTGGTCTGCAGCGCCTGCGCTGACTTCAGCACCACGTCGACGATGCCGGCGACACTGGCGGTGAAGGTGGCAGCGAGATTGTGCAGCGCCTGCCGGCGCTCTTCGGCGGCGGCCTTCTCGGCCGCTTCGCGCTGGTGACGCAGCTGCTCCACCTCGCGCAACTGGCTCTGGAACGACGCGACCGCGCGGCCGAGGGTGCCGATCTCGTCCGGCCGGTCCTGCGCCGCAATGGCGACATCGAGCTGGCCGTCCGCCAGCTTCGCGATCGTGCCCGCCATCGCCGACAGCGGCCGGCTGACGATGTGCCAGATCGCGGCCAGCAGGCCGGCGATCAGCGCGCCGGCGATCGCGGCGGAGATGCCGATGCCGATCCACAGATGCGCGCTGATCTGCGATAGCAGCGCATCGTTGGTCCAGGCCAGCCCCAGGGTGCCGACGCGGCGGGCCTGGTCGCCGGCGCCGTCCATGATCGGAACGAAGGCGATGAACTGGCCGGCGCTCTTGCGGATGAAGACCTTGCCCTCTTCCACCTTCGGCTTGGCCTCGGGCATCAGGGCGTTGAGATCGACCGGCGCGGCGTTGGCGTGCATGCCCGACGACAGCACGGCATCGTCGATGCCATAGACCGCGATCGCGCTGAGCGCGGACGCATTCGATTCGAGATAGCGGGCGTAGACCTTGGCGATCGCCTCGCCCTTCTTGAACTTGACGCCGCCGACCGCCTGCGCCGCGATCATGTCGGCGATCGCCAGGCGGTTGTCGTCGACGGTGTCCATGACCAGCTCGCGCTGAGAGACCGACTGATAGGTCAGCACAGCGGCAAAGCCGAGGCCGAGGCCGACGAAGACCGTCAGGGCGATCTTGCGTCCGATGGTCCAGAACCGCTTCTTGTTCTCGTTGGTCATGCGCGAACCTTGAATTCTGTACAGCAGAAACGAGGACGGGCAGCGCGCCCGTCCTCGAACGCTGCCGGTGTTACTGCATCATCAGGCCTTCGGCATCGAGGCCGACGGTGACGACGCCGATCGGCTGGCCGCTGGCGGGATCCACCACGGTCATGCTGGACTGCACCTGGAACTTCTGGGTGGAGCTGTCCTGCTCGACGTCATCGACGAACACGGCGCCGGCGCCCTTCGGGAAGGTGTTCTGGTACTTCGGCTCGTCGCCCTGCCAGTAGTCGCTGGTGGCGTCGCAGATGCCGACATTGAGGCCCTTGTTGTCCATGATGATGACTTCGGTCACCACGCCGCCGGCGCCGGAGCACCAGCTCTTGGCCTTGGTGGAGGCGGAGCTCGCCATCACCTGATCGATCAGCGGATGCGCGGCCGCGCCGACCTCGGCGCGCCACTGCTTGTCGAGCTCGTCGATCTTGCCCTGGTCATAGGCGGCGTTCGACGAATTGGCGGCGGTCAGAGCGGCGACGACATCGGCGTCGGCGACCCACTTGGCGACCTCGGTCTTGGTGTAAGTCTCGGCCTTGGCCTTGATCTCGGCGGATTCGTCGGCGAAGGACGCTGTGGAGAGAGCGAACGACAGAGCTGCGGCGGCAACTCCGAATAGAAGCGAAGTCTTGTGCATGGCTGCGGGTTCCCCAATTGGGTTGCGAACAACGGTGTCCGAACCAGCAGCATGGCAAAGGCAGTACTAAGAAGAAGTTTAACTAGTCGGCTTTCGGCGCCAATTTGCCCCAAAGCTGAGCCCTGGAAGGGCGCCGTCCCTAGCGCTTAAGGCCTAGGGCCCGGCGAGAAGGTGCCGAACACCAGGATGCGGCTGACATGCTCGCCATCTTCCGATAGTGGCAGGAACAACGTCTCATCGTCTGAGAAGCGGCCGTCGGGCGTGATGTAAGGCGTGTCGTCATAGTGCGGCTGGCGGGTCCGCACGACGGTGTCGTAGCAGCCGAGCGCGTCGTCCAGGGACGGGCCGAAGAACCCATCCAGCACCGACTTGCCGGTCGGGTCCCGGCCGCGGATCTCGACCTCCTTGGTGCCGACCAGGCGATACACATAGCGCCGCGCATCGGGCACAACCTCGACGATCGTGAGGTGCGGCAGGAAGCGCGGAATCTCCACCGGATCGATGGCGCGACGCGGCGGCAGCCGATCGCCTTCGCACTTCGATCGCCAGTAGCCGTACATCTGCTTGATGGCATCGCTCGACCGGGCGAGCCAGACCGGGTCTTGCATGGCGGCTCCGATCTCCGCAGCCATTATGGAGACCGAGCGGTTCACCGGCAAGGAAGCTGTTCCTTGCCGCCCCCGTTACTCCGCGCTCTGGCGGACCGCAAGCGCCCGATCGACGCGATAGCCGAAGCGGCCCGCCGCCTGCGCCGTTTCCTCGGCGATGATCGCGAGGTCCTCGGCACTGAAGCGCGGCCGGTAGTAGGTCGGCTGGTGCAGGCGGCCGGCGGCATCGGCCAGGAAAGACTCCTCCGCCGGCAGTGCGCAGTGGTCCAGCACCTCGCGCAGAGTGGCATCCGGCGATGCGCACAGATCCTCGTAGCGCACGATCCGGATGGCGGGCCGCAGGTCCCGCCGCCGCTCCCCCAGGTCGGCGATGTAGTGGTGCAGCTGCGCCCAATACCGCGCCCAGCCACGCACCTCCTCGCCCGCCCCCCAAAGCTCGACGATCTCTTCCGTCGTCGCGCCATCGTCGATGCGGATCGGCCGCCGGTCCTCGCCGAACTCGAAATGTCCGACGCGGCGCAGGTGCCGCCGCGCGGCCGGATTGTCGCGCTGGCCGTCGAGGAACAGCTTGTGCTGCTTCATCAGCGAGGCGATGTGCCAGACCGGATCGCGCACCGGGATGACGAAGCGCGCGTCGGAGAACAGCTTGGCGAGATAGCCGATGCGTGTGACGTTGTAGTTGCCCTTGGCGACATAGCGGCGCCGGCCACGCACTGCCAGCAGCTTGCGGATATGGTCGCGATAGAAGCGCTCGAACAGCGGATGCTGCGTACCGCGGTCCAGCACTGCGTTCTCCGTCGCATCGTGCAGCTCCGGGAAGAACGCCATCCACAGCGGCTCCTCGAACGCCTCCGGGCTCTCCGAGGTGACCGCGATGCCGTCGCCATGGCTGCGCTCCGCCGGCGCCTCGTCCTTGCGCGGCACCAGCTCCAGCCAGCGGTTCCAGGCATAGGGCGTGAACAGCATCGGGAAATCGCGATAGCGGTGCGTCGCGACGTCGGGATGGCGCGCCAGCGTCTCCAGCAGGATGGTGGTGCCGGAGCGCGCAAGGCCGGTGACGTAGATCGGCCGCTCGATACGGATGTCCGCCAACGCGTTCTCGACCAAATGGGTCTCCAGCGAGCCCAGCTTGATCCAGCGCGCGGGGTTCCGCTCGATGAAGCCGCCGAGGCGGTCCATCCAGGGCGCGACGTCGAAGCCCTTCGTCATGTCAGGCGATCCGCGCAATGCGCATGATGAGCAGCGAGGCGACCACCAGCACGGTGAGCGCCACCGTCAGCCAGGAGCGCAGCCAGTCCGGGCCGATTGGAAGGTATTGCCGCTCTGGCAGCGCGATGGTCACGCTTTCGATCGGACCCTGGTCCGGCAGGTAGCCGGCCGGATTGCCGATGAGGACGTTCCACCAATGGCGCTTTCCGATCTGCGTGATGGGCTCGGCCAAGGTCAGGCGTGCGACCTCGGCGCCGCTCTGGTCGCGCACCTCGATGCTGCCGTTGGGCTGCCATTGGCCGCTGTAGTTGGTGGGCTCGACCGACACTGCCGGCGCCTGCCGGTCCTGCGGCAGCTGATAGCCATAAGCGGCGTCGAGCCAGACCAGCAGCGCCAGCACCGGCAGCGACGCGATGATCGCCGCTGGAAACACCAGGCCGACATGGCGCAGCGCCGCCTTCAAGGATTGCCGCATCAGCGGCAGCGCGCTTTCGAGGTCGCCGTCATGGGCGTTGAGCCGACGCCGCGCGTCGAGCGCTGCCGCCTTCGCCGCCGCGATGCGGCGCTGCGGCGACAGCAGGCGATAGAGCGTGAGCGAGATTGCGGCGCCAGCGATCGCCCACAGGATCAGCCGCGCCAGCGGCGGCAGCGCGCCGAGCAGGCTGCTATCCACGAAGTCGAACAACGGCGCGGGCAGGTCGAGCAGGCCCATCACAGGTGTCCCATCACATGCGGCGGCCGTCGCGGTCGGACGGGGTGCTCAGCATCGAGGGGGTCGGATCGTCATCCACTGTCTGCTGATCGCCCGTCATCTGCTTGTTGCGGCGCATGAGCCGGCGCAGCGGCCACAGCAGGATGAAGCCGACGCTCAGCACCACCGCCACGATCAGGCCCCACAGCGCGCCCAGCAGCGTCAGGCCCGCGCCGGGTCCGACATAGGCGAAGGCCGGGGTGGCGGCCAACGCAGCCGCACTGGCGCCGATCGCGAGCAAGGCTGCCCGCCTTATGTTGAAAGTCATTTCGATGCCTCCTTTCTGGTCTCGAACAGCGCGCGCACATCGGGATCGAGCGATTGCGGATCGATGCGCTGGCCCCAGGTCGCGATCGCGATCATGTCGTTGTTCGCGCCGCCGCGGGTGGGATTGACGAAGTTCCACACGATTTCGCCGGCGCGCGTCACCTCGAACATGCGCCCGCCGTCGGATTCGGTAATCAGCACGTTGTCGTTCGGCAGCACCTCGACCGAGGAGCGCAGCGGGCTGTGGAACGGATGCTTGTCGTCGCCCTGATAGCTCCAGGTGACGGCGCCGGACTTCGGATCGACCTCCAGCACCCGCGCGCTGTTGCTGTCGCGGAAGCCGCCGAGATTGTCGAACAAGGTGATGTGGCCGTTGGGCAGCAGGCTGGCGTCGTGCTGCCACAGCCAGGGGCCGCGCAGCGCCCAGCTGATCTCGCCGCTCTCCTGCGAGAAGACCGCGACCGCGCTCATGTCGCGGAACGACAGCAGCAGGTCGCCCTCTTTCGCGAACGGGAAGTTCTTCGCCTGCTCCGCCGTGATGTATTGCACCGAGTTGGTGTGCAGCGGATCGCCCAGCGCGTAGTTGGGAATGGCGAGGCGCAGCAGCTTGTAGCGCGACTTCGCCAGGGCGCGGGTCAGCGAGACCTTCTTCAGCTCCTTGCCGTCGGGCGAGAGCATCACGACGAAATCTTCCAGGAACGGCTTGTCGACCTTGCCGAGCCCGTCGATCTCGTCGGAGGTGAAGGCATTGGTCAGCACCAGGATGCGGCCGTCCGGCGCGATGTCGAAATCGTGGTGGGTGTGCGCCAGGTAGCTCCAGATCACGTTGGAATCGCGATCCATCTTCACCATGCCGTAGCCCCACGGCGTGTCGCCGGCGGCAGCATAGATCGCGAGCAGGTCGCCGTTCGGCAGCAGCCGCGCCTTGTCCATCAGGATCATGGTGTCGGGTCGTGGCTTCTTGACCGCCGCCTGCTCGTTCCATACCTCGCTATAGGGCCGCCGCCATTCGTGGACTAGGCGCCCGTCCATGTCGACCAGGTGTGCCGCCGCATCGCCCGCGCTGGTGTAGAGCGTGTAGCCCTGGCTGGTCTGCTTGGGATCGTTGATGGTGACGCCCTTGGCGCCATCGCGCGCCCTGCGCCACTGATCCGTTACGTAGGGGTCTGCGGTCTCTTCACGCTGGGCGATCAGAGCCTCGCCGGCGAGATAGGCGTCACGCAGGTAGCGGTGCGGAAAGGTCTCACCCAACACGGCCATCGCGCCGCCGACGAAGGCCAGAAACGCAATCGCCGCCACGAACAGGATGGCTGCCAGCCGATCGATCATCACGCCGCTCTCTGTTGTGCCCCTCTCCGCCGCAATGCGGAATGGCGCGCGAGGTCAGAATCGCAAGCACCGCGCCAGGGAGCATCCGGGCACGGCGCTGCACGGGTTACGTAAACCCCGCGGCGGCGAGTTTTGCTCCATGCGGGCGCGTGAACATCTTGTGACGCAGTGTGAGAATCGCCGAAGTTGGCGCGACAATTGCGCACAGCGCGCCTGGCCAACTACGCAGAATTTCCCCCTCCCCCAACTTGGGGGAGGGTTAGGGTGGGGGAAGCGAGCAGTGATTGCTTCCCACCGAGGCGCGGCTTTGCCCCCCCCCCCCCCCCCCCCCCCCCCCCCCGGGGGGGGGGGG
>Ga0081538_10004843_pt1 | contig 12266 bp, 11 predicted proteins | sample TabmetS5T2R1_FD_71022 | JGI IMG/M metagenome (GOLD analysis project Ga0081538, IMG submission 71022) | Tabebuia heterophylla rhizosphere microbial communities from the University of Puerto Rico - S5T2R1 | ecosystem: Host-associated > Plants > Roots > Rhizosphere ... | reverse complement strand
TTGTCGTTGCCGACGCACATCATGACGAGATCCTGGCCCGCTGCCGCCTCTTTCGGCGTCGGCGCCGCACGCCCGCCGTATTCCTTCACCCATTGCTCAGCCTTGGCGGCGGTGCGGTTGTAGACGGTGACCTCGTGGCCGCCCTTGGTCTTGAGATGCCCCGCCATGGGATAACCCATGACGCCCAGGCCGAGAAACGCCACTTTTGCCATCGTCTCCTCCTTGGCTTCGTCGCGCCGACGATACCTGCGGTCGGTCGCAATGTGCCGGCTTGCGCGCCCGCGTCAACTATGTTGCGACATTGACCGCGTCGGCGCATCGCATATCTAGTCAACGGGCCTCTGGTGTCCCGACTCCGAAGTTCGCAAGAATTCGCGGCATACTCTGATGCGAACTTCGGGATCAAAGGGACACCAGCAAGTTTATGATCCAAGTGTGGTTTTGGATTTGCTCCTTTCCACCACACTTGGAGCTGCATGGAGAGGCGCCATGGCCGTGACCAAGGACGACATCGCCGACACGCTCGCCAAGGTGGCGGCGCCGGACGGCCGGCCGCTGACGCAGACTGGCGCGCTGTCCGACATCGTGGCAACCGACGGCAAGGTATTCTTCTCGATCAACGTCGATGCCGCTGCCGTGCCGCGCTGGGAACCGGTGCGCAAGGCGGCGGAATCAGCCGTGCGTGCCATGCCGGGTGTCCAGTCGGCCATGGTGGCGCTCACGGCCGAGCGCGCCCCGGACCCGGGCGGCGCCCGGCGCGCACAGGCGGCCGGCGCGCGCTCCGGACCGAGCGCCGCTCAGGCGCCCGAGGGCGTCAAGGCGATCATTGCGGTCGCCTCTGGCAAGGGTGGCGTCGGCAAGTCGACGACTGCCGTCAACCTGGCGCTGGGCTTGCGCGACATCGGGCTCAAAGTCGGCATGCTGGACGCCGACATCTACGGACCATCGGTGCCCAAGCTGCTCGCCATTCGCGGGCGGCCGCAGACGCTCGGCGGCACGCGGCTGCTGCCGATGGACGGTTACGGCCTGAAGGTGATGTCGATCGGCTTCCTGGTCGAGGAGGAGACGCCGATGATCTGGCGCGGACCGATGGTGATGTCGGCGCTCACCCAGATGCTGCGCGAGGTCGAATGGGGCGCGCTCGACGTCATGGTGGTGGACATGCCGCCCGGCACCGGCGATGCGCAGCTTACCATGGCGCAGCAGGTGCCGCTCGCCGGCGCCATCATCGTATCGACCCCGCAGGACCTTGCCTTGATCGACGCCCGCCGCGGCATCGCCATGTTCCGCCGCGTCAACGTGCCGGTGCTCGGGATCGTCGAGAACATGAGCTACTTCCTCTGCCCGCAGTGCGGCGCGCGCTCGGATGTGTTCGGCCACGGCGGCGCCCGCCACGAAGCGGAGCGGCTCGACGTGCCGTTTCTCGGTGAAGTGGCGCTCGACATCGCGATCCGCGAGACCTCCGATTCCGGGCGGCCCGTGGTCGCCACCGATCCGGACGGCGCGCATGCGGCGGTCTATCGCGAGATCGCGAAAAACGTGCGGGATCAGCTCGCCGGCAAGGGCGCCAGCCGTCCGGCGCCGAAGATCGTCATCGAGGCGTAGCGGAGCGATCGAGTCCCCCCATGATTGTCCCGGCCGAGTGCCTAAGACGCTAGCACCCGGCGGCGCCCAACCGCGATGGTTTCCGCAACCGGTGATTGGAGCGCTCCGTCGGAGCCTGAGCTGCGGGCTCTGGCTTGAGCCCTCGTCGGGCAAGTCGGCCAGCCGCAGGTGCGCGTTGCACGGTGACCTTGGTCAAGATACAGTCGGCAAAAGCCGTATTTCAGAGGGGAATCGACGATGCGCACATCACAGCGAAGTATTCTTGCGTTGGCAGTCGCTGCGACCGCCCTGTGCCTTGCCGTCCCGGCCGATGCGCAGCAACCGGCCGCGACGCGAACGCTCAAGATGCAATCGACATGGCCTGCCAGCCTGACGCTGCAGGACAATTTCCGCTTCCTTGCCGAACGCGTCGAAAAGCTCACCGGCGGAAGCCTGAAGATCGAGGCGCTTGCCGCCGGACAGATCGTGCCGCCGTTCGAGGTGCTCGATGCGACCCACAAGAAGGTCATCGATGGCGCCCACGGCATTGCCTACTACTGGGTCGGCAAGAACAAAGCCGCGACCTTGTTCTCGGCGACACCGGCCGGCATCGCCGGAATGGACCAGATCGACTTCATCGGCTGGATCTATGAGGGCGGCGGTCTCGATCTGTGGTGGGAGCTTTATCAGAAGGAGCTCAAGCTCAACGTGATCGCGTTCCCGATCCTGCCGGCAAGCCCGCAGGCGCTCGGCTGGTTCAAGCAGCCGATCAAGGATCTGGCCGACTTCAAGGGCATGAAGTGCCGCCAGACCGGCATCGTCGCCGAAATCTACCAGCGCATGGGCATGCAGACCGTCAACCTGCCGGGCGGCGAGATCGTGCCGTCGGCGCAGCGCGGCGTGATCGACTGCGCCGAATGGGTCGGCGGCGTCGAGGACCTGCGGCTCGGCCTGCCGGGCGTTTGGAAGTACCACTACACGCCGGGCATGCACGAGAGCGCGTCGGTCGGCGAGTTGATGATCAATTCCGAGGTGTGGGCGAGCCTGACGCCGCAGCAGCAGGAGGCGATCCGTTCCGCGACCTCCGAGACGTTACTGCGCTGGTGGGCGAAGTGGCAGCGCCAGAACGCGGATGCGATCGAGGAGATGCGGACCAAGCACGGGACGCAGTTGCTGCGCACGCCGCCCGACGTTCTGATCGCCTTCTTCAAGGCGTGGGACGATATCGCCAACGAGGAATCGGCGAGGAACCCGTTCTTCAAGAAGGTGCTCGACTCGCAGCGGGCCTACGCCTCCAAGGTGGTGCCTGCCAAGCGCTTCATGTTCCCGCCCTACTCGTTTGCCGCAAACTACTACTGGCCGGAAGGAAAATAGCCGGCGGGCGAACGATGAACCCATGGCGCGGCGGTTCTCAGCCGGGGTGAGGCCGCTGCGCATTGATGCCCGTTTTCCTCGAAGAGGATCGGGATGAGGGCGCGGTCCCCGCAGCTTGTTGCGGTCACCAGCAAGATCGATCGGTTCACTGACGCGATCGGCCTATGCGTGGCGTGGCTGAACGTGCCGCTCGTTCTGGCCGTGAGCTACGAGGTGGTCGCGCGATATTTCTTCAACGCGCCGACCATCTGGGTGTTCGACGTGACGTACATGCTGTACGCCGCGATCTTCATGCTGGGCGCCGCCTATGCGCTGCACAAGGGCGCGCACATCCGCACCGACTTCTTCTTCGAGGGCTGGTCGACCAGAACCAAGGGCGTGATCGACTCGGTGGCGTACCTGGTCTTTTTCTTTCCGTCGCTTTTCGTGTTCCTGATCGTCAGCGGCGATGAGGGCTGGTACGCCTTTCGCATCAACGAGACCTCGGAGCAGACGCCGTGGCGGCCGATCCTGTGGCCGTTCAAGATGGTGGTGCCGCTCACGTGCCTGCTGCTGATGATCCAGGGCGTTTCGGAGGTGATCAAGAGCCTGCACGCGGCGCTCACCGGCATCGAGCTCGAGCACAAAGCGAAGGTGGAGATCTAGCGGATGAGCGGGGAAGCCTTTCTCGGCCTCATCATGCTCGCCGTGCTGATCGGCGTGATCTTTGTCGGGTTCCCCATCAGCTTCACGATGCTGTTCCTCGCTCTGGCGTTTGGCTATTTCGGCATTGGCCCGACCGTTTTCGATCTCGCCTATTTCCAGACCATCGGCCTGATGAAGGAGGAACTGCTCGCCGCCGTGCCGCTGTTCATCTTCATGGGTTTCATCACCGAACAGGCCGGATTGATGGAGCGCCTGTTCCGCGCATTCCGCGATCTGCTCGCGCCGATTCGCGGTTCGCTCTTCGCCGTCGTCATTCTCACCTCCACGGTGTTTGCCATGGCGACCGGCATCGTCGGTGCGGCGGTGACCGTGCTCGGCATCATGGCCAGCCCGATGATGATCAGGTCCGGCTACGACGGCCGTCTGGCGGCCGGCGCGATCACAGCGGGCGGCACGCTCGGCATCCTGATTCCGCCCTCGGTGATGCTGATCGTCATGGGGCCGGTGCTCGGGGTGTCGGTGGGCGAGCTTTATTCGGCCGCGTTCGGCCCAGGTTTTCTGCTCGCGGGGATCTACCTCGCCTATCTCCTCGGACGTTCGTTCTTCAATCCCAAGCTCGGGCCTCCCGTTCCCAAGGAAGAGCGCACGCACAGCGCCGCCACCATTGCCTGGGAGATAATGGTCGGCGTCGTGCCCCTAGCCGCGCTCATCACGGCCACCCTCGGCTCGATCATCGTCGGCTTGGCGACACCGACCGAGGCGGCGGCGGTCGGCGGGCTCGGCGCCATGGCCCTGGCCATCGCCTACCGGAGGCTCACCTACGTCGGACTCCGGCAGGCCGTGCTGTCGACCACGGCGACGTCCAGCATGGTGCTCCTGCTCGCGGTGACGTCGAACATTTTCGGCGCCGTGTTCTCGCGCCTCGGAACGGCAAATTGGCTCACCGAGACCATGCTCGCGCTGCAGGTATCGCCGCTGATGATGCTGGGCATCGTCATCATCTTGATCTTTCTGCTGGGCTGGCCGTTCGAGTGGCCGGCGATCATCCTGGTGTTTCTGCCGATCTTCTATCCGGTGGTCGCTGCGCTCCAACCCGCATTGGCTAATGCGCTCGATATCCCCAAGGACTTCGTCATGGTGTGGTTCGGCGCGGTGGTCGCCGTGACGCTGCAAACCGCATACCTCTCGCCGCCGGTGGCAATGTCCGCCTATTACCTCAAGCAGGTGGTCAAGGAGTGGTCGCTCTCCACCATCTACAAGGGCATGTTCGAGTTCATGGTTCTGCAGTGCATCGCCATTGCGCTGGTCATGGCTTTTCCATGGATTGCCACGTCGTTTCCGGAGCAGGTTCGGCGCGAAGCCGCATCGGTCAAGATCGAGAAGGTCGACGACAGCAAGAACAGGCTTGAGGAGGATCCCTTCGAGACCTTCCGGCGGCAATCCGGTAGCGGCAATTAGGTCCAAGACCGATCGACGCGACAGCGGCTCGGTCATTTGTTCTTATGCAGGGCCGTGCTGTAGAATGCACGCCAACCCCCGTATCCCCTCCCTTTGACTCCAAGAGAAAAAGGAACAAGCCATGAAACGTCGTGACTTCCTCAAAGCCGCCGGTGTTGGTGCCGCAGCCGCCGCATCGGCGGTTGCCGCGCCGGCCATTGCACAGTCGATGCCGGAGCTGAAATGGCGGCTGACGTCGAGCTTCCCGAAATCGCTCGATACGCTGTGGGGCACCGCCGAGGTGTTCGCCAAGTCGGTCGCCGAGGCGACCGACAACAAGTTCCGGATCGAGGCCTTTGCGGCGGGCGAGATCGTGCCCGGCCTGCAGGCCGCGGACGCCGTGAGCACCGGCAATGTCGAAATGTGCCAGACGGCCGCCTACTACTTCATCGGCAAGGATCCGACATTTGCGCTGCCGTGCTCGGTGCCGTTCGGGCCCAACGCGCGCCAACAGAACGCCTGGCAATATCACCATGGCGGCATCGAGCTGATGAACGAGTTCTTCAAGAAGTACAATTTCGTTGGGTTTCCGGCTGGCAATACCGGCTGCCAGATGGGCGGCTGGTTCCGCAAGGAGATCAAGGAGGTTTCCGATCTGAACGGTCTCAAGTTCCGCATCGGCGGCTTCGCCGGCCGGGTGTTGGCGAAGCTCGGCGTGGTGGCGCAGCAGATCGCCGGAGGCGAGATCTATCCAGCCCTGGAAAAGGGAACCATCGATGCGGCCGAATGGGTGGGTCCCTACGACGACGAGAAGCTCGGATTCCAGAAGGTGGCGCAGTTCTACTATTACCCGGGCTGGTGGGAAGGCGGCACCCAGGTGCATCATTTCATCAACATCGAGAAATGGAACCAGCTGACGCCGACCTACCGCTCGGTCGTCCGTGCCGCGAGCGACCAGGCCAATGTATGGATGACGGCGAAGTACGATGCCTCCAATCCGGGAGCGTTGAAGCGGCTGGTGGCCGGCGGCGCTCAGCTCAAGCCGTTCCCGGGACCGGTGCTCGACGCCTGCCTCAAGGCCGCCAACGAAGTCTACCAGGAGGTCTCCGCCGCAAATCCCGATTTCAAGAAGATCTGGGAAAACCTGTGGGCCTTCCGCAATGACGAGTACCTGTGGTGGCAGGTCGCCGAGTACACGTATGACACCTATTTGATCCGCACGCGCACGCGGACCTGAGGAGAGAATTACGACACGCAGGCCACGCCATGCACTCCACCTCTCCGGCCGAAAGAGCTGGGGCAGGCGGGAGGGCGTTGATTTCGCCGCGATCCCGAGAGGTATGAAATCTGATCCCCGGGGCCGCCGGCGCCGGGGTTTTTCTTTCCCAGCACCGCAAACTGCGTCTACAATCGTCGCATCGATCGTTCGCGGGAGGATGCGACGGCAATTCCTCTGTGAGCGGGGTGGTTCGACAGATACGGGGAAACGCCATGAAACGTCGTGAATTCCTGCAGGCAGCAGGCTTGGGTGTCGCTGCGTCGACAGTTGCTGCACCGGCGATCGCGCAGTCGTCGCCGGAGATCAAATGGCGGCTCGCGGCAAGCTGGCCCAAGTCGCTCGATACGCTCTATGGCGGCTGCGAGTTTTTCTGCAAGCGCGTCGCCGAGATCACCGACAATCGGTTCCAGATCCAGCCTTTCGCCGCCGGCGAGATCGTGCCCGGGTTGCAGGTGCTCGATGCGGTGCAAAACGCCACCGTCGAGGCCGGCAACACGGCGCTCTATTACTATTGGGGAAAGGATAGCGCGTTCACGTTCGGCACCGCGCTTCCATTCGGCCTCAACAGCCGCCAGATGCATTCGTGGCTGCACCATGGGGGCGGCAACGAGCTGCTCAACGAACTGTTGAAGAACTACAATTGCATCGGCACGGCGGCGGCCAATACCGGCGCGCAGATGGGCGGCTGGTTCCGCAAGGAGATCAAGAACGTCGACGATCTCAAGGGTCTCAAGTTCCGCATCGGCGGCTTTGCCGGCACGATCGTCTCCAAGCTCGGCGTTGTGCCGCAGCAGCTTGCCGCCGGCGATATCTATCCGGCGCTCGAGAAGGGAACGATCGATGCCGCCGAGTGGGTCGGGCCGTACGACGACGAAAAACTCGGCTTCGCGAAGGTCGCGCGCTATTATTACTATCCGGGCTGGTGGGAAGGGTGTGGGCAGGCCCACAATATCGTCAACCTTGCCAAATGGAACGAGCTGCCGAAGACGTATCAGTCGGCCCTGCTCGCGGCCTCGCACGAATCGTGGGGGTGGGTGCTCGGCCGCTACGATGCGGGCAACCCGACGGCGCTCAAGCGGCTGATGGCCGGCGGAGCCCAGCTGCGCGCATTTCCGCAGGACGTCATGGAAGCCTGCTACAAGGCGGCGAACGAGATTTACGCCGGGTTGAGCCAGAGCAATCCCATGTTCAAGAAGCTGCACGACAACCTGGCGGCCTTCCGCAACGACTCCTATCAGTGGATGCAGGTGGCCGAGCTTGGCTTCGATTCCTTCATGATGCGGGTGCGCACTCGGACCTGACGTTCATCGCCGGTCACAGGCTCTGCGTTTCTGGCGGGAGAGCGACCGCATCGTCGCGGTCGCTCTCCTCGCTTTGACGCGCTCATGCGACGCGTATCACTGAATCCTCGGCGGCTCGCTGAAATCGAGCGGCGGCGGCAGCTCGATCTGCGGGATCTCGATATTGACCTTTGATGGATCGATCGCGGGCCCGCGGCCTATCCAGTAGGTCACGGAACCGGGCCAGAAGATGACGATCACCACCAGGATCACCTGCAACACCACCCACGGGATGGCGCCCCAGTAGATATCCAGCGTCTTGACCGAGGGCGGCGTGATACCGCGCAGATAGAACAGGGCAAATCCGAACGGCGGATGCATGAAGCTCGTCTGAATGTTGGCGCAGATCAGGACGCCGAACCAGATGAGATCGATGCCGAGCTTGTCGGCAGCCGGTGCGAGCAGCGGAATGATGATGAAGGCGATTTCGAAGAAGTCGAGGAAGAACGCGATGATGAAGATGAACACATTGACGAAGACCAGGAAGCCCAGCTGACCGCCGGGAAGCGAGGTCAACAGATGCTCGATCCATTCCTTGCCGCCGACGCCCTGGAACACGAGGCTGAACGTGCGCGCCCCGATCAGGATGTAGATCACCATGGCGGTGATGCGCATCGTGATCGCCATGCCTTGATAGACCAGCGGCCAGGTCAGAGTCCGGTTGAAGGCGGCCAGCGCCAGCGAGCCGACCGCCCCCATGGCACCCGCCTCGGTCGGCGTCGCCAGGCCCATGAAGATGGTGCCGAGCACGAGAAAGATCAGGCCGGCGGACGGGATGATGCCGCGCAGACATTTGCCCCAAAGCGCCCATCCCTTGAGCGTGCGGGCCTCGACTGGGAGCGCCGGTACCTGGCTCGGCCACAGCAGGCTGACGACGAACACCCAGGCGCAGAACAATGCGACCTGGATCAGGCTCGGCCCGATCGCCCCGGCATACATGTCGCCGACGGAGCGGCCGAGCTGGTCGGCGAGCACGACCAGCACCAGCGACGGCGGTATGAGCTGCGTGATGGTTCCCGATGCGGCGATGACGCCCATCGTGTGGCGCGTGGAATAGCCCCAGCGCATCATGACCGGAACGGCGATCACGCCCATGGCGATGACCGAGGCGGCCACCGTTCCGGTGATCGCCCCGAGGATGGCGCCGACGAAGATCACCGCGTAGGACAGGCCGCCGCGCACCGGCCCGAACAGCTGGCCGATCGAGTCGAGCAAGTCCTCGGCCAGACCGCAGCGCTCGAGAATGGCGCCCATGAAAGTGAAAAACGGGATCGCGAGCAGCAGGTCGTTGGAGACGACGCCGAACAGCTGGTAGGTGAGATTGCCGAGGAAGTCGGGGCGGATGAGACCGAGCTCGATGCCGATGAAGCCGAAGAACAGGCCGGCCGCTGCGAGCGAAAACGCCGCCGGATAGCCGATCAGCATGAACAGGATCATGCCCACGAACATCAGGGGCGCCATGTTGTCCCTGACGAACGCAATCATTGAAGCGGCTTTTCGTATTCGTAGTGCAGGCGATGATGATGGATGAGCGCTTCGAAGCGCTTGATGATTTCCGAAACGCCCTGCAGCGCCATCAAGGCGAAGCCGACCGGCAGCACGAGCTTGACCGGCCAGCGGATGAGGCCGCCGGCGTTCGAGGAAGTCTCGTTGATCAGCCAGGAGTCAACGAAAAATGGCCAGGTGAAGTAGATGAGAATGATGCAGATGGGGAGCAGAAACAGGAATCCGCCGAGAATGTCGATCCAGATGCGCGTCCGCTCGCTCGCCATGCCGTAGAAGAGATCGACGCGGACGTGCTCGTTGAGTTTAAGCGCATAGGGGCCGCCCAGCAGGACCATGCCGGCGAACATGTACCATTGCACTTCGAGCCAGGCGTTGGAGCTCGCGCTGAAGATATAGCGGCTGGCCGCATTGCCAGCGCTGATCAGGCAGGCAAGCAGCACCAGCCAGTTCGCTACCACGCCGAATTTCTCGTTGAGCCAGTCGATGGCGCGACTGAGCGCCAAGAGCGCTTCCACAATGATCCCCTCGGCCGCGCGCAATCGCGTGCACGGCGCTCATTATCCGCAGGCCGGCTCTTGGCCGACCAGCCTCCCGCACGAGGCTGTCCACCTTAATGCGAACCGCTTGTCCGCCGTCAATCGAATAGTTCGTCGAATAACCGAAAGGCCTCAGCCTCCGGTCACGCTCATATGGCGGGCGACCGCCGGGCGCTTGTGGCGGCGGTCGATGACGAAATCATGCCCTTTGGGCTTGCGCGCGATCGCCTCGTCGATTGCCGCGTAGACGAGGTCGTTGGCTTCCGACGCGCGCAAGGGGCTGCGCAGATCGGCGGCGTCCTCCTGGCCGAGGCACATGTAGAGCGTGCCGGTGCAGGTGAGGCGGACGCGGTTGCACGATTCGCAGAAATTGTGAGTGAGCGGCGTGATGAAGCCGAGGCGGCCGCCGGTCTCCTTGACACGCACATAGCGCGCGGGGCCACCGGTGCGGTAATCGATTTCCTCGAGCGTGTAGCGCTCGGCGAGCCGCGCCCGCACCATCGACAGCGGCAGATATTGGTCGAGCCGCTGCTCGCCCACGTCGCCGAGCGGCATCACCTCGATGATGGTCAGGTCCATGCCGCGCCCATGCGCCCATTCGATCAGCCGCGGGAATTCAGCCTCGTTGACGCCTTTGAGCGCCACCGCGTTGATCTTTATGCGCAACCCCGCCTGCTGCGCGGCGTCGATGCCCGCCACAACCTGCTCGAGCTCGCCCCAGCGGGTAATGGCGCGGAACTTGTCTGCATCGAGCGTATCGAGGGAGACGTTGATGCGCTTCACGCCGCAGGTGGCGAGCTCGCCGGCATATTTGGGCAGCTGCGAGCCGTTGGTGGTCAGCGTGAGCTCGTCGAGCGCGCCGTCGCGCAGGTGGCGCGAGAGCGACTGCACCAGGGTCATGATGCTGCGCCGCACAAGCGGCTCGCCGCCGGTCAGGCGCAGTTTGCGCACGCCCTTGACGATGAAGGCGGAGCACAGGCGATCGAGCTCCTCCAGCGTGAGCAGGTCCGCCTTCGGCAGGAACGTCATGTTCTCTGCCATGCAATAGACGCAGCGGAAGTCGCATCGGTCGGTGACCGACACCCTGAGATAGCTGATCGCGCGCCCGAACGGGTCGATCATGGGGGCCGGGTGCACCGATGCGGCGCGCTCGAAGTCCATTCAAGCCCTCCTGCGGCTCCGCAGACGGTATCGTAAGCCGCTGGTTGCGGCCAATTGTTTGTGTTCCGCCCGCCTGCGATATGTAATCGATGGGACCGGAAAGCGAAAGGCTGCCCGGCATGGCGTCGCAGGATCCAACCCCGCCCTGGCCGACCGAGATCCGGCTGCAGAAGGGCCGCACGGCCCTTAACGTCGCCTTCGACAACGGCGAGACATTCTCGCTTGCCGCCGAATACCTCAGGGTCAGGAGCCCGAGCGCCGAGGTCCAGGGCCACGCGCCGGAGGAGCGCAAGACCGTGGCGGGCAAGCGCAACGTCCAGATCCTGGAGGTGCTCCCGGTGGGCAATTACGCCGTGCGGCTGGTGTTCGACGACCTCCACTCGACCGGCATCTACAGCTGGGACTACCTGCGCGAGCTTGGCCGCAATCACGCCGCCTACTGGCAGGATTACCTCGACGAGTTGGCCGCCAAGGGCCTGGCGCGGTGACGCCTCACCGCAGCACGATCACCTTGGCGCCGATGCGCACGCGGCTGTAGAGGTCGATCACGTCCTCATTGGTGAGCCGGAAGCAGCCGGAGGACACTGCCGTCCCGATCGTTTCCGGCTCGTTCGAGCCGTGGATGCGGAACAGGGTGGAGCCGAGATACATGGCGCGCGCGCCCAGCGGGTTCTCCGGGCCGCCTCGCATGAAGCGCGGCAGGTCCGGCCGGCGCCGCAGCATCTGCGCCGGCGGGGTCCAGTCCGGCCATTCCTTCTTGGCGATGACCCTTGTCACGCCCGCCCAGGTGAAGCCGACGCGCCCGACGCCGATCCCGTAACGCAGCGCCTGGCCGTTGCCGATCAGCAGGTAGAGCCGCCGTTCGCTCGTGTTGATGATGATGGTGCCGGGAGCGTCTCTGCTGGGAAAGTTCACGGTGGTGCGCGCGATGGACGACCATCCGCCGAACAGCGAGCCAACCCCGGTGGGCGCGCGTCCGCGCGGCGCGCCACCGGTCAGGATCTCCTCGAGCAGCAAGGTATTGGCGTTGGCCCCCGAACTGGAAAACGCCACCATCGCAACCACAAGCACGGCGACAAAACGCGCCATTCTGGCGTCCCTCGTGCAGGCCTAAGCGGCTCTAATCGTTAATGCAAATGGCCTCCTGGCCGACCTTCCCATGAGAGGCCATAAAACGCGCCGGCCCGCAACCACAAACCGGCAGGATGCCGAACCAGGACGCAATTTCTCGCGCGGGTGTTGCCGCCACAACACGGGGACTTCAGCGCGGTCACAGCCTGCCTTGCAGCAGGAGGTATTCGCGAACATGGGGATAGACGCAGCCGAAGCCCGAAGGGCTGAGCTGGTGGGCGCTGTAGGGATTGAACCTACGACCTCTCCCGTGTGAAGGGAACGCTCTCCCGC
>Ga0081538_10004842_pt1 | contig 12268 bp, 11 predicted proteins | sample TabmetS5T2R1_FD_71022 | JGI IMG/M metagenome (GOLD analysis project Ga0081538, IMG submission 71022) | Tabebuia heterophylla rhizosphere microbial communities from the University of Puerto Rico - S5T2R1 | ecosystem: Host-associated > Plants > Roots > Rhizosphere ... | reverse complement strand
GAGCATTTTTTGCTTCGAGCTTCTATCCGCCGGCGGCCCCGCCCTGCCCCGCCTGCCGTATCTGGAGCGGCGGGCGCGGCTGGCCGAGGCGATCACCGCGTCGGCGCGGCTGCGGCTGGCCACCGCCGAGCAGGTGCACGACGAGGTCGCGCTGGAGCGGGTGTTCGAGCAGGCGGTGGCCGAGGGCTGCGAGGGGGTGATCTGCAAGTCGGTCTCCCCCACCGCCCACTACCAGGCCGGGGCCCGCGGCTGGCAGTGGATCAAGCTCAAGCGCGACTACCGCAGCGAGCTGACCGACACCCTCGACCTGGTGGTGGTGGGTGGGCTGGCCGGCCGGGGACGGCGGGCCGGGATGTACGGGGCCCTGCTGCTGGCCGTCTACGACCAGGCCAACGACCGGTTCCAGACGATCTGCAAGTGCGGCACCGGCTTCTCCGACGCCGAGCTGGCCGCCCTCCCGGCCCGGCTGGCCCCCCTGGCCCGGGAGCAGCGGCCGGCCCGGGTGGACTCGCGCTGGCACGCCGACGTGTGGTTCGAGCCCACGGTGGTGGTGGAGGTGCTGGCGGCCGAGATCACCCTGTCGCCCCACCACACCGCCGCCTGGGGGGTGCTCAAGCCCGACGCCGGGCTGGCCCTGCGGTTCCCCCGCTTCACCGGCCGCTGGCGCGACGACAAGTCCCCGGCCGACGCCACCACCGTCGAGGAGGTCCTGGACATGTACCGCAGCGCCCGCCGGGCCCCGGCCGACGCCTGACCCGTCACACCGGCGCCGGCCGGCCGGTCAAGGCGGTGACGGACCGCGACCCGGGAGGTGACCGTCCTGGGCGACGCACCCGCTCCCTCCACCACTGGTTCGGGGTTACCCCAAACCTAGGGTAGCACCAGCATTGGAGTTGGGTTACGCTGCCGCCATGGGCCTTCGTGAGCTGAAGAAGCGGCAGACCCGGCAGCTGATCGCCGACACCGCCTGGCAGCTGTTCGCCGACCGCGGCTTCGACCGGGTGACCGTGGCCGAGGTGGCCCGCCAGGCCCAGGTCGCCGAGGCGACCGTGTTCAACTACTTCCCGACCAAGGAGGACCTGTTCTACCACCGGCTGGAGGCCTTCGGGGCCGGGCTGGTGGAGGCGGTGGCGACCCGGGAGCCGGGCGAGCCGGCCCTGGCCGCGGTCCGGCGCTACGTGCTCGGGTCCGGCGGCCTGCTCAGCCAGGTCGCGGCCGGCGACACCGAGGCCCTGCAGCGGCTGCGGACGGTGAACCGGGTGATCGCGGCCAGCCCGTCCCTGCAGGCCCGCGAGCAGCGGGCGATGGCCCGCTCCACCGACGCCCTGGCCGAGCTGCTGGCCGCCGAGACGGGCGCACCCCCCGACGACGTCGCCGCCCGGGCGGCGGCCAACGCCCTGCTGGGCGTGCAGCGGGCCCTGGTCGACCACGTGCGCCGGCGCATCCTGGCCGACGACCGGCCGCGGCGGCTGCCCGACGAGGTCCACGAGCTCGGCCGGCAGGCGTTCGCCCTGCTCGAGCACGGCCTGGGCGACTACGCGGTCAAGCCGCCGGCCTGACCGCCCCGACCCCCCTCCCCGGCCCGTGGACGCGGGACCACCCCAGGCGGATGATGGGGCACCACCGCACCCGCACGCCGAGGAGCGCCGATGGCCGAGGCGACCACGCGGACCTCCCGCTGGCGGCTGTTCCGCACCCCCGAGAGCGCCGGGGCGATCTACGGCACGATCGCGGCCATGGCCGTGATCGCCGGGACCGCCAAGGATGCAGGGCACGGCAAGGCGCTCGCGCTGACGATCGCCACCCTGTTCGTGTTCTGGCTGGCCCATGTGTACGCCCACGCCCTGGCCCACCACCTGCGAGGGGCGCGGCGGCTGGACTGGTCGGTGGTGCGGGGGGCCATGGTCGAGGAGTGGTCGCTGCTCCAGGGCCCGGTCCCGCTGCTGCTGCTACTGGTTCTCGGCGAGCTCGGGATCCTGGAGGAGCGGCAGGCCGTCCGGCTGGCCCTGTGGCTGGGCGTGGTCGAGCTGGTCACCTGGGCCATCCTGTACGCCCGCCGCCAGAACTGGCCGTGGCTCACGGCCCTGACGGCCGGCGCGATCAACGGGGTGTTCGGGTTGATCATCGTGGCCCTGGAGGTGGTGGTGCACTGAGCGGCGCCGCCGGCGCGGCCTCGACCGGCGCCGCCGGGCCGGGCCGCCGGCCCAGGAACTCGATGACCGCCAGCACCACCAGCAGGGCCAGGGTCAGCCCCAGGACCACCTTGCCGGTGGGCCGCCCCCAGAAGACCAGGACCAGCGCGGCCAGGGTGACGGCGCCGATGCGCAGGGCCCGCTTGTGGTCGTACACCCAGCCGCCGACCGGGCCGGTGGAGAACCCGGCCTGCTCGGCCCCGCCCTGGAGCCAGCCGATGGCCCGGCCCAGGCCCTCGCGGGTCCGCACGGCGGTGACCGACCGGCCGGTGAGGAACGCCCCGGCGGCCACCACCAGGGCCAGGACCAGGATGGTGCGCAGGCCCAGGCGCAGGAACCGCACGATGGTGTCGTACAGCACGGCCGCGGCGTCATGGGGCAGCACCGTGGCCGGCACCGCGTCCAGGTAGATCGACCGGAAGATGGCCAGGGCGAGGGCCAGCACCACCATCGAGACGGCGACCCCGACCGCGGCCCCGACCAGGGCCCGGCGGTGGTCCTTGGCGACATAGACCCCGAGGACGAGCAGGACGATGGCCAGGATGGGCAGCCAGATGCCGAGGGTGTTGAGCAGGTTGAAGCCGGAACGGACCCTGGTGATGTCCTTGGACTGGAACAGCACGAAGGAGGCGTTGACCTCCGGGATCCGCTCGGCCAGGGTGAACCCGGAGGCGACCAGCTGGGCCTTGACCGTCTGGATGAAGGCGGCCAGGTTCACGCTCACGGTGTCGTTCTCGACCGTGACCGCTCCCCCGCCCTCCCCGGTGAGGGCCTTGACCAGCTCGGCGTGGGCGGTCCGGTTGGCCTGGACCCAGGCGTTGGCGAAGGCGTCGCTGGCCACCACCTTGCCCACCTGGTTGCGGGTGAAGCTCTGGACGCCGTTGGCGATCGGGGTGGCCAGGGCCTGCAGCTGGGTCGCGACCTGGGGGCGGAGCTGGCCCCGCTCGGTCAGGGCGGCGATGGCCTGGTTGGTCAGCCCGCGGACGTCGAGGTAGGTGAACACCTGGGCGGTGATCTGGTCGGCGATGGCGTTCTGAATCGCCGGGTCGCTGGCCAGCGGGCTGACCGTCTGGACGTACCGGTCGGTGTTGGTGACCTGGTTGCGGGTCCAGACGGCCACCACCGACAGCGGGGCCAGCAGGCAGGCGACCACGATCAGCAGCGCGGCCACCACCGTGCGCCAGCGCTGGCGGGCCGCCGGCCGGCCGCCGGCCAGGGGGGCGGTTTCCTGGCCGGCCGCGCCCTCGCGGCGGGCCTGGGCCCGCAGGGCCGCGTTCTCGGCCCGTAACCGCTCCAGCTCGGCCCGCTCGTCGGCCGACAGGCCGGGATTCTCGGACATGGCTGCCACCGTCCTCGTCTGCACGTCTCGACTGCCTGGCGTCCCCGGCAGCCTGGCCGACCGCTGCAGCGCCGACATCACCTGTAGCGGGTGATTTCCCCGACGGCGGTTCGGGCGTCCTCCGGCGCCCTCGGGGCCGGTCGGACGGCCCGGTTCACCCTCGTCGGGTGATGCCGGCGCACCCGGCATCGGCCAGGCTGTGGGTGGCCGCCGACGGGGAGCCGGCGCCCACGGGAAAGGAGCCGTCCATGCCCACGGCAGCAAGGGGACCCCATCGGCTGACCGACGACCAGCTGCGGGAGGTCCTCGACCTGGCCAGCCACGCCGACAGCGTGGAGCCGAAGCTGACCGTCCCCGACTCCGAACGCCGGTCCACCGTCGACGCCCTGGGCATGGACCCCCTGGACGCCCAGATCCGCCAGGTGTTCTTCTTCGACACCCCCGACCTGGCCCTCGACCACCACGGGGTGGTCGTCCGGGCCCGCCGGGTCCAGGGCCGCGGCGACGACACGGTGGTCAAGCTGCGCCCGATCGTCCCCGGCGAGCTGCCCCCCAGCGTCCGCCAGGCCAAGACCATGGTGGTGGAGGTCGACGCCATGCCCGGCGGCTACGTGTGCTCGGCGTCGTTCAAGGGCGCCCTGGCCAGCCCCCAGGTCCGGCAGGTGGCGGCCGGCGAGCGGGCCATCCACAAGCTGTTCTCCAAGGAGCAGCGGGACTTCTACGCCGCCCACGCCCCCGAGGGCCTGGGCCTGGACGACCTGACCGTCCTGGGGCCGATCACCGTGCTCAAGCTCAAGTTCACCCCCGAGGAGCTGCGGCGGCGGATGGTGGCCGAGCTGTGGTGGTACCCGGACGGCGAGCGGATCCTGGAGCTGTCGACCAAGTGCCTGCCCGGCCAGGGCCTCCAGGTGGCCGGCGAGACCCGGGCGTTCCTGTCCGGGCGCGGGGTGGACCTGTACGGCCAGCAGCAGACCAAGACCAAGACGGCCCTGGAGTACTTCTCCCGGGCCCTGACCGAGCGGGTGCCGGCCTAGCCGAGAGGAGGCACCACATGGGCTGCCTGTTCGCCCTGATCGGCGGGCTGTTCCCGCGCCTGGCCCTGCTGATCCTGTGGATCGCCAGGCCGGCCCGGATCGACGCCGCCTTCGACACCTGGCTGCTGCCCCTGCTGGGCATCATCTTCCTGCCCTTCGCGACCCTGATCTACGTGCTGCTGTACACCCCCGGGCGCGGGGTCACGGGCTGGGACTGGTTCTGGGTGGCCCTGGCCGGGCTGCTGGACATCGGCCACTGGGGGTCCGGGGCCAGCCAGCGCAACCAGTACTGGGGGCGGCGGGCCCCGCTCTGAGCGGCCGCCGCCGACCCGGGTAGGGTTGGCCGATGGCCATGCTGGTGCTGCACCTGCGGGCGGCCCGTCGGCGGGCCGGGGCGGCCGCGCAGGCCGAGGCCCTGGCCCTGCTGCACGACCTGGAGCCGTCGGCCCCGGCCGGCGGGCCCCTGGCCGAGCGGGGCGGGGTCGTCTGGGTCGAGGTGCCCGAGGACCGGCTGGCCGCGGCCGCCGCCCGGCTGCCCCGCCTCGGCTACAGCACCGCCGTCGACCTCCTGGTCGCCGACCGGACGGCCGGCCGCGGCCGGCCGGCGGTCCGCTGGCGGCGGCGGGGCTGGCGGCTGGAGCGGCTGCACGCCGAGGACGCCGCCGGCCACCGGGAGCGGGCCCCGGACCGGCGGGTGTTCCTGGTCGAGGCCGGCGGCGGGCCGGTGCGGCCGGTGCGGGGCTACCGGGGCGGCGCCGGCCCCCTGGAACGCCGGGGCCTGCCCGTGTGCGACGCCCGGCTGCTGGTCAACCTGGTCGCCCCGGCCGGGCCGGGGTGGCTGCTGGACCCGTTCGCCGGGGTCGGCGGGGTCGCCCTTGCGGCCCGGGCGGCCGGCTGGAGGGTGCTCACCGGCGACCTCGACCCGGCGCTGCGGCACGGGCTGGTCCGCCTGGGCGCGGCCCACCTGGTGGCCGACGCCCGCGCCCTGCCCCTGCGCGGCGGCTCCCTGGACGCGGTGGCCACCGAGCCGCCGTATGACCGGTCGGTGGGGGCGCTGGCCGACCAGGCCCTGGCCGAGGCCTGCCGGCTGCTGCGTCCCGGCGGCGCCACCGCCTGGCTGTGCGCGGCCTGGCAGGCCCCGGGCCTGCGGGCCACCGCGGCCGCCCTGGGCCTGCGGCCGGTGCTGGACTGCCCGGTGGACCGCAAGGGCGTCCAGGTGGCGGCCCTGGCCTGGCGGCGGCCAGGCTAGCCGGCCGGCCGCTCCCCCCGGATGGCGAACCCGACGCGCTGGCCGGCGAAGTTGAGGACGAAGCACTCGGGCTCCAGGCCCAGGGCCCTGGCCTGGTCGACCAGCCACAGAAACCAGTGCTGGCCGGGGGCGGGGGCGGCGGGCTCCTCGACCACACAGCAGGGCAGGACCACGCAGCTGTTGCCGGCCCGGGCGACGGTGTCGAGCACGGCCAGGTTGCTGCCGTGGGCGTGCAGGGCGACCAGCAGGTCGTAGCGGCGGCCGAGGGCCGGCCCGAACCGGGTGCGGCGGCGCGGCACCCGCTGGTCGGCGCCCAGGCGCACCCGCCGGCCGGTGGCCAGGTCCCGGTAGCGGGACGGCAGCGGCTGGTCGACCGGGTCGACGACCTCGGCCGAGAACCCGGCCTCGTTCAGCAGCCAGGTGAGCAGGCCCTTGCCCCCGCCGACGTCGGCCACCGTGCACGGCGGGAAGCGGTCGGCGATCCAGCCGGCCAGCAGCTGGAACCGGAACCGCTTGGGCTTGGGCAGCCGCTCGCCCGACCGGCGCCCGCCGGCGGCCGCCCCGGGCGGCTCCAGCCCGAGCTCGGCCAGCGACGGCGGCGGCGGGTAGCGGTGGGTCATCTCCCGACCCAGAACGGCCGGCGGGGGGCCGCTTGTTCCGGCCCGGCTCAGGCCACCGCCCGGGGCCGCTCGCCCTGGGCGGCCCGGGCCAGGTCGGCGGCGGTGATGAGGCCGAGCAGCTGGCCGCCGGCGACCACCGCGGCCACGGTGCGGCCGCCGGCCAGGCGGGCCGCCAGGCCGGCCACCGGCTGGTCGGGGCCGACCAGGACCAGGGCCGACATGGGGATGGCGACGTCGCCGGCGCGGACGATGTGGCGCCGGTCGGCCGGGACCGCGTACAGGGCGGCCGCGGTCACCACCCCGGCCGGGCGGCCGTCGAAGCCGCGCAGCGGCAGGGTCGCGGCCTGCCAGGGCTCGACGTAGTTGCGCAGGAAGGCGTCGACGGTGAACCAGGCCGGGGCGACCGCCGGGGCCGGGGTCATCACCTGGGCGGCCCGCAGGCCGCGGTCCAGGCCGCCGCCCAGGAGCGCCTGCTCGCGCTCCTGGCGGGCGGCGATGACCAGGAACCAGCCGACCAGCGCCGTCCACAGGGTCCCGATCCCCCACCCGGTGAAGGCGCCCACCAGGCCGTAGCCGACCAGGCCGGCACCGACCCACACCCCGGCCCGGGTGGCGGTGACCGAGGCCCGGACGCGGCTGCCGTGGCGGCGCCAGAGCAGGCCGCGCAGCACCCGCCCGCCGTCCAGCGGGGCCGCCGGCAGCAGGTTGAACACGGCCAGGGCGACGTTGCCCAGGGCCAGCCAGGCGGCCACGATCACGGCCACGGCGGGGGCACCGACGGCCGACAGGGCGGCCGCGGCCAGCCCGAAGGCGCCGGCCAGGGCCAGGCTGACCGCCGGGCCGACGATCGCCACCCGCAGCTCGTCGCGGGGGTTGGCCGGCTCGTCCTCGAGCTGGGCGACCCCGCCGAGCAGCCACAGGGTGATGCCGCGGACCCGCAGCCCGGCCCGGCGGGCGACCAGGGCGTGGCCGATCTCGTGGGCCAGCAGCGAGCCGAGGAACAGCCCGGCCCCGGCGGCGCCGGCCAGCCAGTAGGCGGCCGGGGCGAGCCCGGGGACCTGGACGGGCAGCAGCTGTCCGCCCAGCGACCAGGCGAACAGCAGGGCGATGAGTAGGGCGCTCCAGCTCGCACCGACCGGGATCCCGGCGATGCGGCCGAAGCGGAGACTGGCGGTCATGAACGGCTCCTCGAAGACTTCTCCACAGCTACCAGGATACCCCCAGGGGGTAAATAGGACGTAAGCCCCGGTTGACCGCCGGCCGGCCTCCCCCACATCATTTGTTGAACAGCCATTCAAGATCTGGAGGGTGGATCGCATGGGCGCTTCCCCGGTGGCCGCGACCCTGGGCCGGGTCGGCCTGCCCGCTCCCCTGCCCGAGCTGGCCGCCCGCCGCTGGGACGTGGTCGTGGTCGGCGGCGGCCACAACGGCCTGACCGCCGCCGCCTACCTGGCCCGGGCCGGGCGGTCGGTGCTGGTGCTGGAGCGGCGCGAGCGCCTGGGCGGCGCCTGCACCCTGGAGCAGCCCTTCCCCGACCCCAGGTACCTGGTCAGCCCGTGTGCCTATGTGGTCGGGCTGCTCGACCAGACGGTCGTGGACGAGCTCGGCCTGGAGCGCTACGGGTACCGGGTGTTCGTGGCCGACCCCAACCTGTGGGTGCCGTTCGCCGACGGCACCTCCCTGGCCCAGTTCATCGACCACGACCAGACCGTGGCCCACCTGCGGGCCAACCGCTTCTCCGAGCGCGACATCCAGGGGATGCTGGCCTACGAGGACATGTTCGACCGGCTGCGCCTGGCCCTGCGGACCGGCCCCGAGGGCGACAGCTGGCAGGGCGACGCCCCCACCCGCGACCAGCTGGAGAAGCGCCTCGGCCACGACGGCGAGCTGCTCTCGGTGCTGTTCGAGGAGTCGATCGCCGACACCCTCGACCGCTACGTGGACGACCAGCGGATGAAGGACGCCCTGTACGGCCAGGGGATCATCGGCGCCTGGGCCGGCCCAAGGGACCCGGGCACCGCCTCCATCAAGCTCATGCACTACCAGGGCGACCTGGGTGGCCAGGGGCCGCTGTGGGGCTATGTCGAGGGCGGGATGGGCCAGGTCTCCTTCGCCATCGCCCAGGCCGCCCGCGACCTCGGCGCGAGTCTGGCCAGCGGGGTGCCGGTGGCCGAGATCCTGCCCGGCGAGGGGGTGCGGCTGGAGGGCGGGGAGCTGATCCGGGCGGCCGCGGTCGTCTCCAACGCCGACCCCCGCCGGACCCTGGCCCTGGTCGACCCGGCCGCCGTGCCCGACGCCTACCGGGCCCGGATCGACGGCTGGCGGCTGCGCTCACCGGTGGTCAAGCTGAACGCCGCCCTGCACCGGCTGCCCACCTTCCCGGCCGCCCGCGGCCTGGCCGCCCACCGGGCCATGGTGGACGTGACCCGCGGCCTGGACGCCGCCCAGGAGGCCTTCGCCGACGCCGAGCGGGGCGTGCCCAACATCGGCTTCTGCGAGGTGTACTTCCAGACCGCCTACGACCCCTCGGTCGCCCCGCCCGGCCGCCACCTGGTCAGCGTGTTCGCCCAGTACGCGCCCTACGACCTGGCCGTGGGCGACTGGGACGGCCGCCGGCCCGAGATCGGCCGGCTGATCCTGGACGCCGTGGCCGAATTCGCCCCCGACCTGGACGACTGCCTGGCCGACGACGAGGTCCTCGGCCCCCCCGACATCGAGCGCCGCATCGGCCTGACCGGCGGCCACATCTTCCAGGGCGAGACCCTGCCCGACCAGATGTGGGAGCATCGCCTGCCCCCCCGCACCCCGGTCCCAGGCCTCTACCTGTGCGGCGCCGCCACCCACCCGGCCGGTTCGGTGATCGCCCTCAACGGCCGCAACGCCGCCATGGCGGTGCTGGCCGACACCTCCGGGGACTGACCCGCGCTAGCCCTTCTCGGCGCCGCTGGTCAGGCCCTCGACGAGCAGGCGCTCGGTGGCGAAGAACAGCACGATGATCGGGACGGTCAGGATCACCGAGCCGGCCATCAGGGTGGTCTTGGCCACCTCCACCGAGCCGGCGAGCTGGGACAGGCCCAGCGACACCGTCCAGTTCTCGCGGTTCTCGACCAGGAACAGCAGCGCGAACAGGAACTCGTTCCAGGCGATCATGAACACGAACAGGCTGGTGGCCATGATCGCCGGCATGGCCAGGGGCAGCGAGATCTTGCGGATGATGGTCAGGCGGCCGGCCCCGTCCAGGGCGGCCGCCTCCTCCAGGCCCTCGGGAATCGTCGCGAAGTAGTTGCGCAGCATGTAGATGGTGACCGGGACGATCTGGGAGGTGTAGACGAGCACCAGGCCGAACAGCGACCCGCGCAGGCCGATGCGGGTGAAGAACACGAACAGCGGGATGGCCAGCAGGATGGCCGGGAACAGGTACACGGCCAGGAACAGGAAGCTGACCTGGCGGCGGCCGAAGAACTGCAGCCGGGCGATCGCGTAGGCGCCCAGGATGGACACCGCCAGGGTGACGACCACGCTGGCGACCGCGACGATGCCGCTGTTGCGGAGGAAGACCAGGAAGCCCTGGCCGCCGTCCTGGACGCTGCGCAGCACCTCGCCGTAGGCGCCCAGCGCCGCGCCCCGGGGCGGCCACAGGGCCCCGGGGTCGAGGGCCACGTCCTCGATCGAGCGGATCGACAGCTCGACCATGTAGTAGAAGGGGAACAGGGTGGCGGCCACGAAGAAGGCGATCGTGACCCACTTCAGCACCCCGAGGATGCGGGTCTCGACCACCTCGCGGGTGAGCGGCGGGCGGGGCCGGGCCGGCCGCCGGGCCGGGGCCCTGGGGGCCTGAGGCCGCTCGGCGACCCCGGTGTCGACGCCGGTCCGGCTCATATCGACTCCGCCTCCTCGACCCGGCCGACGAAGAACCGGAAGTAGACGAACAGCAGCACGATCAGCAGCAGGGCCAGCACCAGCGAGAGGGCGGCGGCGGCGCCGATGTCGCCGCGGCCGGTGAGGTAGTTGAACACCCGCACCGACACCACCTCGGTGCCCGCCCCGCCCTGGGTGAGCAGGTAGATGTCGTCGAACTCGTTGAAGGTCCAGATGAACCGGAGCACCGTCAGCAGGGCGATGACGCCCTGGAGCTGGGGCAGGGTGATGCGCCAGAACCGCTGCAGGGGGGTGGCCCCGTCGACCCGGGCGGCCTCGTCGAGCTCGGCCGGCAGGGCCTGGAGCCGGGCCAGGATGAACAGGAACGAGAACGGGAAGTAGCGCCAGGCCTGGTAGAGGATGACCACCGTGAGCGCGGTCGGCACCCCCAGGTCGAAGCCGAAGATGCTGAGGGTGCCCGACCGCTGGGTCAGGAACGGGATGCTCTCGTCCCAGCCGAGCACGCTGGTGCCGATGGCGTTCACGACGCCGAGCTCGGGGTCGAGCATGATCTGCCAGACGAAGGTGACCGCCACCACCGGGGCCACGTACGGCAGCAGCATCGAGGCCCGGACCAGCGTCCGTCCCTTGAACGGCTTGCGGACGACCAGGGCGGCGACCAGCCCGAGCCCGATGGACAGGAACGTGCCGACAATGCTGTAGATCAGCGTGACCCTGAGGGCGTCCAGGAAGCCCGGCGAGGTCAGCACGGTCTCGAAGTTGTCCAGCGTGAACGAGAAGTCGAACAGCCGCGTCCTGAGGTTGCGCAGCCGCAGGCTCTGGAAGGCGATGACGATGGTCCACAGGATCGGCAGGACGACCATCGCCAGCACCACGATCAGGGTCGGCGACAGCAGCGCCAGCCCGGCCCTGGCCTCCTGCTGGGCCAGGGTCGGCCCACGCCGCCTGGGCTTCGTCGCCGTCGCCATGGGCCTACCCTCCCCGCCCCGCTACTCGGCTACTCGATCGACTGCGCGATCTCCTCGACATCGGCCTGGGCCTGCTTGGCCGCCGCGTCCGCGGTCAGCTTCCCGGAGATCTCGGAGGCCAGCGCCTTGGGGATGGGCAGCTCGGCCAGCTGGGCGCCGACGAGCTTGCCCTGGCCCTGCTGGAACCCCCAGCGGTTCATGGTGTCGGTGCTCTCGGTCAGGGCCGTCAGCACGTCCTCCGGGTAGAAGTCGGAGAGGGGCGCCTTGGTGTCGACGCCGGCCTCGAGCTTCTTCCAGGCCTCGATGTACTCCTGGGGGTTGTCCTTGGTGCCGGCGCGGGTCGGGAACTTGCCCTCGGGCGCGAACCCCAGCCAGCGGGTGTAGCCGTCGCTCATCATGTACTCGACGAACTGCTTGGCCGGCTCGGTGTTGCCGTCCTTGATGATGGAGAAGTTGGTGACCTCGCCGAACTGGGTCGGCTCGCCGCCGCTGGGTCCCTTGATGGAGGTGACCACGCCGCTGTTCTCGGCCAGCCAGGCCTTGTCGTCGCGGCACTGCGAGCAGGTCGGCAGGGCGTCGTTCCGCAGCCCGGCCAGCTCGTCGAGGATGAACGACGACCAGATGATCATCCCCGCCTTGCCGGCGAAGTAGGCGGCCCGGGTGGTGTCGGCGTCCTGGCCGCCCTTGGTCGAGCCGTTGTTGATGAGGTCGCTGTAGAACTGGAAGGTGCCCACGCACGGCGGGGTGGTCAGCTGCAGGTTGCCCTGGTCGTCGGTGAGCTGGCAGCCGTTGGCGAGGGCGAAGTACTCGAAGGTCTGCTGGGTGAAGCCGTCCGCGGCCTTGGTCGCGGCCACGATCCCGGCCGTGCCCGACGTGTTGAGCTTGGTGGCCGCGGCCGAGATGGCCTCGAAGGTGTCGGGGGTGGCCAGCCCCTCCTTCTCGAACAGGTCCTTGCGGTAGACCAGCAGCTGGGTCCAGGTGTCGGCG